>WFLX010100045.1_pt1 | contig 11459 bp, 9 predicted proteins | sample 4967041 | NCBI WGS metagenome assembly WFLX01 (sample SAMN12857096, study PRJNA449069) | gut metagenome | isolation source: stool from male and female vole | host: Microtus ochrogaster | place: USA:Florida | collected 2017 | reverse complement strand
GAGGTTTCTGCGCAGGATTTCGTCGTAAGAGATTTCGTCGAATTTTGTAGCGTCGGGGTCTTTTTCCGGGTCGGCGGTGTAGATGCCGTCTACTCGTGTACCCTTAAGCATTACGTCGGCTTCGATTTCGATGGCACGTAGTGCGGAGCCGGTGTCGGTAGTGAAGTAAGGATTGCCTGTGCCGCAGGAGATGATAGCCACTTTGCCCTCCTTCATAGCCTGAATGGCCTTCCACTTGGAGTATGGTTCGCCGATAGGGAACATGGGAATGGCGGTGAGGACTACGGCGGGTTGGCCGTCTGCTTCGAGCGCGGAGGAGAGTGCGAGGGAGTTGATGACAGTGGCGAGCATACCCATCTGGTCGCCTTTTACGCGGTCAAACCCTTTGGAGGCTCCGGAGAGTCCTCGGAAGATGTTACCGCCGCCTATTACGATGCCTACCTGAACGCCGGCGGCTACTGCCTCCTTAATCTGCCGTGCATATTCTTCGAGGCGGGCACGGTCGATGCCGTAGCCTTGCGCTCCCATGAGCGACTCGCCGGACAACTTGAGCAAAATACGCTTAAATCTCATGATCTTTTGTGTTAGTGATTACAAAGATAATTAATTTTTCGGATTTATTGATTATCTTTGTGGTGGGGTGGGGATTTTTGGAGTGGGATTAATAATTTATGATATTAGCGCGAATGGTTATGCGGTATTTATTTAGTCTGGTGATATTATTGGGCGTTTGTCTGTCGGGATGTGTCAAGGAGGGGGAGGAAGAACCGGATGTGGTGACGGTATGCAGTCCGGTGCCTGTATTGGAGGTGACGACGCTTGACGGGCACACCTTCTCTACGCGGCCGCCGCTTACGGGCGAAATGCTCATCATCTTCTTCAATACCGACTGCTCGGACTGCCGTAAGGAGTTGCCTCTGATACAGAAATATTATGAGTCGACGCTAAAACTTCCGGCCGATGCGCGTCCGCAGTTGATCTGCATATCCCGTGAGGAGGATGCAGCGTCGGTGAGCGCGTACTGGGCGGAGCATAATCTGACGATGCCGGTAGCGGCCGCTGCGGGACGTTATCCCTACTCCCTTTTCGCCAACTCGGGCATACCGCGCGTATATCTGATAGAGAACGGTATCATCTCCGCGATTTCCGACTCTATACAAAACATATTTTCTAACGAGAAATAATAATACTTTTACCAATAATCAATACCAATCATGAAAAGACTCTTTTTAACACTCCTTGCAGGAATGCCTATGCTTTGCTCTGCGACGTATATGGAGGCACCCGCCACAGCCGATGACGGCGTGGTAAATCCGGACAGCACCGGTTTTAAGTTTACCGATGTGAAGATTCTCCCGACGACTCCTGTGAAAGACCAGAACAAGTCAGGGACATGCTGGGCCTTTGCCGGCACCTCGACGATGGAGGAGGAGGTGTTGCGTCAGGGAGGTCCGGAGCTCGACCTCTCGGAGATGTTTACCGTGCGTCAGGCCTATATCGACAAGGCTAAGAAATATATCCGCATGGGTGGCAAGATGAATTTCGCCCAAGGCGGCGGTTTTGCCGACGTGCTGAGCGTACTGGATGAATACGGTGTAGTGCCCGAAGAGGCATATACCGGTCTTAACTACGGCGAGGAGAAGCACATGCACTATGAGATGGCGGACGCACTGACGGGGTATCTTGACGGCATCCTGCGCAACGGCAACAAGCGTCTCTCCTCGGCATGGCTGCCGGGCTATGTGGCTATCCTTGACGCCTATTTAGGTAAAGTGCCCGAGACTTTCACTTATCAGGGAAAGACTTACACCCCGAAGGAATTTGCGAAAGCCATGGGTCTTGACGCCAAGAAGTTCAAGAGCTATACCTCATACACCCATCATCCCTTCTACGAGGAATTTGCTATTGAGATACCGGACAACTGGCGCTCGGCGATGAGCATCAACGTGCCGATGGAGGAAATGAAGGCGATTGTGGACAATGCACTTGATAACGGCTATACTATCTGCTGGGCAGCCGATGTGAGCGAGCCGACGTTCAAATGGCGCGAGGGGTATGCCGTGCTGCCCGAGAAGCGCACGGAGGCTGACATGGAGGGCACCGAACTGGCCCGCTGGGTGAAGCTTTCCGACTCCGACCGCAAGAAGAAAGAGGCGGAGGTGAAGGGTCCGGTAAAGGAGCGCGAGATCACTCAGGAGAGCCGCCAGAAGACCTTCGATAATTGGGAGACCACCGATGACCACGGCATGGTGATAGTAGGCTATGCTACCGACCAGGAGGGCAACCGCTATTATAAGGTGAAAAACAGCTGGGATACCAATCAGGTATACGACGGATATATCTACGTATCAGAGCCTTATTTCCTGGAAAAGACCATCGCGGTGCTGGCTCATGACGATGCCGTGCCGGCCAAAATAGCAAAGAAGATTAAAAAATAAGAAGAATTGCAAGAAGTAAGAGCGAAAAAAGCGTTAGGTCAGCATTTTCTGAAAGACCTGAATGTAGCTGACCGTATAGCGCAGACGATATCGGAGGCCTCACTGCCGGCGGAGTGTCGGCAGTGGGGCTCACTGCCTGTAGTGGAGATTGGTCCGGGAATGGGGGTGCTGACGCGCTTCCTGATGGAGTCCGGCCGCGACGTGACGGCTATAGAGATAGACACGGAGTCGGTGGAATATCTTCACCGCGAAATGCCCGGCCTGAGGGTGATAGAGGGTGACTTCCTTAAGATGAACCTTGACGAGGTGGTCGACGGCGAGATGGCGCTTATCGGTAATTATCCTTACAACATATCGTCGCAGATATTCTTTAAGGTGCTGGATTATAGGGAGAAGATACCGGTAGTGGCGGGCATGCTTCAGAAGGAGGTAGCGGAGCGGATATGCGCCGGTCCGGGCTCGAAAGTGTATGGCATCCTGTCGGTGCTGCTTCAGGTGTGGTATGACTGCAAGTATCTGTTCAGCGTGCCGCCGGGTGTCTTTGCTCCGCCGCCGAAGGTGACGAGCGGCGTGCTGCGACTGACGCGCAATTCCCGGACGGAATTGGGCTGTGATGAGCGAAAATTCAAGACTGTGGTGAAGACGGCTTTCGGTCAGCGCCGCAAGACGCTGCGCAACTCGCTGGCTTCGCTTATCGGGAAGGATAGTGATGTGACGGCAGACCCGGTGTTCTCGCTTAGGCCGGAGCAGCTCTCGCCGGAAGACTTTATTCGGCTTACGCTTTTATTAAGTCAGAAGGCAGAGTGATTAGTGATTAGGTGGCGGCTAAAGCCGCCGCCCGGTAAGAAACTATCGGGGATTAGAGATGGGATATTAAAACTATCGGGGATTAGAGATGGATATTAATGGTATGGGGGATTTTTATTATCTTTTCAGATTAAAAGGAAATAACATAGGCCTTTGAGGCTAATTTAAGATATATTTATGGCAAATCAGGAACTTTCAGAGCAAGAGATAGTGCGCCGCAGATCGATGGAGGCGCTACGTGAGCGTGGCATCGAGCCTTATCCGGCAGCGGAATATAAGGTGACGGGGCATACTGCGGAGATACGCGAGAATTTCAAGGATGGCGAGGAGCCGCTACGCGAGGTGAGCATAGCGGGCCGCATCATGTCTCGCCGCATCATGGGCAAGGCCTCCTTTATGGAACTTCAGGATGGCGACGGCCGTATCCAGGTATACGTGTCGCGCGATGACCTTTGTCCCGGTGAAGACAAGGATATGTATAATGTAGTCTTCAAGAAACTCCTTGATATCGGTGACTTTATCGGCGTGAAGGGCTACGTATTCCGCACTCAGATGGGTGAAATCACCGTGCATGCCCGTGAGATCACTGTGCTGTCAAAGAGTCTGCGTCCTCTTCCGATAGTGAAGATGAAGGATGGTCAGGCTTACGATGCCTTTACCGACCCGGAACTTCGCTATCGTCGCCGCTACGTGGACTTGGTGGTGAATAAGGGTGTGAAGGATATCTTCGTAAAGAGGACGAAGATGTTTAACTCCATGCGCGAATATTTCAATTCTCACGGCTATCTGGAGGTAGACACGCCGGTGCTTCAGGCAATACCCGGCGGCGCCGCTGCGCGTCCCTTCATCACGCACCATAACGCTCTTGACATACCTCTCTATCTGCGTATCGCGAATGAACTGTATCTGAAACGTCTGATCGTGGGCGGCTTCGAGGGCGTGTATGAGTTCTCGCGCAACTTCCGCAACGAGGGTATGGACCGCACGCACAATCCGGAGTTTACCTGCATGGAGATATACGTGGCGTATAAGGATTATAACTGGATGATGACCTTCACGGAGAATATGCTTGAAAAACTGGCTATCGACGTGAACGGCAGCACGAAGGTAAAAATCGGTGACAATGAGATAGACTTCAAGGCGCCGTATCCGCGCATCACAATGACGGAGGCCATCCTGCGTGAGACCGGCTTTGACATTACCGGCAAGAGCGAGGAGGAACTGCGAGCCTTCTGCAAGGAGCGCCATATCGAGACCGACCCGTCATGGGGCAAGGGCAAACTTATTGATGAGATCTTCGGCGCTGAATGTGAGGGTAAGATGATACAGCCCACCTTCATCATAGACTATCCTATAGAGATGTCTCCGCTGACGAAACGTCACCGCAACAACCCCGAACTCACTGAACGCTTCGAGCTGATGGTGAACGGCAAGGAGCTGGCCAACGCCTACTCCGAACTGAACGACCCGATAGACCAATACGAGCGCTTTGTGGAGCAGATGCGTCTGGCCGACAAGGGTGATGACGAGGCGATGATCATCGACAAGGACTTCATCCGCGCATTGGAATACGGCATGCCTCCGACGTCGGGCATGGGTATCGGCATGGACCGTCTTGCCATGCTTCTGACAGGTCAGTCTACGATCCAGGAGGTGCTTCTCTTCCCGCAGATGCGCCCGGAGGTGAAGGCGAAGAGCGCCGAAGAGGGTGAGCAGGCAGAAAAGTCCGCTGAATAATCTTCACAATCATAATTATGAGTGCATTAGGCAGAGTAGCGGTAATAGGCGGCGGCAGTTGGGCTACGGCGTTGGCAAAACTATTGCTGACCAACTGTGACCGTATCGGATGGTATATGCACCGTCAGGACCGTATAGATGACTTCATCAGATACAAGCATAATCCGGTGTATCTGTCGGATGTGACGTTTGACACGGAGCGTATCTCCTTCTACAGCGATATCAACCGCGCGTGTGAGGCGGCCGATACGCTTGTTGTGGCGGTGCCCTCTCCCTACTTCCGCTCTGAGGCTGACCGTATCACGGTGGATGTCTCGGAGAAGCATATCGTGTCGGCAGTGAAGGGCATCGTGCCGGAATACAATATGATAGTGACGGAATATTTTGCCTCACGATTTGGCTGTGCGGACGATAATCTGATGGTGATCGGCGGTCCGTGTCATGCCGAGGAGGTGGCTCTCGACCGTCTCAGCTATCTGACGATAGGGTGCCATGATACGGACAAGAGCCGTGCCTTCGCCAATCTTCTTGCCGGACCGAAGATGAAGACCATCATCTCTTCAGACGTGGCGGGCATAGAATACAGCGCCGTGCTGAAGAATGTATACGCTATCGCGGGGGGCATCGTGAGCGGCATGAAGACGGGTGACAACTTTATGGCGATGCTGGTATGCAACGCCATCCGCGAGATACGCCGTTTTGTAGACGCTATTGCACCGATGGAGCGCGATATATGCCGCTCGGCTTATTTGGGCGACCTTCTTGTGACGGCCTACAGTAAGTTTTCGCGCAATCATAATTTCGGCTCGATGATAGGCAAGGGCTACAGCGTGAAGGCTGCGCAGATGGAGATGGCGATGGTGGCGGAAGGCTACTACGGCACGAAGTGTATCCATGAGATCAACGAGGGGAGCGTACGCGTGAAGATGCCCATCTTGGACTGCGTCTACTCGATACTTTATGAGGGAGTGAGTCCACGCCGGGCCTTTGACCGCATCACCGATGACTTCTGCTGATCATTTTTGTGGCCACGGGGTCTAAGTGGGGGTCTAAGACTGTTAAATATTCTCAAAACGGGGGAAGGATAGGGGAGAGGATTGTTATAAGAGATAGAATTACTAATTATAAACACTATAGGTATAAATATGAAAACAATTGGATTAAACATTGAGGATGCTCTCTATTTTGCCGAAAATCAGTATAAATCGCTTGACGCGGCCTCGACTCAGGCACTGACAGTGCTTGAAGAGGGCACAGGCGCAGGCAATGACTTTCTCGGCTGGCAGAAGCTTCCTTCAGAGATAACCTCGGACCTTATCGGCCGTATCAACAAGACAGCGGAGCGTCTGCGCGAGAACTGCGACTACGTGGTGTGCATAGGCATCGGCGGTTCTTATCTCGGTGCAAAGGCTGTGATCACGGCTCTTTCCGACAATTTTGCTGACTTTTACGCACCCGCTCCCAAGGAGCCGAAGGTGATATATGCCGGCCAGAATATCGGCGAGGAATATATCGGTGAACTTCAGAAACTTCTTGAAGGCAAGCGCTTCGGCATCATAGTGATTTCGAAGAGCGGCACTACTACAGAGCCGGCTATCGCCTTCCGTATCCTGAAGGATATGCTTGTAAAGCAGATTGGTGCTGATAAGGCAAAAGACCTGATCGTGGCTATCACCGACGCTCAGAAAGGTGCACTCCGCACGATGGCAGACCAGGAGGGTTTTGAGACATACGTGATACCTGACAACGTAGGTGGTCGCTTCTCAGTGCTCACTCCGGTAGGCTTGCTGCCGATAGCAGTAGCCGGTCATGATATCGAGAAACTGGTGAACGGCGCGCGCGACATGGAGCGCACCACGCTGCATCCCTCTGCCGAGAATCCGGCTCAGATATATGCCCGTATGCGTAACGCTCTTTATCAGAGCGGCAAGAAGATAGAGATTTTAGTAAACTATAATCCGAAACTTCACTATTTCGCAGAGTGGTGGAAGCAGCTCTACGGCGAGTCAGAGGGTAAGGATGGCAAGGGTATCTTCCCGGCATCAGTTGACCTGACTACCGACCTTCACTCGATGGGCCAGTGGATACAGGACGGTGAGCGCACCATCTTTGAGACTGTGATATCCGTACGCAAGCCGGCTATCTCCGTGCGTGTGCCGGAGAATGCAGCCAACCTTGACGGAATCAATTACCTTGCCGGCAAAGGCGTGGATGAGGTAAACAAGATGGCTGAGCTTGGCACGAAGATAGCTCACGTAGAGGGCGGCGTGCCTAATNTNCGCNTCGAGATANCTACGCTTGACNAATNTTCACNCGNTCAGNNGATATATTTCTTCGAGAAGGCCTGCGGCATCAGCGGCTATATGCTGGGGGTAAATCCCTTCAATCAGCCGGGTGTAGAGGCTTATAAGAAGAATATGTTTGCTCTGCTCAATAAGCCCGGCTATGAGGCTGAGAGCGCTGCTATTCAGGCTAAGGTCAAGGCTTGAGGCTTTGGGAATTAGGAATTGGGCTCGCTGAAGCTCACCCCTTGGACAAAATTAAAAATAGGGATGCGAATTTTTCGCATCCCTATTTTTATGATTTCGGCCTCACGGTTTCGTCCTCACGTACGGACATGCCTTCGGCATGTTTCAAATTTTATCGTCCATGGGCATTGAAACATGCCAGAGGCATGTCCCTACGTTGCTCGGCGGGGGGATTAGAGGTNGGTGNGGTTGTAGTTGGCGAATTCGAGGTCTGTCTGCGCCTTCTTCAGGAGGGAGGGGTCTTGCTTTACGGCCTGGCGGAGGTTGGACATCACCATATTCTCATTGTTGGTGCGCGCGCCGAGGATAGCCGTCAGATAATATGTGGTGGCATCGGGGGCGGGAATTGCGCTGAGAATGGCCTTTGCTCCGGAATAGTCTTTGGCGAGAATACGGGCGAGGGCTGCATTGTTGGTTTTCGCGTCGCCGAAGGCCACGTTGGCCTTGTTGAGGTCACCCTGCGTGAGATAGTAGACACCGAGAGCGTCTGCATTTTCCGGGACACCGGCGGCGGCTCCGAGTTGCTCGTTGGCCTTGGCGTAATTCTTATTGATCATGGAGATAAGACCACGGTTCATCTCTACTTCCTTAGCGTCAGGGGCGATGCGAGCAGCCTTGTCGAAGTTGGCAGCCGCAGCAGTGTAATCGCCGGCCACGTATTGCGTGAGACCGAGGTTGTTGACGGGGCGGTAATCGCCGGGATATATGTCGGCAGCCTTCCTGTAGATTTCCATCTTGCGTGTGTTGTCGTCTGTGAGAGTGGCGACGTAAAGGATTTCGTCAACGGTAAGCTTCTGCGGGTCGGTGTTATAGATCTCGATGAGCTCCTGGTCGCTCTTTCCGATGACGTTGATTGTGGCCATGACACGTGAATATCTGAGCTGTGGGAGGATCTGCTCGGCGAGTTCGATGAATACGCAAGAGAGATTTCGTATTTCCTGTTCACGCTGTTAGGGATCCTCAGACATAGGGAGGACCCTGAGGACAAGGTCTTTATCCTGGGTGTTGCTATCTTCTACGAGAGTCTGGAAGCCTACCCAGTATTCGGGGGTGAAAGAAGAGGTGAGTTCGCCGAATTCGGTGATTTTATCCTTTTTCATCTGTGTCTCGACGTAAGACTGTGTGTTTTTCTCGCGTTTTTCGGCGAGCTGAGTGTTGAAGGCCATGGTGCCTTCGGGAGAAGCGTACGAATTGATGGTGACGGCGGCGATTTCCTGGTTGGGGGCGGCGTTTGCCTCGAGGAGACGCTTGTTGAGATCGATATAATCGGCTTTGGAGGTCTCTGAAGCGCGGATGTTGGCCTGATTGATGAGGAAATGTATATCAGCGCTGTATTGCTCGGAGATTACCTTCTGGAAGTTATCTCGGGCGGTGGCGGGAGTGACGGAAGCGGGGGAGGCGAGTGTGGAGGTGGCTATGACGCCGTTGCCTACCTTGACGCGCGGGAGAGAGTATTGCTTACCGTTCTGATCCACGGCGAAATCGAGATAGAGGTCGGAATGAGCCATGCCGGGTTGATATTCCACATTGAAGGGAATGGAGATGACACCGCCGTTTTCGTAAGAGACCACCTGTCCGTTGTCGCGCACGTCCTGTCCTTGTATAAGGACGGGAGAGGCTGAGACTTCGGTTGTATTACCTGCGTCTGTCTGCCAAAGGAGCACGGGAGTTGTGGTGACTTTAGCGTTCTTAAGCATGAATTTTGCGGGGAGATTACCAGTGATGGTAGCCGGCACGTTTTGTCCTACGGTCTCGAGGGGAGTCGGATTGGTTTTGAAGAAGTCAGCCTGGAAGACGTTAAGCTTCTTGGAGCACCCTCCGGCGAGGATAATACCGGCGGCGATGGCCGGCAAGCAGATGTATTTTTTCATAATAAGACGATATATTTATTCAATATATGTGAGATGAATGATATTATGGGTGTAAAGATACTAAAAGTGGGTGGAAAAAGAGGAAAAATTGAAAAAAAAGGCAAAAAAAAGTTGAAAAAATTTGGATAAGCGAAAAAAAGGTCTTAACTTTGCAGTCGCAAACAGGGATGTTTGCTTTGCAATATTACTCAAGGAATTTTAAAAAAGTTCAGATTTTGATTTGACTCCGTAGCTCAGTTGGTAGAGCAAATGACTCTTAATCATTGGGTCGTGAGTTCGAGCCTCACCGGGGTCACAGAAAAGAGATAATCGCGAGATTGTCTCTTTTTTGTTTTTTCTCTTTTTGCGAGATTATAATGCCGGCTAAAGCCGGCACGCGGTAAGAAAGAGCCTTTTTTTTCGGGCTCTTTGCTTTTGCCGGCTAAAGCCGGCACCCGGTAAGAAAGCTTGAGCGGCTTGAAGGCCGGGGATTGCGGCTTTGAGGCTGGGGATTGCGGCTTTGAGGCTTTCTTACCGGGATTCGGCTTTAGCCGAATAAAGAGCTTTGGGAGGCTTATTTGCTTTGGGAGGCTTATTTGCTTTGGGAGGCTTATTTGCTTTGGGGTGGCTTGTCTTGATTGGAGCGAAGGGAGAGGCGGGCGGTGGCCGGAAGGGCTGCTATGGCTGCTGCATAATCGTTAAGGCGGTGAAATTCGGTATAGCCGGCCTTTGAGGGGCGCTCAAGATTATGAGGCCATGGTGAGCTAAGAAGCAATGTTCCCTCTGCGCATAAGGCAAATAATTTTCGTTGTGGCTTGAAACGCTCATTAAATCCCAGATCTCGCAATAAAATTACACTGCTTCCTCGCTCTATAGCCATATTTACAATATCTTTTTCAGCCTTATGTATTGCCGGTGTGATCGGGATAGCTCCGGCAGAAATTTGCGCCCGGCAATATGCAATATACTCTTCAAATTCTTGCGGCAACCACTTCCTGTGTATCCTGACAGGGAGTAAGTAGATGCTTTTTAAAAGAAAGATATTACCATAAGCGGCATATTCCATACCGTTGATATCTAATTGCAGATGCCGTTTGAAAAGATCTGAAACCTGTCGTTTCACCAAGTATCTGCGAGGATTGTCTTCTACGTATTTGATTGCTCGGTCAAGTTGGTTTTTATCAAATATAATCTCATCATCAAAGACTTTGAAAAGAGTGGTAAAATTCGGCAAATTGAATAGCCGGGTATATGCCTGAGAGCAGGATTTGGTAAAAGGTGCGATGTAATGACCTAATGTCTTTTCCGTTTCTTCCTTTACGTGGACTACAAAGTGTATATGATCCGGCATTATCACATATATGATTATCTGCAAAAGGGTATTTTTTCTTGTCAAAGCCTGCAGCGCATTTTTTACGCATTCGCCGAGAGGGGTGTTGCATGGATATATCATCCTGTCACTGTGGAGTGTCTGCTGTGTTGGGGTATGAATTACTGATAGGGGAGGAGTATTGGGATAAGTGGTGATTGTGATGAAGTAATATCCTTTTGCCTTATAATTATGAAAACGGGCTCTGGGCGCTTTCTCGTTTTTGTTCTTGCTTGGATTATGAACGAAATTATGATCGTATCGCTTTTGCATATTATTTTGGATTAGAATAGAGGATTATTTTGCCGGCTAAAGCCGGCACCCGGTAAGAAAGAGCTTTTGGGGGCTCTTTGAATGCAAAAATAGGAAGATATTTATTAGATTTTTATACGGGAGTGGTAATTTTTTTGGGAAATGGAGATTTTTTGGGGGAAAATTTGGTGGGGTGGGAATTTTTGATTATCTTTGCTGAACTTTTGGAGGGGTGGGTGAGTGGCTGAAACCACCAGTTTGCTAAACTGACGTAGGAGCAATCCTACCACGAGTTCGAATCTCGTTCCCTCCGCAAAATAATAATCGCCTGAGAATTTCTTCATTCTCAGGCGATTGTTATTACATAGTGTCTTTGATTTTGTCATGGAAACATGCCGGAGGCTACAGTACATGACATTTTTTATTGAGTGGTTGATGGTATCCTATCTTCTATGTTGATTTTTAGGATATCGTCAGT
>WFLX010290560.1_pt1 | contig 11462 bp, 6 predicted proteins | sample 4967041 | NCBI WGS metagenome assembly WFLX01 (sample SAMN12857096, study PRJNA449069) | gut metagenome | isolation source: stool from male and female vole | host: Microtus ochrogaster | place: USA:Florida | collected 2017 | reverse complement strand
CCGTCTGCATCGTATGAAATATATTCAACTGTCCCGCTTAGGGCAGCTCTGACTGTGTCTCCGATATTTAAGTGTAGATCCACTCCATGGTGTACTCTCTGAAATTGTGGTCTCCAACCAAATTTTGAAGTAATTATCCCATTTACTGGTCGGAAGAAACCTTGTCTTCCCAATGTAGGCCGATAATAATCATCATACTCGTCGTTCTCATCGCGTCGAAGTTCCTGTAAGGTCAGTCGATTCATTGACTTTAGGATGCCATCAAGAAAATCCAAGCTGATTTCACGTTTGACTGGCTTTGTTTGATAACGAGGTTTATTGTCAAAACTCGTCGACTTTACATCGCGTACTATCAAGGTAGTATCGATAGATGCAGCGACAGCCGCCACAAGTTCCGACAGTTCGTCGGCTCTTGTGGCGGATATGCCTACGATAAATATCGCGAGTGTAAGGAATGTTAAGCGAATTTGATTCAATTAGCTTCTGTATTTTCGTTTTTCTTTTGTTTCATTTCTTCATATAGAGGCTTGCCGTAGAGAATCCATGCCGAGCATGCTACAAATGCCAAGAAGACGAATCCTACTAATATGAGAACCTTCCGGGGTGCAGATGGTTTTATTGGTACAGTAGGNGGAGAGACAATGGCATATACAGGAGTATTCTCTTGCACTTTTGCTTTAGCTACTTGCACTTGCTGGGCAGTCTGGTTATAAAGATTAAATGCAAGAGTGGCTTCGTTCTGAAGACGCTCACGAGTAGTCTGAGCGGAATGAAGTATCACTCCATTATTGCGGTCAAGATAATCTGCATATTTCTGCTGTGCTTTATAGTAATTATCCTGAGCCTCTTTATTCAGTAGCTCTGCGTATTCGAGATCTTTACGTGCCTTATTCGTACGGTAATCAGTGATATACTCTTGTAGACGGTTTACAACGGTGTCTGCAAGAGTAGCTGATATGAGTGGATCCTGCATCATTACAGTTATCGTGATCACAGAAGTCTTCGTGTCGACTGAAGCTGATATCCTGTTTTGTAAAGCCAATACTACGTCATTTTCTTTTTTTGTCAGCTGGAATGTGTCAGTGGCTTTCCCGGGCACATCCTCCTCATCATCGCTACTCCTTAGCATACCGAGGACCTTAAAAGGAAAACCAATTATAACTGACCACCACGGGGATCTCAAATCTTCTTCAACGTACTCGCGGACGGTCACTTTCATGTCTCCGTCGATATTTTCTACCGGGACATTGAAAAGTCCTACTAAGAAGGGTACGGAACTTACTACGTCTGGATACAGCGTAGGATTGACTGCATCAGCTCCTCCCTGAGCGTTGTTTCCTATGCCTACCATAGCAGCCATTGCACCAAGGCTGCCGCTCATTTTTTGGTTGTTGCCCAATTCAGGGGCAAGCTTGACATCAGTAGTATATTCACGTGGAATACTAAATGCAACCACTAATCCTAACACTGCTCCTATCAAGCACCAAATGGCAATCTTCTTTTTCTGATGCCATAACTTCATTGCCAGTTCGAGAAGATCAATCTCTTGTTCTTCATCGTTGTTGGCATCAGTCTGTGCAGGCTCGGATGTACGGAGCAATATTTCGTCTTCCTTTAAATCTTTTTTGTCAGAGGAATTCATATTTTTAATCTGTAGTTGTTTAGATCATTTCTTGAAAACTGCGACCACGGCTGCTGTCATTGATGCGATGGAGCCTAATGTCGTGGCCATCGCTAATACCTTTGACCAGTCAAATGGATTGGATTCCGGTTTGGTCGGCACAATAATCTGGCATCCTGGCTCTATTGCGACATTTCCTTTTGCTTTAGCCACAGTACCGTTCATATATACGATATATGTATTCTTCTTTCTAGCTCGATCGCCATATCCGCCTGCTTGTTCGATATAATATTTTAGTTTTTTACCAGGTTCATATACTACTGTGTTCGGGAAAAGAACATCTCCTGTAATTTTGACAGTGCTTTGGTGTTCCGGTACAAAAACTTGGTCTCCAGGTTGGACGATAAAGTCTTGGGTGCACCCCGGGTTCTCAAGTGCTCTCTGCAAGTCTATACCAACATAGAAGGTAGTTGTCATTGTCGATTGGTCTACTATGATACTGTCTTCCGACTGGTTATGTGATCTTGCGAGTCTCATTGTTTCATTTATAAGTTCTCGTTGGTCTTGGGTAAGCCGGCGTTTCAGATATGCTCCTTTGATATATGCGCTTTCAAGAAGACCTCCTGCTCGCTTCACTATATCTGAAATTCGTTCATTGCGAGATTCTATGACATAATTTCCAGGGAAGAGAATTTCTCCGTTTAGATTCATTGTCTCTTGTACGGTATATGCAGGGCTTTTCCTTACCTGCACGAGATCGTATGGCTTAAGTAAAAACTCTTTCTCTTTTCCTGCGCCAAGTCCGTTCTCAATATTCACGGTAAAGGTCTCAGCAAGTCTGTTTGTTGCGTCGGTAGCATTCTGGTCAATGATACGGCGTGATATTTCAATTCTTGCTGTCGATGCTCCTTCCAATAGTCCTCCTGCTTGGAGTATAAGGTCTTCAAGGGTTGTGCCTTCAGCGTATGGGAATGTGCCGGGGGCAGCTACATATCCTTGGATTGTCACGCCGCCTCTTTCAGTAATTGCATTGACATTCATTATGGTAATGATGTCGTTTTTACGCAGCTCAATGTCAGCTGCTGATCCGTTCATAATATCTCCAAGATTGATTGATAGGATTTCAAGTGAACGGTCTGGTTTCTCACGATACATAAGAGCTCGATCTAAATATGCATCGTCAGTAAGTCCTTCTGCTGTCTGAATAAGCTGACGAAGCGTTCTGACGTTGTCGTTGATAGCGTAGGTGCCCGGACGGTAGACAGACCCTCCAATCTCAACCTTGTTGGTAAATTCATCTGTCACCACTCCCACAGAGATGACATCTCCATCTTTGAGATGGTAAGATGTATACTCAGACCGGTCTACTGTATTTAGCTCTTTGTCTATGCCGTTAAGACGCAAAACGCGTACCACATCACTATAGGCATCCCCGGTGAAGCCACCTGCATATTCTATAAGTTTTGAAAGGTTTTCGTTGTCTTTGAGCTCATAGAACATTGGACGTTTCACATTGCCTTCAATATGGACAAGTTCGTTATACGGAGGCACAATGATGACGTCGCCCTCTTGCAGACGCACATTGCCCACATCTTTCCCTTTAAATAAGAAGTCATAAACGTCGATTGAAGAAATCTTCTTTCCATTCCGGTATATATCTATATTTCTGACCGAACCTATGTCGTTGACGCCTCCTGCATTATAGAGGGCATGGAAAGCATTAGAAAAAGGCGAGATACGGAATGTTCCTGGCCTTCTCACTTCTCCAAGCACATCAATCTGGATTGATCGTATTTGTCCGAGAGTAAGATTTATGTCGGTATCGCTTCCTACTCCAGAATATTTCTTGGCGAAGATGTTCTTAAGCTGCTGGTTAGCTTCGTCTACGGTAAGGCCGTTTAAATAAACTGGTCCAAGCTGGGATATCATGATTCTTCCATCAGGAGAAATCTGTTGACGTATATTGTCTTCACTTACACCCCAGATGTCGATTATGACTTCGTCTCCAGGACCGAGACGATAATTTTTAGGGGTTGCCATGTTAGAATTAGGCTCAAATGTAAGCCCCCTTGTGTTAAAGATGTCATGGCCATAGATAGCCTTTCTTACTGTGTTTTCGGTGACTTCTTCTACTGCATGGTTGTCTTCTTCACTTTCTGCTACTTCTTCACGCAGACGATTACGTAAGGCTCCGCCAGTGGTGGCATTGACCTCATTGTTGTTGTTTTCCGATTCATATTGACTTCGGATTCTGCGAATCTGATCGGCAGAGACGCCCTGGGCTAAAAGTTCTTTGCCGATTTGGTTCTGCGACTTGCCTGCGGCTGCCTGCGTCTTGATGTAGGTGATCACTTGCTCGTCGGTAAGTGCCATTGCTGGAAGTGCAATTAGCAACATCAGCGGGACTAAAAAACGGGTTACCTTCATATCCTATTATTGATTGTATTCGTTGAATGCTATAATTTGCGCAAAATTAATAAAAAATCTTGTTATAGCCAACTTTTTTTTGAAAAGTTTGAATGTAAATTAACAAAAAAACCGATAGTCAGGGATGACTATCGGTTTTGCGGTGAGGACGAGATTCGAACTCGTGGTAGGATTACTCCTACGTCAGTTTAGCAAACTGGTGGTTTCAGCCACTCACCCACCTCACCAAAAGAGGCGTTCCTCTCATTTGCGGTGCAAAGTTAATAAGAATTTTTGAAACCACCAAATTTTTTTGGATATTTTTGCTTAAAAATCCTTTTAGAGGCTTATGCGGAGTCCTTCTTTGCCCAATATCACATTAGGAAAGATACTTTTAGCTTCTTCNAGAAAGAGCGTATCGTCTTTATACCGAGAGGAATAATGTCCAGTCAGCAATCTTCCGGCGCATGCATCGAGAGCCACTCGGGCTGCTTCAGCAGCTGTAGAATGTCCTCGTTCCTTTGCCTTGTCGGAATCCTGTTTGAGATAGGTTGTCTCGTGGAAAAGTAGGTCTACCCCTTGTATCTTTGTTGCCAAATCCGGTATATAGGAAGTGTCGCTTATATGTGCATAGCTTCGTGGAGGCGTAGGGTCTTTTGTAAGAATTGAGTTTGATATGACAGTGCCGTCCTGACGTATGAAGTCTTCTCCCGCCTTTATCATATTAAAAGCCCATGTTGGCACCTGATGGAAGTCACACATCTCTCTATTGATGTGCCTGAGGCCTTCCTTTTCCTCGAAAATATACCCGACTGCCGGGATTTTATGCCGCAATGGGATGGTCCTCACCCGCAAGGAAGAATTCTCGAAAACAATGGCCTCCTCTGGTCTAATTATATTGAACTTTACATCAATTGGCAATCCTCGATTGAAGTAATCGAATATAGACGTAAGAATTTTTTTACCGTCTTCAAATGTATGGATGGTGATGTCTCCTTCAAGTCCGGATAATGCCATAGTGCCGATAAGTCCTGGAAGTCCGAAGACGTGGTCGCCATGAAGGTGAGTGAGAAATATATTATTGAGTCGAGGGAGCTTTAGGCGTTGTCGCTGCACTTCCTTCTGAGCCCCCTCGCCACAATCAATCATGAATAGATTTTCCCGGAAGTTGACGACCGTGCATGATGGATTGTGCACAAGCGATGGTTTGGCACTCCCGCATCCAAGTACATTTATCTCAAATTTCATCCTTCAAAAATCATTTGCGATGCATTTGCTCGTAATCTTTTGCAAGTCCCCCTGTGCCCGTTTCTTTATAGAGAGAAGGAATGTCATGTCCTGTCTCTTTCATTACTCTTGTGAGTTTGTCGAATGATACGCGATGATTGCCGTCGGTGAAAGAAGCGTATATGTTGGCATCCAAAGCCCGTGCTGCAGCGTATGCATTGCGTTCAATACACGGAATCTGTACAAGGCCGCATACCGGGTCGCATGTCATCCCAAGGTGATGCTCAAGCCCCATTTCTGCCGCATACTCTATTTGAGCTGGACTGCCTCCAAATAATTGCGTTGCGGCAGCCGCTGCCATTGCACAGGCTACTCCGACCTCTCCTTGGCAGCCGACATCAGCTCCTGAGATAGATGCGTTATGCTTCACTACATTGCCAAAAAGTCCGGCGGTTCCCAATGCATGGACCATCTGGGCATCAGCAAAATGTCGGCTATCCCATAAATGATAGAGTACCCCGGGTATCACTCCGCTTGACCCGCAAGTAGGAGCAGTCACGATCTCACCTCCGGAAGCATTCTCTTCGCTTACGGCAAGGGCGTATGCGAAGACGCGTCCACGGCTTTTTAGATTGTCTTTATATCCTCCGGCTTTTACATAGTAGGCACATGCCTTACGCTGCAAGTTGAGGGGACCCGGGAGTCTTCCTTCGCGGTTAAGGCCGCGTTCTACAGCGTTTTTCATCACTTTCCAGACTTCCAATAGATAGTCCCATATTTCCGGACCCTCACATTGCTCTACGTATTCCCAATAAGTATGACCGGTGCGCTCGCAATATGCCATTATGTCGCTGATGGTGTTGAGTGGATATATTTCTCCTGATTCGGTATGTGGTTTACCCGGCTCTTCTAAAGCTCCTCCGCCGACGCTGAAAACAATCCATTCCCCTGTTTCGTTGCCTTCTGCATCCAGACTGCGGAATTTCATTCCGTTAGGATGGAAATCCAGGAAGACTTCTGGTTGCCAAATGATTTCTGATTTCTTTCCTGATTTGGAAAGTTCGTCGTTTATTGCGACGTCGGTCATGTGCCCCTCCCCTGTGGCAGCCAGACTTCCGTAGAGAGTCACCTCGAAGTGGTCGGCTTCAGGATGTGCGTTGCGGAAAATTTCCGCTGCTTTTCTGGGCCCCATGGTATGGGATGAGGATGGTCCTGTCCCAATCCTGAATAATTCGCGTAAGGATTTCATCATTCAAATTTTTTCAGTCAAATCATAACCATTATAACCTTAATCACCCACTAACCTTCAGCTTGAGCTTACGAAAGCTGGGTAATAAATTAAAGCCCACTGTAACCAGTGAGCTTTAATTTGGCGGAGAGAGAGGGATTCGAACCCCCGGAGGTGTTACCCTCAACGGTTTTCAAGACCGCCGCAATCGACCACTCTGCCATCTCTCCGAAATATCTTGATGCTTTTGCTCTCAAAAGTATGTCGCGGAGTGAGCGAGATTCGAACTCGCGGTACGCTTTTGGCGTACACACGCTTTCCAGGCGTGCCTCTTCAGCCACTCGAGCATCACTCCAATTTTGCAATCGCCTCGGTTGCGTTTGCGAGTGCAAAATTACTGATAATTTTTGAAACCAACAAATTTTTTTATCTTTTTTTTCAAAAATAATCTCTTTTTTCAGTCTGGCATCAATAATGTGCGCTTAATTTCCTGGTTTTACGATGGAATTCCCATGAAAGTTGACGTTATGGCCATCGAGGGTATAGTTAATTTGAACTTCAGTGAGATCAGCTGAGATCAAATTCATTGTGAAGTTTTTCGCTTCAAATCCCACTGAATCTACCATCGCAACTTGGTTGTCTTTCTTGCCTAAGACTGTTGTCTTCGGAGACTCTGCTTCTAGATAAAATTCATGGTGATTGAACTTGACTGGAATGTTTTCAAATCTTATTACTTTAGGGAACTTTGAATCTTGATTAGCTGAAAGTTCAGCGTTGTAGACATAGACGGAGGCAATATTCTTTTCAAAATCTATTTGTGTCAAGTAGTGGGATGCTTTCGTGCTATGGGATTCGCCATCTGAAAACGAAGTGGTCTGCCCTAAGTAAAATGCCACAGGCCAGAAAGTCTGCACCTTGTATCGGTCGTTAAGTATATAGCTCAGATCAAGACGTTGGCCTAATTGGATACTCTCATAGACGGGATTAAGGACATTGCTTGGGGGCGTATAATAATATACAAATGTTCCGTTGATGTCACTTGCAGCGCATCCTACTCCGGCAGGACCCTTTTTTGAGAAATATAGATTGTAAGAGGTGCCTCCTTCAAGTGGGATACTCTTAGTGCGAAGTTTCATCGTGTCAGTCTCGAATGAATACTTCTGGTTGTTGATGACAAGATCAGTTGCCTTTACGTCGACTACTTCTTTAGATATGTTGTTTTTGATTTGATAGTTGACGTATGATGCCTGAGCAAGCTGATCAGGATTTTGATCGTCGATGATAAGGTTGTATTCCGGAAAGGAGAGAGTCTGATATGAGTCCTTCGTATCCGGATTGCAGGAGGCAATTAAAAGAGATAATGCCGCCAATGGTAATATTGCTTTTTTCATTAGTTTATTTGTTTAAATGATTAGCGTTTATTATGAGCCTACAAAATTAATAAAAAATTGAATAATATAATCATAAAAAAATTAAATATAAATAGAAATAATCAAAAAAAATCAAAAATTAGGATTCCACGCCTTTAATCTGTGGAATCCTAATGCCTATAAGGTGTCTAACTGACGTGTGTGTATCTATGATTATTTTGCATTAAGCAAATGTTTTACTGCTCCTTCAAGCTGGGCATCATAGCCTGTCTCTACATCCTCAGGAGCATTGTAGATGATGACATCCGGATTAAGCTGTGTGTTTTCAAGTGGCTTCCCATCTATAGAAAGATTAGTCACCTGAGGAATACCGAATACCAGACTTGGATCAATCTGTGTCTCCCACCACACGGCTGTCATTGTCCCTGGTATCGGGGCTCCTACCACATCGCCGATTCCGAGACTCTGGAATACGTAGGGTGTGCCTGATGCGTCGCTATAGTTACATTCATTGACAAGCATTGCTGAGGGTTTTGTCCATTGAGCCCATGGTTCACTTCCGATATATTGTCCACGTGGTGAATATCGTGCATATTCTTTTCCGTTGAGAAGAATAGCCAAGTCATTGTGGAGCCAGCCGCCTCCATTGTAGCGGGTGTCTACGACCACTGCATCACAATTCCTATATTTGCCGAGCAGGCGCTCGTAAGCATTCTGATAACTGGAGGTATTCATACCTTGTACATGAATATAACCTATTTTCCCATTGGATATGCTGTCTACAAACCGTTCATTGTTCTCTACCCAACGCTCATAGCTCAAGTCGGATAGTCCTCCCATTGAAATAGGTCTTACTGTGACATTACGTGTCTTTCCATCTGAGCTTTTGACGGATAAACGCACCTTCTTGCCGGCTTTGCCGTCGAGCATCGCATTATAATCCTGGTGAGGAAGTATATTTTCTCCATCGATAGCGAGAATAATGTCGCCTGGTTTCAAATCTGCTGCTTTTGTCGATAAAGGTCCACGTGCGATTATCTCTTCAATCTTCAAGCCGTCGCCGTCATACGATTCGTCGAAATACGCTCCCAAAGATGAGGTAGAGAGGGGAGTGCCATTGCCGTATGCGCGGCCTCCAGTGTGAGAGGCATTGAGTTCCCCAAGGATCTCGCTTAGCATTTCTGCAAAGTCGCGGTTGTTGGAGATATATGGAAGAAACTTTCGGTAATGATCGCCATAATATTCCCAGTCTACTCCATGCAGGTTTTCGTCATAAAATTTGTCGTTGACTTGACGCAGCATGTGGTCGTAAATATACTCGCGTTCCTTCGAAGGGCTTCTGTCATATAGAGCTTCATATTCCACATCCTCGATTTTATCGTTGGAAAGTGACATCTTTTTGATGCCTCCATTTCCCCAAAGGAAAATGTTTTCTCCTTTTGCATCTGGTTCAATACCGCTGATGCCGGATGAGATCACGGTTACATCCCCCTTTTTCAAGTCTCGGCAATAAAGATTGCGTTTCCCTTCGGTGCTCGAAGCAGTATAGTAAAGCTTGTCTCCCTTCGGGGTAAGGAAGTAATCGCCGATCAATGCTGAATTGCCTGTCAATCGCTTAGTACGGTAGCGTCGGTTGGCAAGATCAGGCGTGAATTTCGGACTTTCATCCTTTTTCACATCTTTTTTGTCTTTCTTTCCTTTCTTATCCTTTTTGTCTTTTTGATCTTTTTCATCAGATTCTTCTTTATCCCTGGAATTCTTGTCCTTAATCTCGGCTTCTTCCTCTGTCATATTGAAGTCGTCCCAAGCCTCTCCGTCGAGTGCCATAAGGATAATATCGCTCTGGTTGCCCCAGCTTCCGGTGTTTTTCATTCCGTATTTTGCAGACTCAAATGCAATGCCCTTGCCTCCGAGCACCCATTTCGGGTTCCCGTCGCTAAACCCACTCTCCGTAAGGTCTACCACTTCACTGCCGTCAGCCTTAATCAAAGCGATATCAGTGTTGTTCCATCCTCCGACACCTATATAGTTCATTAATAGCCATTGGCTGTCTGGGCTCCATGCAAATTGCTGGTCGCCGTCAGAATAAGAATAGTTGTATTTCCCATTTAAAACAGTTGTCACTTTCTTGGTCTCTAAGTCTATGACCCGCAACTCCGATCGGTTTTCAAGAAAAGCAACTTTCTTTCCATCAGGACTGATTATGGGTTGCATGGCGCTTGTCTCACATTTATAAAGAGGTTCCTCTATTATTTCTGTAGCGTATGCAAATTGTTCTTCGTCGGGATTTTTTATTTTGGCAGTGAAAAGTTGCCAGTATCCATCGCGGTCACTATCGTATACCATGGTCTTTCCGTCGGGAGAAATGCTGACAGTGCGTTCTTGGTCAGGAGTGTCCGTGATGCGCTTGGTCGTCTTGTATTTTGCGTCTGTCACATATACGTCGCCACGAATTACGATAGCCAATTCATTCCCTTTGGGTGCTACATAAAACGATGATGCTCCATTTGATACGTATCTCTTCACAAGGTCGGAGTCATAATCATCCGCTACTATATCAACATTTACTTTTTGTGGTTGTCCGCCATCTGTCAGAGTATATAACTCCCCATCCCAGCTGAATGCCATAAGTCCATTATCAGATGCACTAAGATTCCTGACAGGATGTTTCTCAAACGCAGTAAGTTTTCGTTTGTTGCCATTCAGGTCGGAAGCATATATATTTATAGTGCCATCCTCTTCTGATAGAAAATAGAAAGAATCAGCTTTCGGAGCCCATACAGCGTTACGGTCATGACCGTTGAATGAAGTCAGTTGCCTGAAATTCCCATTGTCATATAGCCAGATGTCATTAGTGCCGGAGCTCCGCTCATGTTTTCTGAAAGGATCTTCATAGCCCTTTTTGTCGGTGTAAATTATCCTGCCATCACGTCCAGCCGACGAAAAGAGCATCGGCATGGATAGGAACATTGAGGGGCGTGTGCCGGGCTGGTTGACATTTAGAGAATAAGTTTGAGGTAGGATAGGGGCTTGCGCAGAGTTCCGAGCCGGCATCTCGTTTGCAGAAAAGAGTAGTATTGAGTCATTGAGGAAAGCAAGGGGCGTTTCTGCGATGCTGGAAGTGGTCAATCTTTTTACACTACCTCCATTCGCATTCATGATAAAGATATCATCACTTCCTTCGCGGTCGCTTCGGAACACAATGCGTTTCCCATCTGGTGTCCATACGGGTTTTGAATCAAATGCCTCATTGGATGTGAGTTGATGTGCTTCTCCTCCGGCTGTAGGCACGGAGTAGACATCCCCTTTATATGTAAAGGCTATGCATTTGCCATCGGGAGATATAGCAGCATCTCTCAGCCAAAGTGGAGATGCGGCAAAAGATCCTGTAGCTGCCATGACTGAGATGGCCATAATTAGAGTCTTTTTCATGACAAAATTTCAATAATTGTTGTTTGATTTGCAAAGATATGAAATATTTTGCAAAAATAAAAGCGAAATCCAATCGGATTCCGCTTTTTGCATTTATTGTGTCATCTTAATAGTCGATCGTTAATCGTTAATCGTTAATCGTGGATCGTTAATCGTTGATCGTTAATCGTTGATCGTT
>WFLX010310796.1_pt1 | contig 11463 bp, 6 predicted proteins | sample 4967041 | NCBI WGS metagenome assembly WFLX01 (sample SAMN12857096, study PRJNA449069) | gut metagenome | isolation source: stool from male and female vole | host: Microtus ochrogaster | place: USA:Florida | collected 2017 | reverse complement strand
TCTTACCAACCGACTCGACACTCTCTCCCCCGACCTATTGGTAAGCCCCAAAGAAGGAAAAACTATCGTCAACGGTGACTCTTTGGCTGCAGAAATAGAGAAAATTAAAGGAGTTTCAGTTGCCACTCCCACTCTTACAGACAATGCCCTTGGTTTTTACAACGGCAGAGAGACTCCCGTCACGCTGAAAGGAATCGTGCCGGATGAGTATTCGAAAGTGACTCAGATCGATTCCCTTAGAGTAGCCGGAGGCACCACTTTACAAGAAGCTGAGACATCAAATCCTGCGCTGCTCTCAATCGGACTCGCCTATAAATTCTCAATGTTTGACTATAGCCAGCCCCTGCTGGTGTTTGCTCCTAAACGAATCGGAAGGTTTAACCCTGCTAATCCAGCCGCGGCATTTGTCATGGACTCGCTTTTTGTAACCGACGTGTTCCAATCAATGCAAGATTCATACGATGAGAATTGCATCTTCACCGACATTTCCTTAGTGAGAGACCTGCTTCTCTACGACAGGGAAGCCACTGCAATTGAGATAAAAGTAGACCATCCGGCTCAAGCTGATAAGCTTATGGATGAAATTTCTTCTAAAATAGGATCTCAATACGCCGTAAAGAACCGGCTGATGCTCCAGGAATTGAATTTCCGGATGGTACAAATAGAAAAATGGATGACGTTCCTGTTGCTTTTCTTCATCCTGGTGATAGCCTCCTTCAATATAGTCACCACTCTATCAATGCTCGTGCTGGAGAAAGAAGACTCCATGCGAACACTCTCAGCTATAGGTATGAGCAAAAAGCAAATCGCAGGAGTCTTCCGATGGGAAAGCGTGCTTGTATCGCTGTTTGGAGGGATTATCGGCATTGCATTAGGCTCGCTATTATGCATACTCCAAGAGAAATTTGGATTTATCACAATTGCCACTCAAGGCGTAGCAGCGGATATAGAACCAATGGCTTATCCCGTGAGACTTGAATTCATGGACATCTTGGTGACAGCCGTCCCAATCGCCATCATCACAGCCATTTGCGCCTGGGTGGCAGGCTCATTCGCCAAATCCCGCATGAAATAATTCTGTTACTTGGTCATCATTTCATCTATAGCCTTGGATAACTCTTCACCGCGCAGATTATCGCCAAGGAGCGTCATATCGCCATCTACAACATACATGGTGGGCACTGAACTTACCTTATATAACTTAGCTATTGCATCGTCGGCATCACGATAATTGTTCCAAGGTAGTTGTTCCTTTTCAAGAGCCTTTTGCCAAGCTGACTCGTCATCATCAATGGAAATGCTTACAATATCAAATCCATTATCCTTATGTTTATTATAGATAGCCTTGAGGTTTGGAATCTCAGCGCGACATGGACGACACCATGATGCCCAGAAATCAAGAATCACCACTTTCTTCCCTTTGCAAAGATCGGCAAAAGAAGAATCCCCTACTTTGAAATCTTTCACTTTCTCGCCGATTTTTCCAGCCGGGAAAAGTTCGTCATATACCTGCTTTCCATAAATGGAATTCTTAGCATCCTCACTAAAAGATTCGTATGTAGATACTTGATCAGGTGTGAAATAAGACAGATTGGCGATCATCATGAGAGGACCCCAGAATGTGTCTTTATTATCATTGATCAAACCCATAGTGACCTCTTCCACTTTTGCAAAGAAATCCTTTTCAGCCGCAGCTTGCGCCTTATATTCCTCTGTAGTCTTCAGAGAATCCATCATCTCACGATTGCCNGNGCCTCTTGCCTCNCCCATTTTTGCNGAGATNTCTTTAAATCTNTCATTCATCGCNGCATACATAGCATTCAANGTATCGCGACGAGACATCAGAGTATAATATTTATCGGTCGAGGGAGACCCGGAGACTTTAAGATTGTCAAAATCATAGAAAGATCTGGCAGAATCAGTCAACTCCACATTGCCCTTGACTTTGATATCAGAATTATCAAGCAAGATTATCTTTCCTCCATAGCCATCTTTCACATGGACACGAACAGCGAGAGGCACCTCATCATTCCCTTTCCCTTCGAAAGAGAACTTTCCATTGACAACCACTGCTTCAGCAATACTCTCTTCCGGAGCATGCGAGAAAGGAGTCAATACAAGCACGGTGTTATCGGGGAGGCCTTCGATTTCGCCTGAGATTACGTATGAATCAGCAGGTCTGGAATTTCCGCAGGCAGCCAGCATAAGGACAGCCATCGGAAGAATCATGATTTTTTTCATTACTATTAAGTTTTTGGGTTAATCTTTATTTATCCACATTCTGAGTCAATTTTCCATTGCCCGGACGGTCAATTGCGTTAGCCGGGAACACCATAATCCACATGTGCGAATTTGCCGGGAGGGTATATTCCTTATCGTCAAAAGTTTTCTTGAGGTCGCGTGGATATTTTCCTTCAGCATTGTAGCGTTTGATGTCGATAAATGGGAAAATTGATCCCACGAGGTCATTATCTTTAGTCAGACGGATTTTTTCGATTGCCTCAGCTTCTGTGGCAGCCGAAGCAGGCTGATAGAATTCTGGAAGTATGCGGCTTTCGCGCACTTTGTTGAGTGTCTTCATTGCTTCTGCCAAGTCTCCCTGGCGTGCTTGGCATTCAGCCTTAATCAGATATACCTCGGGAGTAGCGATGCCGCCCTGGTTATAATATCCGCTTACCATTCCTTTATGATAAGTGTCGGTAGCTGACATATATTTCTTCCAGCGCACAAGGAATTTTGCATCACCCTGCTCAAAACGAGCTGCACGCTCTTCAGAAATGTCAAGGTCATTCGTCGGGCGGTTAGGGTTTCCATTGCCTGAGCAGAACCAGATATTCTCCACACAGAGATGATTCATAGGAGAGGTGATCATTGTATAGTCTTCATCATTTTCAATTCTCTCTTTGTACTCCTCATAATATCCAATCCAGTCAAAGAGTTCTCCATTACGTTGCAAAGCTGCATTTGCATGGCTTAACGCTTGATCATAGTCACGCATTGAAAGATACACTCGTGCCAAACCGGCTTCTACGGCAGCACGGCTTGGATGAATAATCGTCATNGATTTCTNCNGGACTCCCAACTCTATTGCTTTATTGAAATCAGAAANGATCTGGTNGTAAACTTCCTTCACTGTTCCTTGATGATAAGGAGATCCAAGACCTCCACTATANATCAANGGAATCCCGGGAGTATTAGACGCAGTGGCAGGGTCGTAGGCAGCTGCATAAAAATTGACAATCTGATGAAGCACGAATGCCCTTATGGCATATGCATAAGCCATAACCTCGTTTTTATCTGCCTGAGTCCCTTCTGTGGCATCGGGGACGGCTTCAATAATNGTGNTGCATATACCGATTATACCATNTCCGTCGTCAAACANATCTTCGGNTGANGAATTNAGCTNNTTGCGGTCACGGTCTTCTTTCCACATATAATTGNCTGTNCGCAGNTCATCAACCGTACGGCAGGCGTTTTGACCTACGAATTTATCGTTGATAAGATACAGAGCTTGCTGGCAGGGAAGATAGTTTGCACTATATTCATTTCTAAGGAATGCCTCATAATCAGCTACAGTAGTAGGCACTCGAGTACCCTTTGGCATCTCATTGATATATGAGTCGCAAGAAGCCAGACCTATTGAGAGGGCTGCGACTCCTATGAATATATATTTTTTGAAATTCATATTGCTTCAATTTTAGAAGTTAAGATAGAGAGATACAACATAATTTGGCTTATTATAACCGTTGAGAGCATATTTCACGGCCCTTGACTTGGCAAATGTGGCAACATTCTCCAAACCAAACTTTATGCTGGCTTCGTTTGCAAAGAATTTTTTGCAAATTTGAGATGGGAGATTGTATGTAAGCGCAATATTGCGGAATCTCAAGTTGGATGCATCCTTAATTACTGCTGAAGAACGAGTGTAAAGATCCATATTCACATAATAATCCGGATTTTCATCACTGACGTATCTCGGGACGTCTGTAGTTTTCTCATCTCCGGGGTTCTTCCATTGGTCGCTGTAGGTGTAATTTGTGCATCGCATCTTGTGTCCACCTTCGAACAGGAACAAAGCTGAAAGTGTGAAATTACGGTAACGGAGATTGGTAGAAAGCGATCCGCTGTAGGTCGGAGTATAACTGCCAAGATAAATGATATCATCGAGGTTGGTAGGCGTCATCGAAGAGTATATCTCGCCATTTACATCATACACCTGCGGGATACCTTCTTCAGAAAGACCAGCCCACTTATATCCGTACATTGCAGTAAAAGGCACTCCTACACGTGGGAATGATTCCGGATAGTCGAGCTGAAGGAAATACACCGGAGCCTCAACATTGACATAATCCACTTTTGAGTGATTGTATCCATAGACTGCCTGGATATTCCATGTCCAATCTTTTGTCTGGATTGGAGTGCCTGTCAACTGGATTTCCACACCACGGTTTGTCATTTCTCCATTGTTGATNGTATTGGTAGAGAATCCTTGTCCTTCAACTGAAATGCCATTGGAAGAGGCCAACAAATCCACTCCCTTCTTATTATAGAATTCAATCGATCCGTTCAAGCGATTGTTGAGAAGTGCAAAGTCAATACCGACATTGACGGTTGTAGTCTTTTCCCAACGCAATTTCGGGTTAGGACGAGAACTNATGCTTCCGCTAATGCCGCCTACTCCTGGTGTTGTATTAGTGCTATAGTATGCCACCGTATAAGGCCATTGGTTTTTTGCTATATTACCGCCAATGCCGTATGATGCTCTAAGTTTAAGCATATTCAACCACTGGACATTCTGCATAAATGCCTCACGGTCGATTCTCCAGGCAGCAGCTACCGACCAAATAGGTTTTCCCTGATATTTGCTGCTTGTGCCGTAAAGGTTGGTTCGGTCGGTACGGATCGACCCGTTGACAATATATTTGTCGTCGTATGAATATGAGGCATTGGCATAGAATGAGATAAAACGATTTGTCAACTCCCGGAATGCAGCAAAGTCATTTGAGCTAATCCAAGGGCGAGAGAAGATCGCTCCTGAGAAAGATTGAAGAGCATTCTGATCNACAGTAGACCATGTCAGCATTTGCTCATCATATCCATAATAAGTATTGCTTTCGTANCGNGTCTTATTGTGNCGCATTTCCANACCNGCTANNGCTGTCACNTGATGCANATCGGCANANGTCTTATTGNANTNAAGNTGANTTCGGNAATTNTNNGCNCGCTGGTCATTGACATTATGCTGGTAGATNTCNCCNTANGGNAGATTNTANATNGCGTTGACTCCNTCGTNGGTAGATGNGAAANNATTNANNTTGTTTCTNACTTCNTANGNCTCTTTNNACTTATANTATTTNTCNTGGAAATTNCCNAATTCATANTGGAANTGNGTGGTAAATTTCAGCCANTCNGTGAATTTGAAGAGTAGACGGGCATTAAGGCGTGTCACCAAATCACTTCCACTCGTTGTAGACTGGCTCATTTCATCAAAGGGATTGATATCCTCGTTATACAGACCATATTTGTTGATAGCCTCAAGACGGGATGCTGTCAGGCGGTCTTCTTGACGGCTTACAAATTGAGTACCATCTTCATTATAGAGACTCATGTAAGGGGCTGTAGTGAAACCGGGGCTATAGAGATCGTAGCTTGGGGAGGAATTATTTGCATAAATCACTGCAGCTCCCAACTCCAAGTCGAGCCATCGAGTCATGTTGATCGTATTGCGCAAATTGATATCTACATCCTGATCCCAAGCATTTTTAAGATGAGAGTCATTGCGATTGTAAGCAATTGTTGCTACTATACTGTTTCGGTCGGTAGAGGAACTGATATTAAGGTTNTAGCGTTGCGATGTGGCAGTATGGTATTGCAATNTATCTGCTTCATCATAANAATTGTAGCCCATTCTTCCCCACTTCTCAAACATTGAATTGAGTTGGGATTCAGATATCATACCAGCATAGCGCTGATAGATAGCCTTNNTGTGNGGAGCAAGATTGCCTGATACTTTCAGCATATTCTCTGCGTAGTCAGCTGCTCCNTCNCCCANAAAATTTGGATTTTGCGACATCCAATCGCGNGCCTGTGTGATAGTCTCATTNGCATCCTGACGATATGTATCGACACGCTTATAGGGATTGGCAGAAAATGTGGCTGAAGCTGACACATTCACTTTCCCGGCCTTCGCCTTTTTAGTGGTGATGACCACCACTCCATTTGCTGCGCGGGCACCATATATAGAAGTGGCAGCAGCATCCTTTAGAACAGTAATGCTTTCAATATCATCGACATTGATATTGGGAGCATATTCTGAAAAACCACCACCTGCATAGCTTACCCGAGTACTTTCTACCGGGAAACCATCTATCACATAAAGAGGTGATGTGACACCCTGCATTGAAGTGATACCACGAATCTTACCGTCAGTGTAGCCAGCTACGTGACCCTCCAGCATATCACTCACAGAAGTGATGGTCTGGCTCTTGAGATCCTTGGAATCTATCTTGGTGAATGAACCTGCAGCACGTTCCTTGGAGATGGTCTGATAACCTGTCACCACCATCTCGTCGAGTTCACTGACAGCACTTTCCATACGGATAGGAAGATTTGAACCGGCCTTAGCCTTGACAGTTATGGGCTTCATCCCAACGTATGTAATTCTCACTTCATTCACTGGCTGAGTGACATTTAGCTGGAAATGACCATTCAAATCAGTCGAGGTGCCCTGAGCTTCCTCGCCTATTACATAGACAGTGGCACCCGGTAAAGGCTCTCCATCCTCATCAACTATTATTCCTGAGACATGCAATGCGCCGGCTTCTTTCACAATCCCTTTATTGAGAGAGACGGTGTTGCCTGTGACTTTATAGCTCATTTTGAGCTGATCTACGATTGTGCGTTCAAGCAAATCAGTCAAGGACAAATCTTTATATTGCCCGTTCACTTTAAAATTGTTGTCTTCAAGCAATGATTTTTGATATACAAAATCATGCCCGGTCGATTTTCTGAGAATGTCGACTGCTTCCTTAGGGCTTGCATTGTTGAATGCTGCGCTGTAATCCTTAGCAGATACAGTTACTGCAGACATAATTAATGCAACTAAGAGAATGAAAATGTTTCGATTCATGTTGGTTGATTAGTTATGTTTGTTGTTAATATTATTTACTTTTGCTTTTTCATCTGCTTGCGTGAGATGACAATCTTATTAGAATGGAGTGAAAACTTCACCTCACCACTATCCTCAAGGATGCTTATTATAGTGTGGAAATCGGAATATCTTGACACTGATCCCATGTATATAATATTCTTAAGATCTTCATCTTCAAATTCATACTGGAAATCATACCAGCGGCTCAGATCGCGCATAATCGTAGAAAGAGGAGTCTCTTCAAATACGAACTTACCCTGTCGCCATCCAGTGACTATTTCGGGATCTACCTCTTTCATTCTGACTTCACCGGTTGCCTTTTCGAAACGTGCCTGATGTCCAGGATAAAGGAATAGTTCCGCTTCTTTATTCTGAATGTCTGATATGGCAATCTTTCCTGTCTCAAGTGTGGTGAGTATCGCTTCTTCATCCTTATATCCTCTCACATTGAATGTGGTGCCATAGACTTTTATCAATTCTCCGCCCGTATCTACTATGAAAGGGCGATTCCTTTCAGGGTGCACCTCGAAATATGCTTCACCCGTTACACTTACCCTCCTTGACTCGGCAGCAAATCTTTCAGGATAACATAAAGTAGACTCAGAATTAAGCCATACCACTGTGGAATCTTCCAATACAATTTTGAATTCGCGTCCCCTTCCTACCTCCAGACTGAGGTTGACCCATTCTCCATCCTTACTTTTCTTTCCATCGATCTCTATCTGGTTGGCTAAGATGGAGGTGTCGGAGGCTGAAAGAATCATTGTGCGTCCGTTAGTGCCCCTATATATTGCACCGGTCTTTCCCGGAATCAGGTCTCCCAATTCGAGAGTTTCTGCTAATATATCTTCTTTCGTAGTTTTACCCAAATTTGGAATGAGCATCACAGCACTTGTCACCAAAGCTATCAGAAGGATTGCTGCAGCTACGGGAGTAGCCTTACGGAAGAAACTACGACGACGGATCTTCGACACCCGACGCTGCATATCCTCCATCGGGCGTTGCCAATCAATCCGATTCTCTCGTGCATACTCCTCAGCAAGGTGCTTAGGGTCGGAAAGACGCTCAGCCAACCTACGATGAGCAGCAGATTCCGACATCCAAAGCTCGAGTTCCCGCTCCTCTTCGGATGAAAGATTACCTTTTAGTTTTTTTATTATGAGGTATCCTATTCTTTCCATATAATTAACATTCTTCATTATGAATATGCACGATACAAAAAAAGTATACATATTTTTACAATAATTTTTCTTTATTTTCTAAATTATTTATAATTTTGTGGCTGGCAACAAGATTATGACAGACTATAAATTCATATACCGTCAGTTTATGATGGGGCACATGGAGCCTTTCTACAAGGCTCTGTATCGCCGTTTGCTCATATATTCAGCTAACATTTTAGGAGATAAACTCTCTTTTTTAGCTGAAGACTGCGTGCAAAATGCTGTGCTCAGCATTTATATGCGGAGGTCTGAAATCGACACTTTGGACCAATGGAGGGGCTGGCTCATAACAGCAGTACGCAACAATTCTCTGATGCAACTCCGCAATGAGCAGCAACGCATCAAATATGAAGAATATAGTATAAACTCTCAAGAAGAAGCTGAGGATATACACCTCGTAAAAATTGAGCAAGATGTGTATAACCAACTTTTTGCTGCAATCGATTCTTTACCGGAAAAATATAGGGATTTGTTTGAGCTATGCTTCACAAAAGGATTAAAGACCTCAGAAGTTGCTCAACTTCTTGACCTCGCAGAGATCACTGTCAAAAAGCGAAAAGCTAAGATGCTTGCCCTCATACGCGAACGACTAAATTTCGACATTGACGAGACTCTGATTCTTCTATTGGTCAACTCTGCTTCCATTTCTCTCCTTACGCCATAACTATCTCTCTAACCCAACAAACCTATCAACCCATAAACCCATAAACTTATAAACCTATAAACCTTTCGTTCCGCCAGCGGAACGAAAATTATAACTTTTTGCTACAATTTTTTCNTTCAACTATTGTTTATTTGCNTTTTTTGTCTTAACTTTGCAANCAAGAGTAGAAGGCGCAGTCTGATTGCTTGAGAAATTCTTCAAAAAAGGCTACTCCCTTCGAGATTCTCGAACTCCTAAAAAACCTAAAGACAATACAACAATCATGGAAAAAGTCGACAACCTTGACAGAAAAATTCTAAACATTATCATGAACAACGCTCGCACGCCATCAAAAGACGTAGCGATTGTATGCGGAGTTTCNCGCGCCGCAATCCACCAGCGNATCCAGCGCCTTATCGAAATGGGTGTCATCATCGGCTCCGGCTATGATGTAGACCCTAAGAAATTGGGCTACAACACTTGCACATACGTTGGCGTAAAACTTGAGAAAGGCTCAATGTATCGTGAGGTTGTTGCCAATCTCGAAAATATCCCTGAAGTTGTGGAATGTCACTTTACCACCGGCCCTTACTCTATGCTGATGAAAGTGTTCGCACGCGACAACCAGCACCTCATGGAGCTTCTCAACGACCGTATCCAGCACATCAAGGGTGTCACTGAAACTGAGACTCTCATCTCACTCGAGCAGTCAATGAACCGACAGATCAAACTCGATACAGACGATGCAAAATAAGAAAACTACCATATTCACAATAGTGGCGGCTCTGCTTTTAGCAGTGGTCGCCTTTATGTTTTTCTTCCCTGACGCCATGGAGGGAAGAGTGCTCCAGCAGCACGATATCCAGCAAGGACTTGCCAATGGACACGAAGGTCAAGTATTCAAAGCAGAGACAGGGGAAAGCACACGCTGGACTAACTCTCTTTTCGGTGGAATGCCGACATTCCAGATTTCACCCTCATATCCAGCCAACGACCTTCTAAGCTGGATACAGAGCGTATATATGCTCGGGCTCCCTTCCCCTGCCAACCTTCTCTTTGGAATGATGCTTGGCTTCTTCATCATGTGCCTTTGCATGAAGATGCGCTGGAGTGTTGCTCTTTTTGCCTCGATTGCTTGGGGATTTTCTTCCTACTTCATAATAATAATCGGAGCAGGACACATCTGGAAATTCCTGACTCTCTGCTACATACCCCCTACAATCGGAGGTATGATACTAATTTACCGAGGGAAGTGGCTTGCAGGTGGAGCCCTGACGGCTCTATTCTCTGCCATGCAGCTGATGAGCAATCACCCGCAGATGACCTACTATTTCCTTCTCGTGATGGTCTGCATAGCCCTTGCATGGCTATGGATTGCAATCAAGGAAAAGAGCGTTGGCAAATGGGCGATTTCCACCTGCATTGCAATCGTTTGCGGTCTTGTCGGTGTGGCAGCTAACTCCCCGAGCCTCTATAATTCACTTGAATATAGCAAGGAGACGGTACGCGGCAGGGCCACCGATATTGTAGATCCAACTGCGCCGGCAGCCGCCGGAATGGATAAGAAGGCCATAACCGCATGGAGCTATGGCATCGACGAGACTTGGAGCCTTCTGATTCCAAATGTGAAGGGCGGAGCATCCCTGAAGCCGACGGCAGGCCAGAATCGCATGCTAAGTGTGGCAGAAACCGACATGGGATCAGACCGCTACCTGAGCCCGGAAGAGATGCAGTTTGCCAGCCAATTCACACAGTATTTTGGTGATCAACCTATGACCAATGGACCGGTCTATGTAGGCGCATTCGTGCTTTTGCTTGCAATATTGGCAATGTTTGTTGTAGAAGGGAAATGGGAGGCCCCAATGAAATGGGCACTATTTGCTTCTACAATCCTCACAATCATGCTAAGTTGGGGACATAACTTCAATGCCTTTACNGACTTNATGATCGANAACTTCCCGGGCTACAANAANTTCCGCACNGTAAGTTCGATNCTTGTAGTTGCAGAATTCTGCATNCCCNTGTTGGCAGCGCTCTGCGTTCGCCAGATAATTCGCACAGAAAATTTCTTCTCACAGAATAAATGGACTGTGATTCTCGTCATGGGTGGTGGCGCATTAGTATGTCTGCTCGGTTGGATTTCTCCTTCTATCTTCGGAGAACCCTACTCTGCATCAGAACTCAGCTACCTGAAAGAGGCTGGGGTTTTCTCAAATCCGGCATACTCCAATGTGATGCACGGGATTGGCGATGGACGCTTAAGCCTTGTATCTACCGATGCTATGCGCTCGCTCATCTTCATAGTGCTTGGATGCGTTGTTCTGCTCCTATGGGAAAAGAAAATCATCAAGAATGCTTCAATTTTCGCATGCTGCCTTGCTGCAGTGGTGCTCGTTGACCTTTACAGTGTCGACAAACGCTATGTGAACTCCGACAACTTCCCGGGC
>WFLX010364854.1_pt1 | contig 11469 bp, 10 predicted proteins | sample 4967041 | NCBI WGS metagenome assembly WFLX01 (sample SAMN12857096, study PRJNA449069) | gut metagenome | isolation source: stool from male and female vole | host: Microtus ochrogaster | place: USA:Florida | collected 2017 | reverse complement strand
TATCGCCCGTTCGTCTGCCGGTGCTCCGTGGGGCACCAGCGTATTGTCAATATCAAAAATAATTCCTCTGTATCCTTCCCGATACAACCTCTCATAATCAATATCGTAGGCGGAAACCGCCTCATTATCAGGATAAAAGCATTTTAACATTTCTAAATTCCTCCCGATGCCCATTTCACATATCCTTTATCTATGATAGCAAGACACTGGAATTTCTGCAAGACTTATTTATAATGATATCCCCGCTCGCAAAAATCAAAATTAAATCACAGCATCAGCAGTTTCTCCGATTCTATATGCCGAAAAATATGCCTCCTCCAAAGGAATCCAACGCTCTTTAAACGTCTGGAGAGCCGCTTCACCGCCCCGCTCCAAAATCCTTTGCAACTGCACTTCTCTGTCCACATCAGAAAAGATTTTGAAATCCATATAGTTTCCCAGCGCCGGATGGGTACTGTATGCCCCTTCTACCACGTACAAACCGCCGCCTCTTACAAGTCTCTCTTGTGAAAGCTCCATATTACCGCAGTCAAATCTTCTATAGGAAAAATCCTTTTTCAGCCACAGTTTCGGAAGGATTTCCTCTCGAAACCGTTCATAATGCACATTCCCTCCGGGTACGGACAATCTCTCTTCGGTGCGCAGCTCTGCCGGCAAAAAGAAATCATCCATGTGAACTACTCCCGCCCCCGCCTCTTGTTCCATCATCTTTGCCAGTGTAGTTTTACCGGAAGCGCACCTGCCGTCCAAGGCAATCACAACCGGCTTTTCGTCAGCGTTCCTATACTTCTCCAACAAAGGAAGCACCTGACGCAGCCGCTCCAGGTTCTCTCGTTTAATCAAGCTCTGCAATCTTCTCCACCGCTTCCTTTATGTAATCCGTCAGTTTCTTATTTTCAACACCCACTACCGTCACATGACATTTATTCATAGGAATCAAAAATAATGCCGCCTCACTGGAGGATATCGCCTCGGCAATTCGGGGCGTAATCTCACCCAGCATAGCATTTGCCATAACTATGCCCATAGGACCTACAATCACGTCCGCCCTGCCGCTGTTAAAGACTATCGCATTTTCTCCGGTGGCGCCCAAGACATTACCCGCCTTCATCATATTGCCGGTAGCCGCCCCATTAGTGCCTACCGTCAGAATTTCTGCTTGGGGAATTCTCTCCGCAAGCGCCTCCGCAAGACTTCTTCCCACACCGCCGCCCTGACCGTCCACAACCATGATCTTCTTTTTCATAGGAATATCNCCTTCCTCTGCGGCACTTTTTATTATACCTTTCAAAATAATACCATGGTTCACTGCTGTTTTTCAACAGCAATGTTTTCAGTTTACCATGTAATTGTAACTTATACCTTGACAAAAATTAAAGTTTTGATATCATTATTTATGTGATGACACTAAGTTGCCGTTTCATGAAGAACCGGTCTGCCCAGAAGGGTAACATAACGCGTCCGCCACAATCTTTATAGCAAAAATATGCCATGAAGGTATACGCTCTTTTGAAAAAGAGCTGTTCTTCATGGTTTTTTTATTTTCGCGAGCAATGAACCACATGACACGCCCCACTGTTTTCGGCGGGGTTATTCACTTTTAGTATACGGAGGTTTACACTATGAAACAAATGAAAACTTTAAACANAATTGTCATTACCGGCGTATGTNTCGCTCTCTGCATTGTNCTGCCCGTGGCGCTTCACGCCATTCCCAATGCCGGCACATTGTTATCCCCTATGCANCTGCCTGTGCTATTATGCGGTCTTATCTGCGGTGCCNCCTACGGGCTTGCCTGTGGANTTATCGGCCCTTTACTTTCAAGCCTGATTACTTCCATGCCTGCTGCCGCCAAGCTTCCTCCCATGATGATTNAGCTTGCCGTCTACGGTCTTGTGTCCGGTCTGCTCATACATTTTATCCGAACCGGCAAAGTAATCGTCAACCTCTACATAAGCCTGCTTGCCGCCATGCTTGCAGGACGCATCATTGCCGGAATTGCACGTGCCATTTTCTTTGCAGGCGGCACCTACTCTTGGAATGCATGGGCAACGGCTTATTTTGTTAAAAGCTTACCCGGCATTATCGTCCAATTGATATTGATTCCCATTATTTATCTGGCGCTGCGCCGTGCCAACCTGATTGGCAGTCAAACGACCGAATAACACACATCAGGCGGAATACAGAAGCGGTNATANACTNCGTTCCGCCTCAGTTTATACTTGATTCCTTCCTATGTTCCCAATGGATTCCTATATGTCCTATTCCAAGAATAACCGCTGCAATAATCAAAAAAAGATTTCTCCCATAAATACCAATCAATATAGCCGCTGCCACCGGAAGGCTGGCGCCCGGAACCGGGATTCCCAGCATATCACAGTAAAAATCCCTCATAGTCTTAGAACTGCGAAAATATCGAATCCAGTATATCTCATAAAGCAGCATTAACACTGCCGCCCCAAGCAACCACAAAGACCACAATGACAGCCTGCCAATGTTGAAATCCGAAAAAATTAAAATCACACCCGACACCAACATTTCCCCGACTCTCTCAAAAACCAATAGGACTTTGTTTTCCTTAGTCACATACTTCTCATAATCCTTCGGCTGATTCTTTGTCCACAATATATTGGGAACCATCAGCATAACAAGAAAAATCAATCCCACATAAGAAAAGCCAAAGTGCATAACCTCACTCCCTTCCAACTACAAGACAAATAACTTTTCGAGAATGCGGCCTTATAGCCGTATAAGATTTCCTCCAAGCAAATCTGCAATGACAGGATCACATGTTGTAAATATAACTTGATTGTTCTCTGCGAAATTATTAAGGAGTATTGCCGCCTGCTCTCTTCTGCCGGGGTCCATATCAAGCAGACTATCGTCCAAAATAACAAAACCTCCGCCATCCGGAAAAAAATATTCCAATACCGCTAAACGGAACGCAAGCAATACTGTCTTTTTGGTTCCTTCCGAAAGCAGTTCTTTGGAATTCACTCCATTAGACTCGCTCTGAAGACATAAGCCTTCCGAATCTGTTGTCAGAGAAACACGGTTCCCAGTGATAAGAGCTAAATATTCATTAAATTTGTCATAAAACCCGTTAAATTCATCCCCTGTTTTGGAGTGAAGCGCTTCAAAATCCGCCTTAATCCGAATATAATATTCATATTTCTTCTTTTCATGGAGCCATTTCTGCTTTTTCTCTTCAACAGACGCTTCCAAACCGGAAATATCCGTAATCTCATCTACAGATAACATACCAAGCTTCGTCCTAAGCTCTCCCACCTCTTTATCTATTACATCAATCTGTTTTTTTAATTTATCAAGCCGCTCTGTATACTCACGCTCTGTCATTTGCGGACCATCCGAGTATTTTTCCAGTCTCAAGGTATAAGAACCGACCTGCTCTTCGTATTCTTGATACTTATCAATCAGTTCAGGCTGTGTAGAATATGCTTTCTCATATCCCTCAATTTTCGTACCTAATGAACCAATCGCTACATCAAGCGAATTCTTACCCATTTTAGATAAAATATCGGTAATTTCATCGTCTAAATCATCGGATATCTCCACGCTCCCATCTGTAACAATTGAATCTGCTTCTGCCTGATAGGTTTCGAGTGTCTTTGTTCCTAAAAGCATTTTGATTTCCTTCTCATAAGCTTTGATTTTATCTCTCTTTTCTTCCATTAAACGGACTAAATCAGACAACTCTACCACAGAAGCAACGGAATATTTACCTATCATTTCATCTCTTTCCTGAATTTTCTCAGTTTTTTCTTCCAAAAGCCCATCTACATCCAAATCCTGTGGGGCAACTTGAATAGTTGCAATTTCCGGGATATCCAATGTTACAAATCCGTCTACATCAATTATCTCTGAAGCGGCAACTTCCTTTCTTGTTCCATTCGCCAAAGTAACGATCGTCTTATATCCGCTCTTCATTGCGATAGCTGCCCTTAACTTAGCGGAAGTCAGCATTCCATTTATTGTTGTTATCCGCTTCTCAGCATCCAATGCCTTCCTATAATCATTTGCCAAATCCTGATATTGATTTATTTCAGCATGAATACCCTCACTTGCCCTCTGGATTTTTTGAATTTCATCGATAAGGTCAAGTAATTTTTTCTTTTGCGCACGATTTGCCTTTTCTTGCTGTGAAGTCTGGAGTGCCTTTAATTTCTCCAGTGTTTCTTCCTCTGACGGCCAATTCTCAATGGCTCTGGCTGCGGCATCTCTTTCATTTTTTGCTTTTCTAAGTAGTTCCTCAACATGTTCTCTCGCTTCAATGGTGCCGTGCAGGCTTATTAATGCCTCGCGGTCATTCTCATGCTTTGACTTATCTGCAAGCAATTCTGCGATACGTTTCGTACTATCAGCAACTTTATCTTCGACACCTGCGGCTGCTTCAAGCTGTTTCCGCGCTTCATCGTATGCGTAAAAAGCCTCTACAATACTCCCTTTTCCGCTTTGCCAAATCTTAACATTCCCCCTTGCATCCCGCTCCGGTTCATCATGCTCAATATCCCATCTCCCAATTAAGCCTTTCACCTTATTTTTACCGACCCCGCCGCCATTTATCTCCATATCAAGCATTTCCGCAAATTTATCCGGCGAAATACCTCCGACTGCAGAAAATGCCTCTGTAATTTTCTTTTTTACTTCCTCCACATCCTTGCCGGGCTTAGAAGAAAAAAAGCTATAGCACCACTCCAAGACTTCTTCTTCATTACTCTGTCTGCCAAAAATCAAATTATTATATACCGCAGTACCGTATTTTAATAACTCCTTCAACGCCTCTTCAGCCTGAGCTCCACGAAGCAAGCCTGAACTCTGCGGCTTGAAATTCACTGTAGTCTCACGACCTTTCTTGTCCCATATCTTCTTTAGCTTGTATTCATCTTCCGATGTCCGTACAGTAACTGTTGCATCTACCGTGTCCGCTCCGCCAGTAGGAAACACCGTCTGCAAAAACTCCCTATCGGAACGGCTATCAATTTTTACCGGTTTATTGAAAGCATAATACATGGCAGAAATCATAGTGCTCTTTCCTGCTTCGTTATCGCCCAATACTACATTCATCCCGTCAGAAAACAAAATCTGTTTATCATTAATACCGGCAAACTGTTCTGTAGAAAAAGATTTTATAATCATATTATTTATTCCCCCTTACAGCGCTTGACTAAATCATATGCCAGATTTAAAAGCTCCGGTTCTCCGATATATTTCTTCAGTAACTGATTTTCGACCGAACCGTCTATTGTTTCAGAATCAATCATTTCTTCTGTAATTTCCGGCTGCAAATCAGCGTCCAGCGGTTCAAATTTTACAAAACAATCCTCAAATCCTCTATAAATATCACTCCTTGCCTCATAATCCTCCGCCAATGCCACACCTGTAATCTGTAATCTGACGCTGGCGCTTTCAGCGTCCAAATCAGATAAAGCAGACTCAATTTCCGCTTTTAAAGACTGACCATGCATTAAATGAAGGTTTCTCTTACAAAACCGCAAAACACCGGTATGTACTTTCTTGGCAATAATCTTCTTATCACCATTTATTTCAATAATAAATACAGACCCTTCCGAATTATCTGCAATATCTGTCTGCTGGTGAGTACCCGCATTAAAAATTTTTTGATTTTCTATCACATCTGCTGCCGGATAAGGAATGTGCGTATGGCCAATCAGCCATAAATCCATATTGCTTTGCTCTAATTCCGATTGAGTCATATAATAGTATTTCTTTTCCTTATCATACGAAAGCCCTTCAATAGCTCCGTGTGCTACACCTACATGAATCATATTGTCAGCACGTTCCGTATTTTCTTGTACCCATCCAATAACATTCTCTTCCGAATACTTATCAAAGCATATACATGGATAAAACACAATGCCATCCATCCTAACAGGCTCATTGCTTGTAAAAAGTGTTGTATTGCCGGAGGCATTCTCCATAAACCCTCTCCAGATTTTATCATCCTTGCCCTCATAAAAATCATGATTACCAGGCAATACAACAACCGGACATACACATGTTCCGAGAATTTCACATACCTGCTTAATCAATGCAGCAGGCACATACTTTGTGTCAAACAAATCTCCGGCTACAACGACATAATCACAAGCCTCGTCCTCTGCTACACGGATAATCCTATTAAGCGCCTCTATTCGAGCATCGCTATACTTTTCCGCAATCTGCGGTTTTTGATTACTATACCTTCTTCCTAGATGAAGATCACCTGTATGTAGTATCTTAATCATCTGTTTTTCCCTATCCCTTTCACTTTATCAACTGTAAAACTCATCCGGCAGCGCTTTAATTCCCCTCGCTCAACTACTAATTTACCTGCCTAGCCTTTTTTCGAAAGCAAAACCACCGTCTCTATTCCGCTTGTCCAAGGAAATTGGTCCACCGCCACTGCCTTCTCCGCCACATATCCGTTCTCCAAAAACACCTCCAAATCCCTCACAAGACTGGTCGGCTTGCAGGAAATATAGACAATCCTCTCCACACCGTAAGAAATGATTTTAGGCAGTGCCTTGGGATGAATACCATCGCGGGGCGGATCCAAAATAATCATATCCGGTCGCTCCTCCACTTCGTCAAGAACCTTAAGCACATCGCCGGCTATAAATTCACAATTGGACAGTCCGTTTTCCTTTGCGCTGCGCTTTGCAGCCTCCACCGCTTCCTCCACGATTTCCACACCGATTACCTTACCCGCCACCGGAGCCATGAGCTGAGTGATCGTGCCGGTTCCACTGTAAAGGTCAAACACCGTTTTATCTGCGCCTCCCAGATCACCCACATATTCCCTTGCGGTCTGATAAAGCACCTCCGCACTGTGAGAATTAGTCTGAAAAAATGAGAAAGTGGAAATCTTAAATTTAAGTCCAAGCAGCTCCTCATAGAGAAATTCCTGCCCGTAAAGCACATCCGTCCTGTCACTTTTCACCACATCCGCCAACGAGTCGTTAGTAATATGTAAAATTCCCGCAAATCGCCCTGAAAGCCGGCGCTCCTTCTCCAATGACAGCAGACTGCCACAAAAGCCCGCAATCAGCTCTCCTGCTGTCGCTATTCCCTGTTCAAATAAAATTCCTACATCAGCATCCTCTGCCTGCCCGCCTGATACCGATATCCCACCCCATGGATTCTGAGACGTAGTCACCAGCGCCACAAGAATCTCTCCTGTAGCGGAAGCCTTTCTCACCAATAAATGACGCAGATACCCCTCATGCCTTAATCTGTGAAAAAAGGACACCCGATATTTACCGAAATATTCCCTCACCGTCTTTAAAATTAAGCGATAGTCGGCATCAACGATTTTGCAGTCCTCCACCTGTACCACATCGTAAAAGCTTCCTCGTTTATGCATCCCAAGGGAAAGCGGTCCGTCCTTATATTCATCCCCAAAGGAAAACTCCATCTTGTTGCGGTATTCATATACCTGTGGACTGGCTTTAATACCCTCCCACTTGTAAGGCTGCTTTTGCCTGCAAAGCACACCGTCCAACAGTCGCTTTACCTGCTCCTCCTTGATGCGCATCTGCTCCTCATAAGTAAATGGCAGATAGGTACAGCCTCCACACACGCCAAAATGGGAACACGGACTGCCCACCTCCAGAGGTGACTTCTCCGTCACCTCCAAAAGTCTGCCTTCCGCCTTCCCTTTGCGAACCTTATTCACCGAAAGCGTTACCTTCTGACCGGGCAGGCTGTTCTTCACGACAACGGTGTCCTCCCCTACTCGTACAATGCCTTTACCCGGGAAATCCACCCTCTCTACAATACCTTCATATACCTGTCCTTTTTTCATCCTGCCAAGGTACTCCTTAATTTATTCTGTTACGCTCTCATCCTCAAAGAAATCATCTTCCTCATCATCTTCTTCTGTCTCAAAATCGTCATCAAAGTCATCCTCGAAGTCTTCCAGATAATTGGGAGTAAAGTAACGGTACACAGCATAGCAGATTCCTGCAACAGCAGCTACTACACCAATAATTGCAAGCACCCACAAAAGGACGTTGCATTTCTTTTTCTCTTCCTGTTTTTTGCCAAGAAGTTCATTCAACCTTGCCATATCCATCAAATTCTCCAGTTTGTTCATAAAAAATACCTACCTTTCTCCTTCATCTGTTATTCGGCTATCTATTATTGAGATAAGCGCCCGGCTGTTATGCGGAACTTAAAAACTTGCTTTACTTGTAATTAGTATATCACATCGAATGNGAAATTANTACAATCTTTTTAATTTTGCAAAGGAGGCGTACATAATTTTTTGNCCNGCGNTGTCNAAAATTACAGTAACTTTGTAGTCTCTCGGTTCCTTGGNAATGGCGGTCACACTGCCTTCACCGTATTTGATATGACTTACTCTGTCTCCCACGCCGTATTCCGGCTCGCAAACAGACTGAACCGCCATTCCTTTCTGGATGCCGGCAAGCTGGTTAAGGCTGCCGATTCCTTTTGCAATAAAAGGTTTGTCCGCCTTAGCTGTCACCTTTGGACGCAAAATTGCCTTCGGTCTGAAATCCACCGCTGTATCAGCTGCCTCCTGAAAACGTTTTACGGTAGGAACCGTGTTATCAAGAAGACTTGTAGGAATCTCCCGCACAAAGCGGCTGATAGGGTTATACTGAGTTTCCCCCCTAATCATACGGCTTTTAGCGCAGGTCAGGGTAAGCTCCTCCTTCGCTCTGGTAATGCCCACATAGGCAAGGCGTCTCTCCTCCTCAATATCCTCCCTGTTGTCCGACGCTATCGTCATATAACTTGGGAATAGCCCATCCTCCATGCCCGCCAGATAAACCACCGGAAATTCAAGACCCTTAGCGCTGTGCAGTGTCATCAAAAGCACTCTGTTTTCGCCGTTTTCCACATTATCAATATCCGCCACCAAGGCAATCTCTTCCAAAAACTCCGACAGACTTACATCATCGTGAGTTTCTTCATAAACAACAGCCTTAGTAATCAGTTCGTCAATGTTGGCAAGCCTGTCCTCTGCCGACTCATCGTCCATGTCGTTCAGATATTCCTTGTACTCCGTGCGCTCAACAACAGCCTTGATTAGGTCGGCAATGCCGTAAGAAGAAAGTCCGCTCTTTAATACCTGAATCATATTTATAAAGCCGTTGATTTTGGAAGCAGCCTTGCCCAGACTCATAATTTGATCCGCCTCACACATGGCATCATACAGAGTAATTCCCCGTATTTGGGCATGANCCGCAATCNNTTCCAAAGTNGCNNNGCCGNNGCTCCTCTTNGGCACATTGACAATACGGCGTAATGCCNCCTCATCCCTGCCGNTGNCAATNGTTTTTAAATATNCCAGAATATCTTTAATTTCCTGACGGGCGTAGAAATTGATACCCCCTACAACTTTGTAGGGAATCCCCTTTACTATCATACGCTCCTCCAGAATACGTGCCTGCGCATTGGTACGGTACAGCACTGCAAAATCTCCGAAGGAGGCGCCGTCCTTTTTTCTTTTATGGGTAATATCATCCGCAATATACTCTGCCTCCTCAAAGGCATTATCAAGCTGTCTATAATGAACACGGCTGCCTGATCCATTATCCGTCCACAGCACCTTTTCCTTCCGCCCTACATTATTCTGTATCACCGCATTTGCCGCATCGAGAATACTCTGGGTGGAGCGGTAATTCTGTTCCAGCTTAATCACCCTAGCCTCAGGGTAATGCAGCTCATAATCCAGAATATTGCGGATATTAGCTCCTCTGAACTTATAAATGGACTGATCGTCATCACCTACCACACAGAGATTCCGGTACTTGTCCGCCAATAGGCGAACCAGCTCAAACTGCGCCGTATTGGTGTCCTGATACTCGTCCACCATTATATACCGAAAACGCTCCTGATAGGAATTCAGAACCTCGGGACAGCTCTTAAAAAGCTCTACTGTCTTTACAATAATATCGTCAAAATCCAAGGCATTATTCTTTTTCAAGGTTTCCTGATATTCCNNAAANGCCTTTGNTTGANTCTGTTTATTGAAATCTCCCATAGCCTTGATTTCAAATTCGCGAACATCCACTAAATTATCCTTAGCGGAGGAAATGGCGCTCAAAAGGCTTCTCTCCTTATAGGTCTTGGTGTCAATATTCAAGCGCTTGCAGACGCCCTTCATAACCGTCTTCTGGTCATCGGTGTCATATATGGTGAATTTATTATCATAACCGATTTTATCAATATAGCGCCGCAAAATTTTCACGCAGGTGGAGTGAAAGGTACTGACCCAGACCGCAGAAGCGCCAAATCCCACAATATTATCCACTCGCTCCCGCATTTCCCCTGCCGCTTTGTTGGTAAAGGTAATTGCCAGAATATTCCATGGATTTACTCCCATCTCGTCTATAAGATAGGCAATCCTGTGAGTCAAAACTCTTGTCTTGCCGCTTCCCGCCCCCGCCAATAATAGCAACGGTCCTTCCGTGTGGAGAACTGCCTCCTTCTGCTCTTTATTCAAGGTATCGTAAATACTCATAAAAATCCTCCCTGTTACCGACAACCCGCGAATTTGGGCGTCAGCTATTTTACCTCTGTGACCCTGCTGAAATTCCAGACTCTGATATTGAATTCCGCTACAGGACTGTCACAGTAAGGACAAATTTTTGCCCCCAGTTTTGTAAGCGGTGCTCCGCAATTAGGGCAGTTCATGGCAAGTCCTTCGTCAGAGGTCTGCTCAATAACATCCTGATCCTGAATATATACCAGCTCCGTGTTATATCTTGTCTGTTTCAAACGCTTCTGCTCCTGCGTAGCTGTCCTTCCCTGTTCCTCTATATAATGAACATGTCCAACGGCAGACTGAAAAACAATACTGCATCTGCCCTTTTCCTTCCGGTATCTGTTAATTTCCGTTTTATGTATAGTTATCTGCTCAAAATGCTCACTCTTCCCCTCACCCCGAAGCGCCTGTATCCTGAGTCTCAGCTCCTCCTTTAGCTCGCTTGTTCCCTCGGTGAGTATTGTACTGTCTCCCTCGTCCACACTGCGCAGATAGGACTTCAACACATTTTCCGCCCTTGTCCTCATTTCATCATAATGAAATTCGGGGAAATCCCTCATAATACTGGGTAAATACAAGCCGGTTGCCGCAGCAATGGATTTCGGTGTTGTCATCTCGGTAAGCTCCATCTTACGCACTCCCTGCGTCAAAGAAGAGGTTCCGAAAGCAAGCCTTGAAAACGACTGGATTTTTCTCATGATCCTTACATATGCATAGTAAATAATTCCGATAATAATCAGTATTAATACCAATATAATAATTACGGCTATTAATGCTCCCATATCCTACCCCTCGCTGCTGTCAGCCAAAAAACACAGCAGGCATATCATGTCTTTGGGCAATGATTGCCTGCTGCACCCTGTATCAACTTAAAAACTCGGTTATTTTGTAACAGTTCAGCCATGCGGGAATGCTTGTACAATTTGCTCCCT
>WFLX010290810.1_pt1 | contig 11469 bp, 7 predicted proteins | sample 4967041 | NCBI WGS metagenome assembly WFLX01 (sample SAMN12857096, study PRJNA449069) | gut metagenome | isolation source: stool from male and female vole | host: Microtus ochrogaster | place: USA:Florida | collected 2017 | reverse complement strand
CAACTGGACCGCTGTCCCAGAAGCAAAGGGATATATAGTGCTCGATGATGACGAAGTAGCCGGATTCTCCATCGCCACTTCTTGTGAGCTTTCGCATGCTCCAAAGGGGAAAGTGACAGTGAAAGCTGTGAATCAATATGGTTCACTCGGAGTATAAGCAGAAATAACTAACTAACTAATTTAACATCAATATTTAGCATGAACAACAGCTTAACTCGCATCATCAGGCATCTATGCTTCGCCCTGATGATATTTGTAGCCCAGGCTGCCATTGCGCAGACTGTGACTGTGACTGGAACTGTGGTCGACACGCAACACGAACCGCTCGTGGGTGCAGTTATCGCAGAAAAAGGGAATCTCAAAAANAGTGTATTTNCAGATGTAGATGGAAATTTCTCCATCAANGTTGCCCCATCAGCAGTATTGAGAATTTCCTATACTGGCTTCATGAGTCGCGATGAGGCATTAGACGGACGACGCAATATCAANGTAGTGCTTTCCGAAGATATGCAGAGCCTTGATGAAGTAGTCGTAGTAGGCTATGGCACAATGCGTCGTAAAGACCTTACCGGAGCAGTAGCTTCAGTGAAAGGTGAAGAAATCGCTTCAAATCCTGTTTCAAACGTAGCCCAGGCTATGCAAGGTCGCCTTCCNGGTGTCAACGTGCTNTCGCAAGACGGACGTCCGGGTGCATCAATCTCAGTGCGCGTGCGCGGCGGTGGATCTATCACACAGAGCAACGAACCTCTTTACATAGTAGATGGTTTCCCNGTAGGCAACCTTGACAATATCGCAGCTTCTGAAATTGAAAGCATCGACGTTCTTAAGGACGCAGCTTCTACTGCTATCTATGGTGCTCGCGGTGCAAATGGCGTAATCCTTGTCACTACAAAGGGAGCTAAGGAAGGCAAATTCCGCGTCAATTTCAATGGATATGTGAAATGGGACACTCCTACCAAATATCTTAAGAATCTTGACACGTACGACTATCTCGCATACGTATGGGCTAACTCCGATGTGAACGGTGCGGCTTACCGCACTCCATTCGAAAACCTTTTTGGTCTTGAAAATGGGGGCATCAATAAATATAAGGATGTAGAGTCTACCGACCTTCAAAGAGACGTCTACAACAATTCATTCTCTCAAAACTACGACCTTTCAGTCACTGGCGGAAATGAGAATACCCAAGTCTACTTCGGTATCAACTGGACCGACAATCAGGGTATGAAACTCAATTCTTACTATAAGAGAGGAAGTGCCAACTTGAAAGTCAACCAGAAGCTCTGGAAAGGCGTCTTGGCGGGCTTCGACGTTCGCTATGCCCAGGTGCAGAATCTCGGCGATGAAGGCACCACTTCAGGTGCCGGCTCTTGGCTATCACGCTCCTACCGCTTCCGCACAGTGCCAACTTGGGCTATCGAAAGATATGGCAATTTGGATGCTCTTCACGAAGGCAACATCGACAACTTCGGTCGTGAATCTCTGTGGGACACTTACAATGCTTATAATATGATTAAGGATTATGAGCCACTCAGAGAGCGTCAGACTATCCGCGGCAACGCATTCATCAATTGGGAAATCATCAAGGGCCTCATATTCCGAAGCGACCTCTTCCTTGGCAGATCTTGGAATCAGAACAAGACTTGGGGCGGTCCGACATGGAACAAATATCTTGATGAGACCACTGGCGAACCTCTTTGGTCAGGCTCTGCAGACCTCAGCAAGAGCGACAGCTGGAACCTCAGATGGACAAATACACTCCAATACAACTTCGATATCAAGGACATCCACNGCTTCAACATCATGATTGGCCAGGAAGTCACCAATTCCGGTGGCAACAGCATGACAATGAAAGCCGACCACTTCCCATCAAACTTCACAAAAGATAATGCTTTTGCGATGATCAATCAGTATGATGCCANCAACAATACTCAGAAGAGCCCATTCTACACAGGCGTAAGCATCCCCGGAAGAATTGAGTCTTATTTCGGACGCATCAACTATTCTCTCTTGGACCGCTATCTNTTCACTGTCACAATGCGTGCTGATGGTTCTTCAAAATTCTCACCAAAGAATCGTTGGGGATACTTCCCTGCAGGTGCATTTGCATGGCGTGTTTGTGAAGAAGATTTCTTCGAGAATACACGTTCTTGGTGGAACGATCTCAAGTTCCGTCTCAGCTATGGCGAGGTCGGCAACGACGGAATCTCTGCCGATCTCTGGTCGCAAAACTGGACTTCTGAGACTGATACCCGCTTGCAAGCTGCTCTTATCTTAATGGAGTGTTCCAGTCATCCTACGACCTCGCTTCCTCTACCATGGCAAATCCCAACCTGAAATGGGAGACAACCATTACCCGCAACATCGGTTTTGACTTCGGTTTCCTCCAGAACCGTATCACAGCTACTATCGATGCATATTGGAACACTACCAAAGACCTTCTGATGCTCAATCAGCTCCCCGGTATCACTGGCTTTACGCAGACCTATAACAATGTGGGCCAAACTTCAAATAAGGGTATTGAAATTGCTCTTCAGGGTACAATATTCCAGAACAAAGATTGGCACATTTCTGCAGGAGCCAACGTAAGCTTCAACAAGAATAAAGTCGACAAACTTTCTGATGGCGTCAGCGGCATCTATGGCACAGCTTGGATTTCTGGTGGCAACCCACAGAACGACTACCTCCTCGAAGAAGGTAAGCCAGTAGGTCAGGTATATGGCTTCATCAGCGATGGTTTCTATACAACCGACGACTTCAACTATGTAGACGGCCAGTGGATTTTGAAAGATGGAGTTGTAGATATCGACTCTTCAATGTTCGGCTCATTCCATGGCGTAGACCGCTTCGCTCGTCCTGACGGACAGGGTGCTGTGCCCAGTATGCCTAAGTTTGTCAAGACTCAGGATGATGGCACAAACGTTGTAAACGAGACCGACAAGGTAGTGATAGCAGATATGAACCCTGATGCTACTGGTGGTTTCAACATCAACGTCACTTGGCGCAACTTCGACCTTGGCGCTTATTTCAACTGGAGCGCAGGCAATCAAATATACAACGTCAATAAGCTCGCTTCTCTCTATGGATATAAGGAAAGCGGCGTCTACGAAAACAAACTCGATATCATCAACGAAAGCTACAAATGGTATAACGTAGATGCCAATGGCACGCTCCACGCTTTCACTACTCCAGATGAATTTGCAGCTGCCAATGTCAATGCAAAATACCCTACGGCTTACAATGAAAGCCAGGTTGTGTCTACTCTCGGTATTGAAGATGGTTCCTACCTTCGTCTCAACACTCTCACATTGGGCTACACACTTCCTAAGCATCTGACTACAAAGGTTGGTATCCAGAATCTTNGCTTCTATGCTACTTGCTATAATGTCTTCACTATCACAAGCTATTCCGGTATCGACCCTGAAGTGAACTCCAACTCCAACCTCAACCACGCTGTCTATCCTACCATCGGCCTTGACTGGGGATCATATCCACGTGCACGCAGCTACGTATTAGGCTTGAACATCAGTTTCTAACATCCTAAATGAAAACGAAAAAAATGAAAACAATATATCGATCAATAATGATAGCTGCGATTGGCTTGGGAATGGCTCAATGCAGCGAAAATTATCTGAACGTTTCCTCGCCCGCGAGCACCGGCGATGAATTCGTCACCTCGACTCCATCAGAGGTATACAAGACTCTATCTTGGTGTTACGGCAACTATCGCCAGAATATAGCTGCAGGCGGCAACTACAACTGGGAAGACTGCCACTCCGACGTAGAATACTATCCTGAGAATGATTCTCCCAACAATCCAATCGGGCGTCTGAAACCGGAAAACACCACAATCGGAAGCAAACAGACTCAGTTTAACGCACTTTATGAGACTCTTGCCCGTGCTGCCAGAATCGCAAATATTCTTGAGACCAAACCGGAATACACTTCTGCCCGCGACGCCGGCACCCTCAACGATTGGACACAGCTTTATGGTGAGGCTATCGTAATGAGGGCTCTCTGCTATTTCCAGCTTTGCTTGCACTATGGCGATGTGCCTTACGGCATTGAAAACAGCATCGTGCAAGGATATTCACTGACATCACGCTATGATATCTATGATGCTATCATCGCCGATATCGAAAGAGTGCAACCCCTTATGTATGTATTGGGAGATGGAAGTATCACTNCAGAACGCTTCAGCCGCACATTTGCATGCGGCCTCGCTGGAAAGATCGCAATGCATGCTGCCGGCTATCAGACACTTCGCAATGACGTAAGCGGACTCTACGGCGACAAGACTTTCGAAAAGATTGGAAGCGAAGGCAAAGGCTGCTTCTATGGCCGTTGCAACGACTATCTTGATTATGTGAAGCTTGCAGATAAATACTTCGACCTTGCTCTTGGCGAAGCACGTGGCACTCTTCGCCTCGTCACTACCGACGACCGCCTTGGTATCGACAATCCCTATCAGCGAGTGTATCAATACACCTACGATATGGAAGTAAGCCCTGAATCTCTTTTTGAAGTGGCCTGCATCAAGGGCCAGCAAGGAGAACTTGGATATTCTCAGGGTCGCCCGTCAGATGGCGGAGGTTCTAACGCTGCTCCTTGCAAGGTGTTTGCAGCTATCCGCATTGCTCCCACAGCTTACTATTCTCTTTATGAGGATGGCGACAAGAGAGCCGATGCTAATATGACTGTGACTGGCTCTGACGGAAAAGGAAGCGAAGCCATCCTCTCATTTGAAGCAGGGTCTCGCCTCAAGGGTGGCATTTCCACAAATAAATGGGATGTCAACCGCATGAATCCTCCTCATGTAGCCGGACAGCGCGTGATGGGTATCAACTACATGACCCTTCATCTTGGCGACGTAATGCTGCTGAGTGCAGAAGCTAAAGCACAGTTGGGCAAAGATGGAGAAGCTCGCAGTCTTCTCAATCAGATTCGCTCACGCGCATTTGGCGATGATTCTCACGCTGTCAATGCTTCCGGCGAGGCTCTTCTCGATGCTATCTGGAAGGAGCGTGCTCTTGAGCTCCTTGGCGAGGGTGAAGCACGCTGGGATATGATCCGCTCTGGAAAATTCCACGAGCGTACAGCTGCAATGAAATCTCAGATGGCTGCTCTCAAGAACGATCTCGCTGCCCAGGGATGGCACGATTTTGGCAATGGAAAAGTGATGCCGGCATATATCTGGACTAAGCTTGTGCATCTCGACAATCCTCTCACATTCGAAGCAGTGGCAGGCGATCCGGTTCTCTCTCCGGGATGGAGAGGAGTATATGACTACTCTACTCTTCCGGAAGTAGCTGGAAAGGTGAATGGCACTGATCATAACCTTGCAATCCAAGGTCTCGACCGCTACATTGACCCGTCGAGCGCAGAAGCTGCTGCTCTCGAAGCAGACGGATACACTAAAGTAGACTGGGGTGCTGGCCTTATCTCTGAAAAGGCCATTAGCGACGATCTCTTCCTCGGAGGCTGGAAGAATGGTGAAGCGCCACGCTATTTCCATCCAATTCCGTTTGAAACCCTCAATCAGTCGGATGGCAATGTGACCAATGGTTATGGTCTTCCACAAGAATAATAAAAGTTATAAAACCATAATAAGCAAAGTTACAAAACAATAAAAGCAAAGTTACAAAGCACTCGTGGTTAGTGTTTTCAAGGGACTAAAACATAGGTTAAGTTAGGTACGCACATATAGTCCCTATTAACAATAAAGACGCTTCTTGATGAAGCGTCTTTATTTTTTTATTGGATTTTTGATAGAAAGCGGTCGCGGTCTACAATGTATCGGATGTGATGCCCCTCTCCTATCTTCTTGTCGCCAGAAAGAGCTATAATGTCGAAATGCAAAGCCTTCCCTTCTATCTTTACGAGAGTGGCTTCAGCTTCCACCTCATCGCCCATTCCCGTTGGAGCAAGATGGGAGCATTCCATAAAGCCTCCGACAGTTGTCTGGTTTTCTGCAAGGTNAGGAGCCACGGNGAGCATTGCGGCATTCTCCATCAGAGCAATCATAGCCGGAGTTGCAAGTACCGGCAGGTCACCACTACCTATAGCCTTAGCAGTGAGATGCTGCACCACAATAGCATTGCTACGATGCTTTAGACCTATCTCCATTATTTCACAAGNGTGGAAAGGACATCAAAGAATGCAGGGTCTTCCCCTATCGTTACGTTTGCCACGCGCCCTTCTGGATCGATGATAAACTTNGTCGGGAATCCTTGGATGCCGTATTGCTCTGTAAGGTTNGTTCCTTTTNGATTGTANACTTGGNGCCAAGGGAGNTCATGCTTNTTCACAGCTTCCTTNCACACCTCTTCTGTATCNCNACAGTCGNTGCCAAGCACTTCCACTTTGCCATCATACTGCTTATAAGCATCCTTTAAAGCAGGGAATCCTTTGATACACCATGGGCACCATGAACCCCAGAAATCGAGCACGACCCACTTCCCTTTCAAATCAGAAAGAGAGAGAGGTTTGCCATTGATATCATTCAAGGTGAAATTAGGAGCCGCCTGACGGTCGGCCACAGCGATCACTTGCTCCTGTGGAGCAGCATTGTCTTGAGCTTTTACTCCGCACGCTCCGATAGCGAGAAGGAGCATAGGTAAGATGTATTTCTTCATTTTCTATTTGAGGTTTTCATCGTTTTCGTCGTTGTCAAAGTTTTCGTCGAATCGATATGATTAATATGATTATAACGATGAAAGCGACAAAAACGTTGACAACGATGACAACTATTTAAGGACACCTAATTTCTTCCCTACCTTGATGAAGGCTTCGATTGCGCGGTCGAGATGCTCTTTCTCGTGAGCAGCAGAGAGCTGCACGCGGATACGAGCCTGACCTTTCGGCACAACAGGATAGTAGAATCCCGTCACGAAGATACCCTCTTTCTGCATCTCTGCAGCGAATTCCTGAGAGAGTTTTGCGTCATAAAGCATCACTGCGCAGATTGCTGACTGTGTAGGTTTGATGTCGAATCCTGCTTCAAGCATCTTGTCGCGGAAATAGTTGACGTTATCTTTAAGTTTTGCATTAAGTTCATTTGATTCTTTAAGCATCTTAAACATCTCAAGGCTTGCCCCAACGATTGAAGGAGCCACTGAGTTGGAGAAGAGATAAGGACGGCTGCGCTGGCGAAGCATGTCGATCACCTCTTTAGGGCCTGTGGTGAAGCCACCCATTGCTCCGCCAAATGCCTTGCCAAGAGTGCCTGTGAAGATATCGATCTTTCCATAGCAGTCAAACTGCTNAGCCANGCCATGACCTGNNGGNCCTACTACACCTGCNGAGNGGGNTNCATCTACCATCACGAGCGCATTATACTTCTCTGCGAGTTCGCAGATCTTATCCATTGGAGCCACATTTCCATCCATTGAGAATACGCCGTCGGTAGCGATGATCTTATAGCGGACACCCTGCTCGTCAGCTTCCTTCAAGCAGCGTTCAAGATCGGCCATATCTGCGTTGNCATAACGAAAACGCTTAGCCTTGCAAAGACGGACGCCATCAATGATTGATGCATGGTTGAGAGAGTNNGAGATGATGGCATCTTCTTCAGTGAAGNGAGGCTCAAATAGGCCTCCGTTTGCATCGANGCAGGCTGCATAAAGGATAGTATCCTCAGTTTTGAAATAGTCGGAGATTGCTTTTTCGAGTTCCTTGTGAAGGTCCTGGGTTCCGCAGATGAAGCGCACGGAGCTCATGCCATAGCCACGATTATCCATAGCTTTCTTGGCAGCCTCCACGAGACGCGAGTTGTCGGCCAGGCCAAGATAGTTGTTGGCGCAGAAGTTGAGCACATCGCCTTCAGTGCCTTCTACTTTGATGTCGGCACTCTGGGGGGTGACGATGATTCGTTCGTTTTTGTAAAGGCCGGCTTCCTTTATGGAGTCGAGTTCCTCGGTCAGATGTTTTTGGAAGTTCTTGTACATAGTTATTAGTTATCAGTTGTCAGTTATCAGTTGGCGGTGTGCTCACTTTGTTCGCACCACAATCGCCTTCTTTTGTATTTCTTGTTGGGTGTAAAATTATAAAAAATTTAGAAAAATTGCAAATAAAAATGCTTCCCTATATTATAGAGAAGCATTTTTACTTGTCAAATTGTCTTTTCTACGTTCCAGACGAAGGCCCGGAGCCCCAACATGGGGCGGTCTTCATCCAGATGCTTGAGCTTTGCGAGAAGTGGATCCACCTGTTGGTCGTCGACTATCGTGATGATTGCGCTTGCAAGTCCGGGCCACGCATGGCTGCCATAATGCGGCTCTCCCTTGTGGCTACCTCGCCCTTTCACATCGCTGAAAGACGTGTATCCTCGGCAGTTGCTCTGAGTCAGAATGTCTACAATCTTCTCATAGTGAGCCTGGTCGAATGCTATAAATATAGATTTCATAATTTCGTCGTTTTCGTCGTTTTCATCGTTTTCATCGTTTTCATCGCAAATCGTTGAAGACGATGAAAACGATGAAAACATTGACAACTCTTATTTAATTTTTTCTTTGCGGAGCTTCTTGCGGATATTAAGTACTCCTCGCCCTGCAAATGAGCAATAGAGCACCGGCACGAAGAGCAGCGTAAGGATGGTGGAGAATGTCAAACCGCCAATCACCGCCGTACCCATTGGCTGCCACATCTCCGCACCCTGGCCACTTCCTACTGCCATCGGCACCATACCAAGGATTGTAGTGGCCGTAGTCATGATCACAGGACGCAGACGAGATCTACCAGCATCTATCACAGCATGACGGATCGAAAGACCTCTTTCACGATTCAAGATGATATAGTCGATTAGCACGATACCATTCTTCACTACAATACCGATAAGCATAATCGCACCAATCATTGACATCACATTGAGAGTATGCCCTGTCAGCCAAAGAATTAAGAACACACCTGAGAATGCGAATAGAAGCGAAGTCATGATGATGCCTGGATATGTGAAGCTTTCAAACTGGGCAGCCATCACAATGTAGACAAGAAGCACGATAAGGATTCCAAGCAAGAGGAGGTCGGAGAATGAATCCTGCTGGTCTTCATAGCTACCGGAAAGCTGGATTGAGATACCTGCAGGTAGATGCATTTCGTCGATAAGAATCTCTGCTTGCTCTACAACCTGGCTCATCGGCACACCGTCGACAACGGTTGACACTGTCACAAGACGTTCACGGTCCTTACGTTCAATAGTAGGAGGAGTGAAACGTTCTACTACCTTTCCAAGCTCCTTGATGCGAACCTGTCCGCCCGTAGGAGTTGTCACTACTATATTTTCAAGATCCTCAAGAGTAGTGCGGTGTTTCTTGTCAAACATCACCTTGATGTCATATTCCTCGCCATCTTCACGGAATTGAGAGGCAGTAGCACCATTGACACGATTACGCAGGATCTGTGCCACAGTAGCAAGGTTCAAGCCATACAAACTGAGCTTGTCACGATCAAAGTCAACTTGATATTCCGGTTGATAATCCCCACGAGAGATAGTGATATCTGCCGTGCCTTCAATGCCTGCAAGAGCTTGCTTCAGCATTCGGGCTACGGAGTCAGTTGCAGTGAAATCGTATCCATAGACTTCAAAGTCGACTACCGACTGTCCGCCCATGCCGGATCCACGTCCACCTCCGACATTCACCTGCGCCTTCACAAATTCCGGGAACTGCTCCTTGATATCCTTACGCATGCCATCGGCAATTTCTTTGATACCTCTTTTACGATCCACCTTATCATAAAGGTTGATATTCATCGACACAATGTGAGCACCATTGTCGCTCAAAGATGCAAAAGTATTATCGGATGATGCCGGACCGACTGTAAATGAGCTCACTTTGATTTCTGGATATTTCTCACGCCATAGAGAATCTAGACGATGAGTGGCATCGTATGCTCTTTCTACACGGCTGCCGATAGGGAGCTCGAGATTCACTCCGAGACGTCCGTTATCTTGGGTTGGGAAGAACTCTGTGCCCACAAATTTCATCAGGAAAATGGAACCTGCAAAAATACAGAGACATACAATTACGGTGACTGTACGGTGAGCCACTACCTTGCGGAGCACTCCTGCATACCAGTTGTCGAATCTATCAAGAGCTCTTTCAATTGGTCCATAAAGCTTGATGAAGAGTTTGCCATGATGGTTAACTCGACGCAGCCACTGAGAGCAAAGCATCGGAGTAAGCGAAAGTGCACAAGTTGTAGATATCACCATCATGATGCAGACCATCCAACCAAGCTGACGGAATAGCACACCGGTCATACCGGTGACGAGTGTCAGCGGGAAGAATACCGCTATAAGGGTAAGAGTAGATGCAATTACGGAGATTGCCACCTCGTTGGTGCCGTGTACTGCCGCTTGTTTTGGATCAGAACCTCGTTCGATATGCGTCGTGACATTCTCGAGCACCACAATTGCATCGTCGACCACCATACCGATGGATATTGACAATGCTGAGAGCGATACGATGTTGAGTGTATTGCCGGTAGCATACAGATAAATGAACGATGCGATGAGAGATACAGGGATTGTGATCACGATGATCATCGTGGCCCTCCAGCGACCGAGGAAGAAGAACACCACGAGCATCACAAAAAGGAGTGCGTAGAGCACAGTCTCTTCGAGTGAAGCAATAGTGTTGCGAATATTGTCGGAAGTATCGACGATTACACCAAGCTTGATGTCGGAAGGAAGGTTCTTCTGAAGCTTCGGAAGCATCTTCATGACTGCTTCTGAAATCTGCACCGAGTTAGCACCACTCTGCTTCTGTATCACGATGATAGCTCCTTCCTTGCCACCGATATATGAATGTTGGGTTCGTTCTTCAAGAGAGTCATCTACAGTGGCAACATCCTTAAGGTAGACGATTGAGCCATTGTGAGTGCCTACCGGAATATTGAGCATCTCAGAAGTTTCGTCAAATTCACCCTGCACTCGAATTGAGAAAGTGTTGCTACCGATATCGAATGCACCACCCGGGATATTGCGGTTTTCTGCAGTGATGATTCCGGCAATCCCCTCCACTGTCATGTGGTAAGCTTCGAGTTTGTTGGGGTCGCAATATACGTGGATCTCACGCTTTGGAGCGCCTGATATCGACACTGTGCCGACTCCGTCGATACGCGCCAATGGGTTGGCTACTCCGTCATCGAGAATCTTGTAAAGACCTGCCATACTTTCCTTGGCCTCCACTGAGAGAAGGCAGATAGGAATCATATCGGTAGAGAACTTGAAGATGATAGGATTGTTGCAGTCGTCAGGAAGCGACGACTCTACCATATCCAGTTTGTCTCGCACGTCGTTGGTCAGGTTGTNGATATCGTAACCATACTCNAATTCGAGAGNGATNACTGAAGTATTCTCACGGCTCTGGGATGTNATGTGNTTCANGTGTTCCACNGANNTCATCACATTCTCAAGAGGNTTNGTGACATTCTGCTCTATATCCTCCGAACTTNCACCNGGATATATTG
>WFLX010376532.1_pt1 | contig 11470 bp, 7 predicted proteins | sample 4967041 | NCBI WGS metagenome assembly WFLX01 (sample SAMN12857096, study PRJNA449069) | gut metagenome | isolation source: stool from male and female vole | host: Microtus ochrogaster | place: USA:Florida | collected 2017 | reverse complement strand
TCTGGTGACTACAGTCTCCTAGACCTCACTAAATTTCATTTTTGCCATAATTATATTAATTTTGAATTTTGAATTTCGACTTGCTTTAGCTTGGACGAAGCCAATTTTAAATTATTTCCTGTCTTTACTCTTGACTCTTGACCCTTGACTCTTCACTCTTGATTCTTAGCCTTCGCTCTTTTCTCAAGATACTCATCGACAAGCTCACGCGACGACCGAGTGACCGCCACGCGTCCTGACCTGACAAATTGGCGGATGCCAAGAGGCTTGAGATGGGCATAGAGTTCCATTATCTCGTCGGTGTGTCCGGTCTTCTCAAACACGGTATATTCGGGGTGAATCTCAAGAACTCGAGCACCATGCTTGCGCACTATCTCTTCAATGTCGGTATTGACCACATTCTCTGTAGGCACTTTGTAAAGTGCCACTTCCTGGAAGAGAATTTCTTCATCGGTCAGCAAGAATGCCTTTATGACATCAATGCGCTTTTCGATTTGTTTCACTACATGCTCCATCATGGGACGCGTAGAGCGGCAGGTGATGGTGAATTTATGCACTCCCTCTATGGAGCAGGCGCTGACAGTCAGACTGTCGATATTCAGACAGCGACGGCTGAAGATCATTGATATCTGATGGAGGAGGGTCACTCTGTTTTCGGTATAGACCGAGATTGTAAACAACTGTTCTTCCATAACTTCAGACCGGTTTATAATATTCTGATTCATTAAGCAATATCTCATCTACTCCGTTGCCACCGGGAGTCATCGGGAACACCATGTCTTCCTCGTTGATGTTGACATTGAGCAGATATGCACCCTTGTGCTCACGCATTGCTGCAATGGCTTCATCAAGCTGTGAGGCATCTGACACGTCGGCTGCTGCGATGCCGTAGGCTCCTGCAAGCATCATGAAGTCGGGGTTCACCATCGGCGTACTGCTGTAGCGTCCTTTATAGAATAGATGCTGCCATTGGCGCACATTGCCAAGGAAGTTATTATTCAGAAGTATAATCTTAACTCCTACTCCATATTCCATGATCATTCCCAATTCCTCTACAGTCATCTGCAGGCCACCGTCGCCACAGAAGAGCACCACCTCTCTGTCTGGCACTCCAATCTTTGCTCCGATGGCAGCCGGAAGGCCATATCCCATCGTGCCCAGACCTCCGGAAGAGATCAGGCTTCTCGATTTGTTGAAGCGGGAGTATTTGACGGCAAACATCTGATTCTGACCTACATCAGTGACTACGATTGCCTCATTGCCAAATGCATCGCAAACTTTTCTGACTACTCCGCCCATAAGCATGCGCCCATCGGGAGCAGCCGTTTTCAGTTCGCGTGCCATCACTCGCTCTTCTTCCACGCGGTGGTGCTGGTCGAAAGAGGCACGCCAGTCTTTGCGCGATTTGCTTTCTACGAGCGGCAGCAGCGCTTCAAGTGCTTCGCGTGCATCAGCATGCACATGGAGATCGGCCTTTATCATCTTGTCAAATTCACTTGAGTCGATGTCGATGTGGATGATCTTTGCATTCGGTGCATATTTCTTCACGTCGCCGGTGACGCGGTCGTCGAAACGCATGCCAATAGCAATGATGAGGTCGGCTCTGTTGGTGTTGATGTTGGGGCCAAGGTTGCCGTGCATGCCAAGCATTCCTACGTATTGTGGATGACTTGAAGGGATACTTGAAAGCCCCAACATGGTGCAACCCACTGGCAATTCTGCTTTCTCAGCGATTTCTGCAAGCACTTTCTCAGCGCCTGCAATCATCACGCCGTGGCCTGACAATACGAGCGGACGCTCCGATTCATTGATAAGCGTGGCGGCTTCTTCAATTGCGCCTTCAGCGGGCACAGGGTCGGAGTCATAGCTGCGTATGAAAGGAACAGTCTGCTTCTCATAGACTGCCATCCCAATCTGGGCATCTCGGGCAAGGTCGATCACTACCGGACCCGGGCGGCCGGAATTTGCGATAAAGAAGGCTCGACTGAGGGCAGGGGCAATGTCTTCAGCACGACGCACCTGGATAGCCCATTTTGTGACTGGAAGCACACTGGAGATGACATCGCTTTCCTGGAAGGCATCCCTTCCAAGCATGGCACTCCCTACCTGACCAGAAATTGCCACAATAGGAGTGCTGTCCATGAGTGCATCTGCAAGCCCTGTAAGGAGATTCATGGCTCCGGGACCGGATGTGGTGATCACGACTCCTGTTTTTCCGGTGGCGCGGGCATATCCTTCGGCAGCGTGAATCGCACCCTGCTCATGGCGTGCGAGATAATGACGCACTCCCTCCTTATTTTCGTATATCTTGTCGTATACCGGCATTATCTGCCCACCCGGATAGCCGAACATACATTCCACTCCATTGTCGGCGAGAGCACGGATCAGTATCTCCGAGCCGGTTATCTTATCTTCCATATCTATATGGTTTATAGGTTTAAATCTCTGTCCTCACTCCTCCCTTATCGGCAGAAGTGACATTGGCTGCGTATGCTTTCAGGGCACGGCTCACCTGACGGTCGCGACCTCTTGGAGTGAATGCTTCCTTGCCATGGGTCTCCTCTTCTGCACGGCGTGCAGCCAATTCTTCATCAGTGAGACGCACATTGATGCTTCTTGCAGGGATGTCAATCTCGATGATGTCGCCATCCCTTACGAGGCCAATCTCGCCGCCTGCAGCGGCTTCCGGTGATACATGTCCGATCGAGAGCCCCGATGTGCCTCCTGAAAAACGTCCGTCAGTGATCAATGCACATTCCTTACCGAGGTGCATACTCTTGATATAGCTTGTAGGATATAGCATTTCTTGCATGCCGGGTCCACCTTTCGGACCCTCGAAGGTGATGACTACTACATCACCGCTCTTCACCTTGCCTCCAAGTATCCCTTCTACTGCCTGGTCTTGGCTCTGGAACACTTTTGCCGGACCTGAAAAACGGAAGATGCTTTCGTCGACACCTGCTGTCTTTACGACACATCCGTCTTTAGCAATATTGCCTCTGAGCACTGCGAGACCACCATCTTTGACGTAGGCATGATCTACATCACGTATGCAACCATTTTCGCGGTCGGTGTCCAGTTCTCGATACATCATNGTCTNNCTTCCNGCTTCTGTGGTGTGCACTACTCCCGGGGCTGAACGCCACAGTGATTCGGCTTCTTCGCTGAAGGAGTCGCCTCCTATTGCATATTTATNGATTGCCTCAGCGAGTNTCATTCCATCAGCTCTCTTCACGGAGGTGTTGATAAGGCCTTTGTCAGCAAGCAGTTTCATTATGGAAATGATGCCACCTGCACGGTTCACATCCTCCATGTGATAGTGGGAATTGGGAGCCACTTTGCAGAGCACAGGCACTTTGCGAGATAGGGCATCAATGTCGTCGAGAGTAAAGTCTACTCCCCCTTCATTGGCGATCGCCAATAGATGGAGCACTGTGTTGGTGCTTCCTCCCATGGCGATGTCGAGCGACATTGCGTTGAGGAATGCATCGCGAGTAGCGATATTGCGTGGCAATACTGAGTCGTCGCCGTCACGATAATATTTGAATGCCAGCTCTACAATCTTCCGGGCTGCTTCCTTGAAAAGCTTCATGCGGTTGACGTGGGTGGCGAGCACACTTCCNTTGCCGGGAAGTGCAAGACCTANNGCTTCNTTGAGGGAGTTCATTGAGTTGGCGGTAANNATGCCGAGGCACGATCCGCATGTAGGGCAACCCTCACGCTCGAGCACCTCTACGTCACTGTCTGGCACTGAAGGGTCGGCGGAATCAATCATAATGTCGATGAGATCGAGCTTGCGGTCGCCGGCTCGTCCTGCCTCCATTGGACCTCCGGATACGAACAGAGTCGGTATATTAAGGCGCATGGATGCCATCAGCATTCCCGGGGTGATCTTGTCGCAGTTGCTGATGCAGATCATGGCGTCGGCCTTATGGGCATTGACCATATATTCCACTGAGTCTGCGATCAGATCGCGCGAAGGAAGGGAATATAGCATTCCGTCGTGACCCATTGCTATGCCATCGTCGATGGCGATAGTGTTGAATTCGGCTGCGTAGCACCCGAGGGCTTCAATTTCTTTCTTTATGATTTGTCCGATTTCGTGAAGGTGTGTATGTCCGGGCACAAACTGGGTGAAGGAATTGACAATGGCTATGATGGGTTTGCCAAATTGCTCTTCCTTCATGCCATTGGCTCTCCAAAGGGCTCTGGCTCCTGCCATGCGTCGCCCTGCTGTAGTGGCCTGACTTCTCAACTGATTTACCATAAGATTTACCTGTTAAAAACAAGANTNNCNTGTTAAAAATGCAAAATTACATTTTTTTATCATTCCCGCCAAATCTTACGACAAAATATTTTCAAAATCCTTTAATATTCTACTAAAAACAACATATTTATGCAGTTTTTTCGCCGAACTGCATAATTTCAAGTCTTATTTGCCTTCAATCTCTATCATCGGAGCCAAGCGGAAGGATTTTGTTTTTCGCGCCCTTTCCAGACCTCGAAATGTACAGACCCATGGCGGGAGTCGTCGGGATCCGAGCCGGCAGTGCCCAATTTATGTCCGCCTCCTACTTGTGTGCCTACAGTGACATTCGTTGAAGCCAGATTGCCGTAGACGGTATAGTAATCTCCATGGTTTACGATGACCACTGTGCCATATCCAGCCACCTTGTAGACGCCCGATACTTTTCCACCGCACACCGATTTCACAGTCGCTCCAGTGGCTACCTCGGCATCAATACCCGGATTGTCATACTCTATCTCCGGCATTCCGGGCATCGGGTGGCGTCCGAAAGGATTCGTGATGCGCCATGAGCCGTCCACCGGCTTCGGAAGAGTTCCTCGCAAACTGGCAAAGTTGACCGGTGCAGACGTTCCCTTGGCCGTGGTCTCCACATTCTTCGGACTGACGACAGCTACATTCTTCTGCTCCTCTTTCTTCCGCTCTTCCTCCCGACTACGACGGTCGCGACGGTTGCGCGAACCGTTTTCGCTGTTTTTCTTCTTTTTCTTTTCTTGTTTTTCCTTCTCTTTTCGAAGTTTCTCTTCTGCTTTGGCTTTAGCTTCGGCAAATTTTTTATCGGCCTTTTCTTTATCTTCTTGAGCCTTCTTATATGCCTTTGCTTTCTCTGCAGCCTCTTTCTCCGCAGCGGCCTTTTCTTTGGCCGATTTCTCTGCCAAAGCTTTTTCTGCTTCTAATTTCTCTTTTAATGCTTTTTCTGCGGCTTTCTCTGCCGCAGCTTTTTCAGCGGCAGCCTTATCTGCTGCCAATTTCTCAGCAGCCGCCTTTTCTGCCAATTCCTTTTCTGCCGCTGCTCTCTCTGCTGCAGCTTTTCTTTCAGCTTCAGCTTTCTCCTTTGCTATCCTGTCGGCCTCTGCCTTTTCGCGGGCTTTTCGCTCAGCCTCTGCCTTGGCTTGCTCCTGGGCAATAAGGGTGGAGATGGTAGATTTCAGATTGTTGGCCTCTACCTGCTTTGCAGCAAGATGCCTTTGAAGTGCATCCCCATTCTGGCGAAGAGTCGCCACGAGTGTCTCTTGCTTAGTGTGGTTTGCTTCGAGCTGGGCCTGCGATTTGGTCAGCTGACCGAGTGCCACAGTCTGGGTTTCCTTCGCTTCTGCAAGTTTTGTGCGCTCATTGCCCAATTGCTCTANCTTATTATCTNTANCGGCACTTTTGCGGGCTTTCCAATCGGAAAACTGACGCATNTAGCGGATNCNNCGCATGGCTTGGTNGAAATTNTCCGANGCNAANATAAANGCGAGNGTCGACTGGTTTTTCTTTGTCAACCNCATCTTNTTCACNGCCTTCAGATACTCCTCACGCATAAGCTTGAGCTCAGCTTCGTTTTTAGTGATTTCATCACCAAGATGAGTGATCTCTGCATTGAGAGAANCGACTTTTTTCTNCAGATCATCCACTTTCTTCNTTCCTGTGGCTATTTCTGCCGAGAGCCGGTTTAAATCTGAAAGTCCGGTCTTCACTTCCTGCTCGTTCAGGCGTATTTGCTCCTTCGTCTGCTGGATGTCTCTCTGAGCAGCCTCCTGAAGTTTCTTAGCCTCAGCCGATGATTTGGGAGCCGTAGATGTCTTCTTGGTAGTTGAGGATTTCTTAGAAGAAGTCGTTTTTTTCTGAGTAGTTGCATTCTTCTTCTGAGTCGCAGTATTTTTCTTTGCAGTGGTGGTCTTTTTATTAGAGGAAGTTTTCTTCTGGGCTGGTGTTGCAGTCTTTTTCTGAGTTCCCGAAGCCGTGCTTTTTTTCTTCTTGGCAGTAGAAGTCTTAGTCTGCGCCTCAGCAGTAATACCTGCCTCANAAGCAGGCAACNCGAACGAAAGAATTGACACGACAAGAGTCACAACGAGCCTGTTATGCTTCGTTGCCAACACTCTCTTTAATCTCCCAAATGAAAACAACATCCAATAATTGATCATTTATAATTAATCATTTATCATTGAAAATTAAAACTTCATCAGCTCCTTAAAATCCACTTTCTTGTATTTCGACCCAAGATTTGTGAATTCCAGAGGGGTCGGATTGTAGTCGGGATAAGAAAGTTGGGCCTCGCCTCCAAGTTTTTTCTTGGGTAGGGATATCTCTATCCCAAGTGTCCATCCCTTATCGCCGTAAAGATATTTCGTCTCTATTACTACCCCTGTCTTCCGGAGCATCAGCACAAACGATTTCAATTGCCAGCAAAGGGAATCCATTACGAATCCATATTCCGTCCCCTCCACTTGCAATGCTGCTGAAGGATAGATCAAGGCATCATCCGTAGGCAGATCTATCCATTGAGATGCAGACGCTATTTCAGGGGTCAGGCGTCCATTACCGGGAAATGCCACCTGGCCAAGAAGTATATCCTGAAGATCGCTTAGATAAGCCTTTGCATCAACGTTGAGGCCCNCTNTAGGCTGCACATTATAGGTGCGTNTANGCTNGTTGATAAGTATAATTGAATCTTGACATATTTCCACACGGGCTACTTCCCCAAAAAACGGAGCTCGAGCGGAGAGGATCACTGCCTCCCCCCTCTTCATATACAACTTTACACTGACCGACATTGGGAGCCCATCGAATGAGAGTTTGCCTTGCATGGAAAGGTCGGTCCATTCAGCATCATAATTGGCAATTATCGTATCGGTGGCCACTGCTATTTCTTCTACAGTCATAAGCCTTGACGCATTCTCCTGGTCAGGCTGTGGCTCCATGGCTTCAGCAGGTTCTCCCGGCGGACAAATAGCAATGGAATCCGGCNCANTCTGAGCCGCCAATCCCNTGGAAGCAAAAATCATCGCCNANCCCAAAACAATTCTTTTCATCAATTAAAAAATTAATCGTTGATCGTCAATCGTTAATCGTCAATCGTTGATCGTTAATCGTTGATCGTCAATCGTTAATCGTTAATCGTTTATTCTTCACTTTCTCGGCAATCTTCTTATTCCCTTTATCAAGATCAAGGGCCTTTTTCCAGCTTTCAAGAGCCTTCTCTTTCAGCCCGCACCGATATTGGATATCACCAAGATGATCCCAGTATTCACTTGAGGATTCAGCTTCTGGAGAAAGAGTCTCCATTGCTTTTTCCTGAATCTGAAGAGCTTCCTGATACTCTCCTTTCAGATAGAGAATCCATGCCAGAGTGTCGAGGAATGTGGCATTATCGGGCTGCCCCTCAACTGTCTTAAGGCTTAATTCCTCAGCCTTGTCAAGGTCTCCATCTCCCAAAGCGAGGTAGTAGGCATAATTGTTGATGGCTGTCAGATTGTCAGGGTTAAGAGCCAATACCACGTCATATTCTTTCGTGGCGCGATCGATATTTCCGGTTTTGAAACTTCCGTCGCCGGCCATTTGGAAATAGTCGGCTATCCTCATCAGACTTTCATACGGCAGTTTGCCAGCCTTTTGGAGCATAGTTTGAGGATCATCAGTCAGCAGGGCCCCTGGAAGTTCAGTCTCCAAAAGTTTCTGATATATTTCGCGAGCCTTATCGTAATCCTCAGCCATAGAAGATGCCGTGCCATACACAAGCAATAGTCCCCTTGGCGTTTCAGGCAGTTTTTCCATAGCTTTCTCGCAAGTTTCCATAGCTTTGGCATAATCTTCTGCTATGAAATAGAAATGTGCAAGTCGGGTCCAATAGTCGGGATTTTCGGGCTCCAGGTCGGTGGCATACGACATCAGTTCCTGCGCACGGGGATAGTCTTCTATCACGGCAGAATACTGAGCTCCGAGGTCGAGCACCTTGGGCTCGTGGGGATATTGTAGTAGTAAGCCATCGAATAGGCGTGCGCCTCGACGCTGGTCGGCCGTAGTGTCAGAAATGATATTCTGCATATAGCGCGTCACCATATCGAGTTTCTCGTCGAGCATGATGTTTTCGCTCAAGATTGCCTCGCGGCTTTTGCGGTCGTAGGCTGCGGAGTCACCTTGCTCAAGATAGTAGTTGGCAAGTGTCAGTTTCACTTTGCCGTCATCCGGATCAAGAGCCTCTGCTCTCTCATAGCATATAAGTGCAGAGTCTGGCATCTCCAATGCCTCCATTGCGTGACCCCGGATGAGGAGATATTCAGTGCTCACTGGATTTTCTTTGACGAGTCGTGCGCTTTCATTAAGCAGACCCACGGTGTCGCCTTTCATAAACAGCAGGGAGAATTTCCTGAGTGATATTTCGGGGTCGTTGCCTTCGATTCGTTCATAGCGCTCGAGTGTAGAGATGGCTTTGTCTGTCTCTTGCTTGGCTGTGTAGAATTGCGCGAGTGTCAGAAGGATATTTGGAGTGCTTCCTGCAATAGTGTCGCTTCGTTCCGCCACACGAATTGCTTCGTCTATATCCCCGGCACGGGCCACAATGTAGGAATAATTCATCGCTTCTTCAGTCTCTTCGGGATATAAATCGATATATGGACGCATCAAGGCAATGGATTTTCCTATTTCAGTAGGAGTGGCAAGAGTGTCGTTGCGCAGTGTCATACGCATCAGTCCGTAAGTGTAGTTGGCCTCAGCATAAGATGGGTCAATAGCAGCAGCCTTCTTTATAAGTTCGTAGGCCTCCGAAGGATTTCCTTCAGCAAGTGCCACGCTTCCTTCCACATAGAAATAGCGTGCTTTAGCCCGAATTGCCTCGGCATCCTTTGACGACTTGGCTGCAAAAGTCCCGGCACCGCCAAGAAGCAATGCTGCCAAAAGAGCCATTACGGTCTGTATATGTCCTTTTCTCATTTTTCCCTTAATTAAGTATATTTCTTCCTACACAACAAATTTCCCTGCCGAAAAATCTGCAATGAGGCATTTAACCTACAAAATTACGAATTTTTTCTCATATCTCAACCCGAAAAAAGCCAATTTAGCGTTTTTTGGCTAAATTGGCTTTGAATGATTACTATTATCTACCAACTGAATCGGATTCCGATTGGGATTGAGAAACTCCAAGGCTCATCATCGGTCCAAATATTAGGCACTTTGGCATCTTGCGGGAAATGATACTGCAGCGATGGCTCCAAAAAGAGATTGAATCTCTTTGATAGGCGATATGAGGCTCCTACACTGACTCCTGCAGACCAGACTGGCTTCGGACCTAACCTTCCAATGTAGGTTGGACGTGAATCCCCAATTGGATCTACAACTCCATTAGAATATACAGGCAGAGCCACTCTTCCTCCGGCCGACCCATATACTGTGAATTTATCTGATTGGTAAGCATAAAGATTCAGTTTTAAAGGAATTTCAATATAATGCCAGTGGCATTTGGCATTATGTATGGGCCCTTCATAGTCTGAATGGAGATACGAATAAGCCAATCCTGTCTCTACACCACCCCAAGAAGTAAAGCGTTTTTCGACCGACAACCCTACTGTAATTGGAAGGTAATGCTTGCGCCTCCAATTCCCAAGTTTATCGATGAAATCAATTGCTTTGGCGCGACTTCGCATAGGGGTATTTTCAGTCCCATCTTCCGTCGGTGCCTGAGGGTCTTTAATGTCGTCTGGCGGCCCTGGAGCTTCCGTCATGGAGTCATATAGGGTTGAACCAAATCCATTAAAACTGACCATTCCTGCATCAAACATAACGCCAGCCGACCATCCACGATGCTTTGAAGATTTCGCAGATTGAATTCTCACTTCCTTCCCCTCTTCAGATGAGGCTTCAGCAATCATATCCTTATATCGGTCATGAGCTGTTGAAGGCATTTCTTCTTTAGTTCCCTCAAATTCCGATTCCTCCTTTTCTTCAGCTATTAAATCCTCTCCTTCAGCTATTAGATCCTCTTCTTCAGCTCTAAAATCCTCCTCAGAAATCGAATATCCTGTCTTGCTCGCGATAGATATCGACTCTTCAATATTATCCTCTTTATCTTCAATAGCAACCCTACCGGGCTCTTCAACCTTGCTCATGAGCATGCCATCTATATCGACTTTCTTGTCATTTCTTATAAAGAATAAGAATCCTGAGCAAACCGCAAGCAGCAACAGGAGTGTCACCAATGCAACCTTATTCCTACGCTCTGCTATCAACCTGCGAAGCATCACTTTCGCATGGAAAAGTTGGGAGGATGAAGAATTCGGTGCTATACCAAGAATCTTGGAAATCTCCTTATGCGATTTATTTTCAAGCACGGCCAGACGAAATACCTTCTGGTATCCATCAGGCAATTGAGTGATTAATGACTCAAGAGTAGCGAAATCGATAATCTCATCAATTTCCGCATTATCTTCTATATCCTCTGGAATTTCCTCAAGAATTGAAGCTACATTTTGCGACTGGAGAAATTTCAGAGAGAGATTTTTCATGATGGTGGCAAGCCAAAATTCCACCCGGTCGGGATCGCGCAGTGAGTCAAGACGTGTGAAGGCCGCGATAAAGCCATCGTGGAGAATGTCGTGGGCATCGTCTTGATTACTGACATAGCGGGAGATTACATGGAGCATACGGGGTGCAAACCTGGTATAGAGAAGGCTCATTGCTTCCCTATCTCCAGCTTTGCACTCTTCTACAAGAGTTGCATTGTCAATGTCTATTATATGCTTCACACTATCCAAGATACTGCAACTTTGGTATTACTGCATCAAAATTACAAAAAAATCGAAAAAAATTACCATCTCTATGCAGTATTTTGGTATCTATCGTTATCTATATACTGAACTTAAAACTTATTTCAGTATGCTAAACATAAGAAACCGCTTTTCCACAATGCTCATGGGCGTTTGCTCCGCTCTCCTTTCGCTTTTAGGCTTCAGTTGCTCTTCAATGAGTAGAGAAGAGCCAAGTATGTATGGAATGCCTACTGGCCATTTTGAAATAAAAGGCGCTGTCTCCACAGAAGATGGAGCCCCAGTAGAGGATGCAGAAATCCGAGTGACTCATGCGGATGCACCCTCTGGACTTTATCCATTTGTAATCACCTCAACCAATGCCGAAGGAGATTATACTGCAATCGGCCTTTCTCATGCAGATCCTGAAGTAAAGGTTGTATGC
>WFLX010133832.1_pt1 | contig 11472 bp, 8 predicted proteins | sample 4967041 | NCBI WGS metagenome assembly WFLX01 (sample SAMN12857096, study PRJNA449069) | gut metagenome | isolation source: stool from male and female vole | host: Microtus ochrogaster | place: USA:Florida | collected 2017 | reverse complement strand
TGGGTATAGTAGCCGGAGTAAGGGATAGTGTCAGGAGCGTATGCGCGCCAGCCGAGAGAAGTGCTTCCTCTGGTTGCGCCGACCTCGGTCAGCTTAGGGTATTTCTTGATTTCGATTCTCCAGCCCTGGTCTTCGGTGAGGTGCCAGTGGAGGCGGTTCATTTTATAAAGCGCCATCATGTCAATGACTCTCTTGACCTCGTCTTTGCCGAAAATGTGACGTCCTTCATCAAGCATGAATCCGCGCCATCCGAAGCGGGGAGTATCTTCAATTGTCACTTCAGCCAAGGTCGCGGGCTGTGATGTTGCAACCGGAAGCATCTGCTGGAGGGTCTGCAAAGCGTAGAAGAAACCTGCGGGACGTGATGCTGTGACAACAATTCCGGCGGGAGTGACATTCATGACATATCCTTCCGGAGCAATAGACTGGTCGATAGCCAGGGAAATGTCGGCTTTGCCGGCAGCCGGTTTCAGTTTTGCGCCCGTAGCCTTTTCAAGCGCGGGAAGCATATTGTTGAAAAGAACGGCAACGCTATCGCCTTCAAAAGAGGGGACAGAGAATGAGGTTTCTGCCGGGAAAGTAAATGTGGCTGTGCCTTTGGTCATGGATGAAGGCAACGGANTGATGTCNGCGGCGTTAACTGTTGTNGCCCCGATAANAAGCAGCCCTGCGAGGGCGCGTGAAATGAATCGTAAAGACATAGATTTAAGTTCGCATTATAAATGTTTGTACCACAAAGTTAGGTATTTATTGCGAGAAAGCACAAAAAGAGGGGAATAAAAAAGCGGATGCGAAGAAAATCGCACCCGCTGATATGGTTCGTAAAACCAGCCGTTAGATTTTTCCTACAAGCTCAATGCCGGGGGTAAGTGTCTTGTCGCCTTTTTTCCAGCGTGCAGGGCACACCTGGTCGCCATGTTCAGCAACAAATTGTGCTGCTTCGAGCTTGCGCAGAAGCTCCTCGCTGTTTCTGCCGATACCGTTGTCGTTGATTTCAGCTACTTTGATTACTCCCTGGGGGTTAACAATGAAGCTGCCACGGTAAGCGAGGAAATCTTCGGGGTTGAGCACTCCAAATGCTTCGCTAAGAGCGCCGGTCTTATCGGCAAGCATAGGGAATTTAACTTTTGCGATGCTCTCCGAGCTATCGTGCCATGCTTTGTGGGTGAACTGGGTGTCGGTGCTTACAGCGTAAACCTCTGCTCCGAGTTCACGGAACTTGTCGTAGTTTTCTGCCATATCGAGAAGCTCAGTAGGGCATACGAAAGTGAAGTCGGCAGGATAGAAGAAGAAAATCGCCCATTTGCCTGCTATGTCAGCATTGCTGATTGTCTTAAATTCGCCGTTTACAAATGCAGGCACGGAGAATTCGGGTACATTCTGATTGATAATTGTGTTCATTGGCATATTTTTTTATTGTTTCTGCNTTANANACACCTGGCAGAATGTCCCGGTTNGCCGCTTTAAGNTTTTATATGTTTCGTTTATTGCCGTTTACTTAATTCAAGTTCTTCCTTAAGGAATGTTGCGGTGGGGGATGCTCCAGCCGCAATCTCTTCGGGAGTGCCTGTGGCAATAATGTTTCCTCCTGCCGCTCCGCCTTCAGGTCCCATGTCAATGACATNGTCGGCACTTTTTANCACATCGAGGNTATGNTCTATGACAAGCACTGTNNTGCCTTTGTCAACAAGCCTGTTGAACACACCGAGCAGAGTGTTGATATCCTCGAAATGGAGTCCGGTAGTGGGTTCATCAAGAATGAAAAGGGTGTTCCCGGTATCACGTTTCGCAAGTTCAGTTGCAAGTTTCACCCTCTGGTTTTCTCCTCCGCTCAGGGTTGATGAGGGTTGACCGAGCTTGATGTAACCGAGCCCTATTTCCTGGAGCACCTTGATTTTTTTGAGTATAGCCGGCACATTGGCGAAAAATTCCACAGCCTGGTTTATTGTCATGTCAAGCACATCAGCAATAGATTTGCCTTTGAACCGCACTTCAAGCGTTTCACGGTTATATCTCTTGCCACCGCATGTTTCNCACGGCACAAGCNCATCCGGCAGGAAATTCATCTCAATTGTACGGTAACCGTTTCCACCGCAGNTTNCGCAGCGTCCTCCGCNGACATTGANAGANAANCGTCCCGGTTTGTACCCTCTGATTTTTGATTCGGGAAGGTCAACAAAGAGGTTGCGGATGTCGGTGANAACTCCGGTATAGGTCGCCGGGTTTGAGCGGGGCGATTTTCCGAGGGGTGACTGGTCCACTGTCACAACCTTGTCAATATTCTCAATNCCTTCAATTGACTCGTATGGCAAAGGCATCTCGTGCGAGCGGTAGAAATGCTTGGAGAGAATAGGNCGCAAAGTNGAATTAACCAACGATGATTTGCCGCTTCCGCTCACTCCGGCAATGCATGTCAGGGTGCCGAGCGGAATGGTCAGGGTGACATTCTGCAAATTGTTTCCTGTAGCTCCTCTGAGCGTGAGGGTCTTGCCATTGCCTTNGCGCCGTGTGGCAGGNACAGCTATGCATTTGTCNCCGTTTAGGTACTCCGCAGTAAGAGTGCCGCTTTTCATCATTTTTTCAGGTGTGCCTTGAAAAACTACTTCACCACCCCTGCGTCCCGCTTTAGGACCTACATCCACTATATAATCGGCATCAAGCATCATGTCTTTGTCATGCTCAACCACAATTACAGAGTTTGATGCATCACGCAATTTTTTGAGCGAGTCAATAAGGCGGCGGTTATCGCGCTGGTGCAATCCGATACTCGGCTCATCAAGTATGTAAAGCACGTTTACGAGTTCTGAGCCAATCTGTGTGGCAAGNCGTATGCGCTGGCTNTCNCCGCCGCTAAGGGTCGAGGAGTTNCGGTCAAGCGAGAGGTATCCGAGCCCTACATCGACAAGAAAACCAAGGCGGGCGCGAATCTCCTTCAATATCTCTTTTGCNATAAAGGATTGCGTAGGAGACAGGCGGCTCTCAACACTTTTGCTCCATTCANAAAGCGCGGTTATGTCCATCCTGCACAGGTCCGCGATGTTTTTCCCGTCAATGAAATAATGGAGTGCCTCACGGTTCAGCCTTGCTCCGCCACATTCCGGGCAAGTGGCGCGTGAGTAAAACTGTTCGCTCCACTTCTGGCTTCCGGCGATTTCCTCCTCGCTCTGGAGCAGCTCTATGTATTTNATGACTCCTTCNTAGGTCTGGAAANAATTGTTTGTGGANAAGGTTTCGTTTTTAATTACAAGACGCTCATTCGTGCCATTCAGTATCTCTGACAGCGCTTCTTCGCTTAGGNCAGANAGGGGAGTGTCAAGGGTGTAACCATGTTTTTCGCATAATGCCTGGATTTGCCAGAACACCATCGAATTACGGAACTTGCCGAGAGGCGCGATACCTCCGGCACGGATAGATAGCGCAGGATTCGGAATCACTTTTTCCCTGTCTACAATATTTACATATCCGAGTCCTTTGCAGCACGGGCATGCTCCTTGCGGAGAATTGAATGAGAAATTGTGTGGTGCCGGCTCGTGATAGGACAATCCGGTAGCTGGATCCATAAGATGCTGGCTGTAGTGGCTCACGGTGTCGGTGTCCACATCATATATCATCAGTTCGCGGTCACCTTGGCGCAGTGCCTCGGTGACAGTTTCACGCAATCGGGTATCGTCTTTCGCGGCAACTTTCAGGCGGTCAATGACAAGCTCAATAGAGTGGTTGCGGTAACGGTCCACTTTCATCCCGGCTGTGATTTCAGTGAGTTGACCGTCAACTCTCACATTTAAATAGCCCTTCTTGCCGAGTGCTTCAAATAGCTCCTTGTAATGCCCTTTTCGGTTTTTGACAAGTGGAGCGAGAACATATATTTTTTTCCCTTCATATCGGTTGAGGATAAGGTCGACAATCTTTTCCTCAGTGTACTTCACCATCGCCTCGCCGGAGATGTAGCTGCGCGCCTCTCCTGCACGGGCATAGAGGAGGCGGAGGAAGTCGTATATCTCCGTTGTGGTGCCTATGGTGCTTCGCGGATTGCGGTTGACCGTTTTCTGCTCAATTGCGATGACCGGGCTCAGCCCTTCGATTTTGTCAACGTCGGGTCGCTGCATATTGCCGAGCATATTGCGAGCGTAAGCCGAAAATGTTTCTATATAACGTCTCTGCCCTTCGGCATAAATTGTGTCGAAAGCAAGTGAAGATTTTCCGCTGCCGCTCAGACCGGTTATGACGGTGAGGGAATTATGAGGTATGGTTACGTCAATATTCTTGAGGTTGTTTACCCTCGCCCCCAGGACTGTCAGGTTTCGTGCGTCACTGCCTGTTTGTTTTGTATTTACTCTGTCCATTTGGGGTTATATGGTTTAATAGGTTGTGCGCTTCTGGAAAGCGCGTTTTTTTTAGGTACGAGAACCTGATAGGTCTTGCCGGTTTTGTTTGGGAGGCTTTTTGCACGAATCCATGGGTTTAGGTCACGGAGAGTCATAAAATTAGTGCCATGGTTGCGTGCCCATGCAGCCCAGTCGTCAACCGCGCCAGACACAGTGACAGTATTGCAATCAATATTGTGGTATAACTGGTCGGCTTTTAACTTGAAGCCATATTTGGCAGGGTTCTCCATAATCTCTTTCATAGCGAGCAGGCGGAACATATAACGTGATGTTTCGTCCGGGAGGTAAAGGTCAAAGGCAGTATTCACTCCCTGGGAGTCAAGTTCACGCGAAATGCGTGCTGCTCCGGCATTATATGCCGCAGCGGCGCTTTCCCAGTTGCCGAATTTGTTTTTCATGCTTTTGAGCATCTTGCATGCAGCCTCGGTAGCCTTGACTGGATTATAACGCTCATCAACAAATTCATTAACCTCAAGCCCGTATTGACGGGCTGCTACAGGGATAAACTGCCACAGTCCCGCAGCCTTAGCCGGAGATACGGCACGAGGATTGAGATAGCTTTCAATGCAAGCCAGATAAAGAAGATCCTGCGGCACGCCATATCGTTTGAGGATTGGTGACATGATAGGGAAATATCTGTTAGCACGTTTCAGTGTTAGCAGAGTGTTTCCGTGGGTATACGCCATAGAGGTCAATTCCCGGTCATATCTCTCGTACATATCAGCGCGGTCAAGGTTAACAACCTGTCCGGCAAAGGAAACCTGCTTTGGAATAGAAGGGTTCAATACCGGTTGTTGCGCTGAAGCCGTAGCGCATCCAAGCGCAATAGCTAATATAATTATGTGTAAAGCTTTCATATCTTATTGTTTTGTTAAGTTTATATTCAGTTACGGGAGCGTGTGCCGACAATGTTGATGTCGCCGCTCAGGTTATATCGTTTGCCATCTGCACCCAGAGCTTTAATGACATAGTAATACACTCCCGGTTTGACATAATGCCCTTTGTATTTTCCGTCCCATCCTTGTGCGGGATTGTGAAGTTCCGCCATCTTGACTCCGAGGCGATTGAAAATGTGGCACTCAAATTCAATAATCGAGCGGTAGCTTACCTTCCACTCGTCATTTATTCCTTCCGTAGTTCCCGGNGAGAATGCATNGNGGCATNTAANNCGNGATTCACCGACTGANACAGNGNAGGTATCGCTATGCCANTCNCATGAACCGTNTGCATTGGCANAGACANAACGGATGAAGGATGTGCCGGTGTCGTTGAAAATGTAGTCCCATTCCGGAGATTGTTCCCGGAGGGTGATATTATTAAATTCCGGGTCTGATGCAATCTGCCATTCAGTAAATACAACAGCGTCTGTCACGGCAGCCCTGAGTTGCATTTCAATTGGCGCGGAACCTCCAAAAGAGGCACCGGAGGTTTTCTGCTCGTTCAGCGCATCGCGTTCAAGCTGAATTACACTTACCACCGCCTCTACCGCATGTGGCTGAAGCACATCGCTGTCAATAATAATCTCTTTGCCCCATTCTTTCAAGAACCGGTCTCCGTCGAGGGTGAAGCGTGTAGGGCATAACGGGGCCGGGATTGCAATGCTCTGTTGGATATATGGCAGGGAGCGGGTCTCTGTTGTTTGACGGAATGTGAGACTCTCCGGAAGGGGCTCAAGGGTAAAATATGACAAAGCTATTTCGCGGTCTATTTCAAGTTGCCGCCNTGTTATGCNATAGTAAGTCAGCCGGGAAGCCTCTCCGGTGTATTTTAGGGTTGCCGTGCCGCAGTCGTTATCAATGACTTCTATTGTCCCCGCAGTCATCGGGGATCTGGAATAATNGACAATCCAAATGTAAAACCGATTGTTTNCATCTTCAATTATATATCCGNAGTCTCCGGACACAGCCTCAATAGATGAGGCTTTCATGACTGCCTCCGCGTATGCCGCTCCACGTGCATCAAATTTGTACCACTGCACCTTTCCATTGGTGGAGATCGCTTCCAAGCCGAGGTCTTCCACGGAAGGAACAACAAAGAGAGCCCCGAGACCAGATGCTGCGGGAGCATCCAGTGCTATTGCCTTGCTGCTGCCTGAACCGGTAAGACGTACATTAAGCGCTCCAGCATTCAAGCTGGCGCACAGGCAGAGCAAGGAATATATGAGGGTACGGAGATTCTTCATTTCTTTTGCAGCCTGCAAAGATACGAAATAATCTCCGGGGCGCATTGCCCCTTAAAAATACCTTTTGATACTTTAGTAGACCTTAACAGGTCATACCGGCTCCATGTCTGCGTTCAGGCGTTGACGGACTACTTCATATATGGTTATTCCTGCGGCAACGGAAACGTTAAGTGAACCGATTTTACCGAACATTGGAATAGACACGAATATATCGCTCAGACGCAATATTTCCGGTGAAATACCGGTGTCTTCCGCGCCAAGAACCAACGCTACAGGCACCGTGTAGTCGGTGAGGGTATAGTTTATGTCAGCTTTTTCAGTGACAGCGACAATCTTATATCCGCTGTTTTTAAGTTGCTTGACAGCGGCAAGTGTGCTTGATTCACGGCAAACAGGGATATGATGAAGCGCTCCAGCCGAGGTTTTGACAGCATCGGCGTTGACACTTACGCTATTGTGTGTGGGGATAACAATCGCGTCTACTCCGGCACATTCGCATGTGCGCGCAATTGCTCCGAAGTTGCGTACGTCGGTCACTCCATCAAGCACCACGATGAAAGGCAGGACACCAGCTTCGTAAAGTTCAGGAATTACCCGGTCAAGGGAATCATAAGTGACTGCCGACAGGAGAGCGACCACTCCCTGATGGTTTTTTCTGGTGATTTTGTTTATCCGCTCCACCGGCACACGGCGGCTGACGATATGGTGCTTACGCATCAATTCGAACAGTTCAGAGGCAAGTTCGCCGGAAAGATCCTTTTTTATGTAAACGCGGTCAATATCNTTACCCGCCTGTATTGCTTCGANNNCGGCTCTTATGCCGAAAATATAGTCTNCACTCATNATTATGATGATTAATTGTTTTGCAAAAGTGATTGCGCGGTAGCCCTTGCCGCCAGGTCATCTGTCTTACCGCTCAGCATCAAGGCAATTTCGCTGATTCGTTCTTCGTCGGACAATTGTGAAACCCTTGTATGTGTGGCATTGTCGTCATCCTCCTTGTACACTTTGAAATGAGCGTTTCCTCTTGCAGCCACTTGCGGCAGGTGGGTGATAGTAATAACCTGTATCGCATTTCCCATCTGCTGCATCATAGCTCCAATCCTTGCCGCGACATCGCCGCTGACACCGGTGTCAATTTCGTCAAATATGATTGTAGGCAGGCTCATTTTGCCGGCAATAATGGTTTTCAGGCAAAGCATTAGGCGCGAAATCTCACCGCCAGATGCAACTCCGGCAACCGGCATAAGCGTTTGGTTTTTATTGAANGCGAANCGGTATTCCACTTTGTCTGTGCCTGTTGCGGATATNTCAGCAGGCTCTACCGCCACTTCAACCTGCAGGTTNTTCATNCCGAGNGGNATGGCAAGCTGCGTGAGTTGTGCCGCGAGNTTTACAGCNGCCTCTTTTCTNGCGGCAGAAATTTCCGCGGCTGCTTCGCGTGCCANCGCAAGTGCGCGGCGCGCCTCTTTTTCAAGNGTTGAAATGGTAGTGTCGCTNTTGTCAAGGGCATCAAGCCTGTCACGGAGTTTNTCGCGGAGNTCAATCANNTCCTCTACTGATTCAACTTTATGTTTTTGCTCCAAGGAATATATTTCATCNAGGCGTGATTCNATGGCATCAAGTTCCGCCGGGTCAGCTGCGAGGTCGCGGTCTGCCGCGGCAAGTGTGTCTGCAATGTCGCGCAGTTCTATTGCCGCCGCTTCAAGGCGTTCAGGAATCCGCTCTTTTTCATCCAATAGAGAATCAAGGTGGGCGCATGCGTCCGTGGTCTCGGATATAAGTGAAAGAACATTTCTGGGAGCGTCGCTAAGCGCCTGAAGCGCATCTGACAGAAATCCTTTGAGCTCCGTGAGATTTGTCATTACATCGCGTTCGCGTTCAAGGCTTTCCTGTTCACCGGCACGTAAGTTGAGCCCGTCAAGCTGCTCAAGCTGGTAGCGGGTGAAATCTTCGTCGGTGCGTGTACGCTCTATGCGTGCTTTCGCAACTTTGAGTTTTTTGAGTGAATCGCGGAATGAGGCGAACAAATTTGCATAACGAGCCAGCCGTTCCTCATTTCCAGCCAGGTTGTCAAGAACTTTAAGCTGAAACTCGGGACGTGCAAGCAGTTGGTTCTGGTGCTGTGAATGAATGTCAATAAGTTGCATTGCAACCGCTTCCAGTTTCGCCAACGGGACAGGCGAGTCATTGACAAAAGCCCTTGACCGTCCGGCAGGGGAAAGCTCGCGGCGCAGAATGCACCTTGTGTCATCCCACTCAATGTCGTTTTGCTCGCAATATATTTTCAGTGCCGGAAACTCACCTATGGAAAATACCGCCTCAATAATTGTTTTCTTTTCTGGATGACGCACCGATTTCATATCGGCTCTTGCTCCGAGAAGCAGGGATAGCGCGCCAAGCATTATTGATTTTCCGGCTCCGGTTTCACCGGTAATTATGTTGAGTCCCGGCTCAAAGGCAATGTCAATGCTGTCAATGAGCGCGTAATTCGATATATGTAGGGTTTCAAGCATTCCGTTCAATCTTTAGATTCTTTAATGGATTCTATTCTCCTTGCCTCAGTCGGATAAATTTCAACGAGGAGATTGTAAATGTCTTTCCGCTCGTCTACCGGTCCTTTAGAGTAAACATTTGCGAGCTCATCAAGTTTAGCATCGCGGAACAGCGGCAGTACTGCAGACATCGGTGCTGAAGTAGCGATTGCAGGGAGCGATTTGAGAGTTTCGGTAATTGCAGAGCGACCTTTATCAGGGTTCTCCGACATAATATCCAGTCCTTTACGGTGATAGCCATAATATATGTCACGGATAGCAGATGAACTTCCTTCCGTTATTGCTGTAAGAAGGGCAGCCCGGTTGCGTTGGTCGTCAATCGCCCTCCATCCTTTTTCGCCGGTGTTCCTTGCAAGTTGGACAATCTCCGCCGCCGCTTCGTACATACTGTCTCCCCCTTTAGGCGCGAATGAATCGGAGTCGACCGCAATTATGAGGTAAGCATAGAAGTCAAGCAGCGCGGCAAGGTTGCTATCCACCGTTCCGGTAGTATGGATTATCCTGTCGCCGGGCGTATATGAGAAATTTATGTCGTTATCCTTGTAATTAATCAAAGGAGTGGTGTAGGATGAACCGTAAACTGGACGTGCGGACTGCACTTGCAATGTTCCAGACACAATGTTATCGGTGTAATCATTGACTGTAAGGAAAACCTTGCAGTCTATTTTTTCAACAGGCGAATACTGCGCTCCGGTAAATGCCGTAGTATTCATATACTCGGCGATAGCGTCTTTTAATGCGGCGAATGTTTCCGGAGATGCGGAAGATACTTTGTCGGCATTTATTTCCACATTGCAGTTCAGTTCCGCACCCTTCATCGTAACGGCAAAGAGCGAGAATAAAAATACCGCAATGCAGATACTACGCCTCATTTTATTCCGATGATGTGGTCGAATAGCTTTGATGCAGCTTCTGTTTTGCTCATCAAGGGGAGGGGAGTTTCAGTGCCGTCCGCGCTCATAAGTGTTATGACATTTGTATCGGTGCCGAATCCGGCTCCAGGGGTGCGGAGCGAATTCAATGCAATCATGTCAAGGTTTTTGCGCTTGAGCTTGTCAAGGGCATTTGCCTGTTCGTTGTCTGTCTCAAGGGCAAAGCCAATTAAAATCTGCCCCGGCTTTTTCTCTGCGCCGAGTGTTGCGGCAATATCGGGATTCTTTACGAGGTTGATAACAGGCACATCCTGCTTTTCACGCTTGATTTTCTTGTCCGCGGGGTTTGCAGGTGCATAATCGGCGACGGCAGCGCACATCACAGCGATATCGCTATCCGGGAAAAATTTCTCGCATTGTTCAAGCATCTCTTTGGCGGATTCAACCGGCACAACAGTAATATTCTGCTGCTTCGGCTGCAATGCCACCGGACCGCTAACGAGAATTACGTCCGCCCCGCGGTGTGCCGCCTCATCAGCAATAGCGTAGCCCATTTTGCCTGAGGAATAATTGCCAATAAACCTCACCGGGTCGATTTTTTCATAGGTCGGTCCCGCTGTCACAAGCACTTTTTTGCCTTTAAGGGTCTGGGACTGCGCAAAATATTTTTGCAGCTCCGCAACGATGATTTCCGGTTCCTGCATCCTGCCTTTTCCAACAAGATGGCTCGCAAGTTCACCGGCTGCCGCTTCAATTATATGGTTGCCATAGCTGCGCAGCAATTCAAGGTTTCTTGTGGTTGACGGGTGCGCCATCATGTCAAGGTCCATTGCGGGTGCAATGAAAACGGGAGCTTTCGCGCTGAGATATGTGGTCACAAGCATATTGTCCGCCACTCCATTTGCCATTTTCCCGATAGTGCATGCCGTTGCAGGTGCTATTACCATAGCGTCAGCCCACAGCCCGAGGTCGACATGGCTGTGCCATTCGCCGGTATTCGCCGTGAAAAATTCACTGATTACAGGATTACCTGTAAGAGCTGATAAGGTGACCGGGGTTATGAACTCTTTAGCGGAAGGGGTCATTACCACCTGCACCTCCGCACCTGCCTTAATCAATAAACGAGCAAGCATCGCCGACTTATATGCGGCGATGCCTCCTGTGATTCCAAGAATGATATGTTTGCCTTCAAGCATCCTTATGGTCTTTGTTTTTTATTCGTTGGTATATTGCGGTAANTGCATCCTTGGTATTCTGTGCGAAATCGCCGTTAAGAATCCATGAATAGTAACTTGGGTCGCGACGCAGCACTGNTTNGGCAAGTTTGNCTTTATACTTGCCGNAATTAATTACCTCTCTTTTTTTGTCATCATAAACGAGTCTGCCCATGAAGTCCACATTTTTTGTGTGGCTGGAGTATTCCGACAGGAAGTTGATGTCGTTTTCAAGGTCGGGATACCTGTCAAGCTGTGATTTGA
>WFLX010353110.1_pt1 | contig 11474 bp, 10 predicted proteins | sample 4967041 | NCBI WGS metagenome assembly WFLX01 (sample SAMN12857096, study PRJNA449069) | gut metagenome | isolation source: stool from male and female vole | host: Microtus ochrogaster | place: USA:Florida | collected 2017 | reverse complement strand
TCAATAAAACTCTCAAGGATTTTATTGTAAAATACAAGAATATGAGCGGTTTCTGTTCCCCTTATGTTCCCGGCTGGGATACTCATGGTCTGCCGATTGAACTCAAAGCAATGAAAGCTATCGGCGTTGAAAACGGAGCAATTCCGCCCGTTGAGCTGAGAAAGCACTGCCATGATTTTGCAATGAGTCATGTTGCAAATCAGATGAAGCAGTTCAAACGTCTTGGAACTCTCGGCGATTATGATTATCCTTATCTTACACTTCGTCCCGATTATGAAGCAAGACAGGTTGAAGTGTTCGGTGAAATGGCTAAGAAAGGCTATATGTATAAAGGTCTTAAGCCTGTTTACTGGTGTCCCGACTGCAATACTGCACTTGCTGAGGCTGAAATCGAGTATTCAAATGACCCTTGCTATTCAATCTATGTAAAATTCAATGTAACCGACGACAAGGGCATTTTCGCAAATCTCGGACTTGATATTTCTAAGATTTATTTCGTAATCTGGACAACAACTACATGGACAATTCCCGGTAACCTTGCAATCTGTCTTGGACCTGAATATAACTATACTCTTGTAAATGCAAACGGTGAGTATTATGTTATGGCTGAAGAACTTGTAAAGACCACAATGGAAACAGCAGGTATTACAGAATATACAACAGAACATATTTTCACAGGTGCTGAACTGGAAGGCATGAAAACAAAGCACCCTCTCTATGACCGTCCGTCACCGATTATTGTCGGCGACCATGTAACTCTTGAAAGCGGTACAGGCTGTGTTCATACAGCTCCGGGATATGGTGTAGAGGACTTTGAAGTATGCAAGAATTATGATGATATCGGTATTATTGTATGCGTTGATTCAAAGGGCAGACAGACTGCTGAAGCCGGTGAGTTTGAGGGTATGGATACCGACGAGGCTAACAAGGCTATTGCTGAAAAACTTGTTGAAGTTGGTGCAATGCTTGCAACACAGAAAATCGTCCATCAGTATCCGCATTGCTGGAGATGCAACAGTCCTATTATTTACCGTGCAACAGAACAGTGGTTCTGTTCTGTAAACGGATTCAAGGACGAAGCTATCAAAGCTATTGAAGATGTTCAGTGGATTCCCGAATGGGGCGAGGACAGAATCAAAGGAATGGTTCGTGACAGAAGCGACTGGTGCATTTCACGTCAGAGAACATGGGGTGTGCCGATTCCCGTAATTTACTGTAAGGACTGCGGAAAGCCGATTTATACAGATGAAACAATCAAGGCAATTGCTGATTTGTTCCGTGCAGAGGGTTCAGACGCATGGTGGACAAGAGAAGTAAGCGAATTTATTCCATCAACAGTCAAGTGTGAATGCGGCTGCGGTGAATTTACAAAAGAGTATGACATCATGGACGTATGGTTTGACAGTGGCGTATCACATACTTCTGTTATGGAGCAGTTTGACTGCCTCAGTTTCCCTGCTGATTTGTACTTGGAGGGTGCTGACCAGTATAGAGGCTGGTTCCAGTCATCACTTCTCACATCTGTTGTATATCACGGCTTTGCACCTTATAAGGCAGTATGTACACACGGTTGGGTTGTTGACGGCGAAGGCAAAGTAATGCACAAGTCGCTCGGAAACGGTATTGACCCTCACGAAATCACAGACCAGTATGGTGCGGATATTCTCAGACTGTGGGTAGCATCTTCCGACTATCACAGTGACATCAGAATTTCAAAGACAATTCTCAGTCAGCTTTCCGATGCTTACAAGAAAATCAGAAATACAGCAAGATTCATTCTCGGAAATCTCGGAAACGGCAGTGGATTCAATCCCGATAAAGACAGTGTTTCCGACGATAAGCTTACAGAACTTGACAAGTGGGCAATGATGAAGCTTGACAAGCTTATTGATGAAGTAAAGAGCGGATATGAGAAATATGATTTCCATATTGCATTCCATGCAATCCATAATTTCTGTGTAGTTGATATGTCAAACTTCTATCTTGACATTATCAAAGACAGACTTTACTGCGAAAAAGAGGATTCTGAAATCCGTCGTGCAGCTCAGACTGTAATGTACCGCATTCTCAGTGCGATTACACGTCTTTCAGCTCCGATTATTTCGTTTACAGCAGAAGAAATCTGGAATTTCATGCCTCACAGTTCAGCGGACGATACAGAAAGTGTATTCCTTAATCAGATGCCCGAAAAATCAGGTATTGAATTCAGCGACGAATTTATCAGCAAGTGGGAATTTATCTATAATGCACGTGAAGCTGCAAACAAGTCACTTGAAGAAGCAAGAAATGCAAAGACAATTGGCAAATCACTTGAAGCTAAAATTGTAATCAGGAGCAGTGATGCCGCTTATGACAGATATACCACACTTTCGGAACAGCTCAAGGAAATTCTTATTGTATCTGATATATCTGTAGAAAAATCAGGTGCTGAGACGGTATTTGAGGTTGAAAAGGCAGACGGCGGCAAGTGTGAGAGATGCTGGTGCTATTCAAAATACGTAGGCACAAACTGCAATCACCCTGCACTCTGTGAAAGATGTGCTGTTGTTGTTGAAGCATAAATCATGAATAATACTGCCTGCTGTTTATGTTTCAGCAGGCAGTGTTGTGAAAGGAAAGATATGAGTATACTGCTTATTATAGCTGCTCTTGTTCTTATTGCAATTGACAGATTTGTGAAAAACTGGGCGGTTGATACACTACAGCCCGTGCATACTATGGATTTTATTAAATTCGGTGATTTCAAGATAATTGATTTGACTTACCTTGAAAACGACGGTGCAATTTTTGGCAGTATGTCAGGGCAGAAATGGTTTCTTATCGGGTTTACTTCAATTATAATCGTCATAGGAATCATAGCTATGTTTTTTTCTGTAAAGAAATCAAAGTTGCTGAGTTTCTGTATCATGCTTTTTGTTGCAGGCGGAACAGGAAATCTTATAGACCGTATACATTTCGGCTATGTGGTTGATATGTTTGAAATAAAGCTTTTTCATTTTGCAATATTCAATGTTGCCGATATATGCGTAACGTGTGCATTTGTAATGATATTTGTGTATATACTTTTTATAGAANCTNAAGNCAAAAGNACGAAAAAACTTANANAGGCTGNNAAAAATGAGTGAAATNATTACGATTCNATGTATNTCCGATGANTCGGGAGNAAGAATAGACAAATACATTTCAGACAGTATTTCAGACCTCACACGTTCGGGNGTTCAGGGAATTATTTCATCGGGCGGAGTTCTTGCGGACGGTATGNAAATCAGTAAGAATTACAGAATCAAAGGAAGTGAAATAATTACTGTTGAACTGCCTGAACCACAGCCGATGAACGCTGTACCAGAAAATATTCCGCTTGATATTGTATATGAAGATGATGATTTGCTTGTCGTAAATAAGCCGAAAGGTATGGTTGTTCACCCTGCCCACGGCAATTATACGGGTACTCTTGTAAATGCCCTGCTCTATCACTGCGGAGATAGCCTTTCGGGAATAAACGGCATAATTCGCCCCGGAATAGTTCACAGAATTGACAAGAATACAAGTGGTCTGCTTATAGTCGCAAAGAATGATAAGGCACATCTTTATCTTGCGGAACAGATAAAGGTACACAGCTTTACAAGGGAGTACGAAGCTGTTGCAAGCGGTTACTTCAAAGAAACAGAGGGTACTATAGATGCACCTATAGGACGGCATAAAACTGAACGCAAAAAAATGTGCGTTACTTCTGAGAACTCCAGAAATGCTGTTACTCATTACAGCGTAATAAAGCAGTACGGCGGATATGCTCATGTAAGATTAAGACTTGAAACAGGTCGCACACATCAGATAAGAGTACATCTTGCATATATCGGTCATGCTGTACTGGGAGACGATGTTTACGGCAAATCATACAAAGGTATTGACGGGCAGTGCCTCCATGCACGAAAAATAGGATTCATTCACCCGACTACTAATGAATATATGGAGTTTACAAGCGAACTTCCCAACTATTTTGTTTCGGTACTTAATAAGCTTGAAAAGCAATAGGAGACAGGATATGTTTAAATATTCAGAAATACGTGAAGAAAACGAGAAAATGGCAAGAGAATACGGTAAGAAAATTGTTGATATGCTTGCAGTCGGAGATTATGAGGGCGTATTTTCGATTGTTGATGATTTTGATAATGGCTGGGCAAAAGAAAATCTGAATGAACTTGCTGAAACAATGGAAATGGATATGGAAGACAACGAAGTCAGAATTTCACCGTACGATACTGCCGAAATACCCGATATAACCTATAAAGACGGTAGTAAATATAAGCGTGAATACTTCTTTTACAATGAAGAAGATAAGAACGATTTTAGTTTTTCTTATGAATGTGACCTTCTGCCGACTGATTTGACATTAATGCTGGATTTCATTTATATCAATGGTATGTATAAAGTTGTTTTCTGTGACATTCATCAGATGTAATTACTTTTAAAGGGGGACTGCTGATTGTTTGAAGATATAACAAAAGTAATACTTTTCAGCGATATGGACGGCACATTATTGAACTCCCAAAAGCTGATTAATGACATTGACAGAAAAGCTATTGAGAAATTCACATCACTCGGCGGAAAGTTCACGGTTGCAACAGGTCGCACGATACAGACATTTGCCCGTTCTCAGCGTATACTTAATCTGCAAATGCCCGTAATAATGTACAACGGAGCAATGATTTATGATTACTCCGCAAAAAAAATACTGTATTCGCAGTCTTTGCCCGAAATAAGCCGTGACATGATAAAAAAAGTCATGAATTTCATGTATTACGACTGTGGAGGGGAAGTTCTTCGGGCAGACGGGACATATGTTTTCAGCAATAATGAGTACGAACAGCTTCACACGAATTTATGCGGTATAGAACCCGAATATATGGAAATTGACGAAATACCCGACGACGAATGGCTGAAAGTGCTTTTTGCACTTGCACCTGAAAGATTATCTTTGTTGGAAGATAAAATAAAACGTGTGGGATATTATGAATACGTCGATTTTGTGCGTTCAGCAGATATTTTTCTTGAGATGTTACCAAAAGGAATAAGCAAGGGTTCTGCACTGAATGAGTATAGAAAGCTTGACGGTATGGCAGATTTCACGTTTGTTGCAATCGGTGATTTTGATAATGACATTGAGATGATAGCCAATGCCGATATTGGCGTATGCCCTGCAAATGCAGAGGAATCAGTAAAAAAAATTTCCGATATTGTGCTGGACAGTACAAATGATAATGGTGCTGTTGCAGAACTTATAAATTATATAATTGATAAAACGGAGGGTGAATAAAATGATGAAGAAACTGCCTATTATTTTTATCCTTATGGCAATTCTTGTTCCGTCCATGCTTGGATATGTGAAGAAGTCCAAAGAAATGCAGGCAAGATATGATGCCAAAAGTGCGTCGTATGACTATGATATTGGCTGGGACGATTGATTATAAGTTTTAACGGAGGTAAATATGGAAGATTCAATGAAAAAGAATTTGCAGAAAATTGCCTGCAAAGTAAGAATGGGCGTTATCGAGGGTACGTATAATGCAAAGTCAGGTCACCCGGGCGGGTCACTCTCAATCAGTGAACTTTTGACTTATCTGTATTTTAACAAGATGAATGTCAGTCCGACAGACCCTGAGAATCCAGACAGAGACAGATTTGTATTGTCCAAAGGTCATACAGCTCCCGCACTTTATGCTGTACTTGCACAGAAAGGGTATTTTTCGGAAAATGAACTGAAATCACTCAGGCATATCGGTGCAATGCTTCAGGGTCACCCTTGTATTCATACTCCGGGAGTTGATATGTCCAGCGGTTCGCTCGGTCAGGGAATTTCGGCAGCCTGCGGTATGGCACTTGCAGGAAAACTTGATAATAAGAGTTACAAAGTTTATTCAGTACTCGGCGACGGCGAAATTGAAGAAGGTCAGGTATGGGAAGCTGCCATGTTTGCGGCACATTATAAGCTTGATAACCTTGTTGCAATAGTTGACAGAAACGGACTTCAGATTGACGGTGCAATCACGGAAGTATGTTCTCCCGAACCGATTACAGACAAATTTTCCGCATTCGGCTGGCACGTAATCACAATGAACGCTCACGACTTTGACAGCATTGAATCTGCATTTGCCGAGGCTGATAAAATCACAGGAAAGCCTGTTGCAATTATTCAGCAGTCCATTAAGGGCAAGGGAGTTTCATTTATGGAAAATCAGGTAGGCTGGCATGGTAAAGCTCCGAATAAAGAGGAGTACGAACAGGCTATGACGGAACTTTCCGCACAGTTAAAGGAATTGGAGGACTAATATAATGGCAGATGTAATCAAAAAGGCTACCAGAGACAGTTATGGTGAATCATTGAAAGAGCTTGCTGAGGAATACAAAAATTTAGTTGTCCTCGACGCTGACCTTGCTGCTGCTACTAAAACAGGTATTTTCAAGAAAGCATATCCCGAACGTTTCTTTGACTGCGGAATTGCAGAAGCCAATATGATGGGAGTTGCAGCAGGTCTTGCATCATGCGGAAAAATTCCTTTTGCAAGTACTTTTGCAATGTTTGCGGCAGGAAGAGCATATGAAATAGTAAGAAATTCTATCGGCTATCCTCATCTCAATGTAAAAATCGGTGCAACTCATGCAGGAATTTCAGTAGGCGAGGACGGTGCAACTCACCAGTGCAACGAAGATATTGCTTTAATGCGTACAATTCCGGGAATGACTATTATAAATCCTTGTGATGATGTTGAAGCAAGAGCCGCTGTAAGAGCTGCTGTGGAGTTCAATGGTCCTGTGTATATGCGTTTCGGCAGACTTGCTGTTCCCGTAATAAATAACAGTGAGACCTATAAATTTGAGCTTGGCAAGGGCGTTATAATGAAAGACGGCAATGATGTTACTATAGTTGCAACCGGTCTTATGGTGAATGAAGCACTTGAAGCAGCAAAAATTCTTGAATCTGAGAATATTTCCGCAAGAGTTGTGAATATTCATACAATCAAGCCGCTTGACAAGGAACTTATCTGTAAATGTGCAGAAGAAACAGGAGTTATTGTTACAGCAGAAGAACACAGCGTAATCGGCGGACTTGGTTCGGCAGTTGCAGAAGCCGTAACAGAATGCTGTCCCGTACCTGTTATTAAGGTAGGTGTTAATGATGAATATGGCTATTCTGGTCCTGCTGTTGACCTGCTTAAAAAGTTCGGTCTTTCAGCAGAAAATATTGCTGATAAAGCAAGGGAAGCAGTTAAATTAAAATAATCACAATCACCGCACAGGGCAGATTACTTTGTGCGGTGATTGATTTAGGGTGAAATTATGAAAGTCACTAAGATAGTTTTAAGCCACAGACAGGCAGAATCGATAAAAGGAACAGTCATGCAGGATTATTGTCTGTATCTTTTCAGAAACCCTGTTGTATTCAGAATTGACGGAATAGAAAGGGTATACGGCGGCTGTACGGCTATACTTTATTCAGGTGGGAAAAAACAATATTTCAGAGGTTCAGCAAGCAAAGGACTTAAATATGATATGGTCTGCTTTCGGTTGTCGTCGGCAGACAGACAATATATTACTGATATGGATATTCCGTTTGATATACCTGTTGAGCTTCCTGATGATTTTATTATTGCATCTGCTTTAAAGAGTATGAAAATTCATTATGATATGTCGGAACGCCGTGAATCCGAATTTTCCGAACTTTATATGCGTATTATATTAATCGGTCTTGAAGATGCATATAGCAGTATAAAAGCAGAAAGAGATAATATACCAAAATATCCCGGACTCAGGGAAATTCGCAATTCCATATACGATGAGCCTTTGCGTGAATGGTCTGTTGATATGGCATGCCGTAAGCTTGCTATAAGCAGAACGTATTTTCACAGGATATATGCTGATGCATTCGGAACGACATTTCAGCAGGATATTATTGAAAGTCGTCTGATATATGCGTCTCAGTTGCTTGCTGATACTGAACTTTCAGTGAGTGCAATTGCAGAAAAATGCGGATATGAAAGCGACTCGTATTTTATGAGGCAGTTTCGAAAACACAGAGGCTGTACGCCGACTGAATACAGAAAGAAAAAATTGTCGGATTCCGATGAGTGAAAAAATGGTGAAAAAACGGAAAAAGTCTTTACATAATCTATCGTTTGTGATATAATTTAATTGGCTTTAAGCCGATAAAGAAAGATAAAATAAAGACAAGGAGAAAACGAAATGTCAAAAGGATACAAAAAGAAAAAGTACCGTGTAAGATATGACAGGGTTGTTATTGTAGTGCTGATTCTGGTGACAATCGCTGTAATTGCCACATCATGCACAAAGGCTATTTTCGGTGAAAATGAACCTGATATTAATAATAATAATAATTATATGGAAAGTTTGCCCGATGAATCAAGCGATGTGCCAGAAAATCCGTCGGACAACACAGATACAGAACCGTCTGAAATCACAACAAATGAAGTTCAGACAACAACCGCTGAACCTGAAACACTTGACGGATATAAAAAAGAATCTCACACTTATGATGATATTTATAAAGGTGACCTTGTTCTTGTAAATGCCGAATATGAATATAAATTCTTCAGTGACGATATTGATGTTGTTGCCTTGCGTGACAATAAGAATGACTATTATTCTTCAGGTGACTATGTTACATCGCTTGACAAAACGGCACTCTATTATCTTAATGAAATGATTGAAGCATATGCCAAAGAAAATAATCTTGAAACTACCAATATATTCGTGCAGGACGGCTACAGAACATATGAGGAACAGGTTGAACGTCACAACACAGGAAAGTCACGAACTTTTGAAGCAGGCTACACCGATTATCATACGGGACGTACATTTGATATGTTCTACAATGACAGTGAAAGCGGTACGGGATTTGCATATTTCTCTGCTGAAGGAAAGTATGAATGGTTTGCGGAAAATGCAGAAAGTTATGGTTTTATAGTGCGTTTCCCTGAAGATAAACAAGAAATTACAGGTGAAAAGCCAAGAGCTTATACATACAGATATATCGGTATTCCGCACGCATCATATATCAATTCAAATAATCTCTGTATGGAGGAGTATATTGAAGAATTAAAAGTACATACTATTGATAATCCGCTTCAAATCACAGCAAACGGCAGAAATTACAGTGTATACTATACAGCGGCTGAAAAGTCTGATGAAAATGAAATACTTGTTCCGTCAAATAAGATATATACGGTTTCGGGAAATAATTCTGACGGATTCATCGTTACAGTTATAGAATAATCGGAAAGAAATGAGAGTAATTTGAAAAGAGTATCACTTTTTTTAGGTATAATAATATGTGCCGTTTCTCTGGTATCATGCGGAAATGACAGCAGGGGTGACGGCACAGGACATATGTATAATGCACCGCTGTTGGGAAATCCCGAAAGTCTTGCCCCACAGTTGGCCAATGACCCGTCGACTAATACAGTAATAAAGAATCTTTACAGCGGACTTATGCAGATTGACAGTAGTGGAAATGTAGTTTGTTGTAATGCTGAAAGCTATACTGTTTCAGACGATGGACTTATATACACATTCAGACTGAAAGATGATAATTTCTGGTTTTTTGATGTGAATGACGATGATGTTATAACCGAAGATGAATATTTCCCTGTTACCGCAAAAGACTATGTTTTTGCACTTCAGCGTGTTCTTGACCCTAAAATGAAATCTCCTTATGCCGGAGAGTTTATGTGCATAATGGGTGCGTCGTCTGTAATTTACGGTGAAGAACCCGTGAGTTCGGCAGAAATTCTTGCTGCTGATGAGCATACACTTATGATAATTCTTGAAAGACCGAATGTGGAGTTTTTAAGTCTCATGGCATCACCCGCCTCTTATCCCTGTAATGAAGAATTTTTTAATTCCACCAAAGGAAGATATGGACTTGATGACAGGTCTGTTATGTCAAACGGTGCATTTTATGTTAGACAATGGTTTTATGATGATTATGGAAATAATAACATTCTTTATATGAAAAGAAATGATGCAAACTGGAGTGAAACATTCGATATTGCACCGTCATTTCTCAGCTTTACCATTGAAAGAAGTGAAGCAGATATACGTGAGATTTTCAAGAAAGATGAGATAGAATGCTTTACTACTCCTGATGCATCTGCTTATAATACTGAAAAATATTCGGTATACGGTATAAGTGCAACTACTCTGGGACTTATTTTCAATACGAAGGATAAATACTTTTCCAATGAAAATCTGAGAAAAGCACTTTTACTTGCAATAGATAGGGATTCAGTCAGCAGTGAACTTGACAGCGATTTGCAGATTGCAGGCGGAATAATTCCTCCCGCCGTGAAATTTCATGGAAGAAGTTACAGGGAACTTGTTTCAGACAAGCAGTTTGTTTCATATGATAAAGAAGAAGCAACCAACTGCTGTAATACTGCAAAAAAAGAACTGAAAACGGAAACTTTTGAATCTGTCAGAATACTGGTCAATGCAGAAACTGTTAATTCAGCTTATCTGCATTTAATATCACAGCAATGGCAGAATATTTTAGGATTATATATCAGTATTGAAGATGTTACGCCTGATGAATTTTATCAGCGTATAGCAGACGGAGATTACAGTATCGCACTTTATCCTGTAAAAGGCAGAAGTGCAAATGCGGTTTCTGTAATACGTGAATTTGAAAATACAAAATGTCTTGAAAAAACAGTTCCCGAGGAAAAGCTTTCGTCATCGCTCATGTGCTGTAATTCTGTTGATGAAGTTATTCAGTCGTATACTTCTGCGGAAAGGACAATAATAGACAGCGGTCTGTTTATTCCGCTGTTTTATAAAAATTCCTACCTGATTGCCGATAAGGATAATGAACAGATAATATATGACCCTTTTACAGAGTCGGTTGATTACAGACTTGCACTTAATTATGATTAAATAAAAACACGCATTCCCTGAAATAAGAGAATGCGTTAATTTTTTATTTTTTCTTGTGCATTTCAGTAATTGCACCCGAAAATCTTTCAATTACATCAAAAACAGCATTAATACTCTGATCATGATGTTTAAAATAAGTATAATATCCGCCGTAGATAAGAAATGTCATAATNANTTTATTTNCNGCNNNGGGCTNATAATCTNGATAGGATATATAGANTATNTTGTAAAGNNCCTCTTCAAACAAATCCATAAAACTGNTNCTNCTGTTNCCCNCAAAGAGAATTTTAATAAGCTGTTCATTCGCAACAAAAGATGTAGTAAGTTCTTTTATAAAGCTTTTATTATCCTTGAAAATATTTTCAGGACGTTCAATACCATCAAGGCAGCTCTGCACAACGTCACGCTCCAAAGTTTCCGACAAATCATAAATATCATGGTAGTGCAGATAGAATGTGGCTTTATTTATGTTTGCGAGTGCCGAAAGCTCTTTGACGGTGATTTTTTCGAGTGGTTTTTTTGAACGG
>WFLX010114068.1_pt1 | contig 11474 bp, 12 predicted proteins | sample 4967041 | NCBI WGS metagenome assembly WFLX01 (sample SAMN12857096, study PRJNA449069) | gut metagenome | isolation source: stool from male and female vole | host: Microtus ochrogaster | place: USA:Florida | collected 2017 | reverse complement strand
CGACCAACGTTTCAGCATACGCGCCGAACCAGAGGCCGAAGCTCGACGGCATGGCTATCTGATTGTGCGTATAGCCCGGCATCAAAACGTTTTTAAAGCGTTCCGAAAGGGTTTGCAGCGAGTAGAAAAGCTTTTCAACCGACTCGGCGATTGCGAGTATTTCGGCGCGCATCAGTAATTTCAGGTCAACCAACACCTGGTCGTTGCGCGAACGTCCGGAGTGGATTTTCTTGCCCATGTCGCCGAGCTTGCGGGTCAGCATAAGCTCCACTTGCGAGTGAACGTCTTCAATACCTTCCTCAATAACGAAATCTCCCTGTTCGGCAAGTTCATAAAGGCTCTGCAGCTCCTTGAGCAGTTCTTCGAGCTCGTTGCTCTCCAGAAGTCCTATGGAGTTCAGCATCTTAATATGGGCCATGGAGCCTTGAATGTCATATTTTGCAAGGCGCAGGTCCAGATTGCGGTCGTTGCCTACGGTAAACTGTTCGATAAGTTGGTCAGGCTCAAAGCCCTTGTTCCATAATTTCATGAGCGAAAGTATTGATTATCTGTATATAACGTTTAATTCCCGAATCAATCTCGGAAATGAGCACAAATTCGTCGGGAGTATGTGAGCGCTCGCTCAGGCCAATGCCGATTTTCAGCGTGTCAACCATCGGAAGCACTGACTGGTCGGAGGTGGTGGGCGAAACAAAAGTCTTTGAACCGGAAGCAACCGCGGCCTTAACAAGCGGATGCTCCTCGCTGATTACCGACGCGCGGATATGCGTTGACCGCGGGTTAGCCGACGACGAAATGGAGCTGCGGATAAAGTCTACAGTCTCCTGATTGGTCAGCGCATCGGTTGTTCTAACGTCGATAACAAACCGACACTCGGTCGGCAACACGTTGTGTTGCGTGCCCGCCTCGATTTGAGTNACCGTCNGTTTGATTGNCCCGCAGCAGCGGCGATTCTGAGGGAAAGCGGAGCTGACGCAGGCGCTGAATGTCGTCTAACGCCTTATACAGCGCATTTTCCCCGCCCGGACGTGCGGCATGACCGCCCGCAGCAGTTGCAACGCAATCGAAAACCAACAGTCCCCGCTCGGCAATGGCGGCATCCATGCCCGTAGGCTCGCCGATAATCGCCCAGCGAGGCATATTGCCGTTGCGCGTCCAATAGTCGGCCATGGCGCGCATGCCGTTAACGCCTGTCACTTCCTCTTCGGCGGTGGCCAGAAACAGAACGTTGAACTCCTTGAATGGCTTCAGCGAAGAAAAAGCAGTGAGCAGCCCAACGAGCGACGCACCGGCATCGTTGCTGCCGAGGCCATAAAGGCGGTCTCCCTCAATAGTCGGCACAAACGGGTCACGTTTATAGGCNGGNGAGGGNCGNACCGTGTCGNGATGCGAATTCAAAAGCAGCGTAGGCAACTCCGGATTATACTCACCAAGATATGCCCACACATTGTTATGGAGCCGTTCGGGCTTAAACCCGCTTTGGGTCAGGCAGTCAAAAATAATATCGGCGGTGGCATTCTCCGAGCGCGAAATCGAAGGCGTNGAAATCAACCGGCGAAGAATATCAACTGCGCTATTCGTCATAGTTTAACAACTGTGCGCGGGGCATAGCTCTCGCCCACCCCGGCTTCGATATAAACCGCCGATACGCCCCGGCGGCATGCGTTAAGTGCATTTTCAATCTTAGGCAACATGCCGCTATGAACAACACCCTCGGCCATGAGCTGAGCAAATTTTGCTTCATCGATTTCGGCAATCACCGAATCAGGATTGTCAATATCGAGCATCACNCCCGGTTTANCAAAGCAATAATGCAGCTCGACCGNCTCAATCGAAGCCGCAGNNAAAGCAACNGCTCCGGCCACCGAGTCGGCATTGGAGTTGAGCNACTGCCCCTGCCGGGTGGAAGTTATAGCGCAAAAAACGGGAACAATTCCGGCAGCTATCAGCGCCGAAATAAGCTCGGTATTCACCGAATCAATGTCGCCCACAAAACCGTAGTCAACCGGTTCGGCCGGCCGGCGATGTGAAACCACTGCCGCACCGTCGGCGCCACACAGCCCGAGGGCATTGACGCCGCGTGCTTGCAAACCGGCCACCAGCCGCTTGTTAACCAGCCCGGCATAAACCATCGTAACAACCTCAAGGGTAGCGGCGTCGGTAACACGGCGTCCGTTAATCATGGTGGTTTCTATGCCCAGGGCCGCACTGAGCCGCGTAGCCTCCTTGCCGCCGCCATGAACCAGAATTTTCTTGCCCGGCATGGCGGCAAAGTCATCGAGGAAACGCCCCAGAGCCTGAGGATTGTCAATAACGTTTCCGCCTATCTTAACAACACTTATCATAAGCTTTCGAGCAGACGTTTAAGCACGGTCTGAGCGGAAATCTCGCGATTGGCAGCCTCGGGAATCACCAACGACCGGGGCGACTCGATAACTTCGTCGGTAACTATCATGTTGCGGCGCACAGGCAGGCAGTGCATAAACGCCGCATCGTTGGTCAGGGCCATTTTGGCGGCATCTACCGTCCAGTCCTTATCCATGTTTATCACCTTGCCATAGTTCGGGGCCTCGTAGGCGCTCCAGTTCTTGGCATAAACGAAGTCAGCCCCTTCAAGGGCGCGGCGCTGGTCGTGTTCAACAATGGCGCGGCCAACAAATTCGGGCGCGAGGTCATACCCCTCGGGGTTGGCAATAACGAAGTCGAAGTCGGTGGCGTTCATCCACTCGGCAAATGAATTCGGCACGGCCTGCGGCAGCGCCTTCGGATGCGGAGCCCAGGTCATAACCACCTTGGGGCGCGCCGTGCGCTTATGTTCCTCAATGGTAATCAAATCGGCAAAACTCTGCAACGGGTGGCGCGTAGCTGCCTCCATTGAAAACACGGGGCGACCCGACAGGTCGATAAACTGCTGAATGATCCGCTCGCTGTAATCTTCATCGCGGTCCTTAAGCCCGGCAAACGAGCGCACACCGATTATGTCGCAATAAGAGCCCATAACCGGAATAGCCTCTAAAAGATGCTCGGCCTTGTCGCCATCCATAACCACTCCGCGCTCGGTTTCGAGCTTCCAGGCGCCCTGGTTTACGTCGAGAACCATAACGTTCATGCCGAGATTCATGGCAGCCTTTTGGGTGCTCAGGCGTGTGCGCAGCGATGAATTGAAGAATAGCATCAGCAAGGTTTTGTTGCGGCCCAGTTCCGTATAGCCGAACCGGTTGCGCTTAATCTCCAAAGCCTCGGCAACAGCCCGGTCCAGCGGGCCTATGTCTTCAACAGTCGTAAACTTCTTCATGCTTCAATAATTTCTTTAAATTTGGTCAGGAACTCATCGGCCTGCGACTTAGTTAGGCCCAATGCCGGAAGCAGACGGATAACGGTTTTGCCGGCCCCGCCGGTGAAAATATGCTTGTCAAACAGCAGTCGGCGGCGCATTTCCGAGGCATCGCCATCAATCTCTATGCCGATCATCAAACCGCGGCCACGAACCTCTTTGAGTCCCGGAATTTTGTGCAGTTCCGAAAGCAGATAAGAACCGACCTCGGCGGCATTCGCTACAAGATTTTCCTGCTCCATGACGTCGAGAACAGCCAGAGCGGCAGCGCATGCAAGGTGGTTGCCGCCAAAAGTAGTTCCCAACATCGACTTAACCGGCTCGAACTTGGGCGAAATCAACACTGCGCCCATCGGAAAGCCGTTGGCAATCCCTTTGGCGCAGGTAACAATATCGGGCTGAAAGCCGTCGACATGCTGCCACGCAAAAAAGCGGCCCGTGCGGCCGTAGCCGCTCTGAATTTCGTCGGCAATGATAACTGTATCGCTCTCGCGCGCTGCTTTCTGCACTGCGAGCATAAATTCGGCCGAAGGCTCGTGAATGCCGCTGACACCTTGAATGCCCTCGATGATTACCGCAGCATATTCTTTGGTCTGCAGCGCCTTAACGGCGGCATCAATATCGTTGAGCGGCACGAAATCAACATTTTCCGTGCGGTTAAAGGGAGCNCGGATTGCNGGATTNNCGGTNGCGGCAACNGCNCCNGANGTNCGNCCNTGAAAAGCGCGCCCCATGGCCAGAATCTTTTTTCGGCCGGTATGGAACGACGCTAACTTAAAGGCGTTTTCATTGGCCTCGGCTCCGGAGTTTACAAAAAATGCCGAGTAATCTTCGAGCCCGCAGGCGCGGCCGATACGTTCGGCCAGCTTCTCCTGCAGCGAATTTTGAACGGAGTTGGAATAGAATCCGAGCCGGCCGACTTGCTCGCTGATAGCCTTAACGTATGTGGGATGTGCATGGCCGATGGAAATTACGGCATGACCGCCATAAAGGTCAAGGTATTCGGTGCCGTCGGCAGTGTAAACATGGCTGCCCGAACCGCGAACCGGCTCAATATCGTATAGCGAATAAACTGGGAAAGTCTTCATTTATAGTCTTAAAAAGCGGATGGTTTCAGTTCGAGGCCCAAGGTTTCCGGAAGCCCGAACATCAGATTCATATTCTGCACGGCCTGACCCGATGCGCCTTTGAGTAAGTTGTCAATCGCGCAGGTAATCAAAAGGTTATCACCATGCTTCTCAAGCGCCAGTCGAGCCCGGTTGGTATTAACAGCCTGCTTCAAATCAATGGGCTTGCGGCTCACTGATACAAACGGCGCATCCTTATAGTAATCCTCGAATAGCTTATATGCTTCATCTTGACTGATAGGCGTTTTCAGATATGTCATCACAAAAATGCCGCGCGCAAAGTTGCCGCGAACCGGCACGAAGTTCAGCTCGCCCTTAAATTCAGGCTGCAGCTTCGCCAGCGACCGGCGGATTTCGGCAAGATGCTGGTGCTCGAACGCCTTATAAACCGAAAGGTTATCTGACCGCCAGCTGNAATGGNTGGTTGCTCCCGNCTTGACACCNGCGCCNGNCGAGCCNGTAANACCGGTTATATGAACATCGGCCGGCAACTTGCCCGCAGCGGCCAACGGCAGCAGCGACAGCTGGATTGCGGTAGCGAAACAGCCCGGATTGGCGATGCGCGACGCGCCGCAGATACTCTGCGTCTGCAGTTCGGGCAAGCCGTAAACAAATCCGTTGCTCTCGTCGCGGAAATCCTGAGCAAGGTCTATAACCTTAAGTCCGGCGGGGAGTTCGTTTTCGCCCAGGAAAACCGAGCTCTGGCCATGCGCGGAGCAGAGGAAGAGCACGTCAAGACCTTCGAGACTCAGCTTGTCGGTAAACGTCAGCTCGCAATCTTCAAGGCCGCTATGCACGTCGCCCACCCTATTGCCGGCGTTGGAGGTGGAGTGAACCATGGCCACTTCAACCTCCGGGTGCAGAGTCAACAGCCGCAGCAGTTCACCGGCCGTGTAGCCGGCGCCGCCAACTATTCCGGCCTTAATCTTCATTACGCTTCTGAACGTTATAATATATTTTCATCTGGTTGCCCAGAATCTTGGTGAAGCCCTTTACGTCGTCGGCGCTCCAGGCCTTGTTAACCTCGCCATATTCGCCGAAGTCGGTCTTCATCAGGTCGTAGGGCGAATCAACGCCGACCAGCGTATAGCTCAGCGGACGCAGACGCAGCTCAACAGTGCCGGTAACGTTAGCCTGCGACTTGTCGAGGAATGCCTCTATGTCGCGCATAACCGGTTCGAGATACTGAGCTTCGTGCAGGAACATGCCATACCAGTTGGCAACCTGTTCTTTCCAATACTGCTGCCATTTGGTCAGCGTGTGCTTTTCGAGCATCTTGTGGGCGGCGATGATCAGCATCGGGCCTGCAGCCTCGAAGCCTACGCGGCCTTTAATGCCGATTATGGTGTCGCCGATATGCATGTCGCGGCCGATTCCGAACTTGGAGCCTGCAGCTTCAATTGCGCGGATGGCGTCGACCTTGCTGGCAAACGGGCGGCCGTTGACAGCCGCTATTTCGCCCTTTTCAAAGGTGATTTTCAGCGTTTCTTCTTCCGTTGCGGTGACCTGCNNGGGATATGCGCTGTCGGGCAACGTAAGTTCCGNNTTCAGGGNCTCCTTNCCGCNGATNCTGGTNCCCCATNNGCCCTTGTTGATGGAATATTCCATCTTTTTGAAATCAGCCTCAAAACCATGTTCTTTAAGGTAGTTGATTTCATATTCGCGGGTGAGGGTCAGGTCGCGCGTGGGGGTGATGATTTCAATATTGGGGGCGAGAATCTGGAAGGTCAGGTCAAAGCGAACCTGGTCGTTGCCGGCGCCGGTCGAGCCGTGGGCCACGCAGTGTGCGCCAATCTCCTTGGCATACTCAATAATGGCAATGGCCTGGAAGGTGCGCTCGGAGCTGACGGAGATAGGATAAGTGCCGTTGCGCAGAATATTGCCGTAGACCATATAGCGGATACATTTGTCGTAATACATCTCGGTGATGTCGAGAGTGGCATGACTAACCGCGCCCAACTCGTATGCCCGCTTTTCGATATTAGCGAGTTCTTCGAGCGTAAAACCGCCGGTATTGGCAATTGCGGTGTGTACTTCATATCCGAGGTCTTCGGTAAGATATTTTACGGCAAACGAGGTGTCGAGGCCGCCGCTGAAGGCGAGCAACACTTTTTTCTTTTCCATGGCTGATTTTGGTCTATTTTAGATGAAATATTTTGGCTATTTTGTTTTTAACATACATAACATAGGGGGCGAAGCGGCCGCGGCGCGGAGCCTGCTGCGCCGGGTCATACAACATGCCGGTGCAAAGACACATCCTGCGCTTGTTGCGCTGCAGAATATCGTAGTTGCAGCAGCCCTCGCAACCCTTCCAGAACTCGTCGTCGGCAGTCAGCTCGCTGAACGTAACGGGAATATAGCCCATGCGCGAGTTGAGTTTCATAACCGGCAGCGACGTGGTTATGGAAAATATCTTGGCAAAGGGGAAGCGGGTACGCGCCAACTCAAAGGTTTTTTCTTTAATTGCCTTGGCCAGGCCTAAGTGGCGATACTCGGGGTCTACAATCAGGCCCGATGTTGCAACATAGTCGCCATGGCCCCAGCACTCTATATAGCTGAAGCCGACAAGGCGGTCGCCGTCGAGAGCCACCACGGCTTTCCCTCCGGTGATTTTCGAGGCTATGTATTCATTGCTGCGGCGCGCAATGCCGGTGCCGCGCTGAAAAGCGTATTCATATATAAGATTGCAGATGTGTTCTGCATAAACCGCATGCTGCGGCTCGGCGAACATCACCTTTACGGAATTTCCGTTCATTATTATTTTTTTGTGTGAAATTATTGGATTGTTTTGACTATTGCATTCAAGTGCACCAACACGGTGCGGACGCGATTTTTCGCGTCCCTACATTCGTCGTCGCTTAATGTCGGAGTGTACCTTTTCCATATTTGATGGTGCAAATTTAAAAATAATTTCGTTTTCTACAAAAAAAACTTGCATGATAACAAAAATTTAGTTAAATTTGCACTTAAAAGTTAACACCCTCATTAAACTAAACAACTATTAAATTTGTTAATTTTTTAAAATTCCGCTTCTAAAACCGNATGAAAAAGTCTACGATTTGGTTCCTGACCATNACNATNGTTNTTACTTTCATCGGGCTCATATACGTGCAGTTCCTGTATATGAGCTCCATGGTGCGCATGCGCAACGACCAGTTCGATGAAAACGTAAGCCGTTCGCTTTATGCAGTTTCCGTTATGCTCGAACAAATCGAAGCCAAACACTTCCTCGAAGAAAACATGGTTGCCCTCGAAGACTTCACTTCAATCAAAGCCGCACGCTCCGGCGAAGGCGTAGCCATGAATTTCACCACTCCAGGCGGAGTTTCCGGCAACCTTACGGTCGACCACTCCAAACTCCACGGTCAATATCTTTATCAGCGCGGACTGCTCGACGAAGTGATTCTCAAAATCATTTCGCAAGGCTCAACCCGCCCCATTTCGCAACGAGCCGACTCCGCGCTGGTGCGCTCGCTGCTCCACTCCGAGCTTGCCAACTACGGCATCGACATCCCCTTCGATTTCGCCGTTACCAACCGCTACCACACCCTGATTTATCGCTCCGAAGGCTTTCCGCTCGCCTCAGCCAAAGCCCTGCGCAATAATCCCGACGTCTTTTCAACCGTTCTGTTCCCCAACGACCCCCAAACGCGCATCAACTACCTAAACGTATATTTCCCCACGCGAAAAAACTACATCTTCTCGTCGATTCGCTTCATGATTCCGTCAATGATTTTCACCTTCATAATGCTCATGATATTCATCTATGCCATCATGACCGCATTCAAGCAGAAGAAAATCAACGAAATGAAAACCGACTTCATCAACAACATGACCCACGAGCTGAAAACCCCGATCAGCTCCATATCCCTGGCCGGACAGATGCTCGCCGACCCGGCGGTCCGCAAAAGCGAAACCATGATGAAACACGTTTCCGACGTGATTCAAGACGACACCCGCCGCCTCCGCTTCCTGGTGGAAACCGTGCTGCAGATGTCGCTCTACTACCAGCAGGAGCAGGTTCTAAACCTGACCGACGTCAACGCCAACGACGCCATTTCATCCATTGCCCACAACTTCAAGCTCAAGGTTGAAAAATTCGGCGGCTCGCTATCTACCAGTCTCGACGCACCCAATTCGCGCGTAGAAGTCGACGAAATGCACTTCACCAACGTTATTTTCAACCTGCTCGACAACGCCCTGAAATATCGACGCAAAGACACTCCCGTAAAACTCTCCATAGCAACCTCAAATCCCAACCCCAAAACCCTCAGAATCGACATTTCCGACAACGGCATAGGTATCAAACGCGACGACCTTACAAAGATTTTCGATAAGTTCTATCGCGTAAACACCGGCAACCGCCACGACGTTAAAGGCTTTGGCCTCGGCCTGGCCTACGTCAAGAAAATGGTCGGCGACTTCGGCGGCGAAATCTCCGTTGACTCCGAGCTCGGCATCGGAACCCGATTCTCAATTACCCTCCCTATTTTGACACAAAATAAATAATACATATAACAACCATGGAAGAAAAAACCAGAATTCTGCTCTGCGAAGACGACGAAAACCTCGGCATGCTCCTTCGCGAATACCTCCAGGCCAAAGGCTTCGAGGCTGAACTTTACCCCGACGGCGACCAAGGCTACAAAGCCTTCCTGAAAGGAAAATACGACCTCTGCGTGCTCGACGTAATGATGCCCGAAAAAGACGGCTTTCAGGTTGCCCAGGAAATCCGCAACGTCAACTCCGAAGTGCCCATCATTTTCCTCTCGGCCCGCGCTCTGAAGGAAGACATCCTCTCCGGCTTCAAAATCGGTGCCGACGACTACATCACCAAACCCTTCTCGATGGAAGAACTCGTGTTCCGCATCGAAGCAATCTTGCGCCGCGTCCAGGGCAAGCGCGACAAGGACGTTACCGTATTCCACCTCGGCAAACTCACCTTCGACACCCAGAAGCAAACCCTTATCAACGGCGACAAGTCAACCAAACTCACCACCAAAGAGAGCGAACTGCTAACCCTGCTCTGCAACCACGCCAACGAAATCCTTGAGCGCAACTATGCCCTCAAAACCATTTGGATTGACGATAACTACTTCAACGCCCGCTCTATGGACGTCTACATCACCAAACTTCGCAAACACCTCCGCGAAGACCCCTCCATTGAAATCATCAACATCCACGGCAAAGGCTACAAACTCATCGTCCCCAACGCCGACTAACCCCTCTTTTTAAGATAAATGAACAGTCCGACCTCCTAAACGGAAGCCGGACTGTTTTTTATCACACCTATAATAATAAGCCCACACATTAAAGAAAGTAAACCTATAAGTTGCAACTTTTAAATATTTTTCTTAACTTTGCACATACTAAAAGCGTTTACAAGATATGAAGTTCGTAAGGATAATTCCGAAATACAACCATCTATGGGCCGTAAAATCAACCGATGAAGAAGTTGACGAGTTGACGCTATTGTTTCGTAAGTGGAACAATGCCGAATACCTCCTTGATTTCTTTATGGAGAATTTTGATGACCTTAAAAGCTTCTTTAAAATTGAACGTCTCGACCGTGCCGTTGAAGACACTCTTGAAGATTCAGAAGCGCTTCAAGAAATGATTCTTGATTTTCCTTACACAGAGCATCTTGACGAATTATTCAAGCCACTTGATATTTCTGATAAGCGACTATCGGAATTGACACGCGAGAAAGCACGGAACTGGGACAGAGACAGGCACGCAAGCTGGCTAAGGATTTATGCAATCAGGTTGGAGCCAAACGTTTATGTAGTTACAGGTGGGGCCATAAAGTTGACAAGAACGATGCAAGAGCGTGAACATACAGCACTTGAACTTAATAAGCTCAACCGTTGCAAAGCCTTCTTAAAGGCAAATGGAGTGTTCGACCAAGATAGTTTTATCGACCTTAATAATGAAGAATAACATGGCAAGTAAAGCAATTAAATTTTTAGAAACCCACCAAAGCGAAACACCGTCTCGCTTTGTAGAAGAAGCCTGTTGGCGCAAAGAAAATGCAAGTTGGCTCCGCTGGTCTCGTCAACTTGCCGTTACGCTTATCGGATATATGCAGGATAACGGACTTAAGCGCGCAGACCTCGCTTCCAAACTGGGCGTTACACCTCAATATGTCAGCAAACTTCTTTCAGGCTCTGAAAACCTCAGTTTCAAAAGCATAGCCAATATTGAGGACAAACTGGGCATATCTTGTCTTGTTATTGCCTGAACAAACTAAAGTTTGAACCAAGGGCGGCCGGAAAGCGTTTTATAAGAAACTATAAAACACACAAAAATTATGACTGAAGTAACATATCTTGACCATAGCGGCTTCGCCATTACTACCGACGACGCTATACTCGTGTTCGACTACTACCGCGACCCCTCCCATGCCCTCCACAAACTGCTGAACCATAACCCGGAAAAACCTGTTACCTTCTTCGCATCTCATCGCCACCCCGACCACTACAACCCCGGAATCTTTGAGATAGCCCAGAACCACCGACGCACCTATATTCTATCGAACGACATTCCCGCCGAAAAAATCCCCACCCGCCTCAACGTTCAGGGCATGAGCCCCGGCGACATCGTCGAAAACGTACCCGGCTGCCGACGCATAAAAGCCTACGGCTCAACAGACGTCGGCCTCTCATTCTTCGTAACCACCACCGACGGCACAACCATCTTCCATGCCGGCGACCTCAACCTCTGGCACTGGAAAGACCAATACACCGACCGCCAGATAGTGCGCGCATCCCAAAAATTCGACACCGTACTCCACTCCATAGCCGACGAAGTTTCCGAAATCGACATCTGCATGTTCCCCGTCGACCCCCGTCAAGGCACCGACTTTGCCGAAGGCGCCCACCGCTTCCTGCAGGTCATCGACATCAAAAACTTCTTCCCCATGCACTTCTGGGGCCAATACCAAGAAGCCTGCGACTTCCCCGTCTACGCCCCCTCATCCTCCACCGCCTACCACTGCCTCCACTCCCCCGGCC
>WFLX010130061.1_pt1 | contig 11475 bp, 13 predicted proteins | sample 4967041 | NCBI WGS metagenome assembly WFLX01 (sample SAMN12857096, study PRJNA449069) | gut metagenome | isolation source: stool from male and female vole | host: Microtus ochrogaster | place: USA:Florida | collected 2017 | reverse complement strand
GAAAATGTCAAGATACTGGCTAACGTCCATCTTTTCTCACTCCCACTCTTAATATTATTTCTTGTGCAATCTGATCCAGAGGCACAATTCTGTCTGCTTTTTCAGCTTCAATAATGCTTCTCGGCATGCCAAATACAGTACTTGTCTTTTGATCCTGTGCAATTACATAAATCTTCTTCTTCTTTTCAAGATGAAGTATCCCCTCCGTCGCATCGCGCCCCATTCCGGTCATCACAACACACACGATCTCATCAAAAAGACTGTTAACAAGGGACTCGTACATATAGTCCGCACACGGCTTTACTCCCTGCCTGTTGGGTTGGTCGGAATAATATAATGTCCCCAATCCCACGCCCTCCGCATAATTGAGATGCCGTCCGCCACGCGCGAGATACACACAGCCTTTTTTGATCTGTTCACCCTCCGCAGCTTCTTTTACCTCGATCATGCTGAGCTGAGCCAGTCTATTTGCCAGATCCTTTGTAAATCCTTCCAGCATATGCTGTACCAGAATCACCGGTGCGTCCAAATCAGTCGGCAGTCTGGGAATCACCTGCTGCAACGCCTTCGGACCTCCTGTCGAAACCGCTATTGCAACTATCTTATTCATAACAACACCACGCCACATTATATCTACTGCATACTACTATTGATAACATTATATCACAACGCGCGCTTCTCATGGGTGCAAAGTAATATTTTATGCGAAATATTTTATCACAATATTTTCTCGCAATATTTGTGCAAATTATACAATCTGCATTATTTGCTGATACCTATGAGAAAAGGGACCGTGCAGACCGTATCTGCCCAGCCCCCATCTATAAAGATGAAAACGCCGATTTTGTGCTTTTCACACTAGCCTCTGCGCCTCATCCTTCGTTCCTCCTCGAAGATATAGTGTATGATCGCCTCTCTCCTCCTGTCATCCAGATGTCGAAACTCTCCGCGATACTCCACATTCTTGGTATTATTTCCCACTGGCTGGCTGTTCAGTATTTTTAACACACAGCTGTATGTCTTCTGCTGTTCACCTGTACTGAGAAGAAACCGACAGAGGATCAGCTTTCCTTTTTCGTAAACCGTCGGCGTTACAAAGCGTATTCCGCCGCCGCTGATGTCCACAATCACACTCTTATCCTCCGGCATATTAAAAAGATCGCTGTTCCTTGTCGTTTCAAACTGCACCATCTCATCATCTGTCAGCCGCCTCGTATTCATGCCAATAACACAGGAATAACGATAATATTCCCGCCGCTGCTGCTTTTTTAACTCCGACGTGATCTCCAGCGAGGCAACCACAAACTGCTCCTCCCTGTACCGTTCCGCCACCCGCGCCTCACAAGTATAGATCCCTTTCTTACCATAGAAAAATGCCTGAAACTCCGTATCTGTCTCCAGAAGCAGAAGTTTCGTCTTTTCCATGGGCATCAGCACATCTATGTGATCATCATCCGGTATATCNTANATCTTTGTAATATAATANTTNTTTTCTTCTTCTTCNNTTTCNCCANATGCCGGAATCATCTCCAGATCTACCCGCTCCCCGGGTTTTAACACCTCGCTCACTCTAATCTCACTCATTATTCTTCTTGCTGGCAATAATATGCGAAAAAAACGCTGCCATTCCTCTCTTTTTTATTTTACCGCTCTGTTCCAGATTCATAAGCCTGTTTGCTATCTCCTCATATGCCTTTGCGGAACGGGCATTAGGATGCGCCAGAGAAACCGGCATCTGCTGCATGACCGCCGTACTGAGCATCTTATCATACGGGATCGCGCCAAGATACTCAATAGGCAGTGACAGGTATCTTGTAACAACCGTATTTAACTTATTAAACAGGGAATCCGCCTCGCTCTCACCGCTGACACGGTTCGCTATCACCTTGATCGTGGAATTTTCCCGGCTGAATCTCGGATGCCGGTTTAACGCCTTCAACAGGGAATAGGAATCCGTGATCGAAGTCGGCTCCGGCGTCGTCACAACAATAATCTCGCCACTTGCCACAAGGAACTCCATCACCGCTTCCGCAATCCCAGCGCCCGTATCCACGATGATCACATCTGCAATCGCATCCAGCTGTGCAAGATTCTGGATGATATATGTCAGATACTCCCTGCTGAGATTGGATAATCCCGCGATTCCGGAACCACCGGAGATAAAACCGATCTCATCCGGTCCCCATGTGATGATCTCCGTAATATTTTTTCCCTGATAAATCAAATCACACAGATTATGCTTCGGTATTGTCCCGAACATGATCTCAATATTGGCAAGTCCAAAATCCGCATCCAAAATAACAACGCGTTTTCCCCGTTTTTTTAACTGGATCGCCAGATTGATCGCCGTATTGGACTTTCCGACACCGCCTTTGCCGCTGGTGATCGTAATGACCCTTGCCATCGGACGCTGCGTGTACGCTCCAGCCTTTATAATATTTCTTAACTGTTCCGCCTGATCCATAAAATTCCCCTTTTATCCGTTCTCAACCTGCCCGCCAAGGATCTTCCTGACGGCTTCCTGCGGCTGGAAAAGTTCAATGTCGTCCGGTACGTTCTGCCCATTTGTTACATAGCTTAACGGTGCTCCGGTATGTATCTTCAGATTCAGCAGATTGCCATATACCGTAGTCTCATCAAGCTTTGTAAAAATAATCTTATAATCTGTAATTGCGGTATAGGTATCTGTAATATTCATCAGATCACGGTATTTCGTCGTCGCCGACAGCACCAGATAAACTTCCGTCTCTACCTCGTCGCCAAACGCATGAATAAATTCATTCATATCCTTGCGCCGTTCTTCATTATTCGGGGAATGTCCCGCTGTATCGATCAGGACATAATCATATTCTCTGTAACTCTCCAGATAGGTTCTCATCTCATCCGCCGAATAAATGATATGAAAAGGCACTCCCAAAATATTCGCATAGGTTTTCAGCTGATCCGTAGCGGAGATTCTATATGTATCCGCCGTAAACAGAGCAATCTTTTTACTGCCACTGACACTAAACTGCGATGCAATCTTTGCCAGCGTCGTCGTCTTGCCCACGCCCGTAGGTCCAAGGAAAAATACCACCTTCGGTCCCTTCTTTTTGGCAGGGGTAATGCGCTCCACCTTGCCAAACTTCAATACCATCTTCTGATAGATATGGGACAGCACCTGTTCCACCTTCATTTTCTCTCCAAAATTCTGCTCTATCTCATCGATCATCTGATTGGCATACTTTTCATGGACTTCATTTTCAATCATCGTATTATAAAGCAAGCGGATAAACTCCGTCATTTCCGTATTTTTCTTTTCCACTTCCGGCTCCTGCACGTCCTTCTCATCTTCCCGCTTTTTCAGTTTCTCCTCCAGAAGGTTCTGAATACTTTCCAGACGTTCCTCCAACACTGCTTCTTCCGCAGGCGGCGTCTTTTTTGTTAAAGACTCTCCGCCGTCCTCGTTTAACTGCCTCAACTTGTCGATGGACGCAATTACATCCTTCAGATTTTCCGTCTGCATCTTCTCCGTCTGTTCCTTTGCGCGCACCGCCTCTGTTTCTTCCTCTTTTGCCACCATTACTTCGACGATCGGTGAGCGGAACCACTTAAACAGCCCCTTGGGTTTGATCATGCGGACATTCATGACCACAACATTCTCACCCAGTTCCTTTCTTGCCTGCATTACCGCTTCATCTTCTGTTTTTGCCTGAAATTTTTTGATTATCATTTATGCCGTCACCATTCCCACAGATTGTAATTCTACGTCGGATTCCACTTCATTATACGAAACGACCGCCAGATCGTTAAAATAATCCTCAGTTAAACGCTTAAAATACATCCTTACAATAGGCGATGTAAGGATAATGGAATTTTTCCCCATGCTTTCGAGTTTTTCCAGCTCCTTACGCACGCTTTCGATCATTGCCTTGATCCGCTCCGGATCCAATGTGATATATGCACCCTGCTCCGATTGCTTCACACTGTTCATGATCTCCTGCTCCAGCTTCGGATCCAGCGTCACCACGCTGGCTGTCCCCGGCTCCGAAAAATATTTATTGGAGATGGCGCGCTTCAAAGTCTGTCTGACATATTCGGTCAGAAGATCCGTATCCCTTGTGGCCGCGGCGTGATCCGCCAGTGCCTCAAATATCGTCAACAGATCCCTGATGGAAATCTGTTCATTTAAGAGATTCTGCAGCACTTTCTGGATCTCACCCAATCCAAGCAGCTTCGGCACAAGCTCCTCCACAATAGATGGATTGGTCTCTTTCAGATTGTTGACAAGGTTCTGCACGTCCTGCCTGGTTAACAGCTCCGCAATATGTTTTCTGATCACTTCTGTCAGATGCGTCGCAATGATGGACGGTGGATCCACCACCGTATATCCCAGACTTTCCGCACGTTCCCGCTGTCCCTCAGTAATCCAGATGGCTGGCAGATGAAACGACGGTTCAAAGGTCGGTATACCGGTAATCTCCTCCTCCACATACCCCGGGTTCATCGCCAGATAATGGTCAAATAAGATTTCCCCTTCGCTGACCTGTATGCCCTTGATCTTGATAATATACTGATTGGGATTTAACTGTATGTTATCGCGCAGACGGATAATCGGAACAATGGTTCCAAGCTCCAGCGCGATCTGCCTTCGGATCATAACNACACGGTCCAGAAGATCTCCGCCCTGATTACTGTCCGCCAGCGGAATAATGNCATAACCAAATTCCAGCTNGATGGGGTCAACCNGCAAAAGCGAAGTTACATTTTCCGGTCGCCTGATCTCCTCGGCTGCTACCTCTTCCTCCTCTACCTTTGCCTCGATCTCCTCTGTCTTGATCGTACCGGAAATGCTTCTTCCGGCAACGATAAACGCCAATCCAAGACCAATAAAGAGAAGATCGNTCAACGGTGTCAGAATACCCAGCAACGCTATGGTTGCACCCACCATATATAAAACTTTCGGAATGCCAAACAACTGGCTGACCAGCACCGTACCAAAATCTGCATCTTTAGATCCCTTGGTAACAAGTATACCTGTAGAAAGTGAGATCAGCAGGGACGGGATCTGACTCACCAGACCGTCACCAATGGTCAGAATCGTATAGCGGTTGAAAGCATCGTTAAGATCCATGCCCTGACGCAGCACGCCCATCGCTACTCCACCTACGATATTGACCGCCGTGATGATCAACCCTGCCGTCGCATCTCCCTTGACATATTTCACGGCACCGTCCATGGAACCGAAGAAGCTTGACTCCCTTTGGATCTTATCACGCTGTTCTTTTGCCTGCGCATCTGTGATCGCGCCGGTATTCAAGTCGGCGTCAATCGCCATCTGTTTACCGGGCATCGCGTCCAGGGTAAAACGCGCCGTTACTTCCGCTACTCGTTCGGAACCTTTATTGATAACCACAAACTGGATAATAATCAGTATGATAAATACGATAATGCCGACTACCAGATCGCCGCCGCCCACATACTCTCCAAAGGTCTCTACAACATTACCCGGATTTCCTGTGATCAGTATCAGTTTGGTGGAAGACACATTCAACGCGATACGGAAGATCGTAGTAAACAAAAGGATGGTCGGATAAAACGACATATCCAGGACTTCCTTGGTAAACATCGTGGAAAACATGATCGTAAAAGCCAGCGACATATTAAGCGCCAGACAGACATCCAGCAGCCAGCTTGGGATCGATACGATCAGCATAACAAATGCCGACAGCAGATATATCGCCACGCCAAGATCCGCTTTTTTCATGTCCTTCCACTCCTTTCCCCGTTTATCATATCACTGTTATATCTTCCCCTGTGCACGGTAAACCGCCGCCAGAACTTCAGCCACCGCCACATAAAGCTCCTGTGGGATCTGTTCCCCGACCTCTACATTGGCGTACAGGGAACGTGCCAACGGTTTATTCTCCATGATCTCGATATGATTCTCCTTTGCAATCTCTTTGATCTTCTGCGCCAGATAATCTACACCTTTTGCCACCACAAACGGCGCGTCTGCAATACTTGTGTCATAGCGTATCGCAACGGCATAATGCGTCGGGTTGGTGATCACGACGTCCGCTTTTGGCAGATCCTGCATCATCCTCCGTCTGGAAGCCTCCATCATCCTCTGCCGGATCTTCCCCTTGATCTGCGGATCTCCTTCGGTATTTTTAAACTCATCCTTGACCTCCTGCTTTGTCATCTTCAGATCTTCGTGATGCTTCCATCTCTGGAAGATATAATCCGCCGCAGCAACCACGATAAAGATCAAGGAGATCCTGAATCCGATATTGATCAGCATATCTCCCGCCGTCAGCACTGCCTGCATCAGCGGCATCTGATAAACCAGCAGAATGATCTGCCATTTTTCCTTAAACTCATTATATATAACTAAGATAATAATGGCAATTTTAATTATTGATTTCAACAACTCCACAAGCGATTGGAGTGAAAACAGCTTCTTCACACCGGAGAGCGGATTCAGTTTGCTAAACTTAGGCTGCAGCGGCTTTGTGGTGGGTTTCCATTTCACCTGCGCCAGATCCCCCACAAAACAGACGATAAATCCAATCAGCAGAAACGGCAGTATGATCACCGCTACCCTCTGTAACGTAAAGGAAGTCAGGGAAGAAAATGTTCTCGACGAAATCTGACCGCCTTCTAACGTCACATATTCCGCCATCCTGCTATAATACCCCGGAAACAGCTCCAACAGCTGATTACCCAGTTTTGAGATCCAGATCTTAAGCATGGCAAACAGTGAAATCAGGGTAAGCGTACTCGCCACTTCTTTGCTTTTTGCTACCTGCCCTTCTTTTCTGGAATCTTCGATCTTCTTTTGTGTCGGTTCCTCTGTCTTCTCGCCGCCGGGTCCATCCTTTGCAAAGAACTGCAGACGGTAGGCAAGAAGCGTCTTATACTCAGCCATAGACCGCACCCATCGCCTTTACAAACATTACGATCACCCGCTTCATCTGCACAAAGATGAAATCCGCCGCTGTCGGCAGCAGAGACGTCGTTATCAGCAGCACACCAAGTCCCGCAAACACCTTGATCTGAAGACCCACCGCAAACATATTCATCTGCGGTGAAACTTTCGCCATAATGCCCAGAAGTCCGTTAACGATCAGTATCGTACAGAATACGGGCAGGCAGATCCTGAATCCGATGACAATATAATCAGTCATAAACGTAATAAAAGATTCATAAAGCCGGTAAAGGATAAACTGCGCCCGNCCNACCGGTATCNGGATAAANGTCNCCGCNAGTGCGGNAAGCAGATACCGNTACATCCCGNTGAGCANAAANATCAGCATAAAACCATACTGGAAATACATACCGGTNACCGTCGTCTGCTGNCTTGTCGNNGGATCCATCAANGACGCCATGGCAAATCCGATCTCCGTATCNACCATATGTCCGGCAAANCNNATGATCATAAANCANAACTGCGCCCCCAGTCCGATCAGAAGCCCCGTGACCGCTTCCTTGACCACAATACCCGCATATTGAAACAGCGTACTATATTCCGGCATCNCATGGACCGGAACAACGCTAAACAACAGATACGCAGTAAAGACGCTGAACGTCACTTTGACCATACGCGGCACGTCGTTCATACTGAAGAATGGCGCCGCAAAGACAAAGCAGGATACCCTGACCAGGATCAGGAGATAATATTCCAATTCTTCNAAAGGAAAAGNNNCATCAATCATANGCCTTCACCACTTATTTTGCATATATCGCAAAGTTNGACCAAAGNTCCTGCATCAGCGTGATCATATTATTTAACATCCANTTGCCCGCAATAATCAGNGTCAGAAAGATGGAGAGNACCTTAGGAACAAAGGTAAGCGTCTGTTCCTGTATCGAAGTAACCGTCTGAAAGATACTGATGATCAGACCGATGACCAGCGATACCAGCAGTGCCGGCGCCGCAGTGGTGATAACACAGTATAAAGCCNGGGACATGATNGCNGTAACTGTTTCTACTGTCATATATCATTACGCTCCTTTCCGTACTCAGTAAAATGTCTTAACAAGGTTGACAATAATCAGGTTCCACCCGTCTGCCAGAACAAATAACAGAATTTTAAATGGCATAGAGATCGTCGTTGGCGGAAGCATCATCATACCCATACTCATCAGGATGGATGCAACCACCATATCGATGACCAAAAACGGGATATAAATCACAAATCCTATGATAAAGGCCTGCCGCAGCTCGCCTAAAATAAAACTCGGGATCAGCACCGAGGTCGGCACGTCGTCCGCAGTCACACCGTCCCANTCNNNTCCGGCNATCTCCATCANNGTTGCCGTATCCTTCACCAGCGTCTGCCCGTACATAAACTCCCGNANCGGNNNAAGNCCNGCCTCCAGNGCCTCTTCCTGCGTGATCCTCCCCTCATCTAAAGGCTGTATCGCATTGGTATAGATCTGCGCAAAGACCGGCGACATGATATAGATGGTCAGGAATAGCGCAAGTCCCAGCAACACCTGATTGGGCGGGGCCGTCTGGGTATTGAGCGCTGTCCTTGTAAAATGCAGTACAATTATAATGCGCGTAAACGAAGTCAGCATGATCAGCAGCATCGGCGCTATTGCGATCAGCGTCAGAACAATCAGGATGCGCAGCGCCCCATTGATCGTACCATTGCCCTGATCCACCGTAACTGTAAAGGAATCTCCCACGTTCAGGTCGGCATTGTCCCTGCCTGTCTCTGCAGTTCCGGGCTCATCCTCGTATGTACGCTCATCCGTCTCTCCGTCATTGTCCGTATCTGTCGCATAGACGCGCATCGGCACCAACAGACACAATATGCCCACCAGAAACAGTAGGCATATGAGATGCATTATTCGCTTGTGATTACTTATGCTTTTCATGAATGGATCACCCTATTTTTTATCCTTCGACAGCTTTTCCTTTGCTTTCTCCATTATCTCTTTAAATCCCGGGAGATCCGTTCCCTTATCGTTCAAAAGCTGTATCTCGTCTTCTTTTAATTCCATCAGCATCGTGACAGTATCCTTGCCAACCGCCACTGCCAGATAGCGGCTGCCGATCCTAACGATCTGGATATATCTCCCCGGAGCAATCTGCGCCGTCTCTATCACCGAGATATTGGCATTACGAAGCCTTCCCTTCTGAAAGTTGGCGATATAGCGTGTAGTAAAATACGTAACTGCCAGAACAAAGCCAAATATCAGAAGAAGCGTCAGGAAACGTGTCACATTGTCCAGAGTATCAACTGTTAATAACATAAAACCCTAGNCCTTANTTNTCTCTGTCNCTCTCACGCCAAAGCTTTCTTCGATGACTACNACTTCANCCTTGGCAACATATTTACCGTTGACCAAAACATCGANCGGCTCACCCGCAAGCTTCTCAAGCTCTATAATCGTACCCGGCGCAAAGTCAAGTATCTCATGGATCGTCTTTACCGTTCTGCCGAGCTCTACCGTAACTTCAAGCGGCACATCCATAATCAGGTTGATATTCTCCTGACCGATGATCGCCGCCATATCCGGCGTAAATGCCTGGAACTGTGCCGACTGAACATTCATCGGCGCCGCCATCTGCGGCATCATGTAAGGCATTGCCTGACCCGGCATCATCATAGGCTGTGCACCCATCTGCGGCATCATCTGCTGCGACATATCCTGTCCCATAGGCATCTGCTGACTCATCGCCGGCTGTTCCGTCATTGGTGCTGCCTGTGGTGCAGGCGCGGGTGCTGNCTCCGGCGCGGGNGCAGNTGCGGGAGCCGGTTCNGGTTNCGCTTCCGCCTGCTGGTTGATAAAGATANCATATAANGAATGAGCAANANCCAACGGATAAAGCTGCATGATGATGGAATCGATCAGATCCCCGATCTGCATCCTGAACGCGATCTTGACAAATGTACCATTGGTAAACTCCTGTACGATCCCCGCATCCTTTAGCTCATTCACATCCACATGTGTCGCNGTTGGCGGNCTGATATCGATCTTCTGTCCGATCATGGAAGAAAGNGACGTTGCCNCNGANCCCNTCATCTGNTTCATCGCNTCTGAGNTTNCGCNNANANGAAGNTCTCCCANCTCTCCGTCAGTATTCGTTCCGTCNCNGCCCATCATAAGGTCGGTAATAATCTTTACGTCTTCTTCACGAAGCACCAGAATATTGGAGCCATTCAGACCGATCGTATATTTGATTTGCACAAATACACATGGGGTCGGATAATCCTCCACAATACTGTCCCAAGTTGCAAGCGATACTTTAGGCGTTGTAATATTGACTTTTCTATTCACCAGGGAATAAAGCGTCGTCGCCGAAGTACCCATGCTGATATTGGCAATCTCGCCGACAGCATCCTTCTCAATATCAGATAACAATTCCTCATCTGAAGAAGCATCAGACGCAGCAGGTGCAGCAGGTGCCGTATCATCATTATTTCCTGTATCAAGACCGCTTAAAAGGGCATTGATCTCGTCCTGTGATAGCATGCCATCCATCGTCTACTCTTCCTCCTCTCTATATACTGAAGTTACCCGGACTGCGTATTTATCATGATCCGTTCCGGGCACTGCCGCAAACTTTTTATACTGACCGACATATACATCCAGCTCGCTGTCTGTCCTTGTTCCCAGCCGGATGATATCCCCTACCTGAAGCCCCAGAAAATCATTGACCGTGATCTGGCTTCTACCAAGATACGCCTTTACAGGCACCTGAACCCTCTTGATCAGCATCTCCAGATTCTCGCGGTTGTCCTCACCGTCGTTCAGCGACTGGCTGGTGAACCAGAACTTCGTATTCAGATTATCCAGAATACTCTCCAAAGTCATAAAAGGCAGACAGACATTCATAAATCCCGATACGCCGCCCATGTTGATACTGAGTGTTATGATAGAGATCATTTCATTGGGCGCAATGATCTGCGCAAACTGCGTATTAGTCTCTATCCTTTCCAGCACCGGGGAAATATCCGTAACATTTTTCCACGGTTCCCGAAGCAGTCCCGTACAGATGGATAAGATATTGTTCAATATCCCCATCTCAATCTCCGAGAAATCCCTCAGCTTGTCAATCGTCTCTCCCTGACCTCCCAGCATCCTGTCCAGGATCGCATAAGCGACATTGGCGGAAAGCTCTACAATGATATTACCGGGCAGCGGCTGAAAATTGACAACCCCCAGAATGACCGGATTGGACAATGCATTGGAAAATTCCGAAAAAGTAACCGACTCGGAGCTTGTCACGTTCACCTGTATATTTTTTCTAAGATAAACCGGCAGGTTCGTCGAAAGCAGTCGTCCATAATGCTCAAAGATCAACTCCATCGTCCTCAGGTGTTCCTTAGAAAACTTCGATGGACGCTTGAAATCATAGTTCTTAACGCTTTTCTCGGAATCCTTCTGGATCTCCTGAACATCTACCTCACCGCTGGTCAGGGCAGCAAGCAGATTATCTATTTCATTTTGCGATAAGACATCGCCCATCCAACCTTA
>WFLX010332715.1_pt1 | contig 11476 bp, 6 predicted proteins | sample 4967041 | NCBI WGS metagenome assembly WFLX01 (sample SAMN12857096, study PRJNA449069) | gut metagenome | isolation source: stool from male and female vole | host: Microtus ochrogaster | place: USA:Florida | collected 2017 | reverse complement strand
TTCATGAAGCCTGAACCGCCGTGGATNTGGANNCNGTCGTAGGCGTTCNGGTNGCAGTACNCGCTNNCNATGCCTTTNNCCATAGGAGTGAGGGCATCGGCGAAGCGGCTGTAGTGCTTCATTTCGGCACGTTCCTCGTCGGTGAGCTTACGCTCGCGGGCGATGTCCTCGTACACCTTGTAGAGGTCCACATAGCGGGCGGTGGCGTAGAGAAGGCTGCGGGAAGCGTCGAGTTTTGCCTTCATGATGGCGAGCATTTCGGCCACGGCGGGGAATTCGATGATTGCTTTGCCGAACTGCATGCGTTCCTTGGCATACTGGAGGGCTTCGCGGTAAGCGATTTCGCTCACACCCACGCTCTGGGCTGCGATGCCGAGGCGGGCGCCGTTCATCAGGGCCATAACGTACTTGATGAGGCCCATGCGGCGGCTGCCGCAAAGTTCGGCGGGAGCGTTTTTGTATACGAGCTCGCAGGTGGGAGATCCCTTGATACCCATCTTGTTCTCGATGCGGCGAACATCAACGCCACCGTTGCGCTTGTCGTAGATGAACATCGACAGGCCGCGGCCGTCCTTGGTGCCGTTTTCGGAGCGGGCCAGCACCAGGTGGATGTCGGAGTCGCCGTTGGTGATGAAGCGTTTCACGCCGTTGAGTACCCATGTGCCGTCCTCTTTCTGAGTGGCCTTGAGCATAACCGACTGGAGGTCGGAGCCGGCGTCGGGCTCGGTGAGGTCCATGGACATGGTTTCACCTTCGCAAACGCGGGGAATATACTTGGCGCGCTGCTCTTCGGAACCGAACTCGTAGAGGGTTTCTGCGCAGTCCTGGAGGCCCCAGAGGTTTTCGAAACCGGTGTCGGCGCGCGACACGATTTCAGCGGCCATGATGTAGGGGGTGATGGGGAAGTTGAGGCCACCGAAGCGGCGGGGCATAGCCATGCCCATGAGGCCGGCCTTGCGGCAAAGTTCGAGGTTCTCCTTGGTGCCGTCGGCATATACCACGCGACCGTTCTCTACGTGGGGACCCTGATGGTCAACGCTCTCGGCGTTTTCGGCGATGGTTCCGCCGCAGATTTCGCCTACGATTTCGAGAACCTTGTCGTAGTTGTCCATTGCGTCCTCGTAGTTGAGAGGAGCGTAGTCGAAGGTCTTGGCATCAGCGAAATTGCGCTCTTTGAGCTCAACGATCTTCTTCATCAGAGGATGATTCAGATGATGCTTCAGATCGGGATTGTCTGTATAAAAATTAGCCATTGCTTGTTGTTTTTTCGGTTTATGGGTTAAGGTTCAAAGTTTAGGGTTTAATGAGGTGAAACGTACTTTAAACATTAAACTTTAAACATTAAACACAAATGAATTAACCCTGATTGAGCTCGCTTACTTGGAGTTCTTTTTGTAGTATTTGATGAGCTTGGGCACCACTTCTTCCATGTCGCCGGTGATAACGTAGTCGGCGATTTTGTTGATAGGTGCGTTGGGGTCGTTGTTGATGGAGATTATGATTGAGCTCTCCTGCATGCCGGCGATGTGCTGAATCTGGCCGGAGATGCCGCAGGCGATGTAGAGCTTGGGGCGAACGGTGACGCCGGTCTGGCCGATCTGGCGTTCGTGTTCGATGAAACCGGCGTCGACGGCGGCGCGGGAAGCACCGACTTCAGCACCGAGGGTGTCGGCCAGGTCGAACAGGAGCTGGAAGTTCTCCTTGGAGCCTACACCATAACCACCGGCTACGATGATGGGGGAGTTCTTGATGTTGACCTTGCTCTTTTCGATGTGACGGTCGATGATTTCGACTANGAAGTCCTCGTCCTTGACATACTTTGCGGGGTCGAGATTAACCACTTCGCCCTTATATTCGGGGTCCTTGATTTCTTTCTTCATCACGCCCTCGCGCACGGTAGCCATCTGGGGGCGGCACTCGGGGTTGACGATTGTAGCCACGATGTTGCCGCCGAAAGCGGGACGGATCTGATAGAGGAGGTCGGTGTACTCCTTGCCGGTCTTGGCGTCCTTGTGGTCGCCGATTTCCAGGGCGGTGCAGTCGGCGGTGAGGCCGCTGTGGAGGCAGGAGGACACGCGGGGGCCGAGGTCGCGGCCGATGCATGTTGCGCCCATGAGGCACACCTGAGGCTTGATTTCCTTGAACAGGTTGATAAGCACTGCGGCGTGGGGGTTGGAGGTGTAGGGATAGAGACGCTTGTCCTCTACTTTATATACGGTGTCGGCACCGTAGGGGAAAATCTGCTTTTCTACGCCGTCGAGCTTGTCGCCGATGACGAGTGCTTCGAGTTTTACGCCTAACTTGTCGGCCAGCACGCGGCCCTTGGTGAGAAGTTCGAGGCTCACATCGGCGATCTTTCCGTCTTCGTATTCGCAGTAGACTACGAGATTATTTTTGTCTGCCATAGTTTGTTTGAATTGATTTGCCGACCGAAATCAGCCGATAGTGTGGTTAGCGATGAGTTCCTTGACGAGGTTTTCGATTTCTTCGTCGTTATTTTCAAGCACGCGGCTTTCCTTGGCGGTGAACACTACGTTCTCGATGGCCTTAACCTTTGTGGGGGAGCCGGGGAGACCGATCTGCTCGGGGTCGGCTTCGATGAAGGCTGCGTTCCATTCCTGAATGTTGAGTTCGGAGCGGTTCTTGACAATTTCAGCAACCTCTTCGGAGAGCTTGCCGGCCTCGGAGGGAGAAACGGCGTATTTGTACTTCATCAGGCGCTGTGCGTTGCGGGGACGGCAGTCGGCTGCGGAACCGTTGACGGTAACCACGCAGGGCAGGGGAGCCTTCACAGTCTCGACGCCGTGTTCGAGGCGACGCTTAACGGTGATGTGGCCGTCGGCGCAGTCCATGATTTCTTCGGCATAGGTCACCTGGGGGATGCCGAGTTTTTCGGCTACCTGAGGACCAACCTGAGCGGTGTCGCCGTCGATGGCCTGACGACCGCCGAGGATGATGTCGTAATCACCGATTTTCTTGATTGCCTGAGCCAGGGTGTAGGAGGTGGCCAGGGTGTCGGCGCCGCCCAGGGGACGGTCGGTCACAACGATGCCCTTGTCGGCACCGCGGAAGATAGCTTCGCGAACAATCTCTGCAGCACGGGGCAGACCCATGGTGAGGAGAGTGACGGTGCTACCGGGGTTTGCGTCCTTCAACCGCAGGGCCTGCTCCAGGGCGTTGAGGTCCTCAGGGTTGAAAATCGCGGGGAGTGCGGCACGGTTAATGGTGCCGTCTTCCTTCATGGCATCTTTGCCTACGTTGCGGGTGTCGGGCACCTGCTTGGCAAGCACAATGATGTTTAAACTCATAATGATATGGTTTTAGGTGTAATATATTTCGTCAAGTAGTTATAGGCTACAAAAGTACAAAGAATTTTTCCAAGAATGTCCACACGGGGGGGCAAAATATGCCGGGGCGGGTGTTAAAATTCTTTAACCGAGCTTCTTCGGGCTTCACGCTTTCTTATCTGACATTTTGACTTTGCGCAGGCGTGGGGTCTTGCCTTTGAGGGTGCTTTCGACCCACTTGCGGGCGTTGATGAAGGCATCGATCCAGACGGTGACTTCGTCGAAGCGCTGCTTGCGGGGGTACACGGCGCACTGCCAGGGGAAGATGGCGCGTTCGAGGTGAGGCATGATGGCCACGTGGCGTCCGTCCTCGCTGCACATTGCGGCAATGTTCAGGTCGGAGCCGTTGGGGTTGCCGGGATAGCCGCTGTAGTTGTACTGCGCGGCGATTTCCGTTCCGGCGGGCACCTTGCCGTTTTCGAGTACGAACCGGCCCTCGCCGTGAGCCACCCAGATTCCGGCTTTGACTCCGGCCAGGGGGCCGAACATCACGCTGTGGCTCCGGGGAATGGTCAGCGTTACGAATTCTGACTCGAACTTGTGGGAGAGGTTGTGGGCCATGTGGATGCTGCGTTTTTCGGGGAAGCCTTCGATGACGCCGAGCTCAATCATGAGCTGGCAACCGTTGCACACGCCGAGGCTGAGGGTGTCCTCACGCTCGTAGAACCGGCGCAGGGTGGCCTTTGCAGTGTCGTTGAAGAGGAACCCGCTGGCCCATCCTTTGGCCGAACCGAGGACGTCGGAGTTGGAGAAACCGCCGCAGAACACAATCATGTTCACGTCGTCGAGGGTTTCGCGGCCGCTCATGAGGTCGGTCATGTGGACGTCCTTGACGTCGAAGCCGGCCAGGTAGAGGGAGTAGGCCATTTCGCGCTCGCCGTTGATGCCCTTGTCGCGGATGATTGCGGCGCGGACGCCCGTGGGCTTGTTGCGGCGGGTTGTGAGCATGCGTGAGGCAAGTGAACCGCTGAATTTGTTGGGGAAGCGGAATTCGACGGGCTGGATGTCGAAGTTTTCGAAGCGCTCCTGGGCGCAAGTGCCTGCACTCTGGAGGCGGTCGAAGAGATAGCTGGTGCGGAACCAGGTTCGACGTGCGGTGGGGATTGAAAGGAGGAAGGTCTTGTCGGCGTGGGTAACGGTCATGACGCTTTCGTGGGTCGGAGCGGCGATGGGGAAGTACTTCACGCCGGAAGCATCGAGGTGCTTTTCAGCACGTTTGCGCACATTGTCCTCCACCTGGATTACCACGGCTGGATTCTCGGCGAAGAGAATCTTGACCAGGTCGGTCTCNCCGTACATGGCGAAGCCGTNGGTGTAGAAGTTCANGCCGCCCTTGGTGTTGCCGAACTGCATTTCGAGCAGGGTGGTGATGAGGCCGCCGGCGCTTACGTCGTGCATGGCAGCTACAAGGCCGAGCGAGTTGAGCGTCTGAACCAGCTCGAAGGCTTTCTTGAAGTAGTCGGTGTCGCTTACGTCAGGAACTTTGTCGCCTACCCGTCCGAGGGTCTGCGCGAGGGCCGAACCACCCAGGCTGAGGGGAGTGTTGCTGAAGTCGATATAATAGTATCCGGAGCAGAGGCCGGTTTTAGCTACAGGNGAAGCGATGCGGCGGATNTCCTTGACTTCGCCGGCGGCGGAGATGATAACCGTTCCGGGGGCCATGACCTTGGTACCGTCGGGGTATTTCTGGGTCATGGAGAGACTGTCCTTGCCTGTGGGAATGTTGCAGCCGAGGTCGCACACGAACTTGGAGCAAGCTTCGACGGCGCGGTAGAGAGCGGCGTCCTGGCCGGGGTTCTTGCAGGGCCACATCCAGTTGGCGCTCAGGGAGATCGCCGAGAGGCCGCCGTTGAGCGGAGCTCCTGCGATGTTGGTAAGAGCTTCGGCAACGGAAAGTCGTGAGGCTGCTTCTACATCGGCGAGACCCACCTGGGGTGCGTGGCCGATGGAGGTTGCGATGCCGGCCTTTCCGTGGTAGTCGAGGGCCACGGCGCCGCAGTCGCTCAGCGGGAGCTGAATCTCGCCCTGGCACTGCTGTCGGGCCACTTTGCCCGTTACGGAGCGGTCCACCTTGTTGGTGAGCCAGTCCTTGCAGGCTACGGAGTCGAGACTGAGGACGGCGTCAAGGTAGGAAGGGATGAGGCTTTCGTCGTACTCCACAGGAGCCGGGGTTTCGACCACGGTGGTATCGGTGATGACGGTTTTGGGTGGATTTCCGAGCATGTCGCTCACGGCAAGGTCGATTGCGGCGCGGCCGTCGGCGTGGGCAAAGTGGAGGCGATGGTCGTCGGTGGTGCGGCCAACCACATAGAATGGGGCCCGTTCGCGGTCGGCAACGCGGCGTACGCGTTCGATGTCGCCCTCGTTGATTACGAAGCCCATGCGTTCCTGGCTTTCGTTGCCGATGATTTCTTTGTCGGAGAGTGTGGGGTCGCCGATGGGGAGTGCGTCGATGTTGATGTCGCCGCCGGTGCTTTCAATCAGTTCCGACAGGGCGTTGAGGTGACCGCCCGCACCGTGGTCGTGGATTGAAACGATGGGGTTGTCGTCGCTTTCGGCCAAGGAACGGATGAGGTTGGCCACGCGCTTCTGCATTTCGGGGTTGGCACGCTGCACGGCGTTGAGTTCGATGGCGCCGGCATAGCGTCCGGTGTCGACGGAGCTGACGGCGCCGCCACCCATGCCGATGCGGTAGTTGTCGCCGCCGGAGATTGCCACCACCTGGCCCGGTTCGGGTTCACCCTTGATTGCATCGCGCTTGGCGGCATAGCCTACGCCGCCGGCGAGCATAATCACTTTATCGTAACCCCATGTGCGACCGTTCTCTTCGTGCTCGAAGGTGAACAGTGAGCCGCAGATGAGGGGCTGGCCGAACTTGTTGCCGAAGTCCGATGCGCCGTTGGAGGCTTTGATGAGGATGTCGGCGGGTGTCTGGTACAGCCACTTGCGGGGCTGGATCATGTACTCCCAGGTGCGGTAGAGCTCATCGGCGAAACGGGGGTAGGAGGTCATGTACACCGCCGTGCCGGCCATAGGCAGGGATGCTTTGCCGCCACCCAGACGGTCGCGGATTTCGCCGCCGGAACCGGTGGCAGCGCCGTTGAAGGGCTCGACGGTGGTGGGGAAGTTATGGGTCTCGGCTTTGAGCGAGAGTACGGTGTCGATGGGTTTTTCGGCGAAATAAGAAGGTTGGTCGCCGCGCTCGGGTGCAAACTGGGTGATTCGCGGGCCCTCCACGAAGGCGACATTATCCTTGTAGGCCGACACGAGGCGCCCGGGATTGGTCTGGCTGGTGAGCTTGATGAGTTTGAACAGCGACATGGGTTTCTCCTGGCCGTCGATGATGAACGTGCCGTTGAAGATTTTATGACGGCAGTGCTCGGAGTTCACCTGCGAGAAGCCGAACACCTCGCTGTCGGTGAGCTGACGGCCCAGGCGTTCGGCCAGGGATGCCAGGTAAGCCTCTTCGTCGGGGCTCAGGGCGAGGCCTTCGGTGGCGTTGTACTCGTGGATGTCGGCGATATAAACCGGTTCGGCGGCGGTGGCATCGATGGTGAACACGTCGCCGTCGGGGTTTTGGTACACGCGCTGGAGCATCGGGTCGAAATCCGGGTTCTCGTCGGCGGTGCGACGGAACTCTTCTATACGAAGAATGCCGTCCAATCCCATGTTCTGGGTGATTTCGACGGCATTTGTGCTCCAGGGAGTTATCATTTCTTTACGCGGTCCGATAAATGTGCCTTTGAGGGCGTCGGCGGTGGCAATCTCTGCCTCGCCGAAAAGCCATTTCAGGCGCACAATCTCGTCCTTGGCAAGGTCGTGGTTGCTTTGGACGGCATATAAGTTGTTGTCTTGGTCGGTAAAAAATACTACCATTGCAGAAATATGTTGATTTACGGGTGCAAAGGTAGTAATAATTCGTCACTTATGCAAATTTTAGCGTGTTGCGAGGAGCTCCCGGAACAGACTTTCCCAACGGTTGATGATGGCTTGGGGGTCGTAACGTCGTGCCAGTGTGAAAGATGCGTCGCCCATAGTCCGGCGCAAATTTTCGTCGTCCATGAGCTTTTTCAGGGCGTTGACCATTGAGCTGCCGTTCTCGGGCGGGATAAGGAAGCCTGTTGTGCCATGGGAAATGATTTCGGAAGGTCCGCAGGGACAGTCGAAAGCCACCACCGGGATGCCGGTGCTCATGGCCTCAATCAGCGAGAGGGGTAAGCCTTCGTAGAGAGCTGTGTGCAGGAGGATGGAAGCCGAGGAATATGCCGAGCCGTCGGGGGGCATGCTCCCTTTCAGGAATACGCTGTCCTGCAGGCGTTTGCGGTTGATGATTTCCTGGAGATAGGTCTTGTCGGGCCCCTCGCCGTAGATTTCGAGCGTCCAGTCGGGGTGTGAGCTTTGGACCTGCTCCCAAACCTCAAGCATGGCGGGGTAGTTTTTCTGGTATTCCAAGCGCCCGACGGCGATGACGCGTTTGGCCACGAGAGGTGCCGGCTCCTTCACACCGATAGTTACGAAGTTTGGGATTACGACGACGTTGGAGTGGGTTTTCCAGTGGACTGCATCGGAGGCTGTCAGGACCACGAAGCGGTCGTAGCGGGCAAGGTTGCGGCCGTCGGTGCGGGTGAGGTGGCTGTCGATGGCACGCCAGATTCCTCTGCGCTTTTTCTGCAAGCGATAGAAACGCGAGAAGTGAAGCTCGGCCACCGTAGCGGCGCCACCGGCGATGTCGGGCAGGAATCCGACCTCGTTGCCTACGGTGGATATGACCACATCGGGATGCTTGAGGGCGATGACCTTTTGCAGGAACTTGCGGTGGGCCTGCATCTTGCGCTTGCGGGCGAGGTACTTGCTGAGGGGGTTAAGACCGATTGTTTGGGAGTACATCACATCGGAGTCCAACCGCCGGACGCCGCGCTCAAGCGGGAAGAAATCAGGGCGCCCGGCCTGGTCGGTGGTGACGATGGTGACCTCATGCCCTCGCCGGCAAAGGGCATTGGCCTTGGCTACGACCATACGCTCCATCCCGCCGGGGTTGCAGGTTCCGTGCACGCAGTAGAGTATCTTCATGCCTGATTGGTTCTTAGCAGGTATAACGACAGCCTGTAAACCAGGTAGTTGAGGCCGAGGATGGTGATGGTCTCTATAAGCCCACCGATAATGTCGCCGCGGAGGCAGAAGAATATCAGGCCGAGGAAGAGCAGGTAGAAAGGCGCGAAGAGGTTTCGGGTTGAGCCGGCGAAGGTTTCATAGTAGGTGTAGTCCATCTTGGACACTATCCATGCAAGAAGGAAGGTGAAGAGTATCACGCCGACGATGCCGCACAGGATGTAGCCCTCGCCCCAGAAGTTCATGGCAATGAAGTCGTAATCGAGGTCGTAGGTGTGGGCTATACGGTAGCCGGAGTTCATGGGTTTGGTAGGCCAGAAAATGCGCGGAATCCAAAAGAGGAAGAACTCCGACACCTGCCCGGTGAAGTCCACGAACCCGTTCTGGAACGCGAAGGCGAACGACTGGTAGGAGTCGTAGTGCATGCTGTCGAACATATGGATGTTGAATTCCGGCCAATCGAAGCCTTTATCGCTCCAAATCCGGAAATTTTCCAACAATGGAAAAACGATGAGAAATCCGGCTACAAAGATGAGAGCGAAGCGGTTGCGGAATCGGAGTGAGGGCAGGAGCATTATCAGCAGTGCAATGTAGAACACGGCGGCCCGAACACGTTCAAGCGACGTGGGGAAGTAGGCGATGAGCATCAGGCACAGAAGCAACGCCTTGTATGTGCGGTTTTTGCCCATGGCCAGGTAGTTAATGCAGCAGAGGGCCGAAAGGGGCCGGACAATCCAATTGAGGGCAAACTGGAGGTATATGTCGGAGGTCCGCTCGAGGGTGAATCCGAATTCGTTGCGGCTTAATCCTCTGACCAGCAGGCGAATGGGTTCGGCGTGAAAGTAGGCAACCGTGAGAACCACGCTGAGGATTCCGAATCCGAGCATTAGGTTGCGCCACAGGCGTTTTTTCTTTTCCGAAACGGCTTCGACGGCTGGTCGGGGGCGCATGAAGGGGCGTAGGATATGGGTGTAGAAGAAGCGGTAGCTGACCTCGAAGAGCACAAGTACTCCGGCCATGATGAGGTTGACCTTGACGTAGGTGGATTCTGCGATTATGTAGCCTCCGACTGTCTGGGCCCCGGTCTTGAACTGCATGAGCGGTGCCAGGCCCATGAAGAAGAACACGAATAGATAGACCATCTTGCGGGCGGAGTAGGAGCGGTCGGGTTCGGAAAGGATTCCCAGGAGAGAGAAAATCACGACCACGGCGTTGGTGGCGAATACTGCTGCAGAGCTATGGAGCGCAGGAGCCAGCATGATGGCGATATAGATTCCTATCACCACCACAAACTCTATCTCTATCATAGAAAGAAAAGGAAACCGTCTGAGCATGTGACAACAATTGGGCTATGAACTGCAAAAGTAAACATAAATTAGCAAACCACCTCCATTCGGAGGTGGTTTTTTGAGTGTTACTGGTAAAATTTGGCTAACGGGAGATCAAGAAGCAAGCTTCTTGCACTAAAAACAAAATTCATAGCTTGGGAGGGCCGGCTTCGCCGCGGGGCTTTAACCTGAGGGCGGGGTGAACCCCGCTCACTGGTTCAAACCGCCTGGCGCAGATAACACAAAGGCCCTTTTGGCTGGCTTGTTGAAGGCACTTGTGGCGAGCGGGAGCTCGCCACCTCCATACCCTTCGCCCTTAGGACGCTCCGAACGAGCGTCCCTACATTTGGCGTTGCGGGTCATTGTGGAGAGCGGGAGCTCGCCACCTCCATAGCCGGGGGGCCCGTTGGTTAGCGGGTGGCCCAGAGGGGAGCGGCGGCCTGCTGATAGGATGCGAGGCCGGACTGGGACACTTCGAAGGTGTCGAAGGTGCCGTCGCCCATAGGGAGCTGGACGTGGTTGGCGTCCACGAAGGTGAAGAGGGTGTGGGTTTCGCCCTCGAGGGTGTAGGACCAGGTCTGTGCTTCAATGTCGAAGTCGAGGCGGACGGTGCTGCCGTCGGTGAGGCTGACGATGTCGTAGCCCTTGGAGTCGGAGGTTACCATGTACTTGCCGTCGTTGCCTTCGATGATTTTGGTGCCGGCTGCGATGGGGTTGGAGCCGCTCCAGAATTCGATGCTGTTGAGCACGAGCACATCGGCCAGGCCGCATACTTCGTAGACGGGGAGCACCCAGAATGCGAAGAATACGAGTTCGTTGAGGAACTTGTTGCCCACGGTGCGGTTCCAGCTCAGCAGTCGGTTGGAGAGAGAGAAGCTGCCTATGCAGGAGGAAGAAACCGTGCCCAGAATGAGGCAGGCCACAGCCAAGGTCATTACAGATTTTTTCATACGGGATAGGATTTGGGTTTAGATGATTTTTCGGGAGTAAATGTCAGGCGGCGATTTCGCGGCGTGCCTGCTCATAGAAGTTGTTGATGCCCTTGACGTAGGCCACAGTTTCGGTGCCTCGGCAATAGCCGTACTTCACGACGGGGTCGTTGTAGTATTTGGGGTTCATCTTCATAAGGATTGCCTTTTCGACATTGTCGTCCCACCGCTGTGGGTCGAGTCCGTACTTGTCGGCCAGTGCGATAGCGTCGTACACGTGGGCGATTCCGACGTTGTAGGCGGCGATGACGAATTTGAGGCGTTCCTTATCGTTGGGGACATACTTGACCAGATAGGAGTCGAGGTCGTTTATGAGACGTGTGGCAACCTTGAGGCTTGTTTCGGGATTACCCAGTGAGCTGACGCTGGTGCGATACCCGCGAGCGGTTGCCGGCATGATCTGCATAAGGCCACGTGCGCCGACCCACGAGCGTGCATTTGGTTTGAAGCGGCTCTCGGTGTAGGCCTGGGCGGCCAGCAGGCGCCAGTCCCAGCCTATTGAAGGGGCGTACTTTTTGAACAGGTCGTCGTACTGCGAGATGTAGCCTTTGGCAAAGTCGAATTTCACGGTGGGGCGGAACTTGGTCTGCTCATAGTACTGTTTCAGGAGCTCCTCGTTGGTGCGCTGAGGGGATTCGGATGCAAACCAGCGGTCGATTTCCTCGGCGAGCTCCTTGTTGTCGGGCGCCACGGCCCAGGATGC
>WFLX010291311.1_pt1 | contig 11476 bp, 12 predicted proteins | sample 4967041 | NCBI WGS metagenome assembly WFLX01 (sample SAMN12857096, study PRJNA449069) | gut metagenome | isolation source: stool from male and female vole | host: Microtus ochrogaster | place: USA:Florida | collected 2017 | reverse complement strand
GGCAGGGCGTTCACCATTTCTTGTCGGGGTTGGCGTCGCGCAAGATTCTGTTCCAGCGTATCTTGCCGTCGAAGAGACCGCGCTCCTCGTCAAACGAAGCTATGATGAATATCGGCGACCCGACGATGTGATCTTCAGGCACAAAACCCCAGTAGCGGGAGTCGGCCGAACGGTCGCGGTTGTCGCCCATCATCCAGTAATAGTCCATTTTGAAGGTATAGTAGTCGGTCTGTTCGCCGTTGATGTATATCTTGCCATCCTTCACCTGGAGGTCGTTGCCCTCGTATACGCGGATCGCACGCTCGTAAATCGGGAGATTCTCCTCGGTAAGATGCAGCGTCACGCCACGTTGCGGAATCCAGAACTCGCCCATGTCAGGGCGCGTCCAGCCGTAATCGGCACCGAGCGGGAACATCCCCGAGAGGTCGAAGATCGGCATGGAGCTCTCGCGGCGCAGCGGGCCGCTCACTTCGGGCCACGTCTCCACCGTAGCCTTCATCTCGGCCGTGAGGGGCACGTCGTAATACTGGCTGCCCGTCACTTCCGACACGATCGGGCCGTTGCCACGGTCGTCAAGGCGCACTCCGAGGTCGAGCCATTTCTCTTCAGCGATGGGGCCGCTCACGGGTATGATGTAGTTATACTGCACATTATCAGGGTCGGGGATAGCCACGCCGTTGATCAATACCGTATCATTGCGTATGGCCAGACGCTCGCCTGGCAGACCGATGGCGCGCTTCACATAATTCTCGCGGCGGTCTACAGGGCGCCAGATGATGTCGCCGAAGATCTGCTTGTTCTGCTGGATATACTCCTTCGGATTCTCGATGCCGTTGCGGCGCAGGTCGTAGCAGATCTGGTAATAGTCGGGATTCTGTATCTTCTGGGTCACGGTGTCGCCCTGCGGATAATTGAACACCACGATATCGCCGCGCTCTATGCTGCGGAGCCCCGGCAGGCGGTGGTAGGCGAGCTGCGGATTCTCGATGTAGCTCTTCGTGTTGATGATCGGCATGGTGTGCTGGGCCAGAGGGAAATGAATCGGCGTCTGGGGCACGCGCGGGCCGTAGATTGTCTTGTTCACCCAGAGATAGTCGCCCACGAGAAGCGATTTCTCAAGGCTCGACGAGGGTATCTTGTAGTTCTGGCCGAAGAAGGCGAAGATAAAATACACCAATACAAGGGCGTAGACAATGGCGTCGACCCATCCCATCACCGTGCGCGTCACCCCCTTCTTCTCCTTCCACCATGTCCAGGGAATGTAGGCCGTGATGTAGATGTCGAGCAGCAGGAGCCAGAAGAGCCCCAGCCAGGGGTTGCCCATCCATATCACCCAGAGGAAAAATATGAGCGACACCACGCCGAAGCGAATCCAGCGAGTGGTCTTGGTCTGTTGTATTCTTTCGCGCAGGGTCTTCATCCCCCGGCGGGTAGGGTCGGCCTTGGGATTGGCCGGATCGAATTGATTGTTCATGACGGCGGGGAGATTGTGATTAGAAGATACCGGTGGTGCGGGTCACGTCAGAGAGCATGTCGGAGATAGAGAAGAAGCCCGTTCTCCCCTTGATCCATTCAGCGGCCTTCACCGCGCCCAAGGCGAAGCCCTCGCGGCTCTTGGCTTCGTGAGAGATCGTGATAGTGTCGGCGGCAGAATCCCAGCGGATTATGTGAGTGCCGGGCACTTCCCCCTGGCGCATATGCTCCACCGGGAGCATGTTGGCGTCGGTCTTGCCGTTCTCGTCGGGCTCCTGCCATGCGTCGAGGCGCGTCACCTCGCTCACGAGGTCGTCGGCCAACGTGATGGCCGTGCCCGAGGGGTGATCGAGCTTGTGAATGTGGTGAATCTCCGTCATCGAGGGGGTATACTCCGGGAAGTCGTTCATCACCTTTGCCAAATAGCGGTTTACGGCCATGAAGATGTTCACGCCGATAGAGAAATTGGAGGCATACATCATAGTGCCGGCCCCCTTGAGGCACATGTCGCGCAGGTCGGGGAGGGCGTCGAGCCAGCCCGTAGTGCCCACCACCACAGGCACTTTNGCCGCGAAACATTTGAGGATGTTGTCAACAGCCGTCCCGGGGGTGGTAAACTCGATAGCCACGTCGGCGCTTCGGAAAGCGTCGGTGTTGAAATCTACCGTATTGTCGGCATCGATTATGCACACAATCTTGTGGCCTCTCTGCTTCGCTATCTCTTCGATCATGTGGCCCATGCGGCCATATCCTATGATTGCCAGTTTCATTACCGTAAAAATGTATTTAGAGGGAATCAGGGTTCCGATTCCAAGGTATATTAATAATAACTCTTAAACAAGGTATATTAATACTAACGCTTAAATACGTGATTTATTCAAAATCCAAACGCTATATTGTCAATATATAGCGTCAGCCCCTCNGTGCCCACGAAAGGCGTGCCACACGATGAGGAGGCCATCACGAGCACGTGGGTGGGTTCGGCGTCGGCCGGAGCCCAGCCCACTTCCTCTACGGGCACAAGCTTACCCTTCGAATTGCGGGCATAGTAGGCGCTCTCGCCNGNGAGGAGCCCCATCCAGGGCTTGAAGAACGGTTGGCCGGTGATATCGCCGTAATGGATAGTGAGTTCATGNCCCTTCGTCCAGGGTATCTGNCGGTCGTAACGCTCGCGGCCTGTGCCTACGCGCTGGGCATACAGGCGGCCGTTAGAATCCTCCCAACGCTTCTGGAGCAGCACGTACACCTCGGCGTTGTCTCTCCCCTGGAGGGTCTTCTTCGAAGAGAAACCGGTAGACTTCGTGCGCACATTCTCCTTCGGCATATCCACTTGAAAGTCATACACCAACGCCTTCGGACGCTTCTTGTAAGGCACCCCCATCTCCATCTTCGAGAAAGGGCCCTTGGTAGAAGTGATCGGCTCGAAGACGCGGCCGAGGAAAATCGTGCCGGCCACCATCACATCCATGTTGACGAGGCCCAACACCTTCACCTCCTCCATCTTCGCCTCCATCTTGGCACACGTGTTGCCGTTGTGCTCGAAGGGCGTCACCGTGTTCGATCCCTTCACCACGCCCGCCACCTTCGCGTAGACGTTGCTCGTGGCCCAGGGCGACCCGCCCGCGTTTACGTAAGGCTCGTTNCCTTCGGTCTTGGCCGTGGGTCCNATCTCGTAGATAGTCTTGTGCTTGCCGCCTATCACCTTCGATTCGGTGATGCCGCGTTCTATCCATTGCGAGAAGTCGCCGTAGTGAATCGGTTCGAGAGTGAGAGATTGGCCGGCCACGGCGGCCGGGAGCAGGGAGAGGGTCAGCAGGAGTGTCTTCATATTTCGTGAGGGTAGTGGGTTGAGGTTCAATTGAGCGTGAGGAAAGCGGAAGAGTTGGCCGCGATGATCGGGGTGAGATCTTCCCCCTTCAGGGCCGAGAGCTGGGTGATTATCTCCTCGATCGGGGTGGCCGACTCGTCGGTTTCGGCGAAAATCCTGTCATTGGGCACCTTGCCCACCGAATCGTGGTTGAAATTGGCCCCGAACGATATCCGGAAGCCGGCGTCGATAAACATCGTGGCGATTGTCGGTTTGCCACGGAAACCGTGAATGAGCCAGTCTTGCGAAGGTTTGAGGTCGCGTCGCAGGCCGATCACGATGTCGTGGGCGTGAACGCAGTGAATCACGAGCGGCTTGCCGATCTCCTCCGAGAGGTCGATCTGGCGACGCATCACCTGCATCTGCTTGAAGAGCGGGCCCCCCTTCACGAGGTCGATGCCACACTCGCCGATGGCCCCGACTTGCGGATGGCGGGCAGCTTCGGCCAATTTCTCCCAGGTTTCTTCCGAGATCTCCCCCTGGATGTCCCAGGGATGGATGCCGACGGAATATATCTGGCCTTCGATAGGGTTGAAATTATCAGGAGTTGTGCACACTACGGCGTTGGGCTGAGGTGCGGGGTGATGAGTATGTATATCAAGAATTGTGTTCATAAGAGTTGTAATTGTTACGGCACGGGATCATAACCGCTGCCTCCCCAGGGATGGCACCGGCATATTCTCTTCACNGCCAGGAGCGAACCTTTNNCNGCTCCGTGNTTGCGCACNGCCTCCACGGCATATTGGCTNCATGTGGGCTGATATCGGCAGGCGGCCGGCAGATGAGGGGAAATAGCTCCCTGATAGAAACGTATCGGGGCGATGATAAGTGCTTCGCTGATTTTTCCCATAAACTTGATCCCGTAACTTGTTTGAAACGCTCTGAGGTTAGCTCGGAGCCTATATTATAACGTTTGTTCGTTGGCCAAGGTTTTCTCCAGCTTACGGAGGATATTCTTCAGCTTGGTTTCAACGGTAGAATAGGGTAGGTTTTTGTCGGAGAGATAGATGATGGCCATTCCGAGGCTTCGGAGGGCCGGGTTGTCGGCCACCATTTGCTTGAGCGGCAGACGGTTGAGGCGATAAGCCTCGCGGATGCGGCGACGCATCAGCACACGGTCGACGGCGTGGCGCCGCTTCTTCTTGGGCACCGTGATGAGCATCTGGAGAGGCCCGATNTTATCNGGCGGNGTGTCGCGGAANGAATCGGCCAACTGCTNGGGCGACACGACGCGCCAGGAGAGACGCAGCGGGAAGTCATAAAGCGTGCGGCCCTCCTTGAAGAGAGGGTCGATAAGCGATTTATGTCTCAGCTTCTCATCCTTACGCAGCGTAAGCCTCTCGGGCCTACTGCCGCCATCATGCAGCGTAAGCCTCTCGGACCCACCGCCGCCATCATGCAGATTGGAGCTCGCCATCTGTTCAGTAACTTGGCCAACCGTATTCATACTGCAAAATTACAAAAAAACTCCGTCCTCTGCAAATCCCCCACCACCACAGCTCCCTGCAGAGCCCTATGCCGCCACTTACCATTTGTCAAGGGGTAGGGTGATTCCCGAATCATCACTTGGTATAGGCAAAGTTTTTCGATCATCTGGCCAGCATAAACCCATCAGAAGGAAAACAAGTTTTTGTACCTTCATCTTGATTTCTTCATGTTCGAATGTATAGTCGAAAGCCAAGGGAATAGAACTCACTTGATCCTTACTGAAAACGTAAAGATTTATATTATGGCACATGATTAGCTCTCTTTCTTCCATCCTCTCTTTTGAAATTACTTCAGGTAGGGAATCTATTCCCCACTTAAATATCGAGGAGTACTTATGGAGAAATACAGTGGTATCAAACGAGCACTTATTCTTTGAGAGAAACTTTTTCTTCTTTTTCTTGTATTGCTTATAAGCCATCCCGAGGGAGTCTCCATCTTGGTAAACTATCGCCCATAATATTAAGCCGTAATCGCCACTCCTATATACGATACAAGGTTTATCGACAATATTTTCAAATTCCTCATCATTAAGGAAGAAGCATATACGGCGTTTAGCGACTGAGAGTTCGGTCCTCTCACGAGGAACCGAATTCTCAGTATAACCTGTTACCGCATATAGACAAGCGACACATATAAATATGAAAATGAATAATCTTCTCATTGGAAATTCTGTTTAGAAGAGAATTTTATCTAAAACAAGATATTTAGTCAAATTCAGAAAGTACGTATTATGTGTTATTTCCTTGCGGACTTAATGAGAGGTAAATGTTTGGAATAGGCAATCGTTTTCGAAGTTCTTGTGAAGATGGGTTCCATAACATAAAATACATGATCTCTCCGAGGATTTCATTAATCACCTGGGCGTTTTCTCCCTGATATTTTTTGTTTTGATTGATTTTGAGAATGACTTCCTTCTTCCCAGATAATAGGGTCAGTTCCATCTGAAAAGGATCATAATCGTCAAAAGAATCAACATTTTTACTTATTGCTCGGCTACTTACAGTGTCCATCACAAACGAAAGGAGACCATTGCGACCATCCAAATATTCGATTTTGGGTTCATATGGGACCTTATCCTCAGAGCTTCCTGAGAGGATAGTGTAGCCATTATCTTGTTCAATGATAGCCGACCACTCTGTCCCGATATGGCCTCTTGTAAAAATAAGACAAGTGTGATCTTGTAATAACTCTTTAGCTGAATCTCCCATATTATCAAATAACCTGAGTATATAATTAGGGGTACCAGTGGCATATGAACTGGTACTGTAGAAGGAAATAAGCATAAAGACGAGGCAATTCAAAAGAATAATCATTAATTTTCTCATTGCTTCTCCAAATTTTGTTTCTATGCTTATTACAGGCCGGAAAGACACTGCTGAAGAGATCGACCTCTTATAGCTCGATCATGTCGAGATGATCGTTGCGAGGCTCTGTATCAGGCAAGCACAGCCAGAGCATTAAACAGCTCAACTTCATCAGCGTTTTATTGAACTCCTCGCTATTTGGACCCTCGTATTTCATTACATCAAACTCTTTAGTAAAAGTTATAGCCCCATTGTCGTATACGTCCAATCCAAGATGCTGGTGAACATTAGATGGGAGGAAAATAGGTTGCATTTCTTTTGAAAGAGTTGGCAGAGTATCTAATCCCCACTTGATAATTGGACGCCAAGTGTCAATGACTCTTATAGTGTCAAAAGGGGCAAGGGGTTTTGTTTTCATATCTTTCCAAGATGAGAATACGTACGAGGTTGAATCTTGGGATATTTTACTCCACAACGCGTAAGAACCAACATTATAAACGAGAGTCGGTTGCTTGGGAATTTTTACAAATATTCCACTATCTTCTAAATCCTTGTTTGTTGGGTGACATGTAGGTGCGTCTGCTTGGCTGAGCATGCAGGACGTGCCGATAATCAACCCTATGCAAACGCATAATAGTTTACATTTCATATTCCAAGGCAGTATTTCCTTCAGAAATATGCAAGATAACCTCTTTTTCATAACGTGGTCATCACAACATATGCATGATGTGTTTGTAAATTTCATAAATCTCGCCATCGTCTTTAAATTTGAATAGGAAGATAGGCTTTTGGCCAAAGTAAGGTTTTCTGTCATTACTTGGCACAATCTCACATCTTATTACTCCCTTGTAGGGTGCAGTGAATTCAGCGACATATTTTCGACATTCACATGCATCTGGCCCAAAAATTGAAGAAAGAGTACTTGAATATACAGGCTTCTCAAGGACTGGGGGTTTAACCCAAGTAATCAAACGGAGTTCTTCTCTAATTTCTTTATCTACCTCTTTCCCCAGGCCAAACCAATCTGAATCGTAGATTGAGTCCGAGAAACAGAGATCTCCTGAAGGGTAATACACTTTCAGGATATCATGCGCCATTTTTATCGCCTTCTGCTCGGCAGGACCTTTGTAAGGGTCATCTTGACCATAGGCGGCAAAGATGACACTCAACATACCGATTAAGAGAATTCTTTTCACTTCTACGCGAAAGATTTATTTGGTGGTTTTATAGATCTTTTTTACGTTGTTGCCTTGACGGACGATGTAAACGCCGGGTGCGAGATCGTCTGTGGAGTCGGTTACTTTCATACCGCTCAGATTGTAAATCTCGGTAGGGTCATCATAGTTGAAATCGGAGCCGATTTCGTCAATGCCACTGGGTTCGTAGGCTTCTATATGCTTGAAGTTTTTCCACGGATCAATTGNCCCNCTNGCCAGCACTCCGTTTTCAGTCAGATAGAGAGTAGCATTCTCATAAGCTTCTTCTGGGAAGATNTTGGCATTCCCTTCANNAAGAGTATCAGCTCGGATAATANATTGANGTCAGAGCCTCACAACCGTAGAAAGCTTCGGTGCCAATTGAGGCTACCGTCTTAGGAAGAGTTACAGAGGAGAGTTGTGTGCAAAACATGAATATCCTTTCTCCGATCGAAGTAACACTTTCCGGAATGTCAATCGAGGGTAACGTGATGCACTCGCGGAAAGCCTCTTTACCAATTGATGTGACGCTCTCAGGAATCGTTACTGACGTCAGGGATCGGCAGTATCCGAAAGTCCAGTCGCGTATTGTAGTGACGTTTTCTGGAATTGTTATTGATTTTATTACTGAGCATTGCCAGAAAGCCATATCTCCAATTTCAGTGACACCTTCAGGAAGGGTGACAGACTGTAAGGCATAGCAATTCGCGAAAGCCTCTTCCCCGATTTTAGTGACGCTTTCAGGAATTGTCACTGACACCATGGCCTTACACAATTTGAACGTCCAGTCTTCGATAACAGTAACACCTTCAGGAATAACAACCGATTTGAGAGCGTAGCACTCAAGGAAAGCGCTCTCACCGATTGTTGTCACGCTTTCAGGAATTGTTATTGACATCAATGAAATACAATTCCAGAAGGCCGCTCCATCAATTGTTTCTACTCCTTCTGGAATTGTAACTTCAGTTAGTGCGAAACACCGACAGAAAGCTCTGACACCGATTGTCTTAAGACTTTCAGGAAGTGTAATTGTGGACAAAACAAAACAATCTCCGAAACAATCATCTCCTATTGAAGTGACTCCCATAGGAATTGTGACTGATGTGAGGTCATAGCAACAGTCGAAAGTCTCATCATTGATTGTGGTGACTCCCGTAGGAATGGTGACAGTCTGCAATCTCCTGCAAGCCTCGAAGGCTCCACGGCCGATGTAAGTTACATCATCAGGGATTTGTATTGAGGTGAGTGACCCACATCTACCGAAGGCTTCATCTCCGATTGAAGTGATATTCATAGGTAGCATGATGGATGTTAAAGATCCGGAGTCGTAGAATCCATAATCTCCGATTTCGGTTACTGTGTAGTTTACAACCCCGTCAGAAACTTCTGCGGGGACTTCGATAGCTCCGGAAACCTTGTTGCCGGTCTTCAATGGTTCCCCGGCTTTTGTTGTTACGGTCTTTGCGTCCTCGTCGAGGACAGTGTAGGTTAAGGTTTGGCCTTTGTACTCGTATTCGAAGTCGCGGGCGAATGCTGGGAGAGTCAGAAACAATCCGAACAGCAGTAGTGAAACTTTTTTCATAGGCTGACTGGCTTTGTTATTCTTGTTAGTATATGATATTGGTCCTTATTTGAGGGTATCGTTTCCTAAGCCATGACGCATTTCCTTNTCTGGGCTCCTGTGAGATAACCAGACACTGTGCGNTAGGTGATGAAGCAAAGTTAACCATAAGATTCTAATATAGAAGAATAATTTGGTTAAGTTAAAGTTTAGGAAGCGTATTTTACGAAAAACACCCTTGTTTGTACGAATTTCTACCTATGAATTTTCTGGTTCGGTTAGCCAGATATGGAGGAAATTNGGCTCTAAAGGACGTTGATTACATGACAGAGGGTCTTTTTGTCGACTGAGAACCCTACAATTTTCTGAGCTAAACTCTCCCTCCTCTGGGTGATGGCACTCTTGCTGCGGCAAAGCAGTACCGAGATGTCTGTCGTGCTAAAGCCGCATTTCATAAGAAGTGCGGTTTCATATTCGAGGAGTGTCATTTTCCCCTCTGTGATGGTATAGAGATTAGTTTTGAAAGAGGGATGACACTTATGAATCACTTGCTCCAAATCTTTTAGCAGGGAGCTTGTTCGAGTTATGCATTGATGTTCCTCGGCCAGATTTTTCAAGGAGCTATATGCTTCAGACTGCACAATTTGGTCGGCCACTGAAATCTTGGTAGGTGTTTCGGAAGTATTTTGAAGATTGGTCAGTACGCTCTCAATCATATCCTGTAACTGAGCGGTAGTTTCAAGTTTCTTAATAGAGGTTGAGGTTGTTCCCTCTACAAGTCTATCTCTATTATTCCTTCCTAACAATTGGCTCAGGTAGCCGATTGCTTGAAATAGCCGGATCTTGTGGCTCTTTCGATGCAGAGCGTATAAAAGAATACCAATCGCCAAAATCAATATGATTACCAAAGCTATGAAGAGGTAGTATCTCAGTGTTTCGCTCTTCTTAATGGCTTCCTCTTTTTCCTTTTGTGCTATGGTGTAATTGTAGGTAGACTGTTGAAGCAACACAAGATTTCTTTCATTTTCATCAAAATGCTTATGAACATTGTGCCCATAAGCCATCGCAATATCTGAGAGGGAATCTGAGTTGATGTAACCGCGCATGTCTTCNCCCATGAGAAGGTAATAGCCATTTCGCGNATAATTCTCATCGGNGCTNTCTATGAGTTGCTTNGCNTAGTAATAGGTGGAATCCAAAATACCGGCCTCGTGATAAATCTGTCCCGCTAAAGCCATCGCTTGCCCCTTGGTATGTTCAGAAACTGTTTCAGGANTNCNGNNTATCAGTNGGCGNGCNNTANGNAGATCNNTTTCTTTAAGAGCGACTGATGCCAGATACATCCGATTTCGTGCTATTGCGGCCTGCCCNAATTTTTCACTGATCTNCAGTGCTTCATTGAAGTTTCCTTTTGCATCCTCTAAATAGTCTGCATCCATCNTTATTCGGCCCAAAAGTTGGAGATCATACATAATATTGAGAGAGTCGTTTTCTTGACGAGTGATTGCAAGGCTCTTTTCAAGGTACGGAATGGCCTCTTTGTATAGTCGGAATCGATTAAGCAGACGTCCGTATTGACTTAATATATTCCCTCTCAAATGCATAGCCCACCCTTCTTCCGGAAGTTCTGAAAGAGCTTTCTGGTAAAATTCAAGAGCTCGGGGATAATCGCCCAGGTCGCTGTAGGTGCGACCTGCATAGTAAACCACTTCAGGATATATCCTTTCACCTCCATTAGATTCATAGTAAGTCAATAGAGCTTTAATGGAATCATCGCTTGATGGTTTCACATATCTCTTGTCCCGTAGTTTTACCTCTAAGAAGTTGTAGAAATATTGATCGGCATCCGATAGGTCACTACAACAGATTGAATCGAGTTTGGCTATGGCGGCTTGTGGCTGTGAGTCAGATAATTCGTAAACGTCCATAAGACGTGTGTCATGTACAGATGATTGCTTACATCCGCCCATGACAAACAACAGTGTCAACACAAGCACTGTCAACCGTAACAAGTTATACCGAGCCATCTTTCAACCAATCTTATGTTCATTTTTTTGAGTAAGGTAAGCCCTTGCCAAAGGCCTTACTCCCACACTGCGAATTTACAAAAAATTGATGAATAAAATCAGTTTTCAGTACAACAAAACCATGGAAACTCTCAAGCTTCTCAACTTATTTTTCTCATAAATGTTGTAGCATTAAACAACTTTGATTAAAAATGCAGACATACAATGTGAGTGAGGAACTCAACCGTACATTTGGAGCCCCCGGCTCTGAAAGACGTAAGGAGGCTGAGACTCAAGCTTGGGAGGAGTATAATGCACAGATTCTCCTGGATGCTCGTAAGGAATCGGGTATGATTCAATCTGAACTGGCCGCAAGAATAGGTGGGGATGGTGGCAGCAATGGGACTGACTGTTGAATTGCGTTAAAAACCGACGGCTCAACATTCCCATACTCCCTTGTTGTAGAATAAGTAATTCAGTAGGAGGGCAATGGTGAAATTGCATGACGATGGGCGCGCGATAATGATGTGTCAATGGCGTCCGAAAGTCGTTTGAATGCTGTTTGAATGGCGTTTGAAGGG
>WFLX010381954.1_pt1 | contig 11478 bp, 14 predicted proteins | sample 4967041 | NCBI WGS metagenome assembly WFLX01 (sample SAMN12857096, study PRJNA449069) | gut metagenome | isolation source: stool from male and female vole | host: Microtus ochrogaster | place: USA:Florida | collected 2017 | reverse complement strand
GACTCTGACGCCACTGTTAAAAAAGAAATAAAACTTGGAAGTTTCAATGAAATTGAGGCTGCCCAAGGTATTAAAGTGGTTGTTTCTCAAGGAAAATACCCGGGGAAAGTGTCTGTTGCCACTACACCTTCAGCTGAAGAGTATCTTCAAGTGAAAGTAGAAGAAAATACTCTTAAGGTGTACTACGACAATAACTCTAAAGGAGACCGTAAGATCAAAGGGCCGTCCATCATTACGGTGACTCTTCCCGAGCTGGAGGATGTTGATCTCTCATCAGGAGCTTACTTTCTGATGAAGGGCGCGTTCAATTCTGAAATCAAAATGGAATTCGACCTCAGCAGCGGAAGTTCGCTCAACATCGAGAACTTGACCTGCCAGAATCTCTCAATCGATTCATCGAGCGGTGCTTCTGCCAATCTTGCCTGCTTCAAAGGAAATCTTGAAGCCGACTCTTCAAGTGGCAGCGCAATCAACGTTGCCAAGGCAGATGGAGGAGCATTCGACTTCAGTGCGTCAAGCGGTTCGAGCATAAATGCGAATTCTATCAATGTCTCTTCTATAAAGGCAAGTGCATCGAGTGGAGCATCAATCAACCTGAATGGCAAGACAGAAAAGCTCTCGAAGACAACATCTTCCGGTGGAAGTGTCAATACAACGGGGCTGACGTCTAAATAATCTTATCACTGGGAAAAGATACCTGCCAGCGCGGGGTCTTTTCCCATAAAACCAAAAATCTTATGGCCATTCTAATCACATCAATTCTTGCAATGGTTGGTTTTTTCATTACGTTTTGTTTCATGAGCTGAAAAAAATATTTTTTTTCTTAAGAAAAATTTTGTATACTCAAAAAAAATTCTTAACTTTGCACCGAAGAAAAGAAAGACCTTCTGACGGGGCATTAGCTCATCTGGCTAGAGCGTTTGACTGGCAGTCAAGAGGTGGTCGGTTCGAGTCCGATATGCTCCACATTTGTAAAAAATACCGCTTCGAACTTACCCGTTGCGGTATTTATTATTTTATTGAACCAGAGCGTTTTACAAGCATTTTTAAACACCCGTCAGCACTTCTGGAATGTGTTCGAGTCCATTGTTAAAAAACGTTAATTGTATGATTTGAGCGTTGCTTGTATGATGGATGGCAGTAAAATCGAAGCCAAGGAACAATAAGTCGTGATTTTTAACTTTATTTAACAAAACGACTAATGCGAGGAAATTGTTCTCTTTGGCTCTTTAGAAAGGAGGTATAAAGTGAATAAGACTCAAGTTGCAAGAGTTTGGCTGGACAATCATTCTGTTTGGATAGAACTCACTGATGGCCGGACTGCTAAAGAAAATTTTTCTGATTATTCTCGTTTAGCCTCATCTTCTCCTTCTCAACGAGAAAACTATAAATTGTCTCATTTCGGAATCCACTGGCCGGAGATTGACGAAGATCTATCTTATGAAGGATTTTTTGCCAAATAAAGTTGATAAAAAACAGACAAGCTGAAGAAATTTCTTCAGCTTGTCTGTTTTTTTATTTCTTTGTCAGGCGGATGGCGGCCCAATGGTCGCCTTCTTCTGATGTTTTGTCGAGGGTAAAGCCGAAGGGCTCAGCAGCAGCCATCACTATAGGAATGTCGGAAGTGTAGAACCCACTTAGCAAGAGCACTCCTCCGCTCCTTATCTTTTCTGCATAGAGGCCAATGTCGGAGGTTATGACATTTCGGTTGATGTTGGCAAGAAATATATCAGCGGGCTCGCATTTCTCCAAAGCTGATGCATCTCCACATATGAAGTCAATGGCTTGGCTATTGAGAGCTGCGTTTTCCACAGCATTCTCAAATGCCCCCGGATCAATCTCGATACCTTTGACACTTCCAGCTCCTCGCATCTTGCAGAGGATGGAAAGAATTCCCGTGCCAGTACCCATATCTATCACAGACTTCCCTTCGATATCCTTCATGTCGAGAATATACCTCATCATCTGCGACGTAGTGGCGTGGTGCCCTGTGCCGAATGCCATCTTCGGATCGATAAGTATATCATAGGTAGCTTCTGGGATATCCTTGTGGAAAGATGAATGCACCACACACTCCCCTGCTATGACGATGGGCTGGAAGTAATGTTTTTCCCACTCCTCATTCCAATTCTGACTTTCTACAAATTCAGAAGTAAATGATATGGAGGTTTCCATAGGGAAATCCTCCAACATTTTGAGGATAGCTTCCTCCGAAAAATCGCCAGCCTGCACATAAGCAGTGAGTCCCGAACCATCCGGCTCGAAACTCTCATATCCTAAATCTGCTAAGAAAGCTGCCAGGAGATCTGTAATGTCTTCAGAAGCCGGAGAGCATTCAAAGCGAACCTTATAGTAATTCATTTTTTCTTCTTCTTTTTAAAAAAGGAAAAAATCTTGCGTGCTGTGCCAAAAGCGGAAATCCCCATCATGATGTAATCTGTATAGTTCAGACCACGCATTATCTTCATGGGGACATTACCCAAACGGGCAGCCGCCTTAATCGAGCCATCAGGTGCAAAAGGATTTCGATCCTTAAGCTTTTCCAAGTCTTCGAAAATCTTGGCCTTGACAAATTCCTTTTTTACAGCAATCAGAGCTCTGTGATGGCGCACTTCTTCGAGCGTAAAACCATGAAACTGCAGAGGTTCCTCTGTCTTCTCCACCACACGGTCGCGGTTTATTCGTTTGATTTGTTCCATATTCAGTAGTTTTACGCTTTACTTCAAGAGCACCTTAGTGAGCATCTTAGCAATAGGATTCATGATGAGGGGCTGCTTGAATATGTAGACCAACCCCATAAGCAACAACATTACTCCACCGGCAGCCAAGAAAGAGAGTGCCGGATGCAAGAACATGCGGAAGGCATAGGCCAGACTGATACCAAGGAGTATCAATGTCGCGATGCCGAGGAGCAGACACACGGCGCCTGCCACGGCCATTCCAGCTATAACAGTGATTTTCTCAGCAGCCGTCAGTTTGGCATACTCCAATTCAAGAGTAGCCCAGTCTTTCGACCGGGCTATTATTTGCTTAATTTCGTCTACGAGTGTTGTCTTACTCATTTAATTCGCTGTGTGATTATGCGAGCGGATTAATCCTCTCCGGTCAGCTCAGCAACGAGTGCATCAACTTCCTCATCGCTGATCTTAATACCTTTTCTCTTTAGGATTCGAACGATGCGAGCTCGAACTTCCTCACCCTTTTCAGGTGCAAAAAGAATAGCTGCTCCGCATCCTACGAGGGCGCCTCCAAGAAACGCATAAAGTAAATTGAGAGCCTTCATATTTAATTATTTCTACATTATGATATATTAAATACTTTTCTCGATCTGATCTTCAATCTCATCGGCAAGCTCCTCAAGCTTGTTGCCTTTGAGTCTGATACCCTTTTCCTTAAGGATATCCATGATTTTCTTACGTGTTGTCTCACCCTTTTCAGGAGCTACGAGGAGGCCTACGGCTGCTCCAGCGATTGCACCGCCTACTACGGCGCATACGATGTGAATTGCTTTCATAATAATTATTCGTGTTTTTAATTAATGTTCTAATATTACAACAATCAAAGTCCCATTTGGATTAATCCGGGGAGAAAAAAAATGGGGTTTTAAAGATCAGCTCTTAGAGCTGGAGTTGCTGTGGCCTTATAAGCGAGCACTCCCCTTTCAGACAACTCTACCGTCTGCCAGTTGCCATCGGCAGTAGGTACTGACACATGGTTGTCGTCGACAAATGTCATGAGTGGATATTCCTCTCCGTCGAGCTGCAGGCTCCAAGTCTGAGTTTCCTGGCAGAAATCTAAGCGATAGGATTCCCCGGTTGATTCGAGCTTGATGTCATATCCCTTTCCGTCGCACTCTACGAGGTAGCGTCCATGATCCGTATCAATGACCTTAGTGGAGGCTGTCATCGGATTGTCGCCACTCCAGAATTCGATGGAATTGAGTACAAGAAGATCAGCAAGTCCGCACACTTCATAGACTGGAAGAATCCAAAAAGCAATGAAAACTACTTCATTGACAAATTTATTGGATACTTGCTCATTCCAAGCATAAAGATTGCGGGTAAGTGCAAATTTGCCCATACAAGAGCTCATCGAAGTGCATAGAAGAGCCGCAAGCGCGGCAGTAAGAATAATCTTTTTCATTATTACTATTGATGTAGTGGTGTTCTAATATATAGGTGAAACACATCTTTGCCACTCTTTGTTTTCCTAAAAGTGGAATTTCCCACAAAATTGACAAGACACAAACCAGGCCGGCACTGCGTCCCTTTGCAACCAATATCAATGCTGAAGCCCTTGTAGGGTTTGATAGGGATGGACGTTTTCGCCGGCCCAAGTTTGCCTTAACGTGTTATATACAAAAGTTATTTCTATCGTCTATCTTAAGTTTTTCCTTGTTTTGATTTTAAAACGACAGAGGCATGAGCTTTGTTCAAATGTTTTACATTCTTTAACCTTATAGCGGAATACTTGGTCGAATTCGGAATTTTTACACATTTTTTAATAATCAAGAAACGTCACATTAAGTATTTTTTATTAATTTTGCAGATAGAAACCAAGTATTCAGAATATACAATGAAGATAAAGCGATTAATATCGTTCGCAATACTCATCATTCTCTTCCTCGCCTCGTCGATGCCCGCTGCAGCTAAAGCCAAGAAGGAAGATGAAATCACGATTGTGCTTGATCCCGGTCATGGAGGAAAGGACTTTGGTGCGTGTGAGAATGGCGCTAAAGAAAAAGAAATCAATCTTGCTGTGGCAAAAAAGCTAAGGGATTTGATTGAAAAGCATCTAAAAGATGTGAAAGTTGTGATGACACGCTCTACGGATGTCTACCTGACACTTCAGCAACGTGCAGATGTAGCCAACAATGCCGACGGCGACCTCTTCATGTCGATTCACGTAAACTCAGTAGATAAAAAGAATACACGTCGACAGTCGATCAAAGGAAGCTCGGTTTACGTACTCGGTCTTCATAAGGATCAAGACAACATGAAAGTTGCGATGCGGGAGAATGCAGTGATTGAGCTTGAGAGTGATTATAAAGAAAAGTACTCCGGTTTCGACCCTTCAAAGGATGAGAGCTATATTATCTTCGAGATGGCTCAAAAGCGCAATCTCGGCGAAAGTATCCGAGTGGCCGGCGATGCCCAAAACGAGTTGGTGAACAACGCCGACAGAGCTAACCGAGGAGTTCGCCAGGCTGGCTTCTGGGTGCTGTGGGCTACTTCCATGCCGGCCGTACTTGTAGAACTCGATTTCATCTGTAATCCAGAATCAGTCAAATTCATGACTTCAGAGAAAGGAGAAGACAAATTAGCCGAATCTTTATTCAATTCAATAAAAAAATTCGTAGAACGTCGGAAATGATTGTGAGTTCTGTGTTATAACAATTGATAAGACATAAAAAAACAGTATTCCACCACCCAAATAAGCACATAGACAATGAAGAAAATATTCAATAAGGAGTTTGCCATTGGCCTCTCAGTGATTGTTGCAATCCTCATCCTCATCTTCGGAATNGATTTTCTCAAGGGAATCAACCTTTTCCGCCCNGCCCACTACTACGTGGCATATTATGACAACGTCGACGAACTGACGATATCATCGCCTGTGCTTATCAATGGGTATAAGGTAGGCCAAGTCAGAGAGGTCAATTTCAACTACGAAAANCCAGGNAANGTNGAAGTNGTGATGGCTCTCGANAAAAACCTNCTTCTNCCGGANGGNACNGTNGCNGAACTNGGCACCACTCTNCTNAGCGGTGCAAGAATCGAACTTGCCATGGGCAAAGGCCCNAACACTATNCCCTCNGGTGGCGAGGTNCCNTCGGGTGTAAAAGGAGGGCTNATGTCNTCCGTTCAAGACGTGATGCCGGCCGTCACAGGCATCCTGCCAAAAGTAGACTCNTTGCTCTACAATCTCAACCTTCTCGTAGCTGACCCAGCTCTCAGCGCTTCAATCCATAGACTTGATGGAATCACAGACAATCTCCTCGCNACGAGCCAGGGTCTTAACACTACAATGAACAACCAAGTGCCGCGNCTGGCCAACAATGCAGTCAAGGTCACTCAGTCGCTCGATACGATTGTAGGAAATATAGGAGTGCTTTCCTATCAACTCAAGACTTTGCCTCTTAACTCTACTGTAGACAATGTCAATCAGCTTACCGCCAATCTTTCACAATTCTCACGTCAGCTCAACGACAAGAACTCAACTCTTGGTNTGCTCACNAGCGACCCTGAGCTCTATAACCGCATAAACCAGGTGTCGGCTGATATCGACTCNCTTCTCGTAGACATAAAGAAGAATCCCAAACGCTATATAAGCATAAAACTTCTATAATCTTTATTCGAGAGTGAAACAGGTCTTTTACCGGTATAATCCTGACACAGACAATTTCGAACGCCACTATCCTACTCTTAAGTCGAGACTTGCCTCTTTTGGCAAGTATCTTGCTGTAGGGGGAGCGGTCGGAATCGGTCTTTACGTGTTGCTCATCTACGTATTTGAAGGACCCACCGAAAGAAACCTGAAAGAAGAGAACGATAAACTAAGGTCGCAATACGCGATACTTGAGAAGCGTCTTGACAACTCTATCAAAGTGATGGAAGACATCCGCAACCGCGATGACAATTTCTATCGCGTCATGATGCAGATGGATCCTCTGAGCAGCAACGAAAGATATTCCGGACTTGAAAATGATACAAGGCTCGAGACAACGGGTCACCTGAACGATGCTGAGCTTCTCAGTCGAATCAACCGATCTATCGACCTTCTTGAGCATCAGGTCTATTCACAGTCTGTATCCTTCGACCAACTGCGAGAGGCTGCCGGAGAGCAGAAAGAGAAAATCGCTTGCATCCCTTCGGTGATGCCCATCAACATCAAAGACTATACCATGTCGTCTGGTTATGGTTACCGTCGCGACCCAATCTATGGAACAGCGAAGTTTCATGAAGGTCTTGACTTCGCTGCTGCAACTGGCACACCCGTTTTTGCCACAGCAGACGCAGTGGTTGAAGTGGCTGACAGAAAAGATTCATATGGCAACTGTATAGATCTAAACCACGGATATAACTACATGACCCGCTATGCACACTTAAGCCAGATTCTTGTAAAACCAGGGCAGAAAGTGAAACGCGGCGAGATGATAGGGAAAGTCGGCAGTACTGGCAAGTCAACAGGAAGCCACCTTCATTATGAGGTGAGATTCAAGGGCGAACCGCAGAACCCAGTGCATTATTATTTTATGGATCTAACGCCACAGCAATACGTCGACATGATTCAGCTTGCTGAAAACTCAGGCCATGTCATGGACTGAGCTATAAGAATATTCCTATCCACATATGGAAGATCTAAGCAAAAAATACTATAAGATAGGTGATGTAGCAGATTTCTTGGGTGTGCCACAAGCCACCATCCGCTACTGGGAACTGGAGTTTCCAGAGATATCTCCCTCTCGTACACAGACAGGCCTTCGGCAGTACACCCCTTCTGATATCGAGACACTACGCATCATCCACTATCTCGTAAAGATAAAGGGACTGAAAATAGAGGCAGCCAAGGCTCAGATGAGAATTAACCGCCACAATATTTCGAAGAAACTGAAAGTCTTCAGTGAACTCCATGATATCAGGAGCGAACTTGAAGTGATGCTCAAAGCTCTTTCAAAGCGACGTTGACTAAAGATTGGAATTATAGTAAGCTGGATTGCCAGTGACATTTTCTCCGACAAACGGTGGCAAAGCATATGCCTCATCTTCCGATGAAAGTTCTATCTCGGCCGTCACCAAACCTTTTCTCGCTCCGGAAAACTCGTCTACTTCCCATATCTTTCCCTCAAACTCCACTATATGCCTTGTCTTCTCCAAGACCGGAGGCTCGCACATAGCGAGCATACTCACAGCATCATCATAAGGCACTTCATACTCGTACTCCTTGCGAACTGCACCGGTGTTTTTCCCTTTCACGGTCAGAAATCCTCGTTCTCCCCTGATTCTCACCCTTACCGTACGTTCTGGCTGCCGACATATGTATCCCTGGGAGATGTGATAAGAAGCCATTGTAAGCTCTCGAAAGCTATCATTTTTCACTAAATATTTATGTTCTATCTCAAATGCCATGATAAATTCGGATATTTTTTATTAATTTTGTAGCTGGAAAATAATTATTTCCCTTTTGCAAAATTAATGAATTCAATCTATTTCCGCAAAATATTGAAGAGAAAAGAATTGGCATTGCTGCATAACTCAATGACCAGCATACTTATAGCTATGCTGATGTCTCTATGTGCCTTGACCACGAGGGCCCAGAAGTCTAACATCGAGATTGATACCGCAGTCTTTATGCGGGAGGCTTTCCAACTTCAAGAGCTTCTCGTCAATCCTGGAAAAGATAAATATTCCAAAGACAATCCTGCCACTAAACTTATACGCGAGATTAGAAACAACCAGAAAAAAGGCGATCCCCACCTTCTGCCCAACTACAGTTACGACCAGTATGACAAGATGACTATAGGACTTCTTGATGTGGATGAGGCGGATTTAAACAAGAGGCCGGAGCTGAAGGCGTATCTCGACACTACCCCCGACGGAACCCGCAATATGCTAAAAGTGCTTCTCAATGAGAAGGCTTCTACAATTCTCTATTGTTCAAATGGGAAAAATCGAAAGGACGTAGTAAGAGGCTCTACTTCGCATGGCGTGAGCGAGATGTTTGAGGTGGGCAATGTTGAAGCGGTACTCCACGACCTCCTGAGGGAGGTGAATATCTATGACAATGACATTACCCTTATGTCGAATAAGTTTCCAAGCCCACTGTCTTCGGCTGGCAATTTGCACTACAAATACTTCATAACTGACACATTGGATGTGGATGGAGTGCGGTGCATACAGCTGACTTTTACTCCACGTAATCCTGCTGATTTCTCCTTCTCTGGAAATCTTTATGTCGAGGACGGAGATACTACCGGTTTCATTCGCAAGGTTCTCATGAAGGTACCCCGAACGGTCAATCTAAATTTTGTCGACAACCTGTTTATTGAGCAGGAGTTTGAAAAGGATGAAGCAGGAAGAAGGCATAAAGTATCCGACATTGTGTATCTCGACATCTGCCTGGTGAAGGGTACCCAGCGGCTTTCCGCATCGCGCTCTTCAAGATTTGAGAATTTCTCAGATAAAATACGCGAAGACCTCAAAGAAGCATATGAGTCAATTGGACAATATATAGAGATAGGCAAACCATCTGAATCTCATGGTGACTTGCTAACGTATATGAGAAGAGACAATCTGACCGACGCGGAGTCAAACATGGCCTCTCTCATGGGCGATCTTCGACGCTATCCCTTCTTTTATTGGGCTGAGAAAGCACTGGTTGTGCTTGTGACAGGCTATATTAAGACGGGTAAAAGGAGCATGTTTGACATCGGTCCTATCAATACTCTCATCAGCTCAAATCCTATTGAGGGAGTGCGACTTCGACTGGGAGGAATGACTACCGCTAATCTCTCACCTAATTGGTTTGCCAATGGATATGTTGCCTATGGGACGCGTGACCGAAAATGGAAATACAAAGGAGAACTTGAATACTCATTTGCCAAGAAGCGATACCATAGCCGCGAGTTTCCAATCAACAAAATTAGCCTTTCCCACAAATATGACATTGATATGATAGGCCAGCATTATCTTTTCACCAATCCAGACAATGTCTTTCTAAGTCTAAAGCGAAAGAAGGATCTTCTGGCCACTTATCAGCATCTCACACATCTTGAATATTCNCTTGAGTTTCNCAACAACTTTTCCTTTTCTGTCTGGGCACAACACGTCAGACAAGCNGCCTCNCAATGGCTACCATTTGTAAATGGCTATGGAGAAAACATTCCCTTTTATCGTCGCACAACCATCGGGGCTTCAGTCAGATATGCCCCAGGGGAAAAATTCATCCAGGAAAAGGATACAAGGATGGCTGTGAATCGCGACGCTCCTATATTTCAGTTGCTTATGGAAATTGGACCTAAAGGAATAATAGCGAGCCACTATTCAATATGCAAGACTGAGATGTCTATCTGGAAACGCTTCTGGTTCTCCTCTTTCGGTTATCTTGACGCCTTGGTCAAGGGTGGTATAATCTGGAGTCAGGTGCCATATACCGAACTTCTTTGGCCCAACGCCAACCTTAGCTATACCATCCAGCCGGAATCATACTCACTGTTGAATCCCATGGAGTTTGCTATGGACAGATATGTGTCAGGAGATTTCACATATTGGGGCAATGGTGTGCTTTTCAATCGAATCCCGGTAGTCAAGAAGGCAAAACTCAGGGAAGTGGTGGAATTCAAATGCTTGTGGGGTGGACTGAGCAAGCGCAATAATCCTGAGCATCATGCCGCTCTATATCGATTTCCGGAAGATGCGCATGTCAGCATTATGAGATCCACTCCATATATGGAGCTGAGCGTAGGCCTCGACAACATTCTGAAGCTGTTCCGAATCGACTACGTATGGCGTCTGAACTACCTTAACGTTCCTGGCGCTGATCACTCGGGTCTTCGCGTAGCTCTGCACTTTAATTTCTAACACTAAATTTCTTAATATGCATCTCTATATAATTGATGAAGGCACAAAACCCTACTCAGAAATGCTTGAGATCCAGCGCCAGGTCTTCAATAATATGGTCGACAAAAAGAAAAATGGCATACCTATCGATGAAGAATATATCTTCATGGTAGAGCATCCATCGGTCATCACACTTGGAAAGCATGCCAAAGAGGCCAACGTGCTCTTCAACACTGAAGAGCTTGCTCGTCGTGGAGTGGAACTATTCCATATAGAAAGGGGTGGAGATGTGACTTATCACGGTCCCGGTCAGTTGGTGGTCTACCCTATTCTCGATATTGAGAAGCATAGCTTGGGAGTGAAGAATTATGTAGACTTGCTTGAGGAGACAGTAATCAGGACACTTGCTGAGTTTGGTATTGATGCTGGCAGAGTGCATGGAGCCAGTGGAGTCTGGATAGACATCGGAACAGAGCGAGAGCGTAAGATATGCGCCTTGGGAGTGAAATGCAGCCGCTATATCACAATGCATGGACTAGCCCTCAACGTCAATACCGACATGAGAGGCTTCAGCCTCATTAATCCATGTGGCTTCATCGACAAAGGTGTCACCTCCATGGCCCAAGAACTCAATAAAGAAATAAGTATAAAAGAAGTAAAAGAAGTTCTATCGAATAATTTTCGCATGCTTCTCGGTAAAATATGATAATTTTTGAATTTTTTTCTCGAAAAAATTTGGTCAATTGAAAAAAAAGCAGTAATTTTGCATCGTCAAAAGGGGAAGAGCCCCGAGAGACGCTAAAAATTGCCTTGTGGTGTAATGGTAGCACACCGGATTCTGGTTCCGTTTGTGAGAGTTCGAGTCTTTCCAAGGCAACACTTTTGTAACTTTGCTTATTCTGCCTTGTGGTGTAATGGT
>WFLX010135337.1_pt1 | contig 11479 bp, 10 predicted proteins | sample 4967041 | NCBI WGS metagenome assembly WFLX01 (sample SAMN12857096, study PRJNA449069) | gut metagenome | isolation source: stool from male and female vole | host: Microtus ochrogaster | place: USA:Florida | collected 2017 | reverse complement strand
TCCGGTCCTGAGCCTTCGAGTAGACACGGACATCGACAGCACAGCCAAAGTCGGTGCCCGGCTCATGCAAACCGTCTTCCACAACACTGATACCACCCCTTACGATATAGTACCGTAAATAGACAGTTGGCAATTTATCTGCTTATCTCAGAAAACGAATTTGTCGGCGAGGAACATTTCGAGGAGTAGGATGGCTATGGGGAGAAGGAACATAAGTAGGGTGCGTAGCTGGGAGAAGTTGTGCCAGGCATAATGACGTTTGACGGCTATGCCACGGCGGGTTTTATAGTGTCGGTTGATAAGTGACATTGCGCCGAAGAATATGGCTATCCAAGCGATAATGAACAGCGGCATCCATTCCGGATTATTCCGTACAAACAGAGCCGGCAACATCATCAGTGGCGTTACTGCTTCAAGGGGGTAGAGTGATAGTAGCAAACCTTCGTTGATAGGGTTCATCTTTGGACTCGCTACTTCATTGAATGTCTCACCAAGCCACCAGATATAATCCCAAATGTAAAAGCGATGTTTCTTCTGCTTCTTCATATCCGTTACCTCCAAGCAAAGAAAAGTACAAGACAGCAGATAAGGGTGGATCTGGAGAATGGTATCGTTAAAAGAGTGTATCAATAAATACAACCTGTAATATTGTCTAACTTTAAACAGAATCCGTATAATCAATACCATGATTAGTAAAACTTGGTCGTTCAGTTTAGACCCCATCTCATAAGATTTGATAGGTCCGGGGTCGCTGGGTTGTTTCCCAAAAAGAATCTATATCCAATGATTTAAAGGTCATTATTTGAAATTAATATTTAAGTTCAAATTATGTCAATATCTTCAAAAAAGTTACCTCAACCCGGTTTTGGCCGACAAAAGTACATAGTATAGTAAAGGCTAAAATAATAAATCGGTCAGAAAAAATACAATTTATTTAATTCAGCCAACTGGTTTGTATAGATTTTTGAAAAATAATTATTAACTTTGCATAGAAACATACCTAAAATAACTATACCTATGCAAAAGAAACTAACTTATTTGACTCTTGCCATCGGATTGATGACAAGCTTACAATCTTGGGCTGACACTAAATTAGAGGCAGAAAATGCCAATTACAGCAATTGCGCTGTTGTCTCAGACAAAAAGTATTCCAACGGAGAAGCACTTAAACTGACAGAGGAAACTGCAAAAATCACTTTCGATGTCAATATCGACAAAAAAGGGAAATACACACTTTTTGTCGCAGGTGATGGCATTGGAGGCAGCAAGATTGTAAACTGCTCGGTAAATGGCAGTTCAGGACAATTCAGTCTTGACAGCTATACAGAAGTGGAAATTGGCACCATCTTTTTGGCAGAAGGGAAAAATAATATAGTTATAACACCAAATTGGACCTGGTTTGATATTGACTATATTCGTATAGATTCCCCCAAAGACGAGTATCATTTCGACATAGCAGTTGCTCCAGTTGACGAAAAAGCTACCGATGCTGCAAAAAAAATGTATTCATTCCTTTACGATAATTTCGGGAAAAAGACTATTTCCGGAATAATGACAGGAGATATGGGGTCTGCAAATGGAGATATTACAAATCACGACGATGTGAAAGCTGTCTATAAGGTATCAGGGAAATATCCTGCTCTTGTTGGATTCGATTTTATATTCGCTACAGGACGCACTGAAAACGAAGCTTGGTGTAAAGATTATANCAAAAAGNCTCTTNAATTGGNAANANNCACATATNTACGTGGCGGACTACCAGCATTCNCATGGCATTGNCATGATCCAAGCNGCAAGACCGACAGCTTNATGGTCGAAGACTCAAACATCAGTATATCACAAGCCCTTAACAGCGATGGCTCATGGAATACTTCTTCTGATCTATATAAGTATATTATTCACGATATCGACATTATTGCCGATTATTTCCTTGATCTGCAGGAAGCCGGAGTGGCATGTATTTTCCGTCCGCTTCATGAAGCAAGCGGCGGATGGTTCTGGTGGGGCAGAAATAAGAAACCTGCTGATTTCGTAAAATTATACCAACTGGTATTCGAAGAAATGACACAGGTGAAAGGCGTCCACAATGTGTTGTGGGTCTGGAATGCAGGCGCTGATGACATAGATTGGAACCCCGGGGAAAAATACTACGATATTGTATCTGCAGATATCTATAACCAGGCTTTTGACTACTCGAGCAATGCCGGTATGTTCGACAAGCTCAAGACTCTTACTCAAGGCAGAAAGATAATAGCATTGTCGGAGAATGGTCCTATTCCTGATATTGAAAAGCAATCAGAAGAGGATGCAATGTGGTCTTGGTGGATGCCATGGTATCAGACTTGGGAAGGCAAATTCGTGGATCAGACAAGCCCTGAGCAATGGCGCAAGTGCATGAACGATGAACGCATAATAACACTTCAAGATATGAACTCATGGAATGGAGTTGAGATCATTTCCATAGCTCCTTCACAGAATATCATATATGACCTTAATGGTCATCGCCTTCTCAAAGAGCCTTCTAACGGGATTTATATNCAAAANGGCAAAAAGATATTCAAGAAAGAATGATAATGAATAAGGATGATGTTTCAGGTAATCTAATAACAATTATACATTCAAGGGGAAGTTCAGGCTTCCCCTGCTTGTATTTTTTGTTTTATCGATTAGCAAAAAAATTTGGGAGATATCCAAATTTTTAGTAACTTTGCATTACAAATGCACCCATAGTTCAATGGATAGAATAATGGATNCCGGTTCCATCGATTGNGGTTCGACTCCCCATGGGTGTANCANNNGCGCAGTAAACGCAGCGCTTTATCGTTTTCCATTTTCTGTTGTACTTTATGCACAAACAAAGATGAAGCGATAATTCAAACCACAAAAGAACCTTCCATTGATTTTTATTACATTATGAAACGGATTATCGGATTAGCCACCATAGCCTTAGGTGTTGCCCTCAATAGTGTGAGTCTTATCGCCCAGGACTTCAGAGACAGGTCTCTGTCAAATAAGGAACGTGCGGAACTACTGTTGAAGGAACTGACCATCGACGAAAAAATCTCAATGATGATGGACGACAGCCCAAAGATTGAACGTCTTGGCATCAAACGCTACAACTGGTGGAACGAAGCTCTCCATGGGGTAGGACGCGCAGGGTATGCCACTGTATTCCCACAAGCCATCGGAATGGCTGCAACTTTCGACGATTCGCTAATTTTCAATGTATTCAGTACAATCAGCGATGAAGCCAGGGCAAAATGGAACACCATGGGTGACAATGAGGTGACCCGCTACCGAGGTCTAACATTCTGGACCCCGAACGTCAACATATTTCGTGATCCAAGATGGGGCCGTGGTCAAGAAACCTACGGAGAAGATCCTTATCTGTCATCTATAATGGGAAAGGCTGTGGTGGAAGGCCTACAGGGTCCATCAGATTCAAAGCACATGAAGACTATTGCCTGTGCAAAGCATTATGCAGTGCATAGCGGTCCGGAATGGAACAGACACTCTTTTGACGCTCGCAACATTGACCCTCGAGACCTTTGGGAAACATACCTTCCCGCATTCAAGTCACTTGTTGATGCCAACGTAGGGCAAGTGATGTGTGCATATAACCGGGTGGAAGGAGAACCGTGCTGCAGTAACAAACGACTTCTTCACGACATTCTGCGCAACAAATGGGGATATGACAAAATTGTAGTTTCCGATTGCTGGGCAATCCGCGACTTCTACCGTCAGGATGCACATGCCACTCACCCATCGGCAGTAGAAGCAAGTGCCGATGCTGTCGCATCCGGAACAGATCTTGAATGTGGTTCAAGCTACAAAAGTCTTAGCGAAGCCTACAAAAAAGGATTAATCTCTGAAGCCGCTATAGATGAGAGTCTTTTGAGATTGCTGACCACCCGCCTTAGTCTCGGAGAACTCTTCGAAGACAACGACTGCGAATGGAATAATCTTGGAGAACAAGATATCTGCAGCCCGGAACATAAGAAATTAGCACTCGAGACGGCACGCAGGTCGATGACATTGTTGAAGAATAATGGAATCCTTCCTCTTCCTCATGATGCAAAAATCATTGTGATGGGGCCGAATGCCAATGATACTGTCATGCAATGGGGAAACTATAACGGATTACCACAAAGCACCATCAGTATTCTTGACGGTATCCGCACCATATCACCTGACGCTCCTTATCTCAAAGGCTGCGACTACGTTGAAAATAAAAATATTCGTTCCTGCTTCGATCAACTTAAAATCAAAGGGAACAAAACAGGAATAGCCGCAAGATATTGGAATAACCTTGAACAAGAGGGAAAGCCGATAGCATCAGAAACACTCACCTCTCCTATCAACAAGAGCAACGGCGGTGCAACAGTATTTGCACCCGACGTAAACCTTGAAAATTTCTCAGCTATATATGAGACTCAGTTCATACCTCAAGAAACAGGAGAATATGTGATAACAGTGTCGACAGATAGAGGATTACGCAGCCTCAAAATCAACGGACAACACATGATGAAAGGAAACGGAGATTATGCACTGAGAGACTATGTAGTAAATTTCCATGCAGAGAAAGGTAAGAAATACGACATTTACCTTGACTATTCCCATAAGACGGGCCCAGCCCTTCTGAAATTTGACATCGGACAAAAGACAGCCTATGACACTGACTGTGGCGAGGCAGACGTGGTCATCTTTGCAGGAGGTATCACGCCGGCGCTTGAGGGCGAGGAAATGCCAGTATCATTCGAAGGGTTCAAAGGAGGAGACCGCACGAGCATTGAACTTCCGAAAATTCAGCGTGAACTGATATCCAATCTCAAGAAACAAGGAAAGAAAGTGGTATTTGTCAACTGCTCCGGAAGTGCCATAGCACTTGCTCCTGAAGATTCTATCTGCGATGCCATTCTTCAGGCATGGTATCCCGGTGAAGCCGGCGGTCTTGCAGTGGCAGAGACATTATTTGGCATCAACAACCCGGCTGGACGTCTTCCCATAACTTTCTACAAGAACGATGCCCAGTTGCCAGACTTTGAAGACTACAGTATGGAGGGTCGCACTTATCGATTCATGACAGAAAAACCTCTCTACGCTTTCGGTCATGGGCTCAGCTACACTACTTTTGAATATTCAGAACCTGTAATTACAACTTCAGATGCCTCAAAACCAATGATCTTGAACGTTAACGTGAAAAACAGCGGTGATGTTGATGGGGATGAAGTGGTACAGGTATATGTAAAAAATATTGCAGACAACGAGTTAAATAAGACCCTTCGTGCCTTCAAGAGAATCCACCTCAAAAAAGGGGAAGCTCAAGACATAAGCTTTGAACTGGGTCCGGAGACTTTCGCTTTCTACAATCCGGAATCAGGAGAAGTGGAACCAATATCAGGCGAATATTCGATTTTTGTAGGAGGTTCTTCCGAAAACACTAAGGAAATAAAAGTTAAGAAATAGCTTACATCCGAAATCAAGTCTTCGGTCACTCCTACAGTAGTTTATCTGCAATAAGACGTTCGTATCTTCCTCCGACTGGTTTATACCAAACCTGAACTCTATATTCATTTCGCGTTTCATGTTTGTTACCCTCAATCAAACTTGAATCCGGCTTCCGTTCCCCTCGCCGCGGAACTGCAACATAACGATAATTATAGCTTCCCTGCTTCAAGGGAAGCTCAAGCAGATAAGCTCCTTCTTTGTAATCATATCGCATACGCGAAGATTCATCGTGCAGATAGCAGGTAAACTCTCCATCCACATAAACGTCTGCACCCACAACCTCGGGAGTATCGAGACGGAAATGAACGGTTATATAGTCAGCACCTAAGTCCGAATCTGTGGAATTGTATTCTCTCACAAGGAATCGTCCCTGTTGGGTCTGGTCGTAGCTGTATTCCTTAGAAGCACGCTCTCGGTCGGGAGCAAGCCATGCATGATAGTTTCTGTTAAAAAATCGCATGGAATCCACATGCATGTCATCGTAACCGGCACGTACGGTTTCGAATCTGCGGTATTCATTACCTGCTTTGAATATTAACTCCGGTTGATGTGAGTAGACGATTTCCTTACCCTCCATACGGGAAGGAGTGTGCAGTGTTTTTTTGGATTCAGGTGCACTGTTTTGGGTTATATCAACACGAAGCATTGTATATGGATCTTCAATGACTACATTAGTAGGCACAATATCAAGTTCAAGTTGTTGCCATTCTGTATTAATACCTCTGTCAGTACTGGAAGAAACAGTACCCTTTACTCCAGCCACTTCCTCCGACAAAGAAAATCGAGCTTCCGCAATAGTCTCATCCGGATTTTCTCTCTCAAAAATCTGAACGATGTAGTTGCCAGAAAGCATCGGATTAATTTGCTCATTAGGGATAATGATGCGATAGTTTACATAGTGCACAAAAGTGTTTGAAGAAAAAGCCCAGTCATCTATATCTGCAATATTGAATCCATCAAGAAATTCGGAATCAAGCATTCCAGACGGTTTCCAATCTGATCCGCAATGTATAAGACGGTATTGAAGATCACTATAATCCTCACCCCATTCATCGAAATTCACAACAATTCTCTCATCGCTTCCTAAGCGTATAGATGGAGAGGCCATAAACTCACCTTCTTTCATCACTTTCATGGAGCGGATTGGTCCAACTACGGAATATGCTTCGAGCGACAGCAAGAACGACAGCAAGAAAATCAACGACTTTTTCACCAAACAATTATAAATTAAGTAATTTACATGTAAGAATATGCAAACATTTCTTTTGAGTGCAACCTTATGAAGGATTTTGTCTAAGCCATTCATGTGCGGTTAGCTCCAGTTCCTCGTACCAACGAGCACCAAAACGGCGTATCAAGGGGTCCTTAAGGAATTCGTATACGCGAACACCATTCTTTCTACCCAAAACTTCTGCACATCGGCATATCTTCCACCGATGGTAGTTGACCGCAGTCATCCCACCATAGTCTTTCAACCTTATTGGATAAAGGCTGCAACTTATTGGCTTGAAAAATTCGTCATGACCTTCACGGCGCAATTTTTCGAGTAAGCACAGGCACTTACCCCCAGGTGCATAGCAAGTGAATATACAATCCTTGCCATTTACGATACTTGTGACAAGATCTCCTTCCTCATCAATATACGATGCTCCCTGGTCGCAAGCCACTTCCTTGGCAGCCGGAGTCATATATGGCATAACCTTTGGAAGAAGCTTATTGAGACGCTCACTCTCATCTTCTGTCAGCGGGGCACCGGCATCCCCCTCTATGCAACATTCTCCAAGACAAGTATCAAGGTCACATTCGAAGTATCCTTCCACTACGTCGAGAGAAACCAGCGTATCGTTTATTTGGATCATAGCTTTTACAGGTTATCATTAATTGAAGATATTGGAGAGATGTTTCTCAAGATCTGTGCTGGTTATATTGGTTGTCAACACACCATCTTTAGCTATGGAAATATTTCCGGTCTCCTCACTGACCACAACACATAATGCATCGGAAGCCTGGCTCATTCCAAGAGCAGCGCGGTGCCTTAATCCCAAATGTTTCGGAAGATTCATGTCGTGGCTTACCGGGAGAATACAACCAACCGACACAATCCTACGACGTGCTATTATCATGGCACCGTCGTGGAGCGGAGAGTTCTTGAAAAAAATATTCTCTATAAGGCGAGTATTGATATCGGCATCAATAATATCACCGGTTTTTTCATAATCACCAAGCGGCACTTTACGTTGAAAACAGATAAGCGCACCGGTTTTCGACTTCGACATCGACAGACAGGCATAAACCACAGCCATGACAAGTCCATGATATATTTTAGTATCCTTGTCATTATGATGGAAAATCCTTTTTAATTGACTCAAATGTCCACGCGAACCAATTTCAATTAGAAAACGCTTGATCTGGTCTTGAAATAGAATTACGAGCACAATCAAACCGATACTCATAAATTTATCAAGGATGGTGCCGGTAAGCTTCATATCGAAGATTTCAGCCGCGACAACCCAAATCACAATAAAGAGCAGAACTCCATAGAAGAGGCTGATAGTGCCTGAGCTCTTCATCACTCTATATACATAAAAAAGAAGAGCTCCAACTATCAATATGTCGATAAGATCTTTTATTCCGAATGATATCATGGTCGGTGGTCTGTTGTGAATGGTCGGTAGTCTGTTGGTAGAAGAGATATCGTTTCACGGGTCTGGACTGCAGCCGCAACGTCGTGGACACGAAGAATTGAGGCTCCATGCAATAGTGCGAAAGTATTCAATGCTATGGTTCCTGGAAGCGTATCTTCCGGTTTGAGGCCAAGCGGTCGCCAAATCATTGATTTTCTGGAAACACCCACAAGGACAGGGAGTCCAATCCTGCAGACCTCGTCAAGAGAAGCGAGAAGCTGATAGTTTTGCAGCACATCCTTGGCAAATCCAAATCCTGGGTCTACAATTATGTCGCAGACACCCCGCTCCCGAAGCATCTTAATCCGTAGAGCAAGCTCCGTAATGACATCTGCAACAACATCATTATAATTTGCATGAGAAGCCATATCTGCAGGCACACCACGCATGTGGGTGATAATGTACGGGACTTTCATTTCAGCAACCGTGTCGAACATTGACTCATCGAGAGTTCCCCCGGAAATGTCATTTACGATATCAGCACCGGCTTCCACACATTTTCGGGCTACATCCGCTCGAAAAGTATCAACTGAAATCACAGCCTCACTCCATTCACTTCGCACTATATCAATTGCCATCTTAAGGCGATTCCATTCCGTTTTGGAATCAACCGGCTCTGACCCGGGACGGGTGCTACACGCCCCAATATCGACACAGTCTGCTCCTTCGTCACGAATTGTCCGGACACGTTCCAATATCCCCGCTTCATCCGAGACTCGACAGCCGGCATAGAATGAGTCGGAAGTGACATTTAATATACCCATAATCCATGGTCGACTGAAGTCTTTAAGACGTCCGCCAATATTGATAGTCTGGTCCAGATTTTGTTTCATGCCACAAAATTAACAAAATTTTGGCAGTTACGGAAATTTTTTGTAATTTTGCACCCAGATTTGCAATCGCTGACAAGAAGGATGCGAGAGTGGCATCTGCGAAAAGGATACTTGTTATGTTGCAAATAAATTTTAATCATTTAAACCACAATGGATTTAATCAAAGTAGTGGAGGAAGCTTTTGCAACTCCTAAAAAAGAATTCGACTCATTCGGTCCTGGCGACACTGTCACTGTAGCATACCGAATCAAAGAGGGTAACAAGGAACGTATCCAGCAGTATCGTGGCGTTGTGATCCGCATCTCCGGTCATGAAGACAAGAAGCGTTTCACTGTTAGCAAGATTTCTGACGGAATCGGTGTAGAACGTATCTTCCCGATTGAATCACCCTTCATCGAATCAATCACAGTTAACAAGCATGGTAAGGTTCGTCGCGCAAAACTCTACTATCTGCGCAACCTCACCGGTAAGAAAGCCCGCATCAAAGAGCGCTTCATCAAGAAAGACAAATAATGCAGACTTATCTTGCAAGGCTATAGAAATCGGACGGAAATGTTTTTCCGCCCGATTTTTATTATTTCAACATCACATTGAGGGGATTTGATTGTTATTAAATTGTATGGCAAAAAAAGTTAAGAAAAATAAAGTGACGTTCACTGCCGACGCAAGGGAAGGTCTTGTGGTAAAGAACACCGGAAGCGCTTATGTGGTTAGGCTGGATGATTCAGCCTTGGTAAACTGCCGCATCAAAGGGAATTTCCGTATAAAGGGTATCCGCACCACTAATCCCGTTGCTGTCGGCGATCACGTAATGGCTGTTCGAGCCACTGACGACGTGTGGTATATAACTGAAATAAAACCGCGTACCAATTATATAATCAGAAGAGCATCGAACCTTTCCAAAGAATCGCATATTCTTGCCGCCAATATTGACAAGGCCCTTCTTGTTGTGACACTTAGAGAGCCGGAGGTTCCTCTTACATTTATCGATCGTTTCCTCGCCACTGCAGAAGCATATCGTATTCCGGCAGGAATAATACTCAACAAATGTGACTTATGGGATGATATTGATAAAGAACTCGGGGAGGCTATGAAATTGCTATATGATTCTCTCGGATATCCCACCATAATAGTGTCTGCTGCTACCGGACATGGACTCGATGCCCTGAGAGAAGCAACCGCAGAGAAGACTTCATTGTTGGCAGGCAACAGTGGCGTTGGAAAGTCATCGCTCATAAATGCACTGATCCCGGGCATCAACCTTCGCACCGGAGAGATTTCCGAGCTTTACCATACCGGAACACACACGACTACATTTTCTGAAATGCTCGACCTTCCNTACNGAGGTGAAATTATTGACATNCCNGGNGTAAGAAGTTTCGGAACTATAGATTTCACTATAGAANATACNGGACACTTCTTCCCGGAGATATTCAAAGCTTCGAGCAATTGCAAATACAGCGATTGCCGTCACACCGGAGAACCCGGATGCGCAGTTAAGGATGCAGTGGCTGAACACCGTATCGCAGAGTCAAGATATGCTTCATATCTCAATATCCTTGAGGAAGTAATGGAAGGATCAGGAGATAAATACCGTAAGGCGTTCTAATGATTTTAGAAGTTTGAATTATTGAAATTAAAAATAATAAATATATGAGAAATGCCATGACATTACTCTCTGCCACCCTCATCATGACAGGGATTGGAGCTCCAAGCCTATCAGCATCGGAACGAAGTAAATATGATGAGCAGTTTGCCAGTTATCCCCTTTATAATGGTGATGATCTGGAACTGAAGATTGACAGCACCGGCACCCACTTCCGGCTATGGAGTCCCCAAGCACAGGAGGTTTCGCTAAATCTATATAACACCGGGCTAAATGGGAAACCTTACCAGACGATTCCTATGACATTCCATGCAGACAACGGCACATGGACTGCAAATATCGACCAGCAACTATATGGGAAATTCTATACATTCAAAGTGAAGCAAGATGGCAGATGGCTTGACGAAACACCCGGAGTGTGGGCGAAGGCTGTAGGAGCTAACGGAAAGAGAGCAGCCATTATAGATTTTGCCATGACTAATCCTGAAGGATGGGAAAGAGACAAGGGGCCTAAAGTCGATAATTTCACAGATGTAATTGTATATGAAATGCATCATAGAGACTTCTCCATGTCTCCCACTTCGGGCATTGCCAATAAAGGCAAATTTTTAGCTCTCACTGAAACCGGCACAACATCACCAGATGGAGAAAAAACGGGTATTGATCATCTTAAGGAACTTGGTATTACGCACGTTCATATCCTTCCAAGCTATGATTATAATTCTGTAGATGACACCAATCTTCAGCAAAACATCTATAACTGAGCTTATGACCCACAAAACTACCATGCTCCGGAAGGTAGTTATTCCACTCCTCCTTCCGACCCGGCAACCAGAGAAAAGGAAATG
>WFLX010009845.1_pt1 | contig 11480 bp, 12 predicted proteins | sample 4967041 | NCBI WGS metagenome assembly WFLX01 (sample SAMN12857096, study PRJNA449069) | gut metagenome | isolation source: stool from male and female vole | host: Microtus ochrogaster | place: USA:Florida | collected 2017 | reverse complement strand
TTCGCCGATGCAGAAGATGGGGGTGAGCTGATTTTCGAGTGCGAGAGCCACTTTGTCGCGCAGGGTGGCTGAGGTCTCGCCGTAGTACTGGCGACGCTCGGAGTGGCCGAGGATCACGTACTGTGCGCCTGTCGAGGCTACCATCGATGCCGACACTTCGCCGGTGTAGGCGCCTTTGGCTTTGTCGGCGCAGTTCTCGGCGCCGAGGCCGAGGGCAGAACCATTGATAGCATCAGCCACCGGAGCGAGATGTGTGAAAGGTACGCAGATCACTACGTCGCATTTGGGCTCTACGCGCGAGAGAGCTTCTTTTACATCTTTAGCCAGACCTACGCCTTCGGCGAGGGTGGTGTTCATTTTCCAGTTGCCTGCTACAATTTTCTTTCTCATAGGGTTTTATATGTTTTGTTTAGTTATTTCGATGCTCGCGCATGCGGCGGGCTATGCGGCGGTTTCTTTCGATGAGCCATCGGCCGATGCGCCGTATTGCGTCGGCAAAGATAATAAAAATTAAGATTATTGCCAAAGCCCAGCTGAGCGATGCGAAAAGGTAGCGCCCGTCAAACCTCCAGCTGTCGAGCGGCTTGCTTTGCATGTCGGCGATCAGTGTCTCGCCGTCGACCGACGCTGCGGTGCGCTTCCACACCACGCGCCCGTCGCGCAGGTATACCAAGGCCACATGTCCGCGGGCGAGTGCTTTGATCTGGGTCGGATCGGCCGTATATATAGGATATTCGGCCATGGCCAGGTCGCGCCACAGGGCAATCCCTTGCTCGGCGTGGTCGGTGGCCAGAACTGCCGCCATCGAACCGCCGGTGTCGCGCAGATGTCGGTAGAGGGCGTTGAGGTAGGATGTGAAAGATATATCGATGCGGTCGATGTCGGGTATGAGTACGAGAATCTGTTCGCCCCGGGGGGAGATGGCTTCGGCGGTAGCGTCGTCGCCCTCGCTGTCGTATAGCACCAGGTTATCATGCGTCGTTGCATGAGTCTCGGTGCCACCACCGGCGGGTCGGCGGTCGACAAACGTCCAGCNCTNGTCGGGGAGCGNGTCGACGGTGAATACCTCCGTACGCCCGTCACGCTCGTAGATGAACTCATACTCTTGCGCCGCGTCGGGTGCGTCGTCGTCATCACTCTCGGCGAGCATAGTTCCCTCGGGGAATGCCCGAAAATCTATCAGCGGCTGTATCGAATATCCCAGAACAGCCACCGCCAGGAGGTAGAGTGTCACGGCGGCTCCGGCCACCCACTGCAGATACCGGCTGATGAGCGGGAGCACACGCTTGTTGTACGGCACAAGGAATATCAGTGCGCCCGTGAGCAGTATGTTTTTATAGAATGTGGCCGAGTTTGATATCACGATCATGTCGCCGAAGCATCCGCAGTCGGCCACCGGGTTGTATAGATATATGTATATCGAGAGCGGGAGCATGACGCCCATTGTGGCCAGCAGCAGCCACACGGCGCCCCGGCGGTAGCACCCCAGCAGAAGCATGAATCCCAGAAGCCCCTCCCACAGCGAGAGGGCATAAGCGCCGGCAAGGGTGATGGAGCGCGGCACGTCGATACCCCAGGCGGCCTCATAGTCGGAGATTTTATAAAATACCCCCCATACATCTATGCACTTGGCCACACCCGATGCGATGAACGTGCCGCCTACCACTATGCGGCATATCCACACCAGCAGTTTGATCCATGCCGAGAGTTCCGGCGACGGTGCGGGGGCGTCAGTCGGCGCAGGCGAGGCGTATGATTCCGAAAAGCGCATAGTTCACCATATCCATATAGTTGGCATCAATACCCTCGGAGGCAACGGTGTGGCCCGCGTGGTCCTCGATCTCTTTGGTGCGCATCACCTTGGTGAGTATCAGGTCGACATAGCTCTCAAGGCGCATGGAGCGCCACGCCTCGTCGTAGTCGTGATTTTTGGCAGTAAGCAGTGTCAGGGTGTCGTGCATGAACCGGTCGTAAAGCTCCACGGCGCGCGTAGTGTCGATGTCGACTGTCACAGTATTGCCGAGCTCAAGCTGTATCAGCCCGATTATGCCGTAGTTGGCTATCCCGATAAATTCGGGCAGATACCCCTCGTCGACCATTCCGCGGCCCCCTTTCTCCTGAAGCGAACGGATGCGCTTGGCCTTGATGAAAATCTGGTCGGTGAGCGACTGCGGCCGCAGGATGCGCCACGAGGCGCCGTAGTCGGCCAGTTTGTCGGTGAACACTTTGCGGCATATGGCTGTCGCTTCGGCAAGTTGCTTCTGAGTGTGAGTAGGATTCATGTCGCGATATTTTGTGCAAAGTTAGCATATTTTCATCACATAGTCTAAAAAACCGTGAATACGTGCCATCACGCGCTATCATTCGCCCCTGAAAAGTTTGGAAATATCGCGAGAAAAACAGTAATTTGTACCCACGAAAGCATCATGCTTCCGCAATGTTTCTTTTGTAAAGAATATCAGCAGGATAAACAGAATGAAATCTACCCGTCTCCTTCTCGCGCCCGTTATTGCCGTGGCGCTTATGGCTGTATCGTGCCGCAACTCAAATACAGAATCTTCGGCCGACGCAGCCGAGATACACAACTTTGATGTGCATGAGCTCATCAAGTCGGCATCACGCAGCTACAGCGTGACATTTCCCGAGACTTCCGATTCGTGCTTNCTCACCGTCTACACCTCGGTGCAGTGGCCGGTGAAATTCGGCGACTACGATCTCACTGCGCTGCAGGACACNCTTCTGAGCCGTATGTATCAGTCGCAGGGCGNGACGGATGTCGATAANGCCNTAGCCNGTTTCATCAACGACCGCGATATATTCGACGACCCCTCGATCAGCTGCACCCCGATCGACTCGATAGTCAACGAGCGGCAGTCTAACTATTACATCGTCTATACCGCCAAGCTCCTTGAGCTCACCGAGCGTGTAGCCACATATCAGATATCCAACAGCTCGTATCTCGGCGGCGCACATCCGTATACGGGCACTTCGCCGTTCACCTACGACCTCAAGCAAGGGTGCGTGCTGACACTCGACAATGTGTTCAAGCCCGGCACCTCCGACCGTCTGCTCGAAATGATCAAGAGCGAGCTCGCCGCTCAGCTCGGATTGAGCAATCCGGCAGCTCTGGCCAAGGCCGACATCTTCGTCGACAACCTTTTTGTCAGCCCCATGATCTATATATCGGCATCCGGCGGCGGCGTGGTGTTCCACTACAACCCATACGAGATAGCCCCCTACTCGCGAGGCCCCATCGACGTAGAGCTTGCCGCCTTCGAGCTCACACCGTACCTTACGGCGTCGGCCGACTCGCTGCTCAATCAGTAAATCCCTCCCTCTGAGGATAGATAAAGCGCGCGAGCCCGACGATATAGCGGCGGAAGCCCGGGCGATAGTCGAGCAGGCGGTCAAACCAACCGAGGTGCGGGTTGACCAGCTTGACCACGTACCCTACATAGAACATGGCAAACAGCGTGCCCGCGCCCACTACAGTCCAAGGCCACGATCCGAAGAAGAAGAACCCCGATATTACAGCCAGTATAACTAATGTAGTGTCGACGGCAATCTTGACAATCGGGAACGGACGCCCCGTGACACGCGCTATCGCAACCTGTATCCCTTCGCCCGGCATAGTCACCGATCCGCACCTTATCTCTGCCGCCACGGCACACCCCAGCACCGTAGCCCCGGCGAATTGTGCGAAGATCTGACTATAGAGCGCATCGTACGAGAAGAAAGAGGTGATCCACATGTTGATGTCAAGAAAGGCGCTGAATACCACGCCGACCGCGAGCTGAAACAACTGCACCGGCTCAAACCGCCGCCTCAGTATCAACACCTGGGCTGCCACAAGGATGATGTTCATCACATTGGTATATCCCCCGATAGTCCACCCCGGCGCAAGACCCGCCTCTCCGGCGAGCGTAAACGACATAGGGATCGACGAGATCACCCCGCTGCCGAGATTTGACCGCACGCACAGCGCCACACCCAGCGTCATGAAAAACATTGAGACAAGCAAAAGCGTGTGTTGCCACACAAAACCGGTAACCTTATCTTTCGTAATCATTCCACGTCATGTCATAAAACCACTGCGAAGTTACAAAATAATCGTGACTCGGCGACACACTTCCTTCAGCTGCTGCTTGCTGCGCAACCTGAAAGTATGCGCGCTCCGAGTTTAAGCTCCGAGACTGCTCTTGCCGCAGAATCGACTGAATCGAAAAAACAAATCGCACAAAAAACGCATCTAATGTTTGGCTGATAAAAATAATTTGTGCAACTTTGCAGCCGTCGAACAGAAATCGACGTTGCTCATTATGATTAGCATCAGCCGTCACATCCATCATTTCCATCACCACCGGTCTGCTCTGGGGGCGAAGTTGCTATGCATGTGATTATTCATGTGAAAATTAAAAAAACATAATACAAAGCCTCAGAGCCAAGGGTTTTTAACCCAACTCTGAGGCTTTTTATTACAAACACTTTTAGTTGAGCTTGCGAAAATTAATACAGATATGCTAAGAATTGCTATTCAAAACAAAGGTCGTTTGGGAGAGGAGTCGGTTGGGCTACTCGGACGCATCGGTATCAAGATCGACACTGCCAAGCGTAAGTATCTCTCCAAAGCCATCAATTTCCCTATTGAAGTGCTTAATGTCCGCGACGACGATATTCCGGGCCTTGTGGCGGAGAATTCCGCCCAGCTCGGCATTGTCGGACTCAACGAAGTGGAGGAGAAAGGTGCGAAAGTCGACATCGTTCGCCCACTTGGATTCGGTGCTTGCCGTCTTTCTCTCGCTATCCCGAAACAGCAGGAATATACCGGCCCTGAATATTTCCGCGGCAAACGTATTGCCACATCATATCCCCGAATCCTCCGCCGATACTTCGATAGCCTCGGTATCGAGATAGTACCGGTGGTGATATCCGGCTCAGTGGAGATCACTCCCTCAGCCGGGATGGCAGACGCAATTTTCGATATCGTCTCCTCCGGCGGAACGCTTATCTCAAATGGTCTCAAGGAGGTGGAGGTGGTCATGGAGTCGGAGGCCGTACTTGTTGCAAATCCTTCGCTCTCAAAGGAAGACCGTGAAGCGCTCGATGAAATTGAGTTTCGCATAGAGAGCGACAGCATCAGCCGTGGTATGAAATATCTGCTTATGAATATCCCGACTGAGAGCCTCGAAAAGGCCATCGATATTCTTCCGGCTATGCGGTCGCCGACAGTCATTCCGCTCGCTACTCCGGGTTGGCACTCACTCCACTCTGTAGTGGAATCTTCAACGCTCTGGGAGAAGGTGCGCCAGTTGAAAGAGATTGGTGCGGAAGGAATCCTTGTGTTATCAGTCGACAAAATTATCCCATGAAAATATACAATAATCCTGACCAATCTCAATGGGCAGAACTTTGCCGTCGGGCAAAAACTGAGGAGAACGCTGAAGTCGAAAATATTGTCAGCAAAATAATCAGTCGGGTCCGTAAAGATGGCGACGAAGCCCTGATGCAGCTTGCTTCCGAAATCGACGGTCTGTCCACTCCCTACGATTTGAAAGTTTCAGCCGAAGAATTTGCCGAGGCGGAAGCTGCAGTTCCGGAATCTCTGAAAGTGGCAATTAAGACTGCCTTGGACAATATCTCGGCATTTCACACGGCCCAACTCCCTGCCGAGATCCGTGTGGAGACTATGCCCGGGGTCGTATGCCTGCAGCGCCCTGTGGCTATACAGAGTGTGGGAATCTATATTCCGGGTGGTACGGCCCCGCTGTTCTCTACCGTTCTGATGCTTGCTATCCCTGCCCGCATTGCCGGTTGTCCGCGTGTGGTGATGACAACACCCTGCGATCGCCAGGGGCGTGTGGCGCCGGCTGTGCTGTATGCCGCCCGGGTATGCGGGGTTGATGAAGTGTATAAGGTTGGCGGTGCGCAGGCTATAGCAGCCTTGGCTTATGGCACTGAGACGATCTCGGCGGTCGACAAGATATTCGGCCCCGGCAACCGGTTTGTCACTGACGCCAAGCAGCAGGTAGGCGGACGCGCTGTGTCGATAGATATGCCTGCCGGTCCGTCGGAAGTAATGATCCTTGCCGACGATACGGCAGTACCTGAATTTGTGGCAGCCGATATACTTTCGCAGTGTGAGCATGGCGCCGATTCGCAGGGTATTGTGGTATGCAGCTCGATGGATCTTGCCGAAAAAATCCGGAATGCCATCGAGGCTCAGGCATCAAAGCTTGATCGGGCGGTATACGTAAACCGCTCACTCGATAACTCCCGCCTTATTGTGCTTCAGGAGCGTGCCGATATGATTGCCTTTGCCAATCTATATGGAGCTGAGCATCTGATCATCTCCCTGAACGATCCGGTCAAAGCTGCCGATAAAATCACAGCTGCCGGCAGCATCTTCATCGGCAATTATTCACCGGAAAGTGCCGGCGACTATGCGTCCGGCACCAACCACACACTCCCCACCTCCGGCTGGGCGCACAGTTGCAGTGGGGTAAATATTGACAGCTACATGCGCAAAACCACCATACAGCACCTTACCTCCGAAGGCCTCGCACGCCTTGCCGACACTATCACCGCTATGGCTGATGCCGAGGGNCTTGAAGCCCACGCTGAGGCCGTAAAAATCAGAATGCAATGCAAATAACTGATCTTATACGTCCGAATATCCGCTCTCTTCAGCCATATTCCACTGCCCGTGATGAANATGAGGGTGATCTCGGGATATTTCTTGATGCCAACGAGTCTCCGTATGATAACGGCTATAACCGCTATCCCGATCCGCACCAGAANCGTCTGAAAAGCCTGCTTNCCNCCATAAAAGGTGTAGGCGTGGAAAATATCTTTATAGGNAATGGCAGCGATGAGGCGATCGATNTACTGTTCCGCATATTCTGCCTGCCCGGCAGAAGCAATGCCATCTCAATAGCTCCAAGNTATGGTATGTATGAAGTGGCNGCCGACATCAACGATGTCGAGATGCGCAAGGTGCTTCTNAACGACGATTTCTCTCTTCCCGTCGACCGGCTTATTGATGCCGCTGATGCGGACTCACGTCTGCTATTCATCTGTTCGCCCAACAACCCTACCGGCAATGCTTTCGCTCGCGAAGAGATCGAGCGTGTGATACGAGAATTTCCCGGCATTGTGGTGGTGGATGAGGCTTATATTGATTTTTCCGATAAGCCCGGTATGCTTCCGATCCTTTCCGATTATCCCAATCTTGTAGTGCTTCAGACTCTCTCCAAGGCATGGGGTATGGCCGGACTGCGATGCGGACTTGCATTTGCTTCTCAGGAGATTGTCGGATATATGAACCGTGTGAAGTATCCCTACAACATCAACGTGGCTACTTCTGCGATTGTCGAACGACTTCTTTCCGAGCCTGTGGCTGCCCGGGTGGAGACCATCAAAGCAGAGCGTCGTAAGCTTGCAGAGATTCTTGCTTCTTTTCCGTTCGTGAAGCGGGTGTACCCCTCTGATGCCAACTTTCTGCTCGTTAAGGTCGATGATGCCAATGCGCTATATGACTATCTTATATCTCAGAAGATCATAGTGCGCAACCGCGACAAAGTACCCCTATGCCGGGGATGCCTCCGTATCACTGTCGGCACTCCGGAAGAGAACCGAAACCTCCTGAAATCTCTGAAGGATTATAACTCCACAACATCAAAACCATCAAATGAAAAAGCTGCTGATCATTGACCGCGACGGCACCATACTTGTAGAGCCTCCCGTAGATTACCAGATTGACTCGCTGGAGAAATTCCGGTTCATTCCGGGTGTGATAACCGCTCTTGCCGATATAGCCCGTCTCGGTGAATATGAACTTGTGATGGCTTCCAATCAGGATGGTCTCGGCACACCATCTTTTCCTGAAGAAAACTTCCTGCCACCGCACAATCTGATGTTGCAGACGCTTCGTGGCGAAGGGGTGGAATTTGCTGATATACTTATCGACCCATCTATGCCGGAAGAAAATTCTCCCAATCGCAAACCCGGGATAGGGATGTTTGGCAAATATATCGGCAATCCTGACTATGATCTGAGTGAAAGCATTGTGATAGGCGACCGCCTCACCGACGTGCAGCTTGCCAAGAATCTCGGCGCAAAGGCAATCCTCCTGCAGCCTAATGGCACCGAGGCTGAAGGGTGCGCTCTTATCACTGACTCGTGGGCGGAGATAAATGAATGGCTCCGGACATCTTCGCGCCGCGCAAGCATTGAGCGCATCACTCGTGAGACATCCATATTCGCTGAAATAGACTTGGACGGCAAGGGGTCGACGGCTATCTCTACGGGTCTGAAGTTTTTCGACCACATGTTGGAGCAGATACCTCACCACAGCGGATGCTCCTTGCTCTTAGAAGCTAAGGGCGACCTTCAGGTCGATGAGCATCACACTATGGAGGATGTGGCGATTGTGCTCGGACAGCTGATCCTGAAGGCGCTGGGCGATAAGGTGGGTATCGGGCGTTATGGATTCTCTCTTCCGATGGATGAGAGCTCGGCTACCGTTCTTCTCGATTTTGGCGGACGCTCGGAGTTTGTATGGGACGTTCCGTTCACTCGTGAATATGTCGGCGATACTCCAACGGAGATGTACAAGCATTTTTTCAAGACACTTTCCGTCGAGATGCGCTGCAACCTTCATGTGACGGCCCGCGGCGAAAACAATCATCACCTGATCGAAGGTGTCTTCAAAGCATTTGCCAGAGCTCTCGGAATGGCAGTCAGAAGAGATGTTTTCTCAAGTCAGTTACCATCAAGTAAAGGAATACTATGATAGCTATCATCGATTATAAAACAGGCAATCTACGCTCGGTAGAGAACGCCCTTTCGCGCCTTGGCGCGGAATACAGGCTTACGGCGAATCATGATGAGATCGTAAAAGCGTCGCACGTGATTCTTCCGGGGGTAGGAAATGCAGCCGAAGCAATGTCTAATCTCCGCGAAAGCGGTCTTGTCCCTACCATTCTTCGCTTGCGTAAACCGGTTCTCGGTATTTGCGTAGGTATGCAGATAATGTGCCGCCATTCCGAAGAAGGAGATGTGGAGTGTATGGGTATATTTGATGCGTTTGTAAAGAAATTTATCCCCGCTCCTGACCTGAAAGTGCCGCATACGGGTTGGAACAATCTTTCCAACCTTGAAAGCAAGCTCTTTAAGGGGATTCCGTCGGGAGCATTCGTCTACTTCGTACATTCTTATTATGCCGGGCTGTGCCCCGATACTATTGCCACGGCCCGACAAGGCGGGATGTTCAGCGCTGCGTTGCGCTACGAAAATTTCTATGGCGTTCAGTTCCACCCTGAGAAGAGCGGTGAGGTAGGGGAGCGCATCATCAAAAACTTCCTTGAATTATGAGAAAAATAGAAATTATTCCGGCCATAGATATTATCGACGGGAAGTGTGTGCGTCTTTCGCAAGGCGACTATGGCCGCCGTACCATTTACGATGCCTCTCCGCTCGAGATGGCTCGTCGCTATGCCGACATAGGAGTGCGCCGGCTGCATGTGGTCGACCTTGACGGCGCAAAGGCATCAAGTCCCGTCAATCTCCCTGTGTTGGAAAGGTTAGCCTCAGTAAGCGGGCTTGAGATAGAGTGGGGCGGAGGTATCAAGTCCGAGCAGGCTCTCGCTGATATATTCTCAGCCGGAGCAAAATATGCAGTAGTAGGGAGTGTCGCTGCCCGGCAGCCGAAGCTGTTTGCTCAGTGGCTTGAAGAGTTTGGCCCCGACAGAATGGTGCTCGGTGCCGATATCTCCAATGGTAAAATCGCTACCCATGGTTGGCTCGAAACCGACGACAAGAGTGTCGACAATCTTGTAGATCTGTTTCTTACTCACGGTCTGTCGCAGGCGATAGTGACGGAAATATCCCGCGACGGTATGCTTTCCGGTCCGGCGACCTCCCTCTATGTCGGGCTGCAGAAGAAATATCCTGATGTGGCCTTTACGGTATCAGGGGGGATCGGCAGCAGCCGGGATATCATCGACCTCGACCGCGCGGGCCTGCAGCGCGTCATAGTAGGGAAAGCGATATATGAAAATAAAATTCCACTGAAATTTATCCAAGAATGGTTGCAAAACGCATAATACCCTGCCTCGATGTAAAGGACGGGCGCACAGTGAAAGGTATAAATTTTGAGCAGCTGCGCGATGTCGGTTCACCGGTAGAATTGGGCAAGTTTTATGCCCGTGAAGATGCCGATGAGTTGGTATTTCTCGACATAAGTGCCTCGGCTGAAGGACGGCGTACTTTTACATCGCTGGTGGAGCAGATCGCCCGGGAGATCAACATTCCCTTTACTGTCGGCGGAGGTATCTCTTCTATTGAAGACGCTTCACGTCTGCTCAATGCCGGCGCTGATAAAATCACGCTTAACACCGCCGCCGTGGCCGATCCGACCCTTATCGACCGCATTGCCGCCCGCTATGGACGTCAGTTTGTGGTGGTGGCAATCGACGCTCGTCTGGAGGATGATGGCCTCTGGCACGTTACCACACATGGCGGACGGCGTTCTACCGATAGGGAGCTGTTTTCATGGGCTCGCGAGGCTGAGGCGCGAGGAGCCGGAGAGATCCTGTTCACATCAATGAATCATGATGGCACGCGCCGCGGATACCCCTGCGATGCCTTCGCACGCCTCAGCGATGAGGTGAGCGTGCCCATTATTGCCTCAGGAGGTGCCGGAAGCNTCGAAGATATTGCAAAGGTACTTACCGACGGACGAGCTGACGCTGCGCTGGCAGCCTCTATATTCCACTATGGTGAAATCTCNATCCNCGACCTCAAGCGCCAACTCCAATCCCGTCATATCAAAGTNGCCCTATAACGCCCCATAANCCTATATAACCATATCGTCGCTATGACCTTCGATGATTTTAATTTCTCAAAACTTGCCGACTCTCTCCTCCCGGTGATAGTGCAAGATGCCGTCACTCTTAAAGTGCTGATGCTCGGATATATGAACCGTGAGGCTTTCGACCGTACCGTCGAGACCGGTCACGTCACATTCTGGTCGCGGACACGCAGCCGGTTATGGACCAAGGGGGAGACATCCGGTCATTATCTCCAGCTTGTAGATATGTATCCCGATTGCGACTCAGACGCTCTCTTAGTGAAGGCAAATCCCATTGGTCCTACATGTCATCGAGGCACTACATCATGCTTCGACACCCCTGAGTCGGAGGGCTTCATCCGTCGGCTCGAGCAGATAGTGGCAAAACGCAAAGAAGAGATGCCCGAAAACTCCTACACTACGCGCCTGTTCATAAAGGGCGTGAAAGCTATCTCCAAAAAGGTCGGTGAAGAAGCCACGGAAGTCATAATAGAAGCTGTCGACGGCAATCGTTCGCGTTTCATCTACGAAGCCGGCGACCTGATATTCCACCTCCTGGTGCTCTGCCGACAGATGGGTGTCGGCCTCGACGACCTCGAGTCCGAACTTTCACTACGCCATTAGTTCTTTC
>WFLX010015243.1_pt1 | contig 11483 bp, 9 predicted proteins | sample 4967041 | NCBI WGS metagenome assembly WFLX01 (sample SAMN12857096, study PRJNA449069) | gut metagenome | isolation source: stool from male and female vole | host: Microtus ochrogaster | place: USA:Florida | collected 2017 | reverse complement strand
CCGTCGCTTTTCATAATAGACAAAGCGGGAGACACAAGGCCTATGGTTGATTTTCAGGGCAAGTATTTTNNGAAGGANGATATGGATGCTGANTTTGCGCNATTGTNTGTGAATGAGGCTTNTTGGAAGCATAGNGGTGACTATGTTAAGAACACATACGACCCAAAATACAACGTGGACGGTAAATATGACGAGAAAGCCGCGTCAAAGGATATGGACCTTAATGTCGTGCTTTGCATTGAGATGAAGGAAGCCGGAGATGCTTTCAGAATAGAGAAGCATGTGCACAATTATCCACATTGCTGGAGAACGGACAAGCCGGTGCTTTATTATCCGCTCGATTCTTGGTTCATACGCTCTACGGCTTGCAAGGAACGTATGGCGGAATTGAACAAGACCATTAACTGGAAACCGGAGTCAACCGGTACGGGGCGTTTCGGTAAGTGGTTGGAAAACCTTAACGATTGGAACCTGTCGCGCTCACGTTATTGGGGAACACCTTTACCAATATGGCGTAACCGTGACACAAAGGAGGAAATCTGCATAGGAAGTCTTGAAGAATTATATTCCGAGATAGAAAAAGCCGTTGCCGCGGGGATAATGAAAACCAACCCTCTCAAGGATAAAGGTTTTGTTCCCGGAGATATGAGTCAGGAGAATTATGATCGTATTGACATTCACCGTCCTTATGTGGATGATATAAAACTTGTGGGAAAGGATGGCTCCGTGCTGACGAGAGAGTTGGATCTCATAGACGTGTGGTTCGATTCAGGTGCCATGCCGTATGCTCAGGTGCACTATCCTTTCGAGAACAAGGAGGTGATAGACAGCCGTAAGGCTTACCCGGCGGACTTTATTGCAGAGGGAGTGGATCAGACACGTGGATGGTTCTTTACCTTGCATGCCATAGCAACAATGGTGTTTGACTCCGTGGCTTATAAGAATGTAATATCAAATGGCCTTGTGCTGGATAAGAATGGGGTTAAGATGTCCAAACGCATAGGCAATGTCATAAATCCGTTTGACTGTATAGCTACGTACGGAACGGATGCCGTGCGTTGGTATATGATAACCAATTCTGCACCGTGGGATAACCTTTCCTTTGATCCGGACGGTGTGAAAGAGGTGACATCATCATTCTTTATAAAGTTGTATCAGGCCTATTCTTTCTTCACGCTTTATGCCAATGTGGACGGCTTTGATTATTCTGAGAATGATGTGCCGTTTGAGGACAGACCCGATTTTGACCGTTGGTTGTTATCAGAACTAAACAGTTTGGTTAAGGATGTTGATGCTTCGCTTGCCAATTATGAGCCGACACCTGCAGGAAGACTTATACAAAACTTTGTAATAGAGAAATTATCAAACTGGTATATACGTCTTAATAAGAAACGCTTTTGGGGCGGTGGTATGACAACAGATAAGTTGTCGGCTTATCAGACATTGTATATCTGTCTTGATACATTGAGTAGAATAGTTGCTCCGCTGTCTCCATTCTATGCCGATCAGCTTTTCAGGGATTTGAATAATGTAACGGGTAAGGACAGCGCTATCAGTGTGCATCTTGCCAAATATCCCGAAGTTAAGGAAGAATGGATTGACAAGGAGTTGGAGAACGCTATGCAGGTGGCCATGCAGGTGACGTCAATGGTACTCTCATTGCGTAAGAAAGTGAAAATACCTGTGATACAAGCACTGCAGGCTATATCAATCCCTGTAAACGACAAGATACTGCGTGGAAGCATAGAACGTATGGCAAATGTGATTCTTACGGAAACGAATGTAAAGGAATTGCAGTTTATTGAGGAAGGGCAGGGAATGCAGCTGGTGAAGAAAGTGAAATGCAATTTCCGAACCATGGGTAAGAAATTCGGTAAACTTATGAAAGCTGTTAATGCCGCTGTGATAGCCATGTCGCAGGAGCAGATTAGCCAATTGGAGCAGGATGGGCAGATAACGCTTGATGTTGACGGGCAACCGACAGGCATAGAAGCCGTTGATGTTGAGATAATCTCAGAAGATATACCCGGATGGACCATAGCGCAGGAGGGACGTATTACCGTTGCGCTTGACATAAATATTACTCCGGAATTGAAGAACGAGGGAATGGCACGCCTTATAATAAAGCGTATTCAAGCATTGCGCAAGGATAGCGGACTGGAGATTACAGACCGTATAAAGGTGACGCTTGAACAAAACGAGGCATTGGAAAATGCTGTGAAAGTGTTCGGAGAACATATTTGTTCACAGGTGCTCGNAAANGAACTGCTGTTTGGAGNCGCCGCACAAGGTGTGGAAGCTGAATTCGGTGAGTTTAANGCANNAGTAATGATAGAGAAGAAGTGATTTCTTCCTTTATCATATATTATACNNAAAAAATAAACGACTAAAACCTATGGCAGAAATAATTAAGCGTTACAGCGATGCAGATCTTGCTGAATTTAAGCAGATTATTGATGAGAAACTGGAGCGTGCGCGTCATGATTACAGCGACATGATGCGTGCACTCCGTAACGATGAGGGTAATGATGTAGCCGATACGTCGCCTACATATAAGATTTTGGAAGAGGGAGTGGCCACACAGAATAAGGCGGAACTGATAGTGCTGGCACAGAGACAGCAGAAGTTCATACAGGGACTGGAAGCGGCTCTCATAAGAATTGCCAACAAAACCTACGGTATAGACCGCATAACCGGCGAACTTATCCCGAAAGAAAGATTACGCGTCGTGCCTCATGCTACTCTGTCCGTAGAGTCAAAAATGAACAAAAATCATTGATGAAGAAAACAACGAAATGGGGTATTGCCGCCGGATTGTTTGTTGTTGTGTTGCTGATTGTTGATCAGTGCATAAAGATATGGGTGAAAACCAATATGTGTCTGCATGAAAGCATACGCATAACGGATTGGTTCTACATATCGTTCATAGAAAACAACGGAATGGCTTACGGTATGACATTTATACCAAAGTATGCGCTTAGCGCTTTCAGGCTTGTGGCATGTTGTGCTTTGGTATGGTTCATATGGAAGCAGATACGAACCGAGGCAAGGAAGATTTGGATAATGCTGTTGTGCATGATCCTGTCAGGGGCGGCCGGTAATCTTATAGACTGTATGTTCTATGGGCTGGTTTTTACTGATTCTTCTACATATTACACCTCTTTTTTTGTTGACTTCGGTACTGGATACGCGCCATTCCTGCAAGGTAGGGTAGTGGATATGTTCTATTTCCCGCTGATTGTGACAACATATCCGGAGTGGTTCCCGATGTGGGGCGGGCAGCCTTTCATCTTCTTTTCGCCGGTATTCAATTTCGCTGATGCCTGCATCTCTGTCGGTGTGGCGGCAATGTTGTTGTGCTGTAGAAAGGAATTGTCAATGTTGAGTTATCAGAATGAAGCTAATTAGCAGTCTTATATTGTTTATATGTCTTGTGGCATGTACGCCATCCGCTCCATCAGGTATTCTGTCAAAGGAAGAGATGGAGGATGTTCTCTATGACATGCACCTTGTACAGAGTATGTATGAGACAAGAGTGGAGGGGGTGAAGGAAGGGACTGACATGATGGTTTTAAGACTCTCTGTACTTAAAAAGCATGATATAGACCAGGCGCAATGGGACTCTTCCTTTAATTATTACTGTCGTAATTCAAGGGAATTGTATGAAATATACCAATCATTAGGAGCGCGTATAGAGAGTAATGTCATTGCACTTGGCGGAAAAGTGGACGGCGTGCAGGGAGAAGAGGCTGATACAGCGAATGTCTGGAACAGGGAGGCGGCTTTTGTGCTTATGCACCAATCACCGTATAATCTTTATGCGTTTGATGTGGAACCGGACTCTACTTTCCAAGATGGGGACAGGATAACGCTGCAATATGATGTTCAGTTTATCTTTCAAGACGGTATGCGTGATGTTACGGCATTTATGGCGGTGTATTATGACAATGACAGTATAGCTACGGTTGTAACGCACACAAGCTATGACGGGCATGGCATTGTGACATTGAATAATGACGTTGAACGTCTGCATATAACAAGGATAAAGGGGTACTTCTTGCTGTGCCAGAACCTTATGCACAATTCATCAAATGCGAATACAAGCACAATGAGACTTGCGGCAATAAGGAATGTGAAATTGTTACACCTCAGAACCAATCCACCGGCGCCGGTATCTNAGNAGCANGAAGAGAAAACGGANTCTACAAAAGTAGACTCCTTGATGGTTGACAGTATAATGAAATCTCACGTAACAGTAGTAAATAAAATATGAAAAGAATAGTATTAATTCCGGTTCTTTCTTTAGTTTTCTCCATTACGTCTATGGCTCAAAAGATAGATCGTAAAGAAGTCGTGACACGTAACAATCCAAAAGTAAACGCAGTAGATAGTCTTGGCTCCCTTTCTGTTGGTAATGGGCACTTTGCAACTACTGTGGATGTAACTGGGTTGCAGTCATATCCTCAATTCTACAAGAAAGGGGTTAGTCTCTGTGCGCAGAGTGATTGGGGGTGGCATTCCTATCCGAATAAGGAGGGATATAAAGTGGAAGAGACATGGGGGGCAAAGGATCTTGGGCATGGACATGAAGAGTTGTATGCCGTGCAACATCGTGATAAGGCTACTCGTGGGTATGGCGCATCAGAGTATTATCGCATTAACCCGCATAGATTGAACCTTGGTGCTGCCGGAATACTTATAACTGACAAGAAAGGAAATCAGGTGCCTATAACGGCATTGACTGATATAGAACAGTCACTTGATATGTGGGCTGGTGTTATAACATCGTCATTCAAGGCGTTGGGACAGCCGGTAGAGGTGCAGACCGTGGCACATCCTAATGTCTCTGCATTGTCGGCAAAGGTTGTTACCCCGTTGTTTATAAAAGGAAATGCCTGTATAACATTCTCATTCCCTTATCCAAGCGGTGGANATGTTNATGNTGCTTCAAATTGGAATGCNGATGATAAGCACACGACGGAGATGATCTGTCAGGATGCAAGTTCCNCGTTGTTGAAGNGCACTGTGGACGAAACGGTTTATTATGTCCGCGTTTCATGGGAGGGAACGGCTGATCTTGTTATGAAAGACAAGAATCAATATGCGTTGATATTTGGAGCTCCAAAGGGGAAGGCGACCAAGATAATGGATCCGACGATTGCGTTTACTATAGAATATACGCAGGATATGTGTGAAGCTATGGCCGGTTCTTTTAATAAAACATTGGCTGCTGCGGAAACGTATTGGAAGAGTTATTGGAATAATGGTGCGATAGTTGACTTCTCACAGTGTACGGACGAGAGAGCTAAGNAGANAGAGAGACGAGTCGTTTTGNCACAGTATCTGACAGCGNTGAACTGCCAAGGCAATACGCCTCCACAGGAATCCGGTTTGACTTTCAACACATGGTTTGGACGTCCTCACCTCGAAATGACATGGTGGCATACCGTTAACTTCTCATTGTATGGTCATGAGGAGGTGCTGGCAAGAGCACTTGATTGGTATAACTCACCAATAGTATATGACAAAGCTAAAGAGATTGCTCACAGACAGGGGTTTAGCGGCATCCGATGGATGAAGATGACAGACCCATGGGCAGGCGAGTCGCCGTCTAATGTGGGTTCTTTCTTATTGTGGCAGCAGCCCCATTATATCTATTTCGCAGAGGAAATGTACCGCCATGCGGTAAATTCATGTTCTGCTGCAGGGGACAATACGAATGGCAGCAAGCAAGCTTCAAAAGAGGAACAGGCTGTGTTGGATAAATATGGGCAATACGTTGACGAGACGGCACAGTTCATGGCTGACTATTGTACATACGATTCTGTCAATGAACGCTACAACCTTATAGGAGCAACAGCATTACAGGAGACTATGAGTTGGCAATATGCGTATAACCAGCCTTTTGAGTTGGCATATTGGCGCTATGGACTTATTGTCGCACAACAGTGGCGTGAGAGAAGAGGGCTGGAGAGAGTCAAAAAGTGGGACGATATAATTGAGAGAATATCTCCGTTGCCTGAGCGTGACGGTATTTATCTTGCGGGAGTGGCTCGCGTTGAGGAAGATGATAAATATCGTACTCTTACCACTACTGATCATCCTGCTGTTCTTGCCGCATGTGGTATGTTACCGCAACTTGAGGTACAGAATAGGATGTATGATAACGGCAACCTCGCCCCATTGTTCTCTTATGAAAAAATGCGTAATACATATAAATGGGTGATGAAGAACTTTGATTTCGGTGATATGTGGGGATGGGATTTCGGAGTGTTGGCAATGTCTGCCGCGCGTCTCGGACTTCAGGAAGAGGCGGTACAGGCATTGGTTCTGCCGGTACAGAAGAACACATATCTTAACAACGGGCATAATTTCCAGAATGAACGTTTGAAGATTTACCTTCCCGGTAACGGCGCTATAATGGAAAGTGTTGCAATGATGTGTGCCGGATGGGAAGGATGTCCGAACATAGCAAATCCCGGTTTCCCGCAAAACGGTAAATGGAAAGTACGTTGGGAGGGACTTAATAAGATGCAATGATATTATAAGAAGGTTGTAGGTTAATGCCGGTCGGATTATCCGATATGTTGTATGGCCTGCAACTTTCATAGTTTATAAATTTATAGACCACATATTTTGTACTGTAAATAAGATGGCTTCCACATTACTCGATAATGCTGTATCACAGTTTTCAAGATTGCCGGGCATTGGTAATAAGACGGCCTTACGTCTTGTGTTGCATCTGTTGCGACAGGATGAGAATGAAGTGTCAATGTTCGCTGAGTCTCTGACAATACTTAGAAGAGAGGTGAAATATTGCAAAGTTTGTCATAATATATCCGATACAGAAATTTGTCAGCTGTGTGCTGATACCTCACGAGATGCCTCTGTAGTATGTGTTGTGGAGAATATACAAGATGTTATAGCCATAGAGCGAACGCAACAGTATAGGGGACTTTACCATGTGTTGGGAGGAGTAATATCACCTATGGATGGTATAGGACCTGGAGATATAGAGATAGACTCTCTTGTTAAGAGAGTAGAAAGCAATAGAACAGACATAACTGATGGTAAAGATGTAGTTCAGATAAAAGAGATTGTGTTTGCCTTGGCTTCAACAATGGAAGGAGACACAACAAATTTCTATATCTCAAGAAAGCTAAAAGACTTTACAGGCTTAACAATGTCTGTAATAGCGAGAGGTATAAGTGTTGGAGATGAGTTGCAATATGCCGATGAAGTTACGCTTGGCAGGAGCATTGTGAACCGCACCCCTCTTTAGTTTGCATACAGTTGAATGTACAGAATAACAAATTACTAAATATAATAATCCCATAACATTAGCCGCGATGGATTTTATTCTCAATTGTCTTTCGTTATTAGGTTCTTTAGGACTGTTCCTTTTCGGAATGAAGACGATGTCTGAAGGACTGGAAAAGTTTGCCGGAGCAAGATTACGGAATATTCTTGCCGCCATGACAAAAAACCGTATCATGGGAGTGCTGACAGGTATTTTAATTACGGCTCTGATACAGTCGTCGTCTGCCACCACTGTCATGGTAGTGTCATTTGTCAATGCCGGGCTTATGACGCTGGCGCAGTCTATTGGAGTTATCATGGGTGCGAACATCGGTACCACTGTGACAGCGTGGATAATCTCTGCTGTCGGATTCCAGGTAGACATCGCTGCTTTTGCCATCCCGCTTCTTGCCTGTGGACTGCCACTAATATTCTCTGGTAAATCCAACAGGAAGAGTCTGGGAGAATTTATATTCGGCTTCTCTTTCCTGTTTATGGGATTGAGCTTCTTGCAGCAGTCAGCGACAGATATGAATATCGGTTATTATGTGGCTGTAATGTTGTCGCACATTCCATGCGACAGCTTCTTTACGATCATACTGTTTGTTATTGTCGGTGCTCTTGTGACAATGATTGTGCAAGCCAGTGCCGCGACTATGGCAATCACCCTTATGCTGTTTGATATGCACATTCCCGGTTTTGGCTTTGAGCAAGCGGCAGCATTGGCTATGGGTCAGAATATAGGAACAACAATAACGGCATTTATGGCTTCACTGACAGCCAACACACAGGCACGTCGTGCTGCATTGGCTCACATGTTCTTCAATGTGTTTGGTGTTGTTGTTGTACTCTTCGTTTTCTATCCTGCCTGTAATGCTGTTAGTTGGTTTGTTACTGATGTTATGGGAGCTCAAGGGAATGAGCTTTTCAAGTTATCAGCATTCCATACAGCTTTCAATATACTGAATACTTTGTTGCTTATAGGCTTTGTCCGCCAGATAGAACAACTGGTATGCAAGGTGTTGCCGATGCCGGAGAATGGGGAAGAGGAGTATCGTCTGAAGTTTATCTCGGCCGGTATACTTTCTACTGCCGAGCTGTCTATTCTTGAAGCTAAAAAGGAAATAAACAGTTTTGCAGAAAGGTGTCATAAGATGTTCAGTATTGTTGCCGATTTGTTAACGATAAATAAGGATGAGGATTTCAACAAACAGTTCTCAAGGGTGGAAAAATATGAGAACATAACCGACTCTATGGAGGTGGAAATAGCCAACTATCTTCATAAGGTTAGTGAGGGCAGGTTGTCTGATGATTCCAAAGGACGCATACAACGAATGATGAGACAGATTGATGAATTGGAGTCTATCGGTGACTCATGCTATCACCTTGGCAGAACAATCAACAGACAACGCAATAACAGTAAGGAGGGATTCACGTCTCAACAGATAGAGCATATGCAGACAATGATGGTGCTTGTCAACTCTGCTTTGGAGGAAATGGTGAAGATGGTGGCTCATCCGGAACTTTCAGATGTGAATTATATCAAGTCAAGGAATATAGAAACGGAGATAAATAATTACCGTTCACACTTGAAAGGGCTGAACATACAGGATATAAACGATGGCAAGTATTCCTACCAATTGGGAGTGTTCTATACTGACTTTATAAGTGAGTGTGAGAAGCTTGGAGACTATGTTATAAATGTTGTGCAGGCTGCCGCGGAGTGCGCAAGACATAATAGGTGATGGGTTTGTTTGCAAACGGACAATAAAAATGCCGCTGTCATCAGTTGATGACAGCGGCAAAATGTTAATGCGTTTTACTTCTTTGATTCTTCAAGGCTTGCCTTGCGGAACTCTTTCATCATCTTCTCAATTTCGAGGGAAGCCTTACGGGCGCGTGCTCCTGCAGCCTTGTTCCCTGTTTCTGCCTGTGCTGTAGCGTCTTTTTGGAAAGCCTCGTATGATACAGCAATTTTTTCAAGTAAAGTCTTCATTTTGTTTAATTTATTTGTTTGTAATCGTTGCAAAAGTACAAAAAAAACATTGAATTGTGCAATGTATCAAAATGTTTTTGCATTATTTCACGAAAAAAGATGCAAAATACGTACTTTTGAGTAGTTTACACGCCTTTATGTATGTATTTGTGGTATATTTGTCCAAAAGCGAATAGGTCATGTGAATAACAGAAACCGAGTGAAGAATACAGTTTTACGGCGCTTACATTATTCGGGTCAACCAGCAGGGTAGGTGTGAGATTCTGCTTTTTCCCATTTTCTATTGCGTCTGTCATCAGTAGGCGTCCTATACCACAATGGCGGTATGTTTTCACTACAGCCAAAGAATCTATATAGTATTCTCCTTCACCGGCTTCATCTTCCTGTTCCAACAGCGAACTGTTATCTTCTGATACCGGTTTGCCGTCTCTGCAAGGCATGGAGAATGAGCGTATGCGTCGCTCGTGATAGTCAGAGGCGTCATAGGCAAGGCATAGTCCGACGTTTATGTTGTTGTCATACGCAATACGGCAACGTTGCCATGAATATAATGTTTGTTCGTCTTCTATCAAATCTGACAGGTGGTTATATAGACGTTCGTTGTCTTCCTTTTCTATATGCAGAGCCATTAGAATCATTGTGGATATAAATGGAATGTCAGATTTAGTCGCTTTACGTATTTCTATCATTTCTTTATAACATTAAAAGGGCGCACTACAGTGCGCCTCTTAAATCTTAATACCTTTCTATATTCACCAAATANCNTAAACACTATTGAGATTGANACTGTTTGATGACTCACGTCAGNTTATTTTCCTCATTTGCAANGNTACTTATTNTTATCGCACACACCAAGCANANGGCANAAAAAATGAGNGATGGGAANGTATATATNNANGTAAATCAAAGAAGATTCTTGTATCTTAATATCCACCATGAACCTATACTTACTATTACGGATATAATCAATGCGACAGGAAAACCTAATGTGTTTGCCTCTAAACCGTTGATAAGGTTCATTCCGAATAGTGAGGAGATAAGCGTAGGAAACATCAATATGATAGAGAATGATGTCAGAGTACGCATCACAGTGTTCATATTGTTGTTGATAATCGACGTGTATGTGTCCATCGTCGACTCTAAAATCTCTGAATATATGTGCGCTGTTTCGCGAGCCTGCGACATCTCAATGTTTACATCCTCAATCAGATCAGCATCCAGTTCGTCTATAGGTAATTTGAATTTAAGTTTCTGTAGAAGTGTCTCGTTACCTCGTATAGAAGTGATGAAATATGTCAGAGAGTCCTGTAGGCGCGATAGGTTCATCAGGGATGTATTGTCCACTGTGTGATCCATAGAGCGTTTGGCTCTGTCAAGCAACAACGATATTTGCTTCAAGCGTTTCAGATACCATACTGATGACGAGAGAAACAGGCGGAAGATCATATCCACATAGTCGGTAAATCCCTCACTGCGACGTTGTTGATAGCTGACAAAATCTATCATCATGTCAGTCTCAAAATAACATACAGTGATAAGAACATCGCCCTTGTGTATAATACCAAGGGGCACAGTTGTATATGGAGTACGTGAATTTATCTCTTTCATGTGGGGAATACGGATGATGATAAGCTGCCATCCCTCGTCAAATTCAAAACGGGCTCTCTCGTCAGCATCCGAAATGTCTGAAAAGAAATATTCCGGAATCTGATAAGTCTGCTCCAGTTCTTGGCGATCATCATCAGTAGGACACGTTACCTGTATCCAGCAGTTCGGCTCCCATTGGTCTATTGGATGGATGCCTTTAGTCGTGTTCCAAAATCGTTTCATTGGTTGTTCCTCGATATTTTTTGCAAACTCGATATGTACATTATGTTTGCATGAGGAGCAACGTTTCGTAAAACTCCTCACGCTACATTATAGAATCTTCGTTTGTCGCGTGATAGTCGTCCATTTATTTATACTTTAATTCTTTCTTTTTGTAATGCGGGTGCAAAGGTACTTATTGTTATCGCACACACCAAGCAAATGGCAGAAAAAATGAGTGATGGGAATGTATATATTGATGTAAATCAAAGAAGATTCTTGTATCTTAATATCCACCATGAACCTATACTTACTATTACGGATATAATCAATGCGACAGGAAAACCTAATGTGTTTGCCTCTAAACCGTTGATAAGGTTCA
>WFLX010386895.1_pt1 | contig 11487 bp, 8 predicted proteins | sample 4967041 | NCBI WGS metagenome assembly WFLX01 (sample SAMN12857096, study PRJNA449069) | gut metagenome | isolation source: stool from male and female vole | host: Microtus ochrogaster | place: USA:Florida | collected 2017 | reverse complement strand
TGTCAAAATTTGATTTAAATGTTTTTAAGATACTTTCCGCAGATAGGAATTCGGCGGTGTACTTTTCTTTGCGCTCGTCAACTTTTTTGAGTTGGGAAATTTCATCTTCAAGAGAAGATATCGTGCTGTCGCAGTTCCTTATTTCTTGAATGAAATCGGTGGGTATTTCCTCATCGCTTTCAACTGTTTTGATTAGGTCAAACAGTCTTTTCTTAGCTGTTTTTTGCGCTTGGATTTGTTTTTCGAGTCGCTTGATTTCCTCACGGTGAGTTTCGTCTACCGTTTTCAGCTTGCGGCGCAGTGTGTCAAGCTGACTGTTAATGGAGTTTTCGGGAACATCGTAATTAAGCATTATATCGCATATTATATTATCCGCAGTATTGCCGCTCAGATTGTTTGAGCTGCATTTTTGTTTCTTGCTGCGGTCTTTTAATTCGCACATATAAACAAAGGATTGCTCTCCGTTTTTATTAGGTCGGTTATTCTTTGGGCGCATATAGCTGCCGCAGCTGCATCGAAGCACTCCCGATAACAGAGCAACGGGATTTTTTGATTTTCGCCAGTTTTTATCGGTATTGCGCTCAATAATTCTCTGAGCCTTTACCCAATCCTCCCCCGATATTATTCCCTCGTGCTTGCCTACTGCTATTATCCATTCCGATATGGGGTTTTTGGTGCGTTGTTTATCACTTTGAGTTCTATTATAGGCGATAAAGCCTCTTGACTTATCCAAATCGCCGTCCATAACACAAAGCTCACAGTCTTTTGCTCGGAAATATTCATAAGCGGCACGGTCTGCTGTACAGTAAACAGGATTTGTTAATATTTCTTTTAGTGTATGATCCGTGAACTCTTTGCCTTTTCGGGTTTTTATATCGTGGTTAAGCATATATGTTTCGAGCTTATGCAGTGCTTGATCCTCTAAAAACTGTTTGTATATCAGTCTTACAGTGCCAGTCTCATCTTTAATTGGGGTAAGTTTATATTCAGTTCTCTCCTTGTTATCCCCCCAATCAATATGAGAGCTGTTATTTGCCATTTCAGAGCTAAAGCCGAGCGGGGTTGTACCACCGAGCCAGCGTCCGCTTTCTGCAAGCTTGTGCATATTGTCACGGACACGTTCAGCAATAATTTGCCGTTCAAATTCCGCAAAGACACTGATGAGCTTCATCATCATTTGTCCTGTGATTGTTGTGGTGTTTAATGATTCTGTAGCACTTACAAATTTAACTTTCTTTTCATTAAATATTTTTAACAGATTTGAAAAGTCAGCAACACTTCTGCTGATACGGTCAAGACGGTATACTAAGACATATCCGCATTCACCATTCTTTATCCTCTTTTCCATTTTTATAAACTCAGGTCTTTTAAGGTCTTTGCCAGACCAACCCTCATCACAGAATACTTCTATATCGTTTTCAGTGATTTCGAATTCTGATGGATTCAGAGATATGTAGTCCTTACACTTTTTAACTTGAACTTCGATGGATTCACTTTCTTTGGCAAATTTAGATTTTCTCGCATAGATAAATGCCTTTTTCTTATCACTCTTTTCTTCTTGCATAAGACGCTCCTTTCCTCTGTATATCTATATTTTATAATTTTAATGTTGAACAGTCAATACATTTTTTGAGTAAATCTTAGATTTTTTTGACAATACAAGCTGTTTCCACAAGATGATGTACGCCAACAATACACAACCACCAAGATACAGAGATAAAGATTGTACACTTTAGACCTTGCAAACCCTCTCCACAAGAGTTATCATAGCACCACCAAAGGAAAAGAAAGACAGTGAGGTGCTTATTATGAAGACTCAGACGTTCGGTGTAGAAATTGAAATGACAGGTCTTACAAGGAAGAGAGCTTCGGAGGTTGCAGCATCGTACTTCGGCACAGTAAGCGAGTATGTAAGCAGCAGCTATGACAGGTACGGAGCAAAAGACAGCACAGGACGGCTTTGGTGTTTTGCTTCGGACGGTTCTATCCATGTTGAGAGCAAGAACGGAGGACAAGCACAGGCGGTGGAGCTGGTAACACCGCTTCTCCGTTATGCGGATATAGAAACCTTACAGGCGCTTATCCGTAGACTTCGCAAGGCATGTGCTATGGTAAATTCAAGCTGCGGTATTCACATTCACATAGGCGCGGATCAGCACAGTCCGAGGTCGCTTCGTAACTTGGTGAACATCTTCACAAGCAAGCAGGATATTATATTCAAGGCTTTAGCGGTGGATCCGAGGCGTGAGCGTTATTGCAGTAAACTTGAGAACAGCCTTTCCAAGAGCTTGAACAAGAGCCGTCCGAACAGCATGAACAAGGTCGCAGATATCTGGTATGCGGGTTACGGCGGCGATAGAGCCGCTCATTACAATTCAAGCCGCTATCACGCTGTGAACTTGCATGCGGTGTTTACCAAGGGAACAGTTGAATTTAGATGTTTCAATTCCACAACACACGCAGGAAAGGTCAAGGCTTATATCCAATTCTGTTTAGCGGTTTCACACCAAGCAATAACACAGAAATGTGCAAGCGCAAAGATAACGACAAGCGATAACGAGAAGTACACCTTCAGATGCTGGCTGCTTCGCATGGGGCTGATCGGAGACGAGTTCAAAACCTGCAGAAAGTTTATGCTTGAAAATCTTGACGGGGATATCGCTTGGAGATACGGTCAAAGCGCATAAGAGGTGAAATATTTCGGGAGGGATTTTCTCCCTCTCGAACACCTATTTTATATAACAAAAATTAACGAAAGGAATTTTGAAAATGAAACGAATTTATATTGCTTACGGCTCAAATATGCACTTAGGGCAAATGGCAGACCGTTGCCCCGATTCCAAGCTATTGGGTACTTCACAGATTGAGGGATATGCTCTCGAATTTCACGGTAGAAACGGCGGCGCAGTCGCAACTATAGTACCGAGAGAGGACAGCCGAGTTCCCATAGTGCTGTGGGAGATTTCGGAGCGTGACGAGCGGAATTTAGACAGATACGAGGGCTTTCCTCGGCTATATTTCAAGAAAGATTTTAGGGTATATCTTGGTAAGCGGAAGGTCAACGGCTTTGCCTATATTATGTCAAGCGGCTATGATGTGGGTATTCCCAGCGAATACTATTATAATACGATTTTAGAGGGCTACATCGATAACGGGATAGACACAAAGCCTTTATTTGCCGCTCTTTTTGCGGCGAGAAAGTATAGCTCTGTCCGATAACTTACACATAGTTTTTTTACTTTAGCAGAGCCTTGTGGTATAGCCACAAGGCTCTTTTACTCTCTTTCACAGACAGGGGAAAACGTTTGAAAATGTCCTGCCGATAATAGTCTGTCCGAAAAACTCAAGGAGCGTATTTTAGGACAGCGTTTCAAGCGTCATGGCTGCGGTATTTCCGAGTTTGAAAAAGTATACTTTTATTCTATGGAAAGAAGGTGTTTTTATGGAGGATTCCGTTAGTTGGGGATATGCCCGTGTTAGCAGTCAGTCGCAAAAATTAGACAGACAACTTGAACAGCTCAAAGCCTACGGCATTGACGAGCGGCATATTAAGACAGAAAAACAGTCGGGAAAGGATTTTGAGCGTGCAGAGTTTCTGTCGCTTGTAGGCACAGATGAGGTAGCTCCCTCAATGAGAGTGGGCGATTGCTTGGTTGTTTGCTCTCTTGACCGTTTGGGTCGCAATTACGCCGAGATCCAGCAGTGGTGGAAATATATCACACAGGATTTGAAGTGCGATATTGTTGTGTTGGATATGCCGTTGCTGAACACAGGCGGCGAAGGCAGTCTTGACAAGAATTTCATAGCTAATTTAGTACTGCAAATTTTATCTTATGTAGCCGAGAAGGAGCGGTTAGCTATCCGAGAAAGACAGCGGCAGGGCATTGAGGCAGCAAGGGCTAAGGGCGTAAAATTCGGCAGACCGAGTATTCAAAAGCCAGAGGGCTTTGACGAGTTGGCAGCAAAATGGCGTAACGGTGAAATCACAGCGATAGCCGCCATGCGACTGCTGAATTTATCTAAGTACAGCTTTTATAAACTGATTAAGGAGGAAAATTAGTATGTTTCACTTTATGGGTATTCAATTCGGGAACTTCGATTACAAGCTGCAGCAAATCATTATGGATACGGACGGCAAGCCTGTTCGTAAAACCAGCGATATTCTATTTTGGGTGGTAGCCGATGTGGGGAACGGAGTGCTGTATATCCCAATTTCCAAGCTTGATATCGAGATGAACAAGACAGTCGTTCCATCTCAACTTTTGGCTTGCTATTCTGATCGTACCAGAACCTTGTTGAAGAAGACCTCAAGCGGTGTTGCAGCTATTCCATGCGGCTGCTTATTACATCGTTGAATTAAAAGTGTGATTATATTTCAAGCCACCTGTGGATATTCGCAGGTGGTATTTAATTCTGGTTGAGATAAATTAAAAACTTATTGACAAACGCCTTATCAATATTGTATAATATCCTTAGAGAATATTAAACAATATGGACGTGATTTTATGAATATTTCCCCAACAAAACTTCAAGGGAACTGGGATATAGGATATGCTTTAGATATACACACTGTATCAAGTAAATATATTGGAGAAAATCAATATGGATATCCCCAATACGAAACAGTCCGTTCGGATTTAGGAGAGTTGTTATATCAAATAAAGTATATGCATGATTATTCGAAGATACAAGTAATAACAAGGTTAATTGAGAACTTTATACTTGAACACTTTATGTACAAGGTGGACTGGGTGCTTCCTGTTCCACCAACAAAAAAACGCAGGATACAACATGTGGAGGTTATTGCAAAAAATATTTCAAAGATACTGCATTGTGGCTACTCTAATGCTATTTTGGTAAACAAGAGTGTAAGTGAAGCAAAAAATAACAATGGTCAAAGAGAAATTGTTCAAGTAAGGGCGGCATCCTCAAGACGAAACATTTTATTGGTTGATGATATAACTAATACGGGTAGCACAGCACGAACTTGTGTTGATGTACTTAGAACAGATCCTAATATAAATAAAGTGTATTTTCTAACTTTAACCATTAGACGAACAGCGTCGTGGAGGTGATTACTATGAAAGTGTTCATAGGTGGGGCAAGACAACTTCACTCATTGAATAAAGTTGTTGTCGAAAAACTCAACAGTATTTTGACAAAGAATTATGATATCCTTATCGGAGATGCAAACGGTATTGATGCAAGCGTTCAAAAATTTTATTTTGATAAATCCTACCCAAATTTAACTGTTTATGTTTCTAATGGAAAAGCACGAAATAATATAGGGAATTGGCAAATAGAGAGTGTTTTTGTTGATAATAACATTACTGGCTTTGATTTTTATGCCGCTAAAGATATTAAGATGGCGCAAGATGCAGACTGTGGCTTTATGATTTGGAATGGCAAAAGTCGTGGAACATGGAATAATGTTGTTAACCTTTGTAATCAGAACAAAACTGTTGTTATCTATATTTCATCCAAAAAAGGTCTTTATAAGATTTCTGATATTAAAACAGCTATTGAGCTTAAAGAATATATTGATCATTCATCCATACCTCATATATCTCAAAAGTTAAATCTTGAAGATGACCAACTACGCTTGTTTTAAAACAATGCACGCTTAAATTATATTTTAAAGCTGCTTGTCGTGACTGACAGGCGGCATTTTTTGTGCTTCATAGAGTGTGGCAAGCGGCTTTTCGGCTTTGCCCACCGATTTTTCAAGTTAAAGGAGCGATTTTTCAAACTAAGCGATCTGTTTTTCGGTTTTGACGATCGATTTTTTAATTATAGTGAGCTTTTTTTCGTTATATGAAGCCAGTCGTACTAATACAGAGCGGCTTGGGGTATTGGGCAAGTGATTTTGAAAAGCTGATGTTTTTTGCTTAGCCTCACGTTTCGTTTGCGCTGCTCGCTGTGGGGTTTATTTGGCATGGTGATATTTGTTTTCCCTGCCGCCGTGCTTTCGTGGCACACGGTGGCATTCTGGGCGGTTCTGGTGTGGCTTGTCGGTTTGGGCTGCGGTACGGTCTGTGTGTACCGTTTGAAGGAAAGGAAAGCTTAGCGGGGTCTTGGGCTTTTCGAGAGAGGATTTTCAAGACGTTTCATTCGGTATCCCAATAGGATTTCTGCGGCTTAACAGTCCAACCTAACGATAACATTTCAGAATTTGTTTTGTTAAGATTTTTATGGCAGATTTTCAGTATAATTGCCGTCCTGCTCCCGAAAAATTGAAGCGTGCCGTATTTTATAATAACAAAATGATTTTACAAGCGGGCAGAATAATGATTATTCAAGATATGAAAAGCTGTGGCAATATAACTCAGAAAAGGCTCAAGGAGCTAACAAGCACAGGCATTTTTGATACAGCGGAGCTTGAGCTTCTGCGGCGCAAGATAGCGGCATTGCATGAGCTTCAACATTATGTGCAGTACGGCGATTGGACACGCAAGACCTCTCGTGAGAAATATCTTGCTCTTTTTATAAGCAAATTTGATTACAAGCTGATTGCAGAGCGTTACAATACTACACGGGAGAGCCTTGATGTATTTGCGGCACGGCAAAACAAGCGGCTTAAAGGCACTATCGGCGAGGCTTTGCGGCTAATTGAGCAGAACAGGGTTGAAGAGGGGCTTGATTGCTTTTATGCCAAAACAGGAGAATTCTCCATCGGAGAGTTGGATTACAAAGTATTGGAGTTACTGCCTGAGAAGTCACAGAAAGACAGTTTTTTGGTTTCCGATTGCGCCGAGGAGGTCAAAATTCTTCGTTCTTTGATGAGGTCTAACATTCAGAAACGGCTTAACGGTGCGGATCGTGACAAGTTATCCTATCTTGTGTTCCTGCTGAACACAGAGGAAGAAGTATTTTGGAAGCAGAAGGAGGAGTTAATAGGAGAGCTGCGAAAGAAAGACAGTGAGAGCTGTTAAAAATAGGCGGATAGCGAATTTTGGAAGGGATATTGACAAATTTAGAGGTATTGTGCTATAATGTGGGTGCGAAACAACTTAATATTTTACTTATATCAGGTATACACTTTGCCATTAGGTAAAAGTGCATGCTCTGTTTTCGTATACTTGATATAAGTAATAACGAGTTGTTTCGCAGCAACGGAGCTTTGCATTTTTCGGTGCGTAGCTTCGGCTGCGCACTTTTTGATTTACGGGATAATTCCCAATACACGAAAGGCAGAGTAAAAATATGGATATTAGAANNACGATTGCAACAGTAACAGTGGCGACTTTCATTTTGNCATTTACAGCTTGTGCCAACAATGAAACGCCGAAGNAANACAGCAGCGGAGTGGGGGATANACAGACGAACAGCAACAGCATTCCTTTTATCGGCGACGGAAACGCAGGTGTAGAAGAAATTTCTGCTCTTGAGCCTGTAAAAGAGACTGGTATCTGGGATGTTCTGCCTGAGATACCCGTGACAGATGCAAGCGCATTTGAATATCGATATGACAGCAAACTTGGCGGTATGGTAATAACTGATTNNCTGNGAGANTCACCAAAAGNGANGATTCCCGATACTTTGGAGGGTGAGCCTGTTGTGGGTATAAAGTTGTATACAACCAGTAAGCATTATACTATTAACGAATTGATTTTTCCTGATACAATTAAAGAAATTAACCTCTACAGTGTTTTANGTCTGCAATATATGAATTTTNCTTCTGTTTTTTCATTNAAATNGGATCNNNTGTTTTATCATCCCAAACNAACTGTAGCNTACATAGGTNAGAAAGTAAAAAAAATCGGAAATACATTTCAAAATTGTGAAAAGCTTACAACAATTTCTATACCAAACAATGTTACCGCAATTAGCGCATGTGCATTTGATGGATGTCCAAACCTTACTGAAGTATACTATAAAGGAAAAAAATATGATGGTTTAACCAAGGAACTCATTGATACCATTAACAGCAACAGTAACGGAGGATTTATAGTAGAGGATGGATTTTTAAAAGAATGTTATGGCTCCGGAGATTTGGTTATACCCGATGGTGTAACACGCATTAAAAGCTCAACAGATTTTTTAAATCGTACAAGTATATCGAGTATAATTTTACCTAACAGTGTGATTGAGATTGGCAGTGAGGCTTTTAAAGACTGCACAAGCCTTACAAGCGTAATTATCCCCGACAGCGTGACCATCATTTACTCTGAGGCTTTCAGCGGTTGCACAAGCCTTACAAACGTGACTATCCCCGATAGCGTGATCAAGATTGGCGGTGGGGCTTTCCAAGACTGCACAAGCCTTACAAATGTGACATACAAAGGCAAAACCTATGACTATGAACACATATATGATTTGTACGAGGATATCAACTGCAGCTAAAATCAAAAACCGCTCCTTGGGGCGGTTTTCTTTTGCCCTCATATTTGCGCATTTTTGTGGTGTTCCGCTCTTGGTCGTGTTGCTACTCTATTCTCGCTGTAAAATGCTACACGGTTGAATTTTGGGGCTTTCTGGCGTTTCTCTGTTTTCTTTGGCAGCAGTCCTTTTCGTGGGACTGCTGCTTTTTTATTTTCAAAACAGAAAATTTGTGCAAGATTGCAGAACTTTTTGTGCTTGATTTGCTGTTTGTTGTTGAAAGTGCATAAAATCCTGATAAAATGGGCTTTAAGATGGTTTGACAGTACCGTCAATAATGCTTGTGTCATAAGCGGCGTTCCGACTATGGCTGAGTCAAAGCATAATGGTAGGACGAATATAGAAAATAAATTCAATATCGTGTATTGTAATTGTCGAAGAAGTAAACACACAGAAAAAGGAAGTCGATTATGAAACGGCATCTTGAGAGTAAATCGGAATTTCAAGATCGGTCATTTCGCATAGGATAGGAAAATGGATAATTCTCCAACTACCAGAAGATGAACTCGTTGAGATCGGTGTGAAATTTAAGACCGCTCATTATAATTTATAGGGTGAGCAAAGGAAAATCGGATACTTGAAGTTTCGCATAGGACAGGAGAACCGATAATTCCCCAATCTGCGGATAGGGGATTACCCGCTCATTCCATTATCTTTGAAGGTATTCCTTGAGGGGAGGTGGGCGGGTGAAGTCAAAAGGGACAATTCGCCGATTGGCGGATTTGGATATTCGGAGCAGATGCTCCAAAGGGCGGGCGGTGGGATTTAATATATAGCAGGCGGTAGGCTCAGCAGCTTACCGCCTGTTTTTATTTTGTCCACACAGTGATTGAGCAGTGCAGGCTATGAGTTCAGTTTTGCCGTTCGGCAGGGCATTTCATGGTAAAGCACAGCAAGCGTTTGGTTTGCAGGGTGGATTGTTGTAGAAAGACAGTTAATTGTTTGTGTTGGAGCGGTGAGTGTTTGCCGCTCGGCGAGGATTACTCTGTTTGGTACTACAATAAATCGCTATGCAGAGCGGATTTGCAGGACAGACAGAATGATATATTCGCCTTTCGGATTGAGTTTCGCCGTTGGCGGGGCGATTCTCTCTATGGTATTTTCAATAAGTTATTCTTGCAGATTTGAGTTGCTCTAAAAGCACAGGATATAAACTCGTTCCGAGTGGAGTGACAGCACACGGCACAGGATAACCGCTTATTTTGCGGTGAGATGTGCCGCTTGGCACGGATTGCTTTGCGTGGTATTGTTCATAACCTCATTTTTCATATCAGAAGTCGTGCAGGGCGATTGATATTTCGGATCGGAGCGATGAGATTTGTAGTTAGTCAACGCTATCTCGGCGGTATTTTCGGGTGAGCTGTCGTTCTCCGATATTTCGCTGTTCGGCTCTCAAGACTCCCAAAAAACGGTATTGAGAGCTTGTCCATTTCAAGCCGCCATATTTTTTTACGGTTTCGGGATCGCAAAATCCATCACTGAGCGGGTATTCATTTTTGCGGTCAGTAATATCAAAATCGGGTCGAGCCAGAGGGTGACTTCAAGGATAACTTGAGTTTGCGATTATTGACTTGACAGGGCGATTTTAAATTGCAATTTTTTATGTCTGTATTGAGCAGGGAGGGTACTCTTTCAAGAGGAAGTGATGAATATTGCAATAATCGCCAATGGAATGGCTTGAGTGTAAGCATTAAGACAGGTCGGCAGCTTGGTTATACGTGCTGTAAGTTCGTTTTATTTCGTGCTAATAAACACTAAAATGGAAAGAAACACTGAGAAATTTGTATCGGTTTTGGACAAAACCACTGAGAATGACTTTAGCACGATAATTTGGACTTCAAATAAACTCTTTTCCTTTTTGAGAAATATACCGTGTTTCGGATTTGCTTATCAACAGTGGAGCAATAGTGCATGGCTTACAACTCGGCGAGGTGGTTATACATCTCAGTAAGTCGTTATACCCCCGACTACAGCTCCTTGTATTGCTAAGTGATGAATGGGTATTGATAATACGATATACACTACTTGCTTAGTGCAGCGTTTCATGCACGATATTAACATAAATAGAGCCGATCCCTGCTCAACTGTGCTGATACAGCATTAAATGCTGCCGATACTGGCAATCTGTTGTGGAGACAGGTCTGGATTTTGAGAGGCGGCATATCGCACGATGCACAATTCATTTTGGTGGTATAGTTGCAAAACAGAAGGCTGAAAGAGCTATACCGTTCGAAGTGCAAGAAAAATTTTGATGTGCGGAGATCAAACACGCTTAAGGTAAGACGTTTTTTACAAGGCATGATATTACCTCAAACTCATGCGAGCGCATGGGTAAAAATTTTAGGAGGTCTATATTATGACTAATGACAAAAACCTTAACCTTGATCTGACTGCTGCTCTCGCCATCGGTACTTCAGACACACAAGACGCAATTGAGAATGATCCCGCTTGCAGTAAGCACACTTCAAAACCCGAACTTTTTACTTCTTTCAAGCTCAGTCGGGAGCTGCGTATTATGATTATTGAAGCCGAGCTGTTGATTATGGAGAAGTACAACACTTACAGCAAGGGTATGAACAAAGAACTTACTCAACAGGATTTCGAATGGTGCATCAACAAAACGATGTATAAAAAACTCTTGACAGAGTATAGCAAGGCAAATGCCGAAGCTCCTGACCCGTTGGGTTTAAGGACTGCGGTTGTCTGTCTGCATACTGCTATTGAAGTTAAGCGTGATGAGATGCTTAAAATTTTCGGGCAGAGAAATTTGTGCAATCATGAACACACTTTTGAGAAAGAGTCGGCTGTAGATGATTTCCGTGTTGAATTCAGTAATTCGCTCAGCGGCTTAACTAAAACAATTCACAAATACCTTCAAAAATTGTATCCCAACGCAAAGAATAATGCGGAGCTGGCGAAATTGGCATTTTCCGATGCACTTATATTTGCCGCAAGGTTTAGGGGGAAGTTTGATGCACATCTGTCCTCGGCAGGCTCTAAAAAGTGGGCGATGATGTTCTTCCATTTGGATATGCTTCAGTTTGTGGAGGAGCAGAAGAAGGTGCTTGTGGATGTGTTCTCTCGGACAGCGAGTATAGCTTTTGCGAG
>WFLX010008324.1_pt1 | contig 11487 bp, 7 predicted proteins | sample 4967041 | NCBI WGS metagenome assembly WFLX01 (sample SAMN12857096, study PRJNA449069) | gut metagenome | isolation source: stool from male and female vole | host: Microtus ochrogaster | place: USA:Florida | collected 2017 | reverse complement strand
ATTCGCATCCAGCCGCGACATTCTTGAGATGCTCGAACTGACGATGATCGACAGCGAGGGAAAAGTTATCTACAACCACCGCTTCAAGCCCGCCCGCATACGCCGGTGGAATCTCATCCCCCACGGCATACGCCCCTCGATGGTCGCCGCCGAGCCCTCGTTCGCCTCATGCCGCCCGTCGATACAGCGCATCATCGACAACGCCAAATATCTGATGGGCTTCGCACTCGAAAACGATCTGCGACGCCTCGAAGCGCAAGGCACCCGCAATCTGGCCGATAAGAAGATCATCGAGCTGCGCGACTGGTTCTGGCACATCTACGGACGCAACCACGGCCTCGACTACTCCCAGGACATAGGGCTCGCCCGCTGCTGCAACGAGCTCGGCGTGGAGATAGATCCGGATCAGGCCCACGCGGCAGCCTACGACACGACGGTGACGCTCCGATGCTTCCATATCCTGCTCGACTCCTTTGCCGCCGCCCATCCCGGCTTCGGCAGCTTCGACGATCTCTACGCCGCCTTCGCGGGCGAGTTTGCCGAGGCCAAGAAAGCCTATGATCTGGAAGCAGCCAAAGGCTACTGCTCCATCTTCCATCACATCAGGCAGGACGGCAGCCGCGACTACCGCTTCATAGCCAGCCGCGAGGCTCCCGACCCGCAGCGTCACGACCTGATAGCGACGATCCCGGTGGCAAACCGNCGCAAGGCCATCATCGACNTGTCGACCATGCTCGCCGGCCACCTGCTCTCGTCAAAGACATTTAATTTCCACCGTCTGACCCAGCACACACTTGACCGCTTCAAAGCCTACACCAACGCACCCGACCTCGAGGAGGTCGATTTCGCCCGCAATCTGCTCAAACTCTCGTCGGCCTTCCCCTCGGCGGCAAAAAAACGCTGAGGCATCAGCATTTTTAGCTGCCGGACAATAATAATACGGCCTGCCACGACGTTAACTCATTAAAANCCCATCTGATATGTTCCGTCACATCTCCATAATNGCCCTACTGGCACTAATATTCCTCTCAGCCGGATGCTCGGCCAACCGTCAGCTGTCGTATTTCGACGATATAGAGGCCTACCAGAGCGGCACGATGGGCGAGATCGAGGCCGACTATCAGGTGAAAATCAAGCCCGACGACGAGCTGCTCATCACGGTCAACTCGCTCGACCCCAAAGCGTCGGCCGACTACAATCTGCCACTCGTCAATCCGGCAGTGACCGAGGAGAGCAAGCTCAACACCACTCCGAGCCAGCAGACCTTTATCGTCAACGCCCTCGGCGACATAAACTTCCCCGTCCTCGGCAAGATCCACGTCAAAGGGATGACCACNATGCAGCTTACCGAATATCTCACCCAGAGGATATCCGAGAAAGTGGTTGACCCNGTGGTGAGGGTAACTCTGGTCAATTTCAACGTAAGCGTGATGGGAGAAGTGGAGAATCCCGGACAGATCAAGGTCAACACNGAGCGCATCAGCGTGCTCGATGCCCTCGTAGCAGCCGGCGACCTGACCGACTACGGACGGAGGGAAAACGTGCTGGTCATCCGCGAGATCGACGGAAAGAAGGTCTACCAGCGCCTCAACCTCAAGGACAGCAAGATCGTCGAATCGCCTTTCTTCTACCTCCAGCAGAACGATGTGGTGTATGTCGAGCCCAACTCCATCCGTCAGGCCAACTCNAAATACAATTCCAACAACGCCTTCAAGCTCACCGTGATCTCATCCATCATCTCGGGAGTGTCCGTCATCACATCACTCATCATAGCCCTCACCCGCTGACAGTTCCGCGCCGCCTATGCTACGAATCGACCGTGTGGCAGTATGGATTTTCATGGCAGCCTTCGCCATGCTTGTCCCCTCGATCGAGTATCTGGGATACCTCGACGAGCTGGTCGCTGTGGCATTGCTCGCGCTTGCAGTCACCGACTCNATCGTCAACCGGGGNGCATGGCGCCGCTACCGGCTGCTCTGGATCCTGAGCGGTATCATGCTCTTCTATGCCGTCTACTCAATGACCGCCGTCAGCTACAACGCCCGGAGCTCCATCATCATAGACACCCTCATCGAGAGCAAGCCTTTCATCACGCTGTTTGTCATGATGGCCATNCGCCCCTCGTTCACCCCGGCCGACAAGACGATCCTGCGCTATATAGCGGTTGTCAACATCCTGATATGCGCGGTCATCCTCATGCTCCCCAACCTCTATATCCGTCTGCTTATCCAGCATATCTCATACGGAGGCATCTTTATCTTCCTCTCCACTCTGGTGCTGATGCTCTGCTCGATCGAGCCCGACGGGAGCCTGCCCAACCACCGGAAGCTCCTCATCGCCGCTCTTGCCGCTTTCGGCCTGCTGTCGGGCCGATCCAAGTATTACGCCGAATTTGTGTTCCTGCTCTTCTTTCTGTTTGCCTACCGTCCCGGTATGCTCCGGCAGATCACNCCNCNCCAGATAGCGACGTCGCTTGCAGTAGTGGCTCTTGTGGCTGCCGTGACATGGCAGAAATTCAGATATTACTTCCTCGTAGGCAACTCGGGAGCCACGACATTCGATCCGGAGGTGATCGAGTCGTTTGCCCGTCCGGTGCTGTATGCCACCGGACTGCTTATCCTGCGCGATCACTTTCCGTTCGGCACCGGACTGGCCTCNTTNGCCTCCTTCCGCTCCATCGACCCCTATTCGGGAGTCTACATCGAATATGGCATTGACCGGGTCTANGGCCTGTCGCCCTCCTTCAGCAGTTTTATCTGCGATGCCTACTATCCGTCGCTCACCCAGTTCGGTGTAGTGGGGATCGGGCTGTTTGTCTGGCTGATAGTCTATATCATCAGGCATCTCGGCATCCTCATCCGTGTCGATGGATCCAAGGCACAGTTCATCTATGCCACGGGGATGCTCAGCCTGCTGTTTGTCCTGATCGAGAGCACCGCCGGCACGGCCATGGTCAACTGCGGTGGGGTCATGGCCATGCTCATTCTCGGCACGGTAGCCGGGCGAGCCAGTGAGCTCTCTCAACCGATACTAAAATAAATATCCACAACCATATATATGTCAGCCAATCCAACCGCCCGATATAGCAACACCCTCGATCTGCGCCGCTTCCTCCGCTCAGTCAGGAAGCTGAAGTGGGTCTATGCAGTCTCCTTCCTCTTTTTCATGGGGCTTGCGGCCACCTATTGCATCATCAAGCAGCCGCAATATGAGATACGCTCGGCNCTTCTGATCGAAGACTCAGCCGACGGAGGCGGCATAAGCGGAGCCGGAGGGATGGCAAGCCTCATGCGCACCTTCTCGGTGGGCGGGTTCGGCGGCTCNTCGGTCAACAACGAGCTGCAGCTCGTCAACTCCCACGATGTGCTGATCAACACAGCCAAGGCNCTCGGCCTCAACCGCAATTACATCCTTCGCGACGGGCTGCGCAAGCAGATGCTCTTCCTTGACTCCCCGATAGCCGTCGAGGCTCCTCAGGAAATGCTCGACACCCTCACCAAAGGCATGAAGATCACCGTCGACATCAACGGCGACAAGGCCGACATCAAGGTGACACGCGGACTATTNANCCGTCTGCTGTCGGAGAAAAAGGGNACTCCCCTCCCCGCCACTGTCGACACCCCCTACGGCCCCCTGCAGGTGCTGAAAACCGCCCGGTTCACCGGCGAGCCCCAACGCATAGAGGTGAGTCTGGGCAGCTACGAGGGAGCCGCCGATTTCCTGGCCACCGACATCGACGTGGAGCTGCTCGACAAGCTCGCCGACGCAATCGGTTTCGAGATGCTCTATCCCAACCGTGAGAGAGGACGCGCCATCCTCAACACCCTCATGGCCGAGTACAACGCCAAACGCCTCGACCGCAAGCACTCCACCGCCCGCTCGCAGCTCGAGTTTCTCGACAGCCGCATCGACGCCATTTTCGGCGAGCTCACCGAGGCCGAGAAAAAGATCGAAAATTTCAAGACCGACAACGGCATAGTCAACATCGAAGCCGAAGCCCCGCTGCTCCTCGAAAGCTCCATCTCGGCCAACACCGACATGGTGAAGGTGTCGGCCGAAGTAGCCTACTACCGCGAGGTGCTCGCGGCCCTCTCCTCGCCCGAACGTAGCGGCGAGCTACTTCCCGTGTTCGACTCCGAGGCCTATCCCATGATAAAGGACTACAACACGATGCTCATGGAGAAGAAAGATCTCGAGCGGTCGGCCACACCGTCAAATCCCGTCCTGATCAATGCCGAGGCCAATCTTGCCCAGCTGCGCACCTCAGTGATGCAGAACGTCAGGAACATGCTTCAGGCCTCGGAGACACTGCTGGCCCAGCANAGGGCTCTGGCCGCGAAAGCCGACGCCCGCATCAACCGACTCCCTGCCGCCGAGCGCGACTATATCATGCTCACCCGCGACCTCACCCTCAAGAACGAGCTATATGCATATCTCGCCGCGCAGAGAGAAAACGCAGCCCTTCAGCTATACAACAACGACACTCTCGGCTTCATTGTCGACGAGGCATACTCCTCCATCAAGCCAAGCCAGAAGAAAGCTATCCTCGCGATTGCCGGATGCCTGTTCATGGCCCTGTTCTGCCCCACGGCGCTCGCCATCCTCATGACGCTGCGCCACCGTCGTGTGACCGACCTGATGGATCTCGCTCCAGTAGGCCTCGAGGACTCCGCCGTGATGCTCGACAGCCCGGATAAATCCGACAACCGTCTGCGCACACTCCTGATGAAGCGGGGCCGCGGTCTCAATCTTTATCTTAGCGGCGACGCTGCCACGGAGGTGTCGACTCACCTCGCCCGGTCATTCGGAGCGATCGACCTCGCCACCGCACTTCTGACACCCGCCGGGATGAATCTTCCGGACAACAACGACTCCCTACTGCTGCCATCATTCCGAAGACGCCTGGCCGATATAGCGGCCACCACCGACACTGAAGCCGTCATGATCGTGGTGCCCGACACGGAGCGCGTCACCGAGCTCGCTCCCGTCTTCAGCCCCGGCAATCAGGCTTATCTGATTCTGGCCTGCCGCTCCGGAGCGACCACGATAGGCAGCCTGCGAAACATCACCGCCATGATCGCGCCGGAATCCATCATCTTCGTTCTGATCCGATAATATAACTTATCCGACTATCCATGCAGGCCATAATACTCGCGGCAGGAATGGGGCGGCGCCTCGGATCGCTCACAGCCGGAAACACCAAGTGCATGATCGAGGTCAACGGCGAGAAGCTGATCGACCGTCTGCTGCGTCAGCTCGCGCCTCTCGGACTCTCCAACATAGTCATCGTGACAGGCTATGAGGGCGAGAAGCTACGGAGCTATATCACCGCCACCTACGGCGATACATTGCCGATCGTGTTTGTCGACAATCCGGTATATGACCACACCAACAATATCTATTCCCTCTGGCTCGCGCGCCACTATCTGACAGCCGATGACACCCTGCTCCTCGAGAGCGACCTAATCTTCAGCGACGGCATCATTCCTGCGGCTCTTGAGGCGCCCTTCCCCAACGTGGCGCTCGTGGCCAAGTACGAGCCCTGGATGGACGGCACGATGGTGACTCTCGATCCCGACGGACATATAGATCATTTCGTGCCGGGCAGCAATCTCGACTTCAATGCCACAGGCCGATACTACAAGACAGTCAATGTCTACAAGCTGTCGCGCGCCTTCTCGGCCAACACATATCTGCCGTTTCTCGAAGCCTATATCCGCGTGATGGGCAACAACGAATATTACGAGCAGGTGCTCAGGGTGCTGACATTCATCGACAACTCCGATCTCGTTGCCATCCCGATCGGCGACAGGAAATGGTATGAAATCGACGACATTCAGGATCTCGAGATAGCCGAAACGATATTTGCCGAAGGAGACCGACGCCTCCGCAAGCTCCAGGCCACCTACGGAGGCTACTGGCGCTACCCCTCGCTGCTCGACTTCTGCTATCTCGTCAACCCCTACTTCCCCACCCCGGCCATGGCCGACGAGATGAAAGCCCGCTTCGACGCCCTGCTGCGCCAGTATCCTTCAGGGCTCAGTGTCAACTCAATCCTTGCCGGTAAATATTTCGGAGTCAAAGCCGGGATGATCTGTCCCGGCAATGGAGCGGCTGAGCTCATCAAGGCGCTTATGGAGCATCCGGCCATAGCGTCGGGCAAGCTCGGCATCGTGGAACCCACCTTTGAGGAATATCCCAACAGGCGCGGGCGCGACTCCATAGTCGCTTTCAGACCCTCTTCGCCCGACTTTGCATATACCGCCGACGACCTGATCCGATTTTTCTCCTGCCATCCCGTGGGGAGCCTGCTCCTCATCAACCCCGACAATCCGTCGGGCAACCTCATTCCCCTCACCGACATTGAGCGGCTGGCCGATTGGTGCAGCAGCAATTCGATCAGGCTCATCGTAGACGAAAGTTTCATCGACTTCGCCGACATTGCGCCCCACTCGCCGGCTACTCTCATAGACGAGGCCATCCTGCTCCGGCATCCCGATCTCGTCGTGGTCAAAAGCATATCCAAGAGCTACGGAGTGCCTGGACTGAGGTTGGGTGTGATTGCCTCAGCCGACACGGATCTCATCGACAAAATCAAGAAAGATGTGGCGATATGGAACATCAATTCCTTTGCCGAATACTATATGCAGATCTTCGGCAAATATGAGNGNCAGTATGATAAAGCCTGCCGGAGGATACGAGATGAGCGCAACCGATTGGGACGCGAACTTGCCACGATTTCATGGCTACACGTGGTTCCCTCACAAGCCAACTATTTCCTTTGCAGGATCGATCCCTCGTCGGGCTACGACTCCCATTCGCTCACCCTCGCGCTGCTTGAGCGCTTCGACATCCTCATCAAAGACTGCGCGTCAAAGCACGGCTTCGACCGTCCTGCCGACCGCGGCCTCTACATAAGGATAGCCGTCCGCGACACCGCCGACAACAANCNCCTCATCTCAGCCCTCCGCGCCCTCTCATGATTCCCGACTGTGTAGGGACGGTTGCCGACACACAGTATCATCTGTCAAATNTATTCCTATATCCGGCATGATAGGCACGGTAGAAACCGTTCAGCCCTTTCAGATCGAGACGCAAGGTAAAATAGAGCGAGTATTTCAGCAGAGTCTTCATAATCTTGGCCGTGGTGTCATATTGCCCTGATATATATCCAAGATTCCGGAACAGCATCCATCTGCGCTCTTTTTTTGCCATCTGTACTGTAAATCGCCTTGTGAATGGAAAAATCGGAGTCTGGGTCTCCGGCTTCTCGGGGTGAAAATGGCGTGATTGACAGACTGTAGCGATCTTGAAGCCGGCTTTCCCGACCCGGGAAGTATATTCGACCTCGTCACCCCATATAAACATTTCCTTTTTGATAAATCCGATCTTTTCAGGGACACGCCTATTGATCAGCGTACCGTTAAAGGGATTGACATGACCCTCATATATTTCCAGATCNTCATAAGCTGACACAGCAAAGCCGGCNGGCAACCGCCAAGGCATCAAGCCAGGATTGTCGGTACGGACAACGATCGGGTTGGCATAATCCAGCGAATACTTTTCCGACACNTCAAGAAGCAGCCTCAAGGAGTCGGGNGTCGGGAAGCCATCGTCATCCATCATCCATAGCCAGTCATAGTCCTGATCATACGCAAGTTTCATGCCGGCATAGAATCCNCCGGCACCACCGTCGTTGATGTCNTTATACAGGTATCTGANCGATATATCGTTATCCCCGACCGTGAGGGACTTNATATGGAGTGTTCCGCCCTCAACCTGATTTCCCCGGCTGTCGCAATCGACATAGCCGTTCTGCTCCAGCGCCNTTCGGGTAGACTCCGTTGAGTGGTTGTCAATAACATATATGGCCTGAGGCAGNTGGGTCTGCAATGTAATGTGAGACAGACAGTTTATCAGATCGTCAGGCCTGTTGTAAGTGACGATTATGGCCGCCGTGGTATTATTCAAACTCATAGTCAAGTAATTTTTCGATTATTGGAGCCATATCATAATACTTGTACTCGGCCAGTCGGCCCCCGAAAATCACAGATGGCGCTTTCTCTGAGGCCAGTGCCCTGTAATTGTTGTATAGATCCTGATTTTGCCGGTCATTGATGGGATANTAGGCCTCCATNCCATCACTCCATTCGCTTGGATATTCCTTGGTGATCACCGTCACCGGATTATCATAGACAGTATCGCCCGACGATTCAAAATGCTTATGCTCTATCACGCGCGTGAACGGGACTTCAGAAGAGGTGTAGTTGACAACGGCATTACCCTGATAATTGGGCAGATTCAGGATCTCTTTCTCAAATCTCAGGGAGCGGTATTGCAGCACTCCTAAACTGAAACCGAAAAACTCGTCTATCCTTCCTGTAAACACAATTCTGTCGGCCACACTTTCCCAATACTCCCTGTCCGAAAAGAAATCTGTATTTACCCTGACATCCACGCCTTTAAGCAATCCGTCAATCAACCGGTTGTATCCACCCTCGGGCACACCTTGATATCTGTCGTTGAAATAATTGTTGTCAAATGACAGGCGTATGGGAAGCCTGCGGATTATAAAGGCCGGAAGCTCGCTGCACGGGCGTCCCCACTGTTTTTCGGTGTAGCCACGTATCAGCTTTTCGAAAATGTCAGAGCCCACAAGGGTGAGTGCCTGTTCTTCAAGGTTACGCGGCATCTCAACTCCGCATGATCGCAACCGGTCTATCGCCTCGCGTCGTTGCGATTCGATCATGGCCATTGCCTCTGCCGGTTTAGTCACTCCCCACAACTTGTAGAATGTGTTCATGTTAAAAGGGAGGTTATAAAGGTTTCCGTCGGGTGCAACTGCAACAGGTGAATTAATAAAGTTCCTGAACGGAACGATCTCATTCACAAACTTCCATACCCTCTCTGATGAAGTATGGAATATATGCGGGCCATAGCAATGGACGTTTATTCCGGATATGTTCTCACAGTACAGGTTTCCACCCAGATGTGGCCTACGGTCGATCACCAGGCAGGATTTGCCCCGGTCAGCCGCAAGTCTCGCAAATGTCGAGCCATAAAGACCGGCTCCAACTATAAGATAGTCATATCGTTTTTTCATCACAATCACCGTTTGGCAAGAATACCGCTATATTTTTTCTTGATCCGCCGGAAGATAAATTCGCCTAATCCCGGCATCTGCTCCTTCAGGACATCCTTATATGACCTCTCCGGATCTACGATCAATCCTCCATGAAGGGAGGGATTGTGTTTCGGCGTCATGTAATCACCATAGATCTTCCGCAATTCCAGGTCATAACCTGCAGGAATCGGGATGACGGTCTTCTCAAAAGGAACTATGAGGGTCTTACTGTAACTCTCCGTGTCCAGATTCCATATATGAGGNCTTTCTGAAAATGAAAGAGCAGCCCAGCGAGTAGCAGCACTACGGTCGAGCGACCTGAGCGAATCTTCCATGCGTCGGTACAGTTTCTTATCCGACTGAAACGCATGGACACCCATCTTCAAAGCGAGAGCCGGCAACGCTAACGGATTGAGATTGAACCTCAGATACTTTCTGTGCCACAGATATGCCAATGTATCACGCCGTTTGCGTTTGATGCGCTCAATCTCAGTGCTGTCTTCCGGCAGTGGATCAAACGGGAATATGTCAAGGAATATNCCCTGATGATACCTTAGACCGAGAGCCATATCTTCCGGAACGATTGCCGCTGTGCCGTCAAACCGCAATTGGCTATGTCCGCAATAGTATCCCTTCTCAGTGTGAAAAGACTGAAAGAAAATCGGTGACCCGAACTCACGGGGAGCGACTTCGACAAGTTTGTCATAGTCATCCCTGAACATATCGATGTCGATATCATCATCCCACGGAATGAATCCCTTATGACGGACAGCTCCCAATAATGTGCCGGAAGAAGCAAATGCCTTCAATCCATATTTTTCACACACCTCAAGCAACCTTACCAACATATTCAGCTGTATGTTCCATACAGCTTTCATCTGCTCAGAAATGAAGTAACCGCACCTTGTTTCAGGTTCAGGGTTACATAATTCTTTCAATCTCATCCTAAGGTTAATAAGAGGTAAGTTAAATCGGGGTCAAACACCCCTCTCATGATTAAACGGCTCAATGTTTTATTTTATTGCATCTCACCACAGTTTGAGGACAAATTACGGTCATGACATCCGCTTTCGGCCGGGCAATCTTTTTCACTCCCCGCATCAGGACTGAAGACTTTTCACTCATACCATGTTTCTGAATAATAATATCAGACTATAACCGTTATATGTTTGTCGCAACAGATCAATAGGATTGCGGCGGCTGAGTAATGGCAAAGAAGGTTCTTATAGTCAACAAATTCCTGTATCCTCGCGGAGGCGACTGCATAGTGGCTCTCTCCGAGGCGGAGCTTCTGCGCAAGGCGGGATATGAAGTGGCGCTCTGGGCCATGGACTATCCCGGTAATCTTCCGTCGCCCACTCAGCGGTTTTATGCTCCNGAAGTGAATTTTTTCGGTGGTATAGGCCAGAAATTCAAGGCTCTGCGCCGCACGATGGGCGCGGGATCTGTCCGGGATTCATTTGCAAGGATGCTCGACCACTTCGGGCCCGACACCGTCCATTTCCACAACATACATTCATATCTCTCACCTGTCATTGTCGATATGGCTCACGAGGCCGGTATGCGGACTCTCTGGACCATGCATGACTATAAAGTGGTTTGCCCCTCATATTCATGTCTCACACCCGACGGACATCCCTGCCGCGAATGTGCCGACAACCCCTCGGCCGTACTCCGTCACCGCTGCATGAAAGGCAGCCTGTCGGCCAGCCTTGCGGCATGGGCCGAAGGGCTCCGGTGGAACAGGCGCAGGCTTGTCGAGGCAACCGACATATTTATCTGCCCGAGCTCATTCATGCAGTCTATGATAGTATCGGGCGGGATCCCTGCCGATAAGACCGCTGTGGTAGGCAATTTCCTCGATCCCGCCAAGAGGGCTATTCTGGACTCGATCCCTGCCGATGAGCCACGTCAGCCCGGACTGATCACATTTGTGGGGCGCCTCTCGCCCGAGAAAGGGATCACCACACTGCTCGATGCCTTCGGCTTGCTGGCCGATGATCGACTCACGCTCCGCATCTATGGCAGCGGCCCGATGGAACAGACCCTGCGCAACCGCTATTCATCGGTTCCGGGCGTGGAGTTTATGGGTCAGGCCGATGCCTCGACNGTCATCTCGGCNATGGCNCNNNCNCNGATGCTCGTCGTCTGTCCGTCGGAATGTTATGAAAACAACCCTCTGAGCATCATAGAGGCTCTGTCGGCCGGAACTCCGGTGCTCGGCGCATATATCGGGGGCATCCCCGAGCTGATCACCCCCGGCAACGGCATGCTCTTTGAGCCTGCCGACAGCAGGTCGCTTGCCGACGGAATCCGCGCCATGCTGAGCCGGGATTTCAATCACGCCTCCATCCGTGCGGACG
>WFLX010058456.1_pt1 | contig 11488 bp, 11 predicted proteins | sample 4967041 | NCBI WGS metagenome assembly WFLX01 (sample SAMN12857096, study PRJNA449069) | gut metagenome | isolation source: stool from male and female vole | host: Microtus ochrogaster | place: USA:Florida | collected 2017 | reverse complement strand
CAGCCCGACCGCACAGTCTACAACCTCTTCGCCAGCACCGGCATCCCCCGCCTCTACCTCGCCCAACCCACCCCCAACTCCCCCGCCTTCACCATCACCGCCTCCCTCGACTCTCCCGCCGACCTTTTCCCACAACTCCTGAAATAGCCATGCCTGACCAAATTTTTCTTCAAACCAAAGGCGGTTACCGCAAACTTGTTGCGTTTCAGATATCTGAAATAATCTATGACATAACCTTTTATTTCACTGGAAAATATCTGGATAAACGGAATAGGACGGTCGATCAGATGGTTCAGGCTGCGAGGTCGGGAAAACAAAATATTGCCGAGGGAAGTAAGGCCTCGGCAACGTCTTCGGAAACGGAAATTAAGCTCACAAATGTAGCCAAGGCGAGCCTTGAANAACTGCAACTCGACTATGAGGATTATCTGAGGGTTCGGCGACTCACGCAGTGGGACAGCAACCATCCGCGCTACGGTAAGCTCAGGGCGTTCTGCAAGAGTAAGCAGCTGATGACCGGCTACGGCGAGCTGCTGCCTAAGCTGAACGACGAAGAAATCTGCAATCTTTGCATTACCCTGATAAATCAGGCAACCTATTTGTTGCGCAGGCTTTTTGAACGGCAGCAACAAATGTTTTTGGAGTCAGGCGGAATTCGGGAGCAAATGTCGCGAGCTCGCATCAATTACCGCAATCAGACAAGTCAGACCGGTCCGACAAGTCCGCCTGACCCCAATCCCAAAAAGAAATAAACTAAGATTACCTCACTTGCGGTAGTAAACTTCTTCCTCTGCGTCCGGATAGTCGCTGTTCTGAATCTCTTTATCTCCTTTAAAATATGAGGTGCTTAATAACTTCAGGGTTAATGCCTTTTTGTCTTTTGAAATGGAATATTGATAATTGTTGACTTCTTTTAAGTCTGAATCCACTTTGGTTAAGGTCAGAGTGCTTTTAGTCGCAACCCAACTATAGTCTGTATAAAATGACCATCCAGGAAATTCAGGACCTCGGTCAACGATTTGATATCCCATTCGGCAATTGCCGTCTTTGTCGAATGTGGCATAATGTTTGTAGTCGTGCCAGTCATTTCCTTGATAGGAATCTGCGTGCATAACTTCTGTTTCCCATTCCCCCATTAGAGAAGTTTGAAGGCCGGGTTCGTCTTTGCTGCAGGAGGTGGTGGTCGTTATGGTAGCTATGGCGAAAATGAGCAAAAAGAGTTTTTTGATTGATTTCATGTCTTTTTTTAGTTGGTTTTAATAAAAGCAGGTGCTACGCCACGATTGGTTGCGTAGCACCCGATGCAGTGTTTGTTTTATTTAGAATTAGAACAAGTAGCCGAAGCGAAGATTGAAAGTTGACGAGTGGGTTTTGAATTTCTCATAGCTCATTGCCGGAATGAAGTCTGTGCCATATTCGAGGCCAATAACAACCTTGGCAATTTCAAAGTCAACGCCAAGATGCCAGCCGAGTTGAAAACGATTCCAAGCAAAGTCACCCATGTCGTCTTTGCTATACATGCTTGCAGAATCGCCGGAGTCACCAACGGCGTATGTTTTTCCTAAGAGATTGATTTTTGCATTGAGGCCGAGNTAGGGCTTAATGTCAAAAAACTGTGCAACATTGAATCTATAGGCAAAATTAACAGGAATGGCAAGATTAGCCATTAAATATGCCTGCTTGGCTTCATAGATGTAATATTCATCTTCCCATTCTACTTTTTGGGTACCGGCACCAAAAAAGAGATATCCACCGGTTTCGATAAACATAGGGTATTTTTCGGAGATGCTGAAACCGTGCAGATAGGTAAGGGCGCCGCCGTTGGCAGTGAATGGATTGCTGGTTATGTAGCCGCTCGGTGCGCTGAACCAGTAGTGATTAAAAGCGTAAGATGCTGCAAACATGTTGTAGGCTTCGGAGTCGGCGCTGTTGCCGCCGCGGTTCATGCCGGAGGATGCTTTCCCACCGGTTGTGAATTGGGCCGACATGGAGCCTGCGCCTATTGCCAGGGCAAAGGCAAATGCAAGGAGTTTTTTCATAATGTGTGAATTATTAGGTTTGTTAGTAAATATTTGAGTTCATTCTCCATACGTTAGCTATGCCGTCGGCATTTCCGCGTTGCGACACGAAGTAAATGTAGCGACCATCGTGGCTCCAGACCGGGCTGAGGTCGTCGGCGGCATGGTGGGTGAGTTGCATCAGGCCGGTGCCGTCTACGCGACAGGTGAATATGTCGGTGTTCCAGTAGGGGCCTTTATTAGTGTCGATTTTAGAACCGCCCACGAGCACCAGAGTAGTGCCGTCGGGCGAAAGCTGCGGACAAAAGAAGGAACGTTCATTGTCGGAAACTACACATTCTTCAACTCCCGACTTCAGGTCAACCTTCCAGNTTTCCCCTTTGCCATTGCTTTCTCGGGCAACGTAAAGAATGTTGGCTCTCGAATCAACTGTTGGGTTCATGCCCGAAATATAGCTCGACAGGAAGTTTTTGTTGGTGTCGAAGCCCCAGATGCTCGACCCTTGATTTTCCATTCTCACAAAAAAGATTGTTTTTTTGTCGGGCGAATAAATAGGCGAGTAGTCGTAGGCTCCCGATGTAACCTGGCGGCAAACGTAGCCTTCTTTTGCGTCGGTAACGAATATTTGATTGGATTTGCCTTTGCGTTCCGAAAAGCAGATTTGCTTGCCGTCGGGCGAATATGCAAAGTCCATAACTGCCGCGCGGTTGGTGCGCTGGCTCGAAGCGCCTTGGCGGTCAATGTCTTTGGTGAATATGTTCGATGTGCCGTTGCGCAGCGACAGGTATGCGAGGGTGTTCCCGTCGGGCGAAACGTCAATGACCTTATTCGTCAGCCAGGTTACACCCTTTTTCCAGCGGTGCACTTCGGGCAGGCAAATGTAGTCACTTTCTTTAGATATTTTAACAAGGTCCAGTGATGTTTCTTCCGGCACATAAACTACCGAGTAGTCAACCTTTTGCGCGCTTGCGCAGGCCGCTCCGATAATCAGGGCGCTCAAAAGGCTTGAAAATCGCAAATTCATATCGTTTTTAGTGAATAATTAGGCATTTATGAATGATTTTGCGCAAAGGTACGACAAAAACTACCCCCCCCAAATATTTAACAGTATTTAACAAAAGCAGGCGCTTTTTGTTAAATACTGTAATCAGACAAGTCAGACCGGTCGGACTTGTCTGACTGCTCCCAAAAAGATATAACTATTTTGGGTTGAAAGGGCAATAATAGGGGGCGGTGGCGCGTTAGTTGGGTATGATGAAAGTCTGTTTCTTAATTCCTCCGGAGCCGGTTGCCGCATCGCCCGCTGAGCGTTCGGCCGGTTGCACGCGCGTTATCTACCCGATGCCGAATCTTTATGAGCTTACGGTTGCCGCGCTCGTTGAGTCAAAAGGCTATGAAGTTGAATATGTAGACCTTACGGCCTCCGGCGGCGATTTGCGCGAGTTTGTGGCTGCATCAGATGCGGACGTGTTCATGATCTGGACCGTTAACCTGAGCCGTGCCGCCGACTTTGCCGCCCGCGATGCAATTCTGGAGCTGCGCCCCGATGCCAAGGTGGTTTTCCTGGGGCCGGGAGCGACTTTCTTCCCCGAGCTTTATCTCACCGACAGCCGCGTAATCATTGCGCGCGGCGAACCGGAAATGACCGTTGCCGAGCTGCTCGACTGCCTGCGCGACGGCACCGACTGGCACGACCTCGACGGCCTTATTTACNTGAAAGAGGGCAANCTGCAGCGCAATCGCGCNCGCAAGCTNATGACCGACCTCGACTCGCTNCCNTTTGCNGCNCGNCANCTGCTNGGNGNNCGCGTCTTNCCATAANCCNAAGCTGAAAACCGGGCCGTANACAACNATGNTNACCTCGCGNAACTGCCCGTTTCACTGCATATATTGCGTGCCATCGTCGCTCACCTTTGCCCGCGAGCTCGATTTCCGCGCCGACAACGGCCGCAAGCCCCCGATTTCGTTCCGCTCGCCCGAAAGCGTTGAAAAAGAGCTCGACGAGCTGGCCGCGCAGGGCTATAAGGCCATTGGCTTTGTTGACGACAACTTTATATGGAACGAGGAACGCACGGCGGCGCTCTGCCGAGCACTGCGCAAACACGGCTTCGTTTGGGGCGCTCAGGTGCGCGCCGACGCCATTACGGAGCCCATTGCCAAAATGCTGGGCGANAGCGGCTGCTCCTACGTTGACCTGGGCGTAGAGTCGTTCAACGACGAAATTCTCAANTTCATCCGNAAGGGCGTTGACTCCAAGCGCATTTTCGAGTCCATAGAGNTGCTCAAGAAATATAACGTGCCCGTAAAGCTCAATATTCTTATCGGCACCAGTCCGCTCGAAACCAAAGAAACCTTGCTNCAGACNCTGCGCACCGCCAAGTCGCTNAAGGTTGATCAGGTGATGTTCAACATCGTTTCGCCCTTCCCCGGCACCGAGTTCTACGCCCTGGCTAAGGAAAACGGCTGGATTCGCGGCGGCGAATATGAGCCCACCAACGTTCAGCGCGAGTCGATTTTGAGCTATCCCCACCTTACGGCCGAGGAAATGGAAAAGGCACTTTTCCGCTTTAATCTGAGCTACTTCCTGTCGCCGCGNATAGTGTGGAAACACATTCGCAAGTTCCGCAGCTTCGGCGAATTNCGCGCCGCNTTCAGCGCNCTCTACGAAAAACTTTTTGGCCGGTGAAACTCTCGGTTGCCGTTATCTGCCATAACTCGCTGGCAAATCTCAGCCGCCTGCTGGAGTCGGTTCAGTCCGCGCTGGAGGGCGTTGAGCATGAAGTGGTTATTACCGACAACGGCTCTACCGACGGCACCGACCGCTTTCTTGCCGCGCACTATCCGCAGGTCAATTATCTGCGGCTCGACCAAAACCGCGGCGTTGCCTTTGCCCGCAACCGCGCCATAGAGCGCTGCCGGGGCGAACTGATATGGATTTTAGACGACGACACGGTTATCAATGCCCGCGCCGCCCGCGACCTGCTTCACTATATGGACGCCAATCCCGGCTGCGGCATTGCCGCCTGCGCTCTCTTTGCGGCCGATGGCGAGCGTCAGCTCAGCTATAAACCCTATCCGGGCCTGCTGCTGAAGCTGCGCAACGTGTTGGGCATCAAGGCTGTCGACCCCTACGCCCCGCAGGTTGCCGGGGGGGCGCCGTTTGAGCCTGTCTACGTAATCGGCGCATGTCAGATGGTCCGACGCCGAGTGTTCGACACCGTAGGGCTGCTCGACGAGTCAATATTTTATGGCCCGGAAGATGCCGACTTCTGCCTGCGGGCCCGCGTTGCCGGCTGGAGTGTAGCCTACCTCCCGGCGCCGGCAATTATTCACCATTGGCGCAGGTCAACCACGCGCCGCCCGCTGTCGCGCCTGGGGCGCGCCCACATTCGCGGGCTTCTGCATTTTTATTTCAAATGGTCCTTCCGGGATAGGCGGCAAGGGCAGCTCCCAGCACCCGCAGCGCAGCCCCAAGGTCCTCTTTGTTGAGCACGTAGGCTATGCGCACTTCGTTTTTGCCAGCATTGGGCGTGGTGTAGAAGCCGTTGGCCGGCGCCATGAACACCGTGGCGCCCTCGTATTCAAACTCTTCCAAACACCAGCGGCAGAACTTTTCCGCATCGTCGACCGGCAGCGATGCCACGGTGTAGAACGCGCCCATCGGTATCGGCGAATAGCAGCCCGGAATGCGGTTCAGCCCGTCGATCAGGAACTTGCGGCGCTCAACATACTCGTTGTAGTTCATCAGCATATAATCCTTGTCGGCGTCGATCGATGCCTCGGCAACAATCTGGCCCAACAGTGGCGGCGACAGGCGCGCCATGCAGAATTTCATTATGCTCTCCTTCAGCTTCTCGTGTTTGGTGATTATGGCGCCGATGCGTATGCCACATTCGCTGTAGCGCTTGCTCACGGAGTCAATCAACACCACCTGCTCCTCGATTCCCGGCAGATGAAAGGCCGAAATGTAGGGCGCGCCGGTGTAGCAGAACTCGCGGTAAACCTCGTCGGAAAACAGATAGAGGTCGTATTTCTTCACCAGGTCGCGCAGCTGAATCATCTCCTTCATCGTGTAGAGATAGCCCGTGGGGTTATTCGGGTTGCAAATCAAAATGCCCTTGGTGCGCGGGGTTATCAATTTCTCAAACTCTTCGACCGAGGGGAGTGCAAAGCCGGTGTCGATCGACGAGGGTACCGTGACGATTTTTGCCCCGCACGAAATTGCAAACGCCATGTAGTTGGCATAGGCCGGCTCCGGAACTATAATTTCGTCGCCCGGGTCAAGACACGCCATAAAGGCGAACAACACGGCTTCCGAGCCGCCGGCCGTAACGATGATGTCGTCAACGTCCACGCGGATGTTGAAGCGGTCGTAATAGTCCTTCAGCTTTTTGCGCAGCGACAGCAGCCCCTCCGATGGCGAGTACTCCAGCGTTGTGCGGTCAATTTTTTTCAGGGCGTCGAGGCCCTCCTGCGGTGTTGGCAGGTCGGGCTGGCCGATGTTGAGGTGATAAACCTTGGTGCCGCGCTGTTTGGCGGCATTGCTCAGGGGTACGAGCTTGCGTATGGGAGACTGCGGCATATCCATGCCGCGCTGCGAAATTGAAGGCACTTTAATAATCGGTAATTAGTAATTCAACTCCGCAAAGTTACACAAAATTCCGTAAATCCACCGAGTATTTCCGAAACTTTCCCCTTAAGGGTGACAATTTTTGCGAAAACTGTCACCCTTAAGGGGAAATATGGGTGTGATTAGGGTCGGTAGTCGCTGATTCAGTTGTGGGAGCCGACGGTTATTTCTACAATTCCTGCTATGGTAATTATTAAAGATATTATCCATGCGACCTTATAAAACCATGAGATTTTATGTTTAATGCTCCTGCTTTTGATTAAGAACACGGTAAACGCTACGCTATACCAAACGCAGGATAAATAAAACAGGACNCTAAAGATNNTGGTTACAGTTTCATTCCATTTCATGGTTTCAGCAATAGAAACCATTAGGTTGGTCAAGTACATTATAAACGCGGAAACGTCTATGGTAGTTTCCCATCTTTTATTCATACTCCAAAATTTGGGGATATTAACTTGTTAGTCGGGGATTTGTTCTTCGACGCACTCTATGAAAAATGGTGTAGAAAAGGGGATTTTGTCCCATTCGGTGTCTTTGAGCGTTCGGCTCCAAGTCGTCTTGCCTAACAGATTGGCTTTGAAATAGAACACATTGTCGTTTAAATTTTCCAGCAGTTCTATTTCAACCACAGCATTTTGAGGCAACATAACATAGTTGGGCAGGGAGTAGATGAATTTTCCCGATTTCTGCTCGCCCAAAACAAAGTCGAAATATATCGGTTTCGGCAGAATGTTGACGAATTTGCTTGTGGGGCCCTTCTTGGCGCCGTTCATGTCATAAACGTTGATGCGAAACTTCATTCGTTGCATTTGATTAGGTCCTTCGACAAAGAAGAAACCCACTTTGTCGAGCAACATGCGCTTCCCTTTTTTAGCGTGAACTTCGTAGCCGAAAGTGTCGCCCGCAGATTCTCCGTTTAAGCAACATTTAAACATTCCGGAATTACGCTTTTTGCCTTGTTTGATGACCTTAAACTTATTCGAGCGACTGACCGTAACCTCGTTTAAAGCCATAGGCAGCGGTTGCAGCCGAATGCTATAAATCGAANCTTNATNTAGTTGGNTAATGGGAAGGGTTGCTGTTTGGTNCCCCACGTATGAGATGGTANTCGTATCAGTTTTGCGGGCTTTGTTTATGTTCANNNCAAATCNTCCGACGGAGTCACTGAAAGCTGCGACTCTGCGCGANCTGATACGTACAGTTGAATACGGTAGGGGGGAGCCGTTCTCATCAATAATAGTCCCTTTGAAATTATTGGCTAATGAACATGTCGCCCCAATTAGAAGTACCAAACAAAAACAACGAAGATTAGACATAATATACAGCGAGGTTATGGTTCCGGTTCTGCCGTGGGAATTTGATCAACGAATTGCCAAAGTTTTAAACTGGCGGGTGCGACGGTAATATTTTCTTGAATTATTTCCTTCTTTTCTGATGAAAGATCGGATTTAGCAACTATAGTGCGGAATCCATCGGTAAAGGAGTCTATTGTCTCCATTGAGTCTAGTTGGTCAATGGTTTCGAGATATTGTGAGATAATCTCAAACTCTTGTTGACATTCAGGTTTAATTTCAGAGAGGTTGTTATACATCACTGTTACATCGGTGCTGTAGATGTTTTCAAAGAAGTTGTCTATTTCTAATGCGGTCTGGTTTATATCTACATCCGGGAATGAAATATCAAATGATGCTAGGGAAGAAATTACTGAGGATACTAATTCTGCGGTGGATGTATACTCCATGTCGTCTGTTATTATGGATTGCAAAATTGTTGCGTTATGTAGCGCGCCTATGTTAAGTTCATCATTTTTGTATACCGCTATTAAACTATCTATCTTAGATTCAATAAAATCATGATATTCCTCAGTAATGATGTATCGTTCTTCAACTAGAGTCGCTTTTTGTTCTGCTTGGAGGTCTTTCCATCTCTTTCTTGATGCGCTAATGCTAATTATAGCGCCACCATTGGAATAGCCACCATGATCGGCTTTTAATGCGTCTCTGAATTTGCCCCAGCCATGGTCTCCTCTTGAGGTTTTTTGCATCCCAATAAATGAGGAACAATAGCCCTTAATATTTTCATTTAGTTCTATAAAAGCAATGTCTTGGTCTTTCTTTTCAGTTAATGGGGTTTTCATGTTGTCAGACGAACATGCTACCGACATCAAAATGAGAACTATTGCGCAAACTGCAATAATCGAGATCAGGGGAGATTTTTTTGTGTTCATAATTGAAAAGGTGGGATTAAATTGGTTAATATTAAGTGGAAAAACTATTCGAGTTGTACGATTAAATGGATCAGATACACAAGTAAGAATGTTGAAGGAAATGTAGGGTTTTCAATTTCATCAAGGATAAAGTTTTCAGTGGACGAAAGAACCGTATCCCAAAAATTCTGTATTTCTGAATCTGATTCATTATTTTCGGTTTGAGCAATTAGCGGTCTGCCAAAGTGTGCTGTTTGGCAATCCTTGCTAAGGATTATATAGTTTCTATTATCAATTGGAGTTAGAGTTTGTGCAATAGAGAAAATAAGGATTAGAAAGGTGACGAGTCTTTTCATTTTAGTCAGTNCAAATTTAAAAATTAATTGGTTAAAATAACAAATTTTGCGGGTTCGTTTTTTGCCTCATGCGCGTCTGTAAATGTTTGAGTAGTAATTAGATGAGATAGTGAGGAGAGTTGTATTTTGCCTCAAGGGTATAATGCATTGATTTTCAGCCTTGTTAGGGCTGCAATGAGGAATCTATCTTAGAGATTTGAGATATTCAAGGTTAGTTCATCAAGTTAATGAATTTATCTTTGTGAACAGCGTCTGATGCTAATAGCTTGTTGATCAGTCGCGTCTTTTTTAGGTAGAAGTACTTATATTTTANGTTGGTCATAAAGCAAACAGTTCTAACTGAGAATCCTGCGTATATTAAGGTCATAAATGTTATATCCGACTCTTTGATGTTGGGGCATTCTTTGCGAAGTTCACATACAACATTGTCCAGATACTGATTAACGGCATTTTCGATTTGTCGCAATACTTTGTCGGTCTTTAGCTTNTGCAGTTCAGAGACTATTCGGTTGAACATAATAACTTTTGTTTGCTCTACATTTCCTATTTCAAAATATTCATTGCATAATATATTAATGGTATTCCATTTCTCTTTAAAGAGCTGCTTGATTACATTTTGTAGTTGACTCTCTTTTTTTAGTTTTTCCATGAGGGTTAACTGCATGGTTTTCATTTGGCCCGAACGTTCTTCTAATATTTCCAATAAGACGTTGTTCTCGTCAATAATTTGTTCTGAGTGTTGTTTTGATGCCATTAACGAGTACATTAAGGCTTCAACTTCGGCTCTTAAGTTTTGTTGCTTTTGCCGATGTACTTTTATAATGATGGCGGCTGCCAAAAGGCTTAAGCACACTATGCTTACAATTGCGATAACGAGAAACCTATTTCTTGATTTTTGTTTTTCTTGTTGAGCAATATAGAAATCTCGGTGTCCTCCGGCAATGGACTCTGAAAGAAATTCTTTTGCGATAGTGCTCTGAAGACGCAGGAGAGTATCGGCAATATTAGTTGCTGCTTCGAAATCGTTAAGAAGCTTTAAGTTCTTATAATGTTCGAGTAGTATGTGGGCTGAATCTTCCTTTGATAGAATATATTCAGTTGTGGCGTTTAATATTCTCGACGCGGATTCCGGACCATATAATAATCTTGAAATGCGATTTTGAACAATGGCTTCATCAATGTGTTCAGCATTATAGCTTCCGGGGGATGTGTCGACGGTAAGGTTCTCAGCATCTTTTACTCTATTTGTTTTAGCATAAGCACTCCGGAGAGCTTTGGTAATATATTGCAGTAAATCAATGTTCTCCGGGACCTTTTGGGTATATATGGAGCGTAGACTGTCGAGCATTGAAATCGCGGTTACATTCTCATCTCTGTTTAATTTAATGATTGCTATATCACAGAGTGCAAAATCGTGTAATATAGGGTTGTTGGCTAGGCTAAAGTTGTTGGCAGCGATTCTCGCATATTTTTCTGATTCAGGGAAGTTATATGCGTCAAAGTACAAATCGCTAATTATTTGAGATGCTTTGGCCTTTAGTTCATATAAGTGTTCTGTTTGAGAAATATTGAAAGCATTTAATGCAAAAGTCATAGCATTCCGAAACTCCTTTTTATTATAGTTAATTAAAGCCATGCACAAATACGTTTGTGCAGACTTTTCGGTGGAACCGTTTTCTCCGTATGCTCTAAATGCGATATTTATAAGCGAGTCTGATTCGAGTTTTATTCCTTGATTTAGTTGCGCTTGAGTATAGAGCAGCGAAAACAAAGGTAATTGCCTTGGTTTGAGGTTTTCTTGCTCTATTTTCTTTAGAACATTAAGAGCGCTGTCGGGCTTGGAGTCGACTAATTTTTCGGCAATGTATATTTGGTCACTTATGGTATCGTGTTGGCAGCTGCATAAACAAATTGCTACCGTAGCGAATAAAAATATACGAAGATGAAGCATAACGAATAGATTTGTTCAAAAATATTGGGGGTTCAATGGGGTTGAACAGAGATGCTGGGTTGAACGGATGTGGTGAATGTGGGGGGAGGAAAAAAAAATCCTGAAGGGTTAGCTTCAGGATTTTTGTCTATTGTGTCCGAAATGAGACTCGAACTCACACGGCCTAATGGCCACTACCCCCTCAAAGTAGCGCGTCTACCAATTCCGCCATCCGGACAATAGAGTGGAGCGAAAAACGGGACTCGAACCCGCGACCCCAACCTTGGCAAGGTTGTGCTCTACCAACTGAGCTATTTTCGCGTATTTTAATGTTCGCTTTGGAGC
>WFLX010056171.1_pt1 | contig 11488 bp, 7 predicted proteins | sample 4967041 | NCBI WGS metagenome assembly WFLX01 (sample SAMN12857096, study PRJNA449069) | gut metagenome | isolation source: stool from male and female vole | host: Microtus ochrogaster | place: USA:Florida | collected 2017 | reverse complement strand
AAGGAAAGTTTTGAAACTATAATCCTCTTCAGGCAATCTCGGAGGTTCCGGAAGATCCCAATAAGCATAATCGATGTTTTGAGGATTATTGACCATATAATTATATTGGAGGTCTTGCTGCAAACGTTGCGATTTTAAGCTGGCAATCAGCCATTCGGGTATGACGGAGAAAGACCCTGCATTTGAATTGATTTGAAGAGCCTGCTGCTCGGGCAGCATAGTGAAAAGAGAGTCGGTGGATAATCTCAAGACTTCATCACCTTCCTCAAGGAGAGAAGTGTCTTCCTTTTCCTCATATAATATTCCCTCATATCGGTCTTTATCATAGGCAGTCAGGCGCGGGTCCATTGCGAAAGTTAAAGGCGCGGGTGCGAAAGTAGGCTTATAAAGAGTGCGGAAACCACTGTAGATTGTAGGCTTAAGAAAGATCGTGGGGTGGGATTTATAGTAATTAGAGATTATGGAATCCGGCTTAATTGAATCAAAAATAGCATAAACGCAATCGGAATCGGCGGAATGAAGCTTACCGCATTTTTCACATACAAAATCAGATTCTTCCGATAGAGATATCTCAACATTCGGAATAGGAGAGGCTTGAGAGGCAACAAAAGGAGTAGTTTCTGAAGCAGCCGCTTGCAAGCTGCTGAATCCTAATAAAGATAAAATTATCAGTCTACCGGGTTTCATAATATCGGGAATAAAAAATTATTACGTTAGAAATAGTGATGAATTAGGAGGAAAGATTAAAATTGAGAACTATTCAGAGGAAAGAATTTTGTCATATTCATCTGAATTGATTATTTCGTAAGCTCGCTTAAATATCGGGTCGTGGGTATTAAAGACTTTGAAATATGTAGCGTTGTCGAAGACATCTCTTCCGATTAATGCTTTTAGAATCATTTGCAGAAGGGGAGAAGAGCGTTGGAATTGCTCTTCATCAAATTCAATACCGTCTTTATCCGCCATTGCTTTTAATTCCTGAAGCATATCGGGAGTAATTTCGAAATTTTTCACGAACGCATCATCTGTTTTATATAACTTCTTTAATTCCTTTCTATGTTCGTCAACATATTCGATGGCGAAGCGGTTGATTAACCCTTTAGCCATTATATTCCTATAATATTTAGTATATTCTGTTGTGTCCAGACCTACAAAACTATCAGGCATTATTCCCCCACCACCATATACAGGGCGGCGAAGTCGCAGAGTTTGGTAAAGAGTGGAGTCTGTAAGTTTGATTGAATCCTTATGCATCAATTCGCCGTGGTTGAAGCGATTCTCCATATCCATACGATAAGCCTTTTCGTTCCCTTTTTCGTAAGGCTTTTGAATATCTCTTCCGGTGGGAGTGTAATAATGCGCCACTGTGAGTCGCATCATTGAGCCGTCGGGGAAAGGCACCGGGCGTTGCACGAGACCTTTTCCGAAAGTTCGTCTTCCCACAATCACGCCTCTGTCATGGTCTTGAATAGCACCGGAAGTGATCTCGGCTGCAGAAGCAGTGTATTGGTTAGCCATGACTACTATCCTCCCATCCTCAAAGAGGGGATGTTTGCCGGTGGGGAAAGCCAGGGCGTCATAGCGTGGAGAAGTGAGTCCTTCCGTATATACAGCCGTTTGACCCGGGGGGAGAANTTCGCCGAGTATTTCCACTGCGGATTGAAGAAANCCGCCACCATTATCTGTCAAATCCAATATANGTTGNGTCNTACCCTCCTTTTTCAATTTCTTAATGGCGTCAATCATTTCGTGAGTTGTCTCGGCAGAAAATTTATTCAGTCGGATATATCCGGTGTGGGCGTCAACGAGATATGCTGCATCTACTGAATAGATTGGTATTTCTGCGCGAATAATACGGAAATCAATGGTGTCAACCATCTTATTGTCGCGACGCAAAACCTTGACATTTACAGGTGTTTTTTTAGGTCCGCGAAGACGCTTCATAATGTCACTGTTTTTCATCTTCACGCCGGCAATGACGGTGTCATTAACCTCTATGATCCTGTCGCCTGCTAAAATTCCCACCTTTTCCGACGGACCTCCACTCACTGTCTGAATGACATAGAGAGTGTCGTTATTCATGTTAAAAGTGATGCCGATACCTGAGAAATTCCCTTGAAGCGGCTCGTTGAGTTCCTTGGTTTCCTCAGGAGTTGAATAAGAAGAATGGGGATCGAGTTTTTCGAGCATTCCGCGAATAGCATCATCTACGAGTCGGGATTCATCTACAGTGTCAACGTATAATTGAGCGATGGCTTTTTCAGCCATTAAAAGTTTGCGCTCCGGCGAATCAATGCCGACAGCTTTTGCCTGATAAGAAGAGCAGACGGAGCCGATGCCGATGCATGCAATTAAAATAATAATCGGAGAGAGGAAAGAGTATTTTTTGAAATTGCGAAAGATCATATATTATTAATTATTAATCAGTAATTTTTTGCACTCCTCGCGCGTGGGAATGAAACGAGAAGCATCCACTCCGAAATGTTGCAATTCCCTCACCATGGAGGAAGACACAAAACTCATTTCCGGATTGCAAGGGAGCAGAATGGTCTCGATATTGAAAAGAGAGCGGTTGGTGTCAGCAAGCACTTTTTCGTAGTCGGCATCTTCTGCATTGCGATAGCCCCTGATGATAACGTTTGCGTCTGATTTTGCCGCAGCCTCTGATGTCAGACCCGAATATGCCATGATTTCAATTCCCGGAATATCGGCTAACAGAGACTTTAATGACTCAAGTCGCTGATTGACATCTTCAAAAGAAGATTTGTGCTCATTGTAACCTATCCCGACCACAATATTGGCAAACAACCGCTTTGCCCTTGCGAGAATATCAAGGTGTCCGATGGTGAAAGGATTGAAACTGCCGGGGAAAAATGCTTTCATAAGAATGATTGACAAAGATTAAAACTATATTTCCGAATCATCTTCAATCACGAGATTATCGATGATGAAATTCTGGCGGTCCATCGTGTTTTTACCCATATAGAAATCAAGCAGTGTTTCCACTGAATCCTGCATGTCGAGAGTCACGGGATCCAACCGCATGTCAGGACCGATAAATTCTGCAAATTCAACATCGTTGATTTCACCCAGCCCTTTGAATCGGGTAATCTCTGCATTTTGCCCGAATTTCTCTATTGCCTTCNCGCGTTCTTCATCCGTATAACAATAATAGGTGTCTTTTTCGCCTGTATCCTCGGAAGAGGCTTTTTNCTTTCCCTTGCNCGAATTTCTTCTTGAANCTTTCTTGTTTCTCNCTNTAAAAAGTGGCGTCTGCAGGATAAAGACGTGCCCCTCTTCAATAAGGTCGGGGAAGAACATAAGGAAGAAAGTTATGACGAGCAGGCGGATGTGCATTCCGTCTACATCGGCATCTGTGGCGATTATCACTTTATTATATCTGAGATTGTCAATCCCTTCTTCAATATTAAGGGCTGCTTGCAAAAGATTGAACTCATCGTTTTTGTAGACCACTTCCCGCGTCATGCCGTAAGAGTTCAGAGGTTTGCCTCGGAGGGAGAAGACTGCCTGAGTCACGGCGTTGCGCACTTTGGTGATGGTGCCTGTAGCGGAAAGACCCTCGGTTATGAAGATTGAAGATTCCGGTCGCAAATCCTCTTTGGCACTCTTGGGGAGCGTATCATTGAGGTGGACTCTGCAATCACGCAATTTTTTATTGTGAAGACTTGCCTTTTTAGCCTTTTCGCGCGCCAATTTCGCAACTCCCGACATTGCTTTGCGCTCCTTTTCCGACATTGCGATTTTACGCATCATCACTTCTGCAATGTCTGAATGTTTGTGCAGGTAATCATCAAGGTCTTTTTTGATGTAATCACCAACAAATTTATTGACCGTGATGGCATCCTCTTTCGGACTAATCTTTGCAGAACCCAGTTTGGTTTTGGTTTGAGATTCAAACACAGGCTCCTGTATTCGGACACTGACAGCCGCTACTATTCCGTTGCGTATATCGGAAAACTCATATCCTTTCCCTGAAAATTCTTTAATGGTGCGTGTCAGGTGTTCGCGGAAAGCGGAGAGGTGAGTCCCGCCTTGAGTGGTGTATTGACCGTTGACAAAACTGTAATATTCTTCACCGGGATGATCGGTGTGGGTGATGACGGCTTCGATATCCTCACCTTCAAGATGAATCAACGGGTATAGCGGCTCTTCTGAAAGACGTTCTTTAAGCAGGTCTTCCAGGCCGTGGCGAGAGGTATATTTTTTGTCGTTGAGGAAAATCTGGAGTCCGGTATTGAGATAAGTATAATTCTTAACCATGTTTTCCACAAAATCAAAGTTGAATTTGAAGTTATGGAAAAGAGTCTCATCCGGCTGAAATTCCACGCGGGTTCCATTGGGTTCGTTGGTGGGGAGTTGGTCGGTCAATTCAATCAAGTTGCCACATTCAAAAGTAGCTCTTACCATTTTACCGTCGCGAAAAGATGATACTATGCATTTTGAAGAGAGAGCATTGACGGCTTTCAAGCCGACACCATTTAAGCCGACAGATTTTTGGAAATTTTCATCATCAAATTTGCCACCGGTGTTTATGTCGGAAGCCACTTCCTTCACTTTCCCGAGCGGGATGCCACGGCCATAATCGCGAATGACTACCACGCCCTCTTCCGATAGTTGGATATCGATACGTTTTCCGGCGCCTTGATTGAATTCGTCAATGGAGTTGTCCATAACCTCTTTTGTGAGCACATAAATTCCGTCTTCTGCATGAGAGCCGTCGCCGAGTTTGCCGATATACATGCCGGGCCGTCGGCGGATATGCTCATTCCAGGAAAGGGATTTGATGGCATCATCAGTATATGAGCCAATTTCCGATGATTGAATTGTGGAGCCGGTAATATCCGAATTTTCTTCGGATACCGGTGTGGAATCGTCAATCCCCTGAGATGATTGCGGTTCGACTTGATTATCCAAGTCAAAGAGGTCGGAAGGATAATTATTATTGGCCATAAAGTGAAAATGACAATGCAAAAGGTAGTGATGAAAAATAGAGTCTTGAGTAATCTTTTGACTCTAAACTACAAAGATAACAAAAATTCCAAAAGACTGCAAATATCTACTTATTGCCATCCTAAAACACTACGTTGATACGGAAATACGAGAAGGAGGCTATTCAATAAATTGAGTTGTTGTAATGTAACTCATAAATTGAAAACTTAAATTTCTTAAGGGTTAAGAATGGCTTATGAGGAAGTGAAAAAGTTTCTATTATATTGGAAATTTTTGGTGGAATTAAGAAAAGTTTTTGTTATAATAGAAACTTTTGTTATTTTTGCGAAAAGTTTTAATTATAATGGAAACTATTGTAAACATTCCACGGGATAAATATATTGATAAGATTCGCCCCTATATTGGAAAAAATATTGTAAAAGTTCTTACGGGTCAAAGACGAGTCGGGAAGAGCTATATTTTGAAATATATAGAAAAGATAATACGAGATTCCGAGACTGATGCAAATATAATATACATTAATCTCGAAGATTTCGCTTTTGCGCATATTGACAATGCCGAGACCTTAAATAAGGAGATTTCGAAAAATCTCTCTGATGAGAAGAGGAACTATATATTTATAGATGAGGTTCAGGAAGTAGCAGATTTTGAGAAAGTTTTAAGATCGTTAAGTCTGAATCCTTCGAATGACATATATGTTACGGGGAGTAATTCTTCTATGTTGTCATCTGAAATCGGTTCGCGTCTTGCTGGAAGAAGTATGGAATTTCATGTTCATCCTTTGTCGTATTCGGAATTCCTGATTTTTCATTCATTGGAAGATTCGGATGAATCATTGGAACTTTTTCTTCAATTCGGAGGGATGCCATATTTAAGGAATTTGCCCTTATATTCAACTTGGTTTGAATACCTTGCGGCGGTATCAGATGCCATTATTTATCGAGATATAGTAACCAGATATTCTGTTCGAAATAATGATTTTCTTCAACGTNNGATATTGTTTTTANCTGNTAATANAGGCAGAATTTTTACTTCAAAAAAAATTTCAGATTATCTTAAATCCCAACGTGTGGGAGGAACCGTTACGAGTGTTCAGACTTATGCTGATTATTTTTGTGATGCGTTTCTCATCAACAAAGTGCGACGCTGGGACATAGAAGGGAAGAGATTTTTTGAAATTGGGGAAAAATATTTTTTCGAGGATGTCGGAATCCGAAATTCAATAATCGGATATAGACCCGGGGATAAATCCGGAATAATGGAAAATGTTGTCTTCAATAAATTGAAATTCGATGGATTTGAAGTCAAAGTCGGTTCTTTGTCTGACGGAAAAGAGATTGATTTTATAGCTGAAAAAGATGGGGAAAGAAAATATATTCAAGTAAGTTTAAATATAGATTCGGAGGCAACAGCACAAAGAGAATTGGGAAATTTGTCAAAAATTGCGGATAATTATGAAAAGATTCTGGTTACTCTCAAGGATAGCACTCCCAATACATTCCGGGGGATTAAAATGATGTCTCTAAGGGAATTTTTGATTAAATATCAGGGATGAAGGTTAATTGTGGAAGAGGAGGGTAGCGGCTTGGGCTGCAATCCCTTCTTCACGTCCGGTGAAGCCGAGGCGTTCAGTGGTGGTGGCTTTTACAGAGACACAATCAAGTGTAATCTCCATAACTTCCGCTAATTTAACGCGCATTTCATCTATGTAAGGTCTGAATTTTGGCTTTTNANCNATGATTGTGATNTCGANATTGCCGATTTCCCAACCGGATTNACNAACNATATCACAANNATNTNTCNNNNATNTCTTTGANTCAATACCNTNATAGGCNGGNTCANAATNANGGAATAATTTCCCGATGTCCCCCAACGCCAACGCGCCGAGAAGAGCATCGCAAAGAGCGTGAATGGCAACGTCGGCGTCGCTATGGCCTAAAAGACCGAGGGTGTGAGGAATCTTGATTCCGCACACCCACAACTCACGCCCTTCTACAAGTCGATGAACGTCAAATCCGGAACCTATTCTGAATTGTGGGGTCATCATATCTTAAAGGACAATATATTATTTATTTTCTATTTTCTGCGCTTGCCGAGAAGGTCGCGAAGACCATCCATGTCAAATGTCAAAGTGAAGCGCAATGTCTGGTCGAGAGGTGAACTCTGAGCAGTTGCGAGCATATAAGATGCGTCAAGTTGCACGACATTCAAAGAGAAGCCTGCTCCGAAAGCGAAGTAGGAGCGACCACCTTTATTGGCATTTTCGTAATTATAACCTGCGCGCACGAAGAATTGCTGGTTGTAGGAATATTCCGCGCCAACGGACACATTGATTTCCTGCAATTCTTCTTTGAATCCGCCGGGAGCATCGCCGAAACTTTTGAAGATACCTGTGATAGGCGACATTTTCTGCCATTTTTCTTCAGCTTCTTCGTAGGCAATATCTCCATCTGTGCCTTCTTCAAAATCGCGTCGGCGAGGTTTGGTAGGCACGAGAAGTTTGTTGAGGTCAAGACCGATCCCTACGGTGTGATAATCAGCCAAGGGAAACATGAAGTTCGCGCCGAGTCGCAGATTGGTGGGCAGAAAAGCGTAAGTAGAGCCATGGTCGTAACTCACTTTAGAGCCTATATTGCTGATGTCGAAACCCCAGGAAAACTGACACTCGTTGCGGCCTATCATGGGGAAAGTAACGAAATATCCCGAGATGTCGGCGGCAAAGGCGGAAGCTGCCGTATTTGTTTCGCCCGATGTCTCATCTTCAAAGGAGAGGTCGGAAAGAATATATCTCAGGGCAACTCCCATGGAAAACTTTGATGAGAGTTTGCGCGAGTAGCCCACATCAAATGCAAATTCATAGGGGTTGATGGTCTGCGCGCTTATTGCTCCGGATTGGGAACTCATGGTCACTTCGCCCAAAGAGAAATATCTGAAGGAGGCGGAGATGGCTTGATTGTCGGATTTGCCGATTTTCCAATAACCTGCCAGATTTGCCAAGAAGATATCGTTGACAATTTTTCTCAACCAAGGAGTATAAGAAATTGCGAGACCACCTGTGGAATATGCGAAAGCATATTTAGATGGATTCCAGAATTGTGAGTTCATATCCGGGTCGGTGGCGGCTCCCAAATTACCCATTGACGAGCCGCGGGCGTCCGGCGCTATACTAAGAGTGGTGACACCAGTATTGACCGGATTGAAATCATTCTCTTTGATGTCGNTTTCGGNATTGGNTGNNTTTGNTGNCANTCCNCNNANCAANNNANNAGNNCTTATAAGANCANCTGGATTTTATATTCATGACGTTCGGATATGTTTGTTAATAACAAAACGTTTTTACGGGAATGTTATTATATAACGGGTACCGGAATTATAGAAGAATGTCCTTTCCCGGACTTATTCCCGGTCTCCAACAGATATGCTTTATAAAGTCCTTTTTCCACTTTGTAGCCAGCATAGTCGCATCCGTCCCATTCATATTGAGTGCCGGAGATATTATCGCGACGAATGATAACTCCGTGTTGGTCCATGATGATTATATCCGCTTCAGCGGGCACTTTTCCAACGATGCTGAAGGTGGCATTATCTTTTACTGCTCCTTCCTCAAGCACAATTGAAAATGCTGAAGAGTAAGGGAGATATTCAAATGAGATCTCTGCTGATGCCGTATTTCCGGCAGCGTCCGCAACGGTTACTTTTGCAGAGTGGGAGCCTTCGCTCAAATCAGACAACGGAATTGACCTTGTCATTGCGGCGCCGTTGTCGGAGATGACGGGTTGCACTGCATTAGCCGCTTCGTAATCCCTGCCATCAATGGTGAGTTTGAATGAAGGAGCCAGCGGGAGATTGGCGAAAGCGAGTGCGCGATTGTCGGAAGCGGCAACTTCCAGTGATAATCTTGCCGGATTATACTCAAAGAGGTTGATGACCGGGATAGTGTGGTCCGGTTGGCTGTTGGAATTATCATCGGGGGCATTGAAATTGATGCCATAAAGATTACCGGTAGCAATTTTTTGTTCGCCGGAATATGTTGCAATATGAATTCTTCCTGTTTGACCGATATATTTTTTTGCAGTCTCCGGCACGAAGAGTTTAACATTGACAACACCATTCACTACATCGGCTGACGTCATGCTCAATTGAGTGTCGGCAAGTTTGAATTTAAAGTCATGTGTCTCATCATCATCAGCGGAACATCTGTCGGCTGAGAGGATTTCCTGAATCGGGGCAATGAGTCGCACCACTGCTTTACCATTATAATCCCGGTCGAGAGTTTTGTCGGAATTACTTACCGGAATACTGCAAGAAAATTCGAGGAACTCACCTACAACTCCGTCAAAAATCTCTTTTTCGGCAAGAGTGGGACGCGTAACGACGGGTAGCACAATTGCCGGATCGCACACGAGTTGATAAGCCAATTCATTGTTGTTGGTGGATTGTGTAAGTGNGCGAGCNCAGACCNCACCGATTGTGATAGGTTTGNTGTGANCCGGCGCGTTAGTNGCGGAGCCGTTGCGATAAAGGTTCTTTTGGAAAAGCTTAACAAGGTCTTCATTCTGACCTGACCATGTTTCGCGGGTTGCCAGGATAGTACCCAACATGCCGTAGGGGGTGCTGGTTACCATATTTTCACCCATGCCGCGCACGCCACGATCGGAATTACTCAATTCGCAACCCGCGAAAATCATAATGGGGTGAATTCTGTTGCGCAACTTATAGACGTCGGATGCATAGAAGAAATCCCCGGTTTTATTAAGGGTATATTCTGCTCCGTGTCCGAAGTAAGATACGAGGAATCTTCCTGAGTTCAAATCGTTGAAGAATTTACGTTGAGCCTCTTTATATCCGTAAGCATCAATAATGAGGTTATCGCAAATGGTGGAGNAANTATCNAAATNNTTGAGATATGCAGTGCTTCTGGTTGCTTGATTGTCGTGAGTATGTTTATCACCAACGCCGCCGATAGCAGTGTAGAAGTTCAGGTGAGTGGCAATATCTGTTTCTGATAATTCAAGATGTTGACGGATTTTTTCAATTACAGTTTCCCCTTCTGCAGCATATCTGATGGGAAGAACTCCGACGCCAACATCAACTTTTGTATTTTCGATAATATTGGTGGAAATATAATCAGACATTATACCGTAGAAACAGTTGGCATTTTGAGCGCCTCTCAATTGATTCATCGGAGTGGCTTGATATGCGATAATCCCTTCTTCGGGTTGCTTTNCATTAACGATGCNTCTAAAATCGCCGAAAAGCGGACCCATCAAAAGTAAGTTCTTACAGGGAAAATCAGACTGGTAAGCCAATTTTACGGCAGCACGATAAGCCATAGGATCGGGCACACCGGAAGAGAATTCGTTGTAACATTCATTTGTAGTGGCAACGACAACTTTAATGCCATCGTAAGTGCGGTGAAGGTCAGCAAGTTTTTCTGCAGTTTCGCGGAGAGCCGGGATGCAAATAATCAGCAGTTCTGCGCCCTCTGCAAGTTTAGAGTGCAAATCTTGATTTGCGATTTGGGTATAATCGCTCTGATAGCCTGAAATTTGCATCTGGGGCTCGATGGGGTCGAAGATGACAAGTTGTGGAATATAAGATGCATAAGTGATTTTCACCCAAGCGTCCGGACCATCTTCTACAGTCTCAAGTTGCACAGGGTTGGTAATCTGGGAAATATCGAGCACGAGGTTGCCCGCTCCTCCTTCCAATTTAATTTTAGAAGATTTATTTCTTTCCATCAGAGGGAAGGCAATAAAATCTTGCGATAATCTTTCGCCGTTCTTTCCGGTGAGAGTTGGTATGCTTTTCGGATAGGTAAGAGTCCAATAGTCTACATGTGAAACATCCGTATCCGCTTCAGGATCGCAATGGAAAAAGACCGTGCTTTGGGGTCCCGGAACGGTTGTGGAGCCGATATGAGGTTCGGAAGGTGTGAAATTCGTTGAAGCGGAAGCTTTCAGGGTTCCGGTGATAGGATCTGAAGTCCCTTCAAGACCGTAAGAGAAAGAGGTTTTAATCTCGCGATCGACATAAAAATAACATTCCAAAGCCCCTTTTTTATCAGAAAGTGCGTCCGGAAGAAAGACATCCCATTGGATTCTGGGATTTTCTTGAGTTACCTTTTCGCCGAAGAAGAGTTGACCTGTGTTGGAATTGTTTTGCACAAGGTCAATTTCATGAGCGTAGCGCCCTACACCTGAAGTTACTTCTTTTAGATCAGTGACGTTTGAAGCCGGAGTTTTAGCCATTTTTTTAGCGCTTCCGGTGTCGGAAATGAAATAGTAACCTTTATCGGCATATATATTTTTGGATTTTCTTGAAAAATAACCGCCACATTCATATTTCAGACTTGAGAGAGTGAATGAAAAATCCTCTGTGCCCTGCCCGTAGAAATAGACTTTGTTGCCATGATGCAACACAGGCACTTCCTGCAAATCATCATTATAAAGTTGGGAGCCTCCTGCAGAAAAGAAATTTAAACTTTCCTGCACTCCGCCGCGTCCGTAGAGGGTGA
>WFLX010126688.1_pt1 | contig 11489 bp, 9 predicted proteins | sample 4967041 | NCBI WGS metagenome assembly WFLX01 (sample SAMN12857096, study PRJNA449069) | gut metagenome | isolation source: stool from male and female vole | host: Microtus ochrogaster | place: USA:Florida | collected 2017 | reverse complement strand
TACAGACTTTCGGGCTAATACGAAAGTGTTGGCCCTTTTTTTCGTCTTTTCAGACACACTTTTGGAAACAGTATCGTCCTTTCAAGTTGCACGGAAAAAAAGCAAAAGAAATTCTTTGGGATGCGGGTCCAATTGAGAACCTAGCGCATAATGGAACATACGTCGGAAAGGTCAGGGTTTACACGATAGATTAGCTCGAATACACAAAAACGAGATCAGACAAGCAGTATCGTGTATATAAGAAATCAAATGGTGATTATGTAATAGACTATAATGGGAATAAATGTATCCTCCCAAAAGCCGATGAGCCACTCGGAGAAGGCATATATACTCTAAAATGGAAATTGATTATAACCATTATATTGAGGATGTGCCAACCAGCTGGTAATAATATATAAAAATTCATGGCTGATTAGATAAATTTCGACATTTGTTTCAGCGGATACACTGATGAGATTGAGGTATCGGCTCGTTTCAGTAAAGTAAAACCGGAAGATTATCCCGGAATCAAGGATTACTCTTTTAATTCAAATGTGAGTATCAAAGACCAGAAGCAAGGTCGTGTCATAATTGACATTGCACGGTCAATCTTTGAGAGCAACAAGATTGACGAGGGACTTCAAACACTTAAGGATAACTTAAAGACTCCCATGGCAATAAACTAAAAGATGCGGCATTATCATTCTTAAGAAAACTGCGCTCACCACAAACAGATAACTTAGAGAAAGATGATGTCAAATAAATTTCAAGGCGGTGGAAAAATTCACCGCTTTTTGAATTTTATAAGATAGCTTTGGCTGTGTTGATACTCTGACCAATAACATTCTGTCTCATAACTAAGAGCATTATGAAGGACTCTATACAGTTGCCGATGACATTATAACCGAACCCATCTATTGGGAAGTAACGCCAATTACAAAAGATACTTATCTATGTAGAGACAATTTCTCTGCAATTATCATCAAAATAGTAGCCGTATGAAAATTCATCTCAGACTTTCAAGAAGAGTAATTTATAAATCATTCAAGGATAAGCAACTTTATTCCGTTGTTACAACCTATATGTGCGCCGAAGGAAAGTTTATTCTACATAAGGTTGACTATCAAGCATGAGATTATAATAAAAAAGATGGCACAGTCGCAGTTCTTTACCATTTTGATAAACGCAATACATTGAAACTGTGTAGACTCTTAGGTGCGACAACTACGAAAACTCTGTTTGGCTTACTTAAAGCCGATTTTATAAGAAATGTTATAGTTACTTCTTTATAGGCAGAATCATTGATTTCTGCAACTCCCACAATATCAAATTCTGCAAAGCGGTTAAAAAAATTACAATCCGATGATAGAAATGGGTTACTTGGACTACTCTTTTATCATAAAAGAAAAAATAACCAAATAATGGAAGGAACAAGATGAATACATCAGATGCTGAAAAAGAATGGTTCCGTCGCATAAACAATGGACAGCCTACAAACACAGAACATAAAACCTCTGCAGCCAAACAAAAAGAAGAAAAACCTTCAAAAAAGCAGTCCGCCAAAGGAAACGGGTTCAAAGACATAGCCGGTATGAACGAGCTGAAAGAATTTGTCACAGAGAGTTTCATTAATGTATTGAAGAATCGCGAATGTGCCGAAGCATATGGCATCAGGCCGCCGGCCATGTTATTCTACGGTCCGGCAGGTTGCGGAAAAACATTTTTCGCAGAAAAGATGGCGGAAGAAGTAGGTATCAACTTCATAAAGATCGTGCCTGACGATCTTGCCTGCACATGGGTACATGGGACACAGCAAAAGATCGGGGAAGTGTTCCGCAATGCGGAAAAGAAAGCGCCCACGCTGCTGTTTTTCGATGAATTTGACGCGATGGTGCCGAAACGCTCCGGGGACGAGGCCAATCAGCATTATGACAGCGAAGTGAATGAATTTCTCTGTATGCTCAACAGCGCTTCAGAACGTGGTATATTTGTGCTGGCAGCTACCAACCACCCGGAACGAATCGATAAGGCGGTGCTGCGAACGGGACGAATCGACGAAATCGTATATATCGATATGCCGGACAAAGAGGCCCGCAGAAGTCTGTTTGCGCTGGCCCTTTCCACGCTGCCGACAGAAGAAGACATCGATACCGCCCTTCTGGCAGAACTTACAGAGGGATATAACTGCAGCGACATCAGCTATATCGTAAAATCTGCGGCAAGAAAGATGTTCAATGCGACCATTAAGGAGGGTGATACCGACTACCGGCGCATCAGCCAGTCCCTGCTGGAAACTATAATATCAAGTAAAAGCCCTTCGGTCAGCGGCAAGGATCTTCGCGAATACGAACGGGTACGAAGCGAGTTCTCGCCAAAGGACAAAGGCTGCCGACATAGAACGATCGGATTCAGATAAAAGAGTATATTAACCATAAAATTATAAAACCATGAATGAAAAAATATTGGAAGCATTCCGCGAGCTGGGATTCCAGCTGGAAGAAATCGAAGGTATAGGCTATAGCTTTTGTTATGAAGAATGGGATTTCCTATATATGTACAACAAGGATGACGAGGAGTTTCTGAACATATCCATACCGGGAATCTATGAGCTTGAAGAAAACTTTCCCTTGCTGTTCCATATCTTGCCGGAAAGAATCAACTCTACGATAAAGTATGTCAAGGCCTATACGCTGGAAAATCACATCTGGCTTTTCTACGAACGTGAACTGCTGGACGAAAAAGATTTGACACAACTCCTCTCCAAAATGATTTACCATTTGGCAGCCACACTTATTTTTGCCCACAAAACAATCAAAGAGCTTAAAAAAGAGATGGAAGAAGGTTCAAACGAAGCGTCGGAAGAAGAAGAGAACGATAACGATGAAGAGAATGAATANAATAAAACTAAAAATATGNCTTNAANAGAAANGANAATGANCGCGGTAGAGAGCCTNGGCTATAAACCGCAGATAGATGAGTANGGAGATATATTCGTACGCTATCAGATGAAATCCATCTACATCATAGTCGGTCAGGAAGAAGAAGCGTATGTGGTGGTCATATTGCCCCAGTTCGAGGCGATCGACGAAGGAGATGAAATCATAACTTTAGCGGCCTGCAATCAGATAACGCGCAATACCAGACTTGTCAAAGTGTATATCGACCAGACGCTCAAAAGCATTTCCGCCAATTGCGGATTTTTCTATACGGACGAAGAGTGCCTGAAAAACAATATCGGGAATGCCCTGAAAATATTAGGCATGATACGTCCCGAATTTCATAGAACCAAAGAGGAATTAAGCGAATAAAAAACAATACATACAATTATCATAAACATCTTGAAAAATGGAAACCATAACAAACGAACAAAAAATTCAGAAGGCGCAGGTATTCAATCTGATTATTCTCGACTCCAGCGGCTCGATGAGCCTTATCCGCGACGCAGCCATGGATGGGCTGAACGAAACGCTGGCAGGTATAAAAAAGGCACAGAAAAAATTTGCCGACACTCAGGATCATTATGTCTCGCTGGTGACCTTCTGCAGCTGTGAAATCCGACATATATTCGACAAAACGCCGGCTGCAGAGGTCTGCCCGCTGACGCCGAAAGACTACGTACCATGCTGCTCCACGCCACTCTACGATGCCATGGGATATGCTCTGACAGCCCTGGACAAATACATGAAAAAGCAGGATGATGCCGTGGCCGTTGTGACCATCATCACAGACGGCATGGAAAATTCTTCCAAAGAATATAGTGGAACAATCATCAAGGAACTCGTCGAACGCCTGCGCAGCGAAGGATGGACATTCACCTATATGGGAGCCAATCAAGATTCCATAGAGGTGGCCACGAGCCTTTCCATCCGCAATGCACGCAATTTCGCCTTTTGCAGCAACGGAGCAATAGGCGCCATGAGCAAGGATACTCATACTCGCAGGGGGCTTTACTGCCGACTGGCACAGAGAAAGAAAGAGGAGGCAGACGGCCATTGTGCACCCATGTCACACGAGGAACGTCACACCCTCTATACATCCATGGCCGACGAAGCCTTTGATGAAGAAGAAAGAACACATAATCTCTAATAAAACTAACGGATATGAAAAAAGCTATTATTTTATTTTGGCATGGACTGACCGGAATCTTCTCCAGCATTTCCAACTGGTTTACTGTAATTTTGGGAATGAGAGACGATTCCGTATACGGGAGGATCATCCGTCGTATCGTAGGCGGCAGTTTCGCGCTTCTGGTGTTAATAATGACCACGACCATCGGATGGTGCTGGTTTCATGAAATATGTAATCAATGGAGTGTAAGACACGGTTCAAAGAACGATGAAAGATATTATTCCGTCCAATATCTATCGCCGAATACGCTCTTCTACGATCATAAATACAGCAAAGAGGGTTATGTGAAAGACCGCGACGGAAAGAAAATCCTGGAAAACGTACGTTGGATCGCCAAGCCGTTAGGCCGGGATTCGCTGGTATGTTATAGCGATGGCAAACGTAGGGGATATTTCAATATGTACACCGGGGAAAACGTTATCCAGCCGCAATATCACCACGCATGGGTATTCTCAGACGGCCTGGCCTCGGTGGATGACGGCGGCTGGATAAAGTTTATCGACCCAACCGGAAATGTTGTCGTCGATACTCATCTGCCATATATCTCCGGCATGGACGGATATGTGTTCCACGAAGGTCTGTGTGTCGTCCGCGATATGCAGCAGGATAAGGTCGGTCTGCTTGATAAAACCGGGAAATGGCTTTTGCAACCGGAATACCAGGATATCTATCGGTTTGATTCACTGCTGATAATCAGCAACGGTACGGAAGAGGCCGTCATGACGACCGGAATGGAGACTATCATTCCATTTTCCAAAGCAAATCACTGGATTGAGAACCATATCATCCAGACAACCATGCCGGACCACACTTTGCGTCAATACGACCTGCGTGGCAACGTCATAGCGGATTTCTACATCAGCGAAGTAGAACGGATGACCTATCCGACCTCCGAATTGTGTTATAATACGACAAAGTATTATGACAATAACGGCAATGTAACAAAAAGTGAAACGGACAACTACGACCCCTATTTTACCCGACGGACAGCCAACCGCCTGTGTTATCAGGCAGAGGCCGGATGGTATGGACTGATGTCCAACGACGGACATGTTATCACTCCCCCCTCCTATACTTCAATCACGGCCATCGGTCCGGACCTGTATTTATGCAAGTTGTCCGAAGATTACGGAATATTGTTAAACGGAAAAGGGCAACAGGTAAAATAACAGNCTAAACGGTACAATCACCTNAAATCNGCCGAACGACANACGATTTGTCTGGCAAATTGTTGTACCGATAACGNAAAGACAGAGGAATATCCCCGGAGGCGACNAAGATTCCCGTTGCCTCCGGGGATAATGCGGATAAAGCCGGACTGACAAAGCCTCATCCNTCCGGNCATCACCCGAAACTCATCATGAANACAGCGCCGAAACCCNGACGGCTGCTTACGGTAAGATTGCCGCCATGCAACCGCATGATCTGCCGNCTGAGACAAAGACCGATGCCCGATCCCTCGCTCTTGGTGGTGAAAAACGGGAGGAAGACAGATTCGAGATTTTCCCGTGAAATGCCTGGACCGTTATCGCTGACGGTAATATAACACTGACCGGCGGAAAGCGAGGCGATAATTTCGATATTCGCCTCCTGCATTCCGGCCGTCGCCTCCACGGCATTCCTGATCAGATTGGTCAGGACCTGCGTAATCAGATCGGGATCCACCCGTAGTTCGATATCTTTCCCCGGCAAAAAATGAATATGGGCCGACTCGGGTGTCAAAGCCAGCAGCTTCCGCTGTTTTTCAAACAACCGGCGGATACTGACCGTCTCCAGCTTCGGCTGCGGCAAATGCGTGAGCCGATGATAAGCATCCAGAATTTTCTNGATACTTATACACTGTCCGTTGATAAGTTCCAGTCCCTCCTGCAACATCTCCGGCGAATAACTGCCGGNCTGCTTTACCAGATTATCNGACAAAGAGACTATCGGAGTGATGGAATTGCGCAATTCGTGCGTCATCACCCGTAAGATACGGTCATAATAGAGCTGCTTCGTCTCNANCTGATANANGTNATCCCGATAAAATGCCACNATCTGGTTCATANCGGCATACAANCGTTTTAAANCCGAATCGTGAGTTTCCGGAAAGCGTACCATGAAATCATGATTCACCAAAGATTGCAGGAAATAATCCATCTGCCGGATCAGAAACGAAATCAGATAGAACAACCGCCANAACAGACACACGGCCGTGCAGATCAGCAGACAACGCACCAGCCAATTCCANCCCTCGATAAAAGCCACGGCAATCCCACCTCCCGCCAGCAGCAGGGCGATGGCGACCGCNGCCACATACCAACGATAATAACGNCTTATCACGACTGTTCGATTTTCCTGACCTTATTATATAACGTCTGGCGGCCGATTCCCAAGCGCTTGGCGGCCAGCGTATAATTACCTCCCACTTCTTTGAGGACCTCCAGAATATGCTGATTTCCGACCTCCTCGACGGTCATCCNCCGGGTGGAGTCGAGTTTGTCCTTTAAATTCTGTGCCTGACGTACGACGTCATCCAANTGCATTTTTTCACGTTGCCTGACAATGGCATCCACCAGTTTGGCAATGAGCNCCTCATTGTCCCAAGGCTTGGTAATAAAGTCTTCGGCTCCGTTTTTAATGGATTTGACCGCGAGATCCACATCTCCAAAGGCTGTAATGAGCACCACGGCCGGNGCATTCGGCTGTTCTTTGATACGCGCCAGCCAGAACAAACCGTCTTCACCATCCAGCCTGCGGGCGTCGAAATTCATATCCAGCAGCACAACATCCACATCGCCCGCCGCCAGCAATGCAGGNAATACCTTGGGATCCGGCATCGCCACTACGGAGCGGAACACTCCGTTCAGCACGAATTTCAATGAACGCAACACCGCCTCATTGTCATCAATAATAAGAACTTTGTAATCGTACATCTGTTTTCGATTTCCATCCGGCAATCGACATCTTCCTGCATCGCCGGAACCTGTTTCCAGCGACAAAAGTACTGTATTTTCTTCAACATGTGTCTTATTTTGAGACAATCCGCACCTTAAAAAAACATTTTCACGACTTTTCATCTCATAAAAGCACTTCAAAGCATCTATTTTTGCATCACCAACCATAACAGAACGAACAACGTCTCAACCTGCACANATAATCACGATGAAAGAGATCCTTTCCTTCAGAAATTACCGACCGCTTAGGGCATTAGCNGTCGTCGCCATATTGATTTCAGGGCCACACATACCCTCTTCGGCCGCCACGCCGGCGCAGCCGGCACCAACCATTNTGCAGGAAACGCCCCAGGCATCCCGGGGCACGGCCATGACCCTGCACGATTGCCTTCTCTACGCCCGNGACCATGCACGGGCCAACCGAATGGAACAATTATCGCTCGACATGAGCCGCATCGACCAGCAAAACCGCGCCTTCGCCTTCCTGCCCTACGTCAGCTTCGGTTCCGGAGCCTCCCTCGGTTTCGGCCGGGGCATCGACCCCGAAACCAACAGTTATGCCACCAAGCAGACGCTGAACAACAGCTACAGTCTTTCCATGTCGCTGCCGCTTTTCGACGGGTTAGTCAAGGTCAACACCTACCGCGCCTATAAAATGATGACCCTTCAGCAACGCAAACAGACCGAAATCACCGCCGATGCCACTTCGCTGAAAGTGATCCGCGCCTACTACAATATGGTCTACTACGAACAGCTTGTCAACCAAGTCAAATGCCAGCTGCAAAGCCACCGTGAGAACCTCCGCAAGACAGAACGGCAGGAGGCCCTGGGGATAATCGCCGAAGCCGACGTCGACGAAATGAAAGCGACCGTCGCCAATTCGGAATACCAGCTTGTCAATCAGGAAAACCTTCTTGCCACGGCCGAACTGGAGCTTAAGGCCGAAATGAACTACCCCATAGACAGTCCGCTTACCATCCTCTCGCAAATACGCCTCGACGCCGATCCTCTGCNCAGCGGGCCATTGNCCCTGCAAGATATCGAAAACTATGTACAGCACCTTCCCAAAGCACAGCAAGCCCTGTTGGCTCTCCGCCAAAGTCACTATCAGTTGAAAACGGCCCGCGGCAGCTACTCGCCCTCCCTCTCGCTCTCGGCNNGCATCTCGACCTCCTATCACAAGACGCTTAACTTCAACTACGAAGCCGCTCCTTTCAATCAGCAATGGCNTGACAANATGGGACAAAACATCAGCATCAGCCTCTCCNTTCCCATTTTCGACCGGTTCGGCACCTTGAACAGCCACCGCNGCGCCAAACTCAGTTACAAACGCCAGCAGATAGCATACGAGGAGACCCTCTTCAATCTCGAGAAAGAGATGCAACAGGCCCAGATGGAACTGGAGGGAGCCCGCCGCGAGTATCTCGCAGCCGAATCCCGCCTCACGGCCGTAACCACAGCCCACCGCGCCAATCAGCGCAAGTTCGAGCTGGGCACTCTCTCCGCCCTGGAGCTTTATAGCAGTTCCTCCAATCTCGCTTCGGCACAAGCCACCGTCACCGGCAAGCAAATCCAGTACCTCATCAAGCGCATCGAAATGGATTATTACCTGGGGCGTCCGTTTATCAACAACTGAATTGATCATCATACATAAAATAATCCGATTATCTCATGGACAGAATCATAGAACACAAAGGAATCATCCGCAAAAAACATATTCCCTACATCATCGGCGGCTCCTTGCTCACGGGGCTCATCATCTGGGCATTGGCCGGCGACCGTTCCGCCCGGTTCCGTACAGAAAGAAAAAACATCACCGTCAGTGAAGTTACCCAGGGTGCATTCAACGACTATATCCGCCTCAACGGAACGGTCGTGGCAGGAACCATCGTGCAGGTCGCCGCCCTCGAAAGCGGGATTGTCGAAACCAAGCACATCACCGAGGGAAACATGGTACGGAAAGGAGACATCATCCTCACCTTACGCAATCCCCACCTCACGCAACAGATTCTCGACAGCGAGGCACAGCTTGCCGAAAAGCAGAATATGCTACGGGATACGGAGATATCCATGGAAAAAAACAAGCTTTCCATGCAACAGGATCTCCTCACCACCGCCACCGAATACAATCGCTACCGCCGTGCCTATGAGCAGCAGAAAGCGCTTTACGAAGAACGGCTCACCTCCCGGGAATCCTATCTCCAGGCACAGGAGAACTACCATCTTGCCGAAAGCCGGCTTCAACTGCTTCACGACCGCATCTACCAAGATTCTCTTTACCGCAGCGTACAGGTAGAGAGGCTCCGCGAAAGCCTTGCCAACATGGAACACAATCTGCAGCTCGTCCGCCAACGGGCTGACAACCTGAAAGTGCGCGCCTCGTACGACGGCCAGCTGGGAAGCCTCACTCCCGAACTCGGCCAGAACATCCCCTCGGGAGCAAATATCGGTAAAATCAACATCCTCGACAACTACAAGATACAGGTTAGCATCGACGAACATTATATCGACCGCATCACGCTCGGACTGAACGGGAAATTTGAACAGCAAAGCACCAGCTACAACGTTTATGTGAGCAAAGTCTATCCGGAAGTCCAGGGAGGTCAGTTCCGCACGGACCTCATCTTCGGCGACGAACGCCCGGAGAATATCCGAGTCGGCCAAACCTATTATATCAACCTCGAACTGGGAGAATCTTCCGAAAGCGTTCTCATCCCGCGCGGCAGTTTCTATCAATCTACTGGCGGACGCTGGATTTTCGTCGTCAATGAGGAAGGTACNGANGCNACCCGCCGCAATATCCGCATCGGAAAGCAGAATCCACAATACTACGAAATTACGGAAGGTCTCCAACCGGGAGAAAAAGTCATCACCTCCGGTTANGACAGCTTCGGCGAGGCCGAAAAAATCATCATCCTGTAAGCGGGAAACANTTNCAAAGANCTATAAAACAATATCCACGAATTCAAATCAAAAACATTGTATATTATGAAAATCCAAATCAAAAACTTAGAGAAAGTATTCCGTACGGAACTTGTTGAAACCGTAGCCCTGAACAGCATCGACATGGAGGTTAAAGAGGGAGAATTCGTCGCTATCATGGGTCCCTCAGGCTGCGGCAAATCTACATTGCTCAACATCCTCGGACTTTTAGACAATCCTACTTCCGGCTCTTATGAGCTTGACGGTCACGAAGTCGCTACCCTCAAAGAAAAAGAGCGCACCAACTACCGCAAAGGTAAAATCGGCTTCATTTTCCAGTCATTCAACCTGATCGAAGAACTCAACGTCGAAGAAAACATAGCCCTGCCGCTCAACTATCTGCATATCTCTTCATCCGAAAAGAAACGCCGCGTACAGGAAATCATGCAGCGTGTCAACATCAGCCATCGCGCCAAACACTTCCCCAACCAGCTCTCCGGCGGCCAGCAACAGCGTGTGGCCATCGCCCGCGCTGTTATCGCCAATCCCGGNNTGATNCTNGCCGACNAACCTACAGGCAACCNCGACTCAAAAAACGGTCAAGAGGTTATGGAACTGCTCAGCGAACTCAATCGCGAGGGCACAACCATCGTTATGGTGACCCACTCGCAAAAAGATTCCACCTATGCCCACCGCATCATCAATCTCTTCGACGGGCAGATCGTGCAATCGCTCGACAATAAAATGTAAAAACATTCCTTACCGACACCCCCGCCCTTATGAAAAGTTTCTTCATTTTCCTATCGCATAACAAACTCTACACGTTCATCAACTTCTTCGGATTAAGCATCTCCTTAGCGATCATCTTTATCATTGCCGGCTATACCGGCAACCAACTGCAGACCGATAGCTTCCAGAAAAATGCCGACCGTATCTATATCCTCAGTTCCGGTAACGGGAAAGCCCACGCGGCTTACGGTGTCTCTCCATTGTTGAGCGGCCGCTTTCCGGAAATAGAGCATGTCGTGGCCCTGCATTGCGAATCCTGCAGAACTAAGATCAATGACATACAAAGTTACGAGACCGTACTGATGGCCGATTCCGCCTTCTTCAATATGTTCACCATTGACATTAGCGACGGCGACGTGCAACAGTTCAAACATTCCCGGCAACAATGCGTCATCAGCAAGCAACTTGCCCGTCGGATGTTCGGCGATCGCAACCCCATCGGGCAGAAGATCTCATTCGATGACAACCGCGATTTCACAATTTGCGCCGTCATGAAAGATATCAGGAACAGCATCCTGCCCGATGCCGGTATCGTGGTCCCCGTTACCTCCTACCTATCTTTCTATTATGGTAACGACAAACGATATATGGGAAACGCCGGATTCGCCTACATCTTCCTCATGCCCCACAAGGGTGCAGATCTCGAGGCACGCACCTACGATATCCTGCAATGCTTCCGCGAAAACTATTTGGCTTATTACAACCGCGATAGGAAAGTCAAGATCATCCCCTTGC
>WFLX010038154.1_pt1 | contig 11490 bp, 9 predicted proteins | sample 4967041 | NCBI WGS metagenome assembly WFLX01 (sample SAMN12857096, study PRJNA449069) | gut metagenome | isolation source: stool from male and female vole | host: Microtus ochrogaster | place: USA:Florida | collected 2017 | reverse complement strand
AAACGCCGTAAATGGCTGAATTTCGCGCCCTCTGCCCTATTCCTGACCGTTGACCCACCCACACAACGAAAACGGCCACACAGCCGGCGAAAACCAGCCATGCAGCCGCACGAAATTAAAGCCAATTCAACAAGAATTAAAGCCGCATTAAACGTCGATTAAACGGAGCGGCTCTGAAATTCAACCCGGATTAAAGCAAATTCAAGTAAATGCGCGTTTCGTTTTTGTCGCGCTCACACCCACACAACCCTACATCTCCAACAATATCAACAACTTAACGAACCGACCGACCATTCAACCGTTGCTCGCTTCGTTTTTATGCCCATATGCGGCAGCATTCACTCCCTTTACACGAGCAGCCTCTTCCTCGTATAAGCCATTATAAATTGCAACACTATACAAANGNACGCGCTTCTTATTCTGCGTAGAAGAAAATTTCACNGACATCCTCGCTNCATTATTACCTTCAAGGAATACGACATACTGACNCCTTGAGCCGCTCAGAGATATGGTCTGTGTATCTATTGACTTACCTGAAGCATTAAGCAATTCTACCTTTACACTCGCATTATCAGAACTATAATATTGAGCATCAAAGACTACGCTAACTATGCCGTTTTCATCAGTTGTAAATGTCGGAGACGTCGCTCCACCCGTTTGTTTGCCTGAACCGAGGCGTAAGGCATAACCATATTCCTTATCATTATCTGCATATCCTTCATACGTCCAGTCAGTCGGTTTTTTCGTAAAGTCTACATCCATCACCTGAGTAAACGTAAGTTCCTTATGCTCGCTTACCTCAACGGTATAAGTCACATCATTTTCATCACCGGGAAGCCAGGAGATGGTTACAGACTCTTCATCTTCCGCACTATGTGAGAGAGATGAAGGTGCTGCCAATACCGGGAGAGGAGCCTTCATTGCCCAGAAAGATATGGTGCCGTCGCTGTTGCGAATCATTTCGGTGACAGGTTTGCCCATATATGAGCCTACGTAAACCTTTGCCGCCGGCACTGAAGTATCGGTAAGTTCGGTCGCTGACTTGTAAGGCCACAGGTCACCGAGAATACTAGCTTCGTCAACTTCATAGTATGTCTCACCGTAATACGTTTTCTTTACCATTTTAAGATCGTTGTCGGCAGGAATGGGAGACATGCGCTGGGTGTCATAATCATTCACCACATTATTTTGCCATGCTGACGCATCATAATATACATGCGTGATGAGCAGACCGTCTGCCAACATATACTTATCCCATCCCTGACGGGCACGGTTTTCGATAATATAGTATTCGTTTTTATTGCGGTCGTTGGTAATCTTGACAGCCTGGTCAGTCTCTATATTCTTCTGATTGAAGACAGGAAGCGTATAGTATGTATTCTCCTTGACCTCAGGTATCTCAATCCAACCCATGAATTCTTTCTCATACGCTGAGTATCCTATGGGAGTATAACCTTCATTATTGTATGAACCGTAGTCCATCAGCGACCAGTGAGCCATACCGAAATGTCCGTTATACTCAGTATCATAAAAGTCCGGCAGACCCATACAGTGAGAAAACTCGTGACAGAAGGTGCCTATACCGTCTATCTTGGTAATATCACGTCCGTATNCCTCATTGAATACNNCAAATTTNTTTANTTTAGTTTTATCGAGGGTAANATATTTACCATAATCACNTGAGTTTAGANCNCATTGGCATGGCCATACGGAGTTTTCGTAATCATCATCATAAGATGAGGCCTCACCGTCACCCGCATAAAGCACTATTACCACATCACACTCTCCGTCACCATCATTGTCATATTGGCTGAAATCAATCTGAGAGTTAAGGCCGTTGCATCCCTCGGCCACCATTTCTCCCAAAGCCTTGTCATCACCATTATAATCATTACCTCCATAATAGGAACGGTTATTTTTAAGAGTATAAGGGCCGTATACATCAAACTGAGGAGTGTACTTACCATTAGATTGNTCGGCAAAATACNGATATGCACTGGTCTCACCATGTNAGAAGAAACTCTCGAAGGTAGTTTTGNGATCCTTGTCNATGAATTTCTTATCCTTATACTGCACAAGGAGCACAGGCACACGTGGACTGCCGTTGTTGGGCACCTGCGTAGCCTTGCGTATGGGAGATTTTCTGGCATCATTGGCAGCACTGCGCTTCGCCATCAGACGCGACGCCTGCACGTCAGAGGCATTGGAGAGTATGAAGGAGGCCTCCTCCTGAGTACGCTGACCTAAATTATGAGCCATTATGCCGGTGACCCCATTTACACTTTTGTAATAGAAATCACCATCTGCAGCACGGTGCAATGCCAGACCGTCAGCTGTAGTATAAATGTGATTGCGTTCGTCACCTATAAGGTGGACCGTAATTGTACTGCCATCGCTCTGCACAAAAGTTCTGTCGCCGCGCTTGGCCGGTATCGCCATCGCACTGACAGAGGTCAGAGCGGCTATACCGCAAAGTAAGATACTTTTTAATTTCATTTCGTATGTAAGGTTAAATATTTGTTTTAAGTTTATTTTTATCGGCTACTTACGCAGTTTACAAAAATAATAAAAATATCTGCATATAGCGATATAATTTCTTCAAAATTAGTTTATATAAGGCCGGATGAACTTATCTAATTATAATATGTTAATTTTATATAAATACTTTATGTTGAGATGAAAAGGATAATCATAATGGGTGCTTCTTCAGGCATCGGACTTGAATTGGCTGAAATGCTGGCTTCACGAGGTGTGCGCATCGGAATAGCCGCAAGACATACAGAGATACTTCGCGAGCTTAAAAGCAAATATCCGGAATGTGTGGAATATATGTCTATCGACATTACACATCGCGACGCGCCCTTACGTCTCAACGAACTAATTACCAAAACCGGAGGTATGGATATTTACGTCCATATTTCCGGAATACTGGATGAAAACTCCACCCTTGACCCCCAGCGTGAAGTAGAGGTAGTAAATACCAACGCTTGCGGATTTGCCCGCATGCTCTCCGCGGCCTACTCCTATTTCCGCGACAATGGCTTGCCCGGCCAAATTGCTGCTGTCACCTCAGTGGCCGGTACCAAAGGGATGGGACGCATGGCGGCTTACTCCGCTTCCAAGGCTTTTGACAGCAGTTATATCACCGCCCTTGAGCAGTTGGCCCGCTCTGAAAATGTAGNCGTAACCTTCACCGATATANGACCGGGATGGGTAANGNCGCCCTTGCTCAATGACGATGACCACTACNTTATGGNGATGGAAGTAGAGAATGNAGCCCGACATATACTCANGGCTNTAGTAAAAGGCAGAAGAGTAGCCGTAATAGATTGGCGCTGGCGACTCCTCNCCTCGGCATGGCGCCTCATTCCGGATGCTCTATGGGTAAGAATGGACATACCACTCTCCACACAGCAAAATAAAGCGTCTCTGCCGAGCGATACAGAGTCAAATACAGAAACATCCGCCCACTCAACGTCTCATAGTTGAGATGCTATATGCCAGAGGGCTATGCCGGCGCTTACAGCCACGTTGAGCGAATGCTTCACACCATACATCGGTATTTCGAGCGTCACATCGGCAATATCCACTATATCCTGCGCCACACCGCTCACCTCATTGCCTACCACAAGAAGCCACTCCTCATCCTCTGAGGGACAGAAGTCTGACAGCGACACACTGTCATGGGTTTGTTCAAGCACTGCTACCTTTACACCACTCTCACGCAGTCTATTTACCTCAGCAAGTGCATCCTCCACATATCTCCATCTGACGCTGTTTTCGGCCCCAAGAGCAGTCTTGCTTATCTCCGGATGAGGAGGTGTGCCGGATATGCCCGCCATTATCATCTCCTTTATATTGAAAGCGTCCGCTGTACGCAGCATGGAGCCTATGTTCATCATGGAGCGAACATTGTCAGTAAGAAGGCGCAACGGCTTCTTCACACTCTGCAGATACTCACTCTCCGTGGTGCGCGTCAACTCTACTATATTCTTCTTTTTACCCATCTTTATGATAGACCTCTTTTCACTAAGCCCCCTTTTCACTAAAAATATTAACGTAGGGGCAGCCTATTATGAAAGCTCAAGCATNCTGTTGATGGACTNCACTGCCTTGGCCGCTATCTCNGGATCCACCTTTATTTNCGGCNTGNCGTCGNGAAGTGCCTCATATACCTTCTGAAGGGTATTCATCTTCATGAAGTCACACTCATTGCAAGCGCACTCTATATCATCGGCCGGCGCGGGTATGAAAGTTTTGTCCGGACAGCGACGCTGCATCTCGAAGAGTATTCCTGACTCGGTCACTACTATAAATTCCCGCGCTGCGTCCGCAGCTGCATATTCAAGTAAGGCAGCCGTAGAGCCTACCTTGTCAGCAATCAGTTGTAAAGGACGCCTGCATTCGGGATGCACCAGAATTTTAGCCTCCGGATGCTGCTTTTTAAGGTCAAGTATTTTTTCCATAGAAAAGCGGTCGTGCACGTGGCAGGCACCGTTCCAGAGAAGCATGTTTCTTCCCGTGACGCTATTTATATACTCACCGAGATTATGGTCAGGGCCGAAGATTATCTTTTCATCCGCAGGCAGGGAGTCTATCACCTTGCGGGCGTTGCCCGAGGTCACCACTATATCCGTGTTGGCTTTTACGGCAGCGGAGGTGTTGACGTAGCTCACCACAGTATGGTCAGGATGCTGCTTGACAAATTCCTCAAACTCATCCGGAGGGCAACTGTCAGCCAGCGAACAACCGGCATTTATGTCAGGCACGAGCACCACCTTATCCGGACACAGTATTTTGGCCGTTTCTCCCATAAAGTGCACCCCACACATCACGATGACGTCAGCATCCGTTTTGGCAGCCTGACGAGCCAGAGCCAGCGAGTCGCCTATGAAGTCTGCTATCTCCTGGATTTCATCGCGCTGATAATAATGAGCCATTATAAGAGCATTCTTCTCTTTCTTAAGCCGTGCTATCTCCTGATGAAGGTTGGCAAGTGCGGCTGATTTAGGATTGTTGACGGCCGTTTCCATTTTTATTATTTATTTAGATATTTAATTTTAATATATATATTCTTAAATCAATAAAACAACAATAACAAAGGATGTCAATAAGTGACAATAACTTTTTGGCTGAAAATTTGGAAATATGAGTTATTGTAGTTTGGCTTCAATTTATAAACATATTATTGACATCCGGCTTATCTGTATATCATATAGATGCGGAGGTTATTGACAGTTTTATTGATATGGCAAAGTTAATAAATAATGCGATTTGGAGTGTAAAAATATGTAGAAAAGTAGGGCTGTGACTGTAGATAGTGATGTAGAAAAAAGTCAACAAAATATGAAAGGCCGCCGATCTGTAAAATATTTGAAACTGCCGGCATTCACGCTAACTCACTTATCTACTATTTATTTACCCCTTATTGACACCCAATTTCACCCTTATCTACCCCTTATTGACAAGTTATCTACATCCCCCGGTCATAATCCATATTCAAAATAGGACAATAAAAACAATAGGCTTGCCTCTATATGAGAAAGTCTTTACTTTTCTAAATAAAAAAAGGATTGTGGTCTATGGTCGCTCAATGACCGGCGGTGTCAGTCGCGCTGTTTGGGTGTCGAAATTGGCTGCTATGAGGTAGATCTGCTTTCCGCTTTCAGCGTCTGCGAGCCAGTAATTCTTTTCGCGGATCTGCTCCATTGCGGCTTCTGCAGTGGAGTCTATCTTGAATTCAAAGATGTAGATATATCTGTCGGTCTCCACACGCAGGTCAATGCGTCCGTCGGATGTACGGACTTCCGTCTGACAGAAATAGCCCATTAGCGTAAAGAGCAGGTATATCACATTCTGGAAATGAGCCTCCGATGCACCCTTCTCACTGTAAGGCACAGATGCTACAAGGCTATCCATCTTGCGCATGAACGTCTGAGGCTCTCCATCGCGGACAGCCACTACGAAATCAGTGACGGCAAAGCCCCTCGCTGAAGAAGTTATAGGTATGTATTTCTCCATCAGAAACCTGAGAAATCCCTGTTTTACCTCCTTATTGGGATAGTCAAGAGTATATTGATCAAGATCTCGGTCATACTGCTTTATGGTAAGGTATCCTGACTGATAGAAAGCCGGAAGCGGGTTCGGGCTGAGGAGTCCGGCAGATTCCAGTTCGCTGCGTCCTATGTAAGAAGGCGAGATTTCGCGAAATTCGAGAAAATCCTTTTCAAGCAGCCGCACAAGATATGTCGGCGTCCCGCTCTCTATCCAGTATGACATTATTTTCAGATTGGCAAAGCAGTTGACCAGACTGAAAGGATTGTAGATATCCGGACACTCCTCGTTGAAATGATATCCATCGTAGTTAAGTCGGATAAGTTCGCGAACCTCACTGTATGACATATTCAATTTTGCGGCCAACATCTCAATACCCTCCTTGAAATATAAATCCAATTCTTCAGAAGTGATTCCGCAAATGGTAGAGAATTGTTCCACAAAGGATATGTCGCGGAGATTATTGAGGTCTGAGAAGATGGAGACTTTTGAAAAACGGGCCACCCCGGTGAGCATGGCCATCTCGATGTAAGGGTCCATCGTCTTGAGGTTGGCGTAGAAGGCCTTCAGTTGCGAGCGGTAGATATCGGCTAATTCAGGTCTGTGGATAGTGTTGAGCAGCGGCTTGTCATACTCATCGACAAGTATCACCACTTTCTTGCCGGTTATCTCGTAAGCCTTACGGATGATGTAAGCAAACCGTTCCTCCGGACTCCCTTCTTTGCGCTCATCCCCATAGAGTTCTTCCCATAACAACAGATTAGTATTGAGATGCTCCGCTAATGATTTTTCGTCCTTGTATTCCTTATTGTTTAGGTCAAGATGCAGCACGGGATGCGGTTCCCAATCATCTGTAAGAGAGTCGAGAGCAAGACCTTTGAAGAGGTCACGACGGCCAAGATAGTATGCTTCGAGAGTAGAGAGCAGCAGACTTTTGCCGAAGCGGCGCGGACGCGACAGGAAATAGTAGCCGCTATTTTCAATCAACTTGTAGATATCCGCCGTTTTGTCAACATACAGGTAGTTGCCCTCCCGAATTTTTATAAAACTCTGGACACCCACGGGATATTTGATAATCTTCTTCCGCTCCATAACGCAAATGTAATAATAATAACTCATCATACAAAAAAATATTAACGCAGTGACCCATTTGAGTCACTGCGTTAATCATTTTTTTATATTTTTTGTGGAAAGGTGTGTAAGGTTATTTGCTTGTCAATGTGTAGAGCTCGGCATTCTCCGGGGTCTGGAGATCGGCACTTACCATGGTAAGTGACTCATCAGGATTGATGATGAAATAGAGAGATGCTGCTGATGCCGTGCCGAGGGCATCCTTAGCATCCGGGAAGAGTTGCAGATACGTCACATTGTTGCCGTTTACCTGTTTTACCTCCTTTTTGAAGTCACCTGCCGAGTAAGAAGTTGTGACTACCTTCAGTCCCGATGCCGCAACTGAGTCTGCTGCCAACGTATTTTCTACAAGTGAATAGTCACCTTCGTTGTAATTATCTTCCGCGTCATATTCGAGTTTGAGCGTATAGGCCGTGCCCTGAGCATCTGCTGCCGGCAGAATACCCGTATAGAGCATTTCCTTGTCTTTACCATCCTTACCTGCATTGCTACATGAATTGTCGCATGATTTGTCACAAGAGTTATTACATGCAGTAAGACCGAGCAGCGCTACCGCCGCTACTCCCAAAATTGCTTTCTTATTCATAATCACTTTTTTAATTAATTACTGTTTCATTTACTATTATAACGCTATGAAAATAAAATGGTTTGAGAAAATGTATTAATAGAATTCTTTCCACAAAAAAATAATGAACAAAATTGCCTTGTCAGACCTTAATATGATATATGAGTTCACTGTAAAGCTATGTTATATCGCTTGAAATATAAAGATAAGGTAAGGCCACGGACAAAAGTCTCTTTTGCTCCGGGATATTATTATATATGTTTGCTTACTATTCTTTTAGGTATTTCAAGCATAAAGGCTGAAGAATATCGAGATTCGGCAGAAATCCGTTTTCACGTCTCCAAGTCCAATCTTGAACTGAACCTTGACTCCAACGGCCGTCATCTTAATCGGATGCTGGAATTCTTATCCGCCCATGAGACAGCCGACTCCATTTACAAAATAAAGCGTATCAACGTGTCCGGGGCAGCATCGCCCGAAGGACCCGATAATTTCAATATCGCCCTTTCTCATCGCCGTGCTAATGCTATATTCGATTACTTCAAGACCCGCACGGAATTGCCCGACACCGCTACACAATTTGTATATAAAGGACGCGACTGGCAAGGACTGTATAATATGGTTGTAGCCGACACGCTCCTCCCCTCCCGCTCCGAAATTATGGAAATTCTTTCGCCGGTGAGCGATGGCGGCGATATTTCTGCAAAGCAGGGAGATGTGATGCTGGCAAGGCTCAAGAGTCTGCATGGTGGCGCGCCCTATCGGTATATGTTGCGAGAGATGTTCCCCTCGTTGCGCCGGTCTACATTGACTGTCAGTTACGATAAAATCAATAATCCCTTATTAATTCCCTATCTTAACAGCGGATTGACCGGACCTGATATTATACCCATTCCGGATAATACAATAGAATTACTCAATATTTATGGTGAAGTAAAAAGATGCCGTNCGTTCTATATGGCATTGAAGNCCAATATNCTCTTTGATGCCTTGGCACTCCCCAATATNTCCGCTGAGTTTTATCTTGGCAANAACCTNTCCTTAGGAGCCAACTGGATGTATGGCTGGTGGGATAATGACCGACGCCATGATTACTGGCGTGCTTACGGCGGCGATATTACACTGAGATATTGGTTTGGCAAGGCAGCGCATCTCAAGCCTCTCACCGGTCATCACGTCGGCATATATGCCGGAGTAGTCACTTACGATTTCGAATTAGGTGGCACAGGCTATATGGGAGGTCGTCCCGGTCATTCGTTGTGGGACAGATGCATGCATGTAGCCGGAGTGGAATATGGCTATTCGCTCCCCGTGACGCGCCGTCTTAATATCGACTTTACCATAGGCATCGGATATATGGGTGGCCTCGAGGAAAAGTATGAGCCCGCAGGTGATAAATATGAATGGATTTCCACCAACCGACGCACCTGGATAGGTCCCACAAAAGCCGAAATATCCCTCGTATGGCTCATAGGCTGCAGCAACTACAACATCGGCAAACGCTGAAAAAGCCTTTAGACTCACGCAAAGAGAGCAAAATGAATACACATAAAGCAGCGGGTGCGTCAGATATTAATATCTACGCACCCGCTTACGTGTGTGTTATGGATTATTATCAGTCGGTGAGCGACGGCGGCAGAATCGGCATGGCGCCCTTTTGAGTGCAGACGTAGGCTGAGGTCTGCACTGCGCGTGAGTGAGCCTCCTTCACACTCTTACCCTTGAGAATGCTTGCTATGAAAGCTGCGGTGAATGAATCGCCGGCACCCACAGTGTCTGCTACCTCCACTATGGGAGTCGGATGGAAGGACACATGGCCGGGAGTGAAGACATAACTGCCGTTGATGCCACAGGTAAGGATAAGCATCTTCAGGTTATATTTGCCGAGCAATATCCAGCATTTGTCCTGAAGGTCAATTCCCGGATAGCCGAACATACGGCTNANAGTGANGAGTTCTTCATCATTGATCTTCANAATATTGCATTTCTNCATCGAATTGCAGAGGATATCCTTGTTATNGAATCCCTGACGCAAGTTGACGTCAAATACTATTAGCGGATCATTCTCCTCGGGTATCGTGTCAAGGAAATGATTGATGGTCTCTCGCGACACTATATTGCGTTGAGCAAGCGAGCCGAAGCAGAAAGCCTTCGTATTTTTTGCCATCGCCTCCAGATCAGAGGTGAAGGGTATGTTATCCCAGGCTACATTCTCCTTGATTTCATACTGAGGTATGCCTGCCTGGTCTATTTCTACCTGTACCGTTCCCGTAGGATATGGCACAATGTCTATCTGATAGTTGAGATTTTTTGCCGTGAAATTCTCTATTATCTCACGACCCAGGGCGTCATCGCCTACGGCGCTGACCACACAACTCGGTAGGCCGAACTGCGATACGTGATAAGCAAAGTTGGCCGGCGCACCGCCGATTTTCTTACCCTCCGGAAGCACGTCCCAAAGGGCCTCTCCCATTCCGATTACTATTCCTTCCATGATATTATTTTTTTACAGTTTTGATTCTAAGTGTATAATAAAGAAGATATACCACTCCGACAGCCATTACAGCTACGGCTCCTACCTGGCCTACAAAGTCGGAAGCATACCCCATCGCCAGCGGGAAGATGGTGCCACCGAAGAGACCCATGATCATCAGGCCCGATACCTCATTCTTTTCATTGGGTGAGTAGATGAGTGCCTGAGCGAAGATTACGGAGAATACATTCGAATTGCCGAATCCGATAAGCGCTATGGCCACATAAATCGTGGTTAAGGTATGCGCTCCGAAGAGTATGCAGACTGCTGCAAGCATCATCAGCACGCTTATGCCGAAGAAGAGTTTGGGCGACATATATCTCAGCAGGAAGGCTCCTAAAAAGCAGCCTATGGTGCGGAATATGAAATAAATTCCCGTCGCAAAGCCGGCTTCTTCAAGTGGCAGGGCAAGGCGCTCCATGATAATCTTCGGAGCAGTGGTGTTTGTGCCTACATCTATACCCACATGACACATGATGCCCAGGAAGCAGAGCAAGATAAACGGACGGGCGAGCTGGCGGATACATTCCGACACTCCGGATGCCTTGTCCGGGCGCTCCTCCTCAATAGGAGTAGCCGCAAGCAAGGATATGGAGAGGAAGCTTACCACGGCATAGATGGCGAAGAGAGCCCGCCAACCCAGGCCGAAGGTCGGCAGGTAAGTCGTAGCACCCCATGCAGCCAAAATAGGAGCTAAGAAGGAGGCTATCGCCTTTACAAACTGACCGAACGTCAGCGTAGAAGCCAGTTTGTCGCCACCTATAAGATTTGTCACCAAAGGATTAAGAGAGGTCTGCATTATCGCATTGCCTATTCCTAATAGGGAGAATGCGATAAGCATGATGCTGTAGCTATTTCCCGTGATGGGAATTATCAGAGAGATAGCTGTGATTATCAAGCTGATAAGCACCGTCTTCTTACGGCCAATCTTATTCATCAGCATTCCTGTCGGAACTGAAAATATCAGAAACCAGAAGAATACAAGCGAGGGAAACAAATTGGCTTGCGTATCTGAGAGATTCAGATCCTTCTGTACGTAATTTGACGCCGTGCCGACGAGATCCACAAAGCCCATCGCGAAAAAGCAGAGCATTACCGGGATCATCTGCAAGAGGTGTCCCTTTTTGTCCGAGACAAGATTGATGTTATTTTCCATTGCGTTTATTGATCTTTTTTGATTGAATTAATATTTTGATTATTTATTTTT
>WFLX010097168.1_pt1 | contig 11493 bp, 9 predicted proteins | sample 4967041 | NCBI WGS metagenome assembly WFLX01 (sample SAMN12857096, study PRJNA449069) | gut metagenome | isolation source: stool from male and female vole | host: Microtus ochrogaster | place: USA:Florida | collected 2017 | reverse complement strand
AGGAGCGTCTGAATAAGAAAATCGTGACGCTTGACAGAGTCGGCGAGAGGGTGGTAGATAAAGGCGGTAGCACTCATTGGTGTTTGGATACTGGTACAAATGAAGGCGACCACGGTCTTTTGGGTGTTAATTACACCACGGTTTTCGACGATGTCGCCGATTACACCTACATCGGTTCGGATTCTCCGTCCGCCATCAGCACCGAGCCCTCTTATTTNGCTCTAATCTTTATAATGAAACTGGCCTGANTCCTCTTAAAGATATTAAATAAGCAAAGTTATAGTTNTNATAGATTNTTTCGCAAATATTGNTTTTGGCTCACTCCAGAATCTTATAATGGGATTGTTTGGAGGGGGCGGCATAGTCGGTGTTTTCGCTTACAAAAAATTGGAGAAGCGTCTGAAAGAGGCGGAGGTCCGCAGTAAGGAATTGGAGAACGAGGACAAGAAATATGACATTTACGAGGAACGCCTCACCCACGCCAACCAGGTCATCGACGGCCACAACCAGACTCTCCTTCAGCAAGGCCAGACGATAAGCGATTTGAACCGCGCATTGGATGATAAGACCAAGCGCATAAGGGACCTCACCGACGACCTATACAAGAGCGAGCAGGAAAAGAACGGCCTCAATCGGGATTTGCTTGAGAAGACCGCCCTCATCGGCAAACTTAATCTATGCATCGAGAAATACCAGATGTGGCGATGTGAGGTAGACGACTGCCCCAACAGAATCCCACCCAATCCGCACCTCAAGGGCAAGACTTTCGAAAAATGCGACAGTTGCCCGCTCGTGTCGTACTGCAATAAGAAATAACTCTCATTGTGTTTGTGTGTTTCCGAGGGCCGGCCTTCATGGGGTCGGCTCTCTCTTTGTTTGAAGTTTTGCCCTCTACGCACTATTTATGAGTAAGCAAACACATAAGCACAAAGATATGAAATACGAGAGAAGACCAATCAGAAGGCCAGATTTGCAGGGCTACACAGTGACCAACTACGGCGAGGTGTATAATGAATACGGCCAGGCCGTGACCCCATGGCAGGATTCGAGGGGAAAATTGACCGTGACTATAAAAGGGAAATGGCACGTCGTTGACCGTCTGGTCGCCAATGNCTTTGTAGAGAGCGACGGAGAGANGTTCCTCGTCGAGCATCTGGATGATNNCGAAAACAATTGCCNTGCGGNCAACCTCATNTGGGTGGGGACACCAGAGAAGGAACCAGTCAGCAGCCCCAGCCAGAAACAGAAAAAGGAGGTGGTGTTCGACCCAGACGATAAGGACGGAATCCAAGGATGGAACGAGGACGGGGAACTCGTGGAAAGATTCCCCAACGTAAGGGAATTTTGCGAGCACTATTATGAGGGAAAGCCAAGGGAGCGCAAGTCCAAGGGCGCGGGAGTCCTCCGCAGGGCCATCAAGGAGGGTATCCGTCACCAAGGTCTATACTGGGTTTGCTATGACCAGGACCTTTTATATTACAATCCCATCTACGCACCGAGGGCAATGGAGGACGAGGTCATTGACGATGACACACTCAATGAAGTTGAACCTATCGGGGACATGGAGGACACCACACAGCCCCAGGACATTGAGGATATTGAGCCGACTATGGAAAAGGACGAGGTCATCGAGCCCACTATCGAAGAGGAGGAGGAAGAGGAGCCTATCCCAGCCACACCAGCAGAGGACGAAACACCACAGCCCACGGAGAGCCACGATGCCAATGACTCAGTTGATGAGCCTATTGTTGACGATGTCAAGGAGGAAGAGGTCAGCACCGCCACACCAGCCAAGGACAAGACGAAACTCTACACAAAGACCGCACCTACATTCGACCCCACAGATACGGACGGAATCCAAGCATGGAGGGACGGCAAGTTAGTCCTACGGTTCAAAAACATGAGCCAACTTTGCGAGTACCTCAGAAATGAAATGAATGTCGCCCGCGACCCAAGCGGAAACATAAGGAAGGCTATGGCAAGAAAGGGCAGTGTGTACGGATTCAATTGGGTTTGCTATGACCCCTCGTTGTTATACATCGTGCCACCAAGGAGAGAAGAGTACACCAAGGAGGAGGTCGAGGTCGGCAACACCACACCAGCCACGGACGCACCACAAGCCACACAGAGCCACGATGTCAGTGAACCGATAGAGAGTGCCACCATGGAGGAGAAGCGCGGGCAGAGGGCAAATGACGAGGTCAAGGAAGTCCTCCGTGCCACACATTCAGTAATCGGAGAGAGCAGGACGATAAGAGTCACCACGGAAGAGATTGAGGTCGCGGTCGTTGTCAAGGCTGGCACGAAACAAATAAAGATAGAGCTAAATTAGTGAGAGTGAGGGTCGGTGGAGGTTTCTGCCGACCCTTTCCCATACACGGGTATGGGGGTCGTTTTTTATGGGGTCGGGGGACGCAAAGCGCGCCTTGCCTTTTCATCCACAAAATGGGAATTTGGGTGAGTAAAAAACCTGGGGACCGTCCCACGTGGCAGCCTGCAGGGGTGACACGGGAAAAAAAGAAAAAAAAAAAACCACGAAAATCCAGCTCCCGACTCTTTATATATGGAGTTAGTTATTCAAGATTATCGTTCATTGTCCATAGTTTTTATTTTTCCCCTTGCCACGGGCTGGCGAGGGGTTTTTTTCTTTGTGTGTGACACCATTTTACGNGGTCGCACTCTTTATATATGCAAGANTGATATTNAGANTNTTTCATGAAATAAATTGGGTAGATAGAATTAGTCTTATGTATAAAGATAATCAAGTCAGCCCTCCCGCCGTCCGCGAGGATAGCCATGGGCGAAACCTCATGGTACGTGAGTNTAGTGAGAGCACAATGGGGGATTAACTCAGCTGGTAGAGTGTTTGCTTTGCAAGCAAAAGGTCGCGGGTTCGAGTCCCGCATCCTCCACACATTCTGTATATTTGTTTTGCTTCGATTTCTATGATTGCCCTCGTCGCGAAGACGGGGGTTAATTGTTTCATAAATAATTCCTTATTTATTTGGATATGTCGGAAAAAAGCAGTATCTTTGCATAACAATCCTGAATCGGGGGTTGTTACTCTTTATATAATGACATTAGACAAAATATCAGCACGATAGTACGAAAAGGTTGATTCCATTGCCTGGGAAGGTGGTGGAATCAAATTTTTTTTGTACTTTTGCATAATAGAAACACCTTATTGGTTGTTACTAAAGTAATTTGATGCTAACGAGGTCCGCGGGGACATAAAAAACCGATTCATGCTAATTACCGACCCACAAGGTCACACATGCTAACAAAACTACATGCTAACGGACTATTTATAAGTGATAGAGGGAATCTCCTCTCTTCTTCCCCCTATCCTTAAAATGGTGATTACCTTTCGTACTATCGTGCTGAGAGAGCCGATTCAAGCGCGGAAACAAGAGGTCTGGTCTATGTCGTTCGCCTCTCTAATGTCAAGATTTCCGTTCTCAGCACGATGCCCACCCAGATAATGACGGCTTTTATGTATAAAGCAGTAGATTAAAAATGGCATCTACAACAAAGAAATCGGTTAGCGCATCAAAAAAACAATCCAAAGCTAACACAACATTCAACACATTGACCTACCTTCCCAAATCAATAAGGGAGGGCGATAAACTATTCCCAAAACAAAAGGAACTTCTTAATTATTTTCTCGGCCTACTCAACAGTTGGTCGAATGATGGTGTGTCTTTTTTCGTAAGTTATGAACAGATAAAGAAGGAAACAGGAATCTCCTCCTCCAACACCATCGACACCGCCCGAAAGAAATTCAGGGCTCTGGGATTTATGGATTTTGATTCCCACAATATCAGTGGCAAGGCTTCTGATTACCGATTTGACATTGATGTTTTGAACAAGTGGAGGGAGGAGAGAAAACAGGAAATGCTCGCCGCTTCCACTATGTCGGCAAAGGCATTGAAAGAGGTCTCAAATGAGATTGAAACAAGGTCTCAATCAACCCCTCTTAGCAAGGTCTCAATGAAAGAGGATAAGCAAATGAAAACAAACGACTTAAAGGTCTCAATGGAGAACTATGAACAAGGTCTCAATGGAGGTCTCAATGATAACCAATTTGATGATAACGACATGACAAAATTTGAAATGATGCAAAAAATCTTTGCCGCTCTGGAAGAGATAAACGCAAAGATTGACACTCTCATTGCAAGCAACGCAAGGGAGCACAAGGAGTTGACGGATTCCATAGCGGTAATCCAGCAAGGTCTCAATGGAGGTCTCAATGGAAGTTTCCAAGGTCTCAATCAAGGTCTCAATGGAGGTCTCAATCAAAAACCCCATTGCGACCCATCTACAGTCTCAGTTACATATACAGATACAGAAAAAGAAATATATAAAGAAAAAGAAGGAAAGGAAGGAAAAGAACCCGAATTACGCACACGTACACACGCGACACCCGCACACGCACGTGAGGACAAACCCTCCAATGGGGTGGAGGTGCGTAATGGGGATAAGTCCAAGGCTGGGATGCCCTCTCCCTCCCTTCCTCCCATTGATGAGTTTAGAGTGAGATTCGGGCAAATCATAACCCAAACCAACGCAATCGCCGACAGATGGAGCCGCTACCACGATTCCGAGAGGTCATTGAATGAACTCAACGAGCTCAGCAAGGAACTCAACACCATCGCCCCCCATCTCCCCAAGGACGAGGTCAAGCCGTTCTCCGATTTCCTCCAAGGCTTCAAGTCCAATGTGGAGTCCTCTCTGGGGATGTCCCGTCCCTCCATTCCTCCCCATTCTTCCAATGAAACGCGAGAAACCGCGAATCTCGGCACTTCTACCCCTCAAATGGCTAATCCTATCACCCAGACCACGAAAGTCCAAGGAAACGGCTCTCAGACGGCAAGGATGAGCAAAAGGGAACTCAACGACGAGGTGACGAAACACTTCAACGCCATCAAAAAGGCAAGAGCGGAATGGAGCGAGGACCACGACAACGTGAAGGCAGACAACGCCATCGGCAAAGCCCTCGATGAGATGCAACGCCTCCTGCCACTCGGAATCTCAGAGAAGCAATACACCACGGTTTGGAATATGGCAAGGGACTACTACACCAAGGCAAGGGGGTTGTCTGATGTGCCACCCGTGGGCTCTTTGTTGGGGGCGCACTACGACGAGCAACTCGCAAAGGCCACAGAACCCCTCTCAGAGCCATTTCTCACGCCTGAACAGATTCAGACGATGAAGAACCTAACCGAGGAAATAAAAGACCGTGACATCGAGTATTTCGACGATGATTTCGACGTTGACAATGCAGTCAAGACCCTAAAAGCCATAGCAGCCTCAATCTCCTACGCGCATAGCTCACTCGTCAAGGGTGCCAAGGTGGAGGCACGAAGCCAGATTGAGAAAGCAAAGGAGTCGCTCCGCGCCATCATGCACCAACCCGCCAACTGGTCTTTCTGGGCTCCGCAAATCAATGAGAATTTGATTTCCGCGACAATGGCAATCGAGCTTTCACTCACTGGCGATACAACACCGCTCTCTTCCCTCATTGAACTCGCCCTTTCCAACGATAGCCAAGTGCTGAAGGATATGGTTTACACCCTACTCAACAAACACATACGCCTACTCGGTGCACCCCAAAACAAGAGGGATGAGGTCGCACTCCTGAAGATGAAGTTCGAGGAAGCCAGAAATTCACGTCCTCAACCTCAACCCCAAGAGCCGACACCAGCAAAAGAGGAACAACCAATATCAGTACCCTCAACCTCACAACCCCAAGACGAAGAGGATGACGATGAACTCCCGTTCTGAGTCCTCCACCCGCAAAAATAACCTAAAATAGCTCCAATTTGACCATCCGTTCCGTTTTTCGTTGTTGCGCACTATTTATATTTAGGAAACACAACGAAAGTAATGCGCAAGAACGAAATCAAAAGAGAGATTGCCGAGATTCTTCTCGGTTTTGCTCTCGGGGTCTTCCTCCTCATGGCACTTTATTTCGCTGTGGAGAGGAAGACCGTGGAGGAAACAAAAAGGCAGCTGCAGGACATGCGGCAAAGGGAGTGGGTGGATACCGCGAGGGAATGTCGGGACAATTCCGTATATTTGCAACATGGAAACAACGACAAGGACACATGCGAGGTGCTTCTACTGGCACCTCGAAGCAGATAAACACGAGCTCCTCACCATCGCCACGCTCGACCCGTCACCGATGAATTTGCTAATCAAGCATTGCAAATGGCACTGGAAAGGGTATGGAATCGCCATGGAAAAGGCAATATATGACCAGATGGTGAAATGGACCGAAGACGAGGAGCTCGCGCTTTACCTCTCATTCGCGAAGAGATACCCGAGCGGAATGAAAGTAACCAAGGTATGGAGGATTGACCGACACACGCCAAACGAATCCAAGGGCGACACGGTGCTCCTCCGTGCCAAACATTCAGTATCAAAAACAAAATAAACAGACAAGGACAATGAAAATCACGACGTATTTCGCTNCCCCACTACAGCGCACCAAACTCCGCAGAAGCGGACGAGTCGGCTTTTCCCCGATGACCTTTCTACTTGATAAGGTCCGCGTGGAGGACGTGCTCAAACATGGTGTATCCTCACTTCAAGACAACCACCTATTCGACCTCAGAGAGTATCTCAAGGCGACTTTCTCAAAGTGCCAGAGATATTACATGACGGACGATATGAAAATCGTATACGGAAGCGACCGAACCGAGGACAACACTTTCGAGCACGACATAACAGATTTGTTCCTCGCTATACTGGAACTGCAGATACGCAGAGGCAAGGAGGACCCAGACCATTTCAGGTTTTTGCTCAAGCAACGTATTGTCGATTTGCCCGAGTACAAGGCAGTCCAGGACCAGTTAAGGAAAATGAGATACTAATGGCAAGTAATGCGAGTATTTCCATAGACGCTATCAGAGCCGCCCTCGGAGTTGAGGTCGGAATGAAACGTATGTCCCAAGCCGAAAGGGATAGAATCGAGAACGTTCTTAAGCTATCGTGGAGAGAAGAGGAATACGTTAGGAAGTCCGAGGAGAATTTCGTCAAGGAGCTGGTCCAGTTCTTCGAGCGGTGGGACCTAATGCTCTACATAGACAGCATGAGCAACGAGGGAAAAGTCGAGTTCATTGTCGGGGAGTTCGGTAACAAGTCTATGTATTTGCGCACTGGCGAGAACTACATAAAAGCAACAGAAATCGCCCTCCTCCCACGGATAAACAAACGCCGTGACATGTTCCGAAAAATTCCTATTGAGGGAATCCACATTGACGACCTGAAGCAGATTATGTCGGCAATCACGAGGGTCGAGCCCACCTCCTGGAACTATGTCACGGACGAGGAATATAAGCAGTTGATTGAGGACCTGAAGGCTAAGTATCACCTATGATAAAAGGTCGCCCCATGAGTGCGTAAAACACCCCTCGGGACGACTTTAAAATAATGAAATAGGTTAAATAATGTTAAATCATATTACCCCCTCCCCACCAGTCGGAGGGGTCTTTTGTTCCATAGGGTCGCCAAAATGTGCTGACCACCAACGCATTAAGGACTCCTGTATTCTCGTCATTAACTCCCAGAAATTGGGGACAAACAGCGTGCCTATCAGTGCATTCATTGCCATGCCGAAGACTACGGCTGTTCCGAGTTCAATTCGGCTGTTGGCTCCGGCTCCTGTGGCAAACATCATCGGCATCACACCGAAAACGAATGCCAGCGCTGTCATCATGATAGGGCGGAAACGTATCACACCTGCATCGTGGGCCGACTGCTTGATGCTCTTACCACTCTTGCGGAAGTCCATTGCATATTCCACAATTAGGATGGCGTTTTTAGCCGACATACCTATCAGCAATATCAAGCCTATCTGAGTGTAGACGCTTATCGATTGGCTCATGCAGATACAGCCTAAGATAGTTCCGAGAATCGCAACAGGAGTAGCCAAGATCACCGCTATCGGGTCGGTCCAGCTCTCATATTGGGCGGCAAGCACAAGGATTGTCATTATTATCGCAAAGATAAATACAAATGAGATTGTTGTGCCTGATTGGGTTTCCTGATAGGCGATACCAGTCCAAGCATAGGAGTAGTTATTGCCAAGAGTGGACTCAACGAGCTGCTCCATTGCCTTGATTCCCTCTGATGAAGAGACTCCTTCGGCCGGAGTGACGGTTACGGATGCTGACTGGTACATGTTATATCGGTTGATCGATGCTTCACCCATCACCGGTTCAATAGTGGTGAAAGAGGAGAATGGCACCATTTGCCCTTCTGAATTCCTCACCGAGAGTCGAAGCACATCGTTGATATTATCGCGTGCTGCCTGATCACCCTGCATGCGCACTTGGAACACGCGGTCGAACTCCACAAAGTCGTTGACGTAGTTTCCACCCAGATAGCCGCTGAGTGTAGAGAATATATCCGACATCACGAGGCCTTGCATTTTTGCCTTGTCACGGTCTATATTGAGCTGATATTGCGGAACTACACCCTGATACATCGAAGTGAGTGATGCCAGCTTGGGGTCTTTCTTCACAGCCTCGCGCAGAGCGTCGATAGCCTTCAGCATTTCTGTCGGACCGAGAGAATTAATGTCGAGAAGATTCATCTCGAGGCCTGAAGACATTCCGAGTCCGGGGATGGCAGGCGGGTTGACGGAGAAAATCATAGCTCCCTGATAGCTGCCTGAAATCTCATTGACCTTAGCTATGACATTATCTACAGAACCTTTACGCCCGCGTTCCTTCCATGGTTTCAGCATAACCATTATGGTTCCGCCGTTTGACGCAGCTCCACCTCCCATCATGGAGAATCCGGAAATTGTCATCACATCCTTCACTTCCGGAAGTTTTTGGATTTCTGCCGCAAGTGAGTTGGTGATTTTCTCTGCGCGTTCGAGCGATGCCCCTGTCGGGAGCTGAACTGAGGTCATGAAATAGCCCATGTCTTCAGAAGGTATGTAACTGGTAGGCCATTTCACGAATCCGTAGAAGGCAACCGCTGCGATCACAAGGAACGTCAGCAATGATGCGGTGGCATGATTCAGCATCCCTCCTACGGCTTTGCTATAGAAGTTCTCAACCTTTTTCCAACCGGCATTGAACCATCTGTAGACAAAGAATTTCGCCGGTTTGCGTGGTGTCAGGAAGAGTGCACAGAGAGCCGGGGTCAATGTGAGGGCATTGAAGCCTGAGAATGCTGTAGACACGGCGATCGTCAGTGCGAATTGCTTGTAGAGCTGTCCGGTGATTCCCGATACAAACGCTGTAGGTATGAATACGGATAGCAGCACGAGCACTTCACCCACTACAGGCCCTGTAAGTTCCTGCATAGCCTTTATTGCAGCCTGGTGGCGCGTCATTGTGCCTTCGTCGACGAGTCTGGAACAGTCTTCCACCACTACAATGGCATCATCTACCACAATCGCTATGGCAAGCACAAGGCCGAAAAGCGACAAGGTATTGAGTGAGAAGCCCATTATCTTCATCACTGCAAATGTGGCTATTAGTGATACCGGTATGGNTATCATTGGANNCACAACNGCNCGCCNGTTTTGAAGGAATATAAGGATCACAACCATCACGNTCAGAGNCGTGNGCANGAAGGTTACGAAAAGANCNTCAACAGATTCCTTCACATAATCGGTCTGATTCANTATGACTTNTAGATGCACACTTNNGGGNAGATATTNGGAAAGTCTGTCAAGTTCCGCAATGCACCCTTTTNNCACATCGAGTGCGTTTGCCCCGNGAAGCTGGTTGATACCTATTGTGCAACCCTGTTTGCCATTTATGGTGGAGCTATTGGAGTAGCTTTCAGAACCGAGGTCTATCTTCGCTACGTCGCGAAGACGAAGCATGTTGCTTCCTTCGGTCTTTATTACTATATTGCCGAATTCTTCAGGCNAAGTCAGACGACCATGGCTCACAAGAGTATATTCAAATGCTGAATTTCCACTCAATGGAGGTTGGCCGATCGAGCCTGCACTGACTTCCATATTCTGCGACTGTATCGCACTTGACACATCGGCGGGTGTGAGACCACGAACTCTGAGTGCCTCAGGATCAAGCCAAATACGCATGCTATATTCGCCACCGCCGAAAGCCTGTACGCCTCCCACTCCTTCAACACGGCTGAGTGGATTTACAAGATTTAGCTGGGCATAGTTTGTGAGGTAGAGAGCATCGTATCTTTCAGAATCATCTGCAGTGAGGGCCACAAACATTATCTGGTCGCTCGATTCTTTATTTACGCTTACTCCTTGCTGAGCAACTTCAGAGGGGAGGGTTGAGCTGATCATCGAGATGCGGTTCTGAACCTCTACGGCGGCTTGGTCAAGGTCAGTGCCATTTTCAAATGTGATGGTAAGGCTATANCTGCCGTCAGAGCCGGAGTTACTGCTCATGTAGAGCATTCCTTCCACTCCATTCACCTGCTGCTCGATGGGCACACCTACTGTCTGTGCCACTGTTGAGGCNGAAGNNCNGGGANAGCTNGNACTTACCATGACGGTGGGAGGTGTGATGTCGGGATATTGGGCTACCGGAAGTGAAAAATAACACATAGCCCCTGCCAGAACCATCAGCACTGCGATGACGGTTGCGAAAATTGGCCTGTTTATGAAGAATTTTGAGAACATCGCTTTTAAATTAAGAATTGATAATTGAGAATTTCAGATGCACCAATGTGCATGCCTACTCCATGAATATCATATCCGTGTGCTCTTCCATTATTTGGTGAGCCGGGGCTTGACAGTCATGCCATTGCGCACTGTAAGCAATGCTTCGGTTACGTAACGGTCGTTTGGCTTGAGTCCTTCGTTGACAACGCGAAGAGAATCCTGATAGATTTCTCCGGTTTTGATCGGAGTATAGACCACCTTATCGGAGTCGTTGACCACATACACATACTTTCCAAGCTGGTCGGTTCCGATTGACGCATCTTTAATGAGAATAGCCTTTGGATTCACCCCATAAGGCAGTTCGATTGTGACATACATGCCGTCTTTCAATTCATTATCAATATTCTTAATAGAACCTTTTAGCTCAAGAGTTCCTGTAGAGGAGTTGATGGATGGAGATTGATAGCTGAGGTCGGCAGTATATGAATGGGGGAGAGGTTGAGTGAATTTTATAGGGACATTCCTGTATAGTGAATGAGTCATGCCGCCATTTTGCCCCATCATCTCTTCATATTGGGCATCCTCGATAGTGAAAGTGGCTGTCATGTTGGAATTGTCGTATATCTTGCATAGGGTCACCGGGGATCCTTCGCCTCCGATATATTCCCCTACGTTGAGATTGTTGGCACTCACATATCCGGATATCGGGGCTCTGACTGTGCAATACGACAGGTTAAGGTTGGCTTTGCTAAGAGCCGCTTCAGCATTTTTGATTGAAGCAGCAGCTTGCTCCATAGTGGATTTTGCCTGAATAACTTCAATTTGAGACACTGCATCACTCTTCAATGCCTCGCTGAGAGCTTCATAATTTTTTGTGGCAT
>WFLX010384059.1_pt1 | contig 11496 bp, 8 predicted proteins | sample 4967041 | NCBI WGS metagenome assembly WFLX01 (sample SAMN12857096, study PRJNA449069) | gut metagenome | isolation source: stool from male and female vole | host: Microtus ochrogaster | place: USA:Florida | collected 2017 | reverse complement strand
TCGTCGGGCAGTATGTCGCGGGCGTCATATGCCCCGATAATCAGCAGTTTTGCATTCGAATCCGGATATTTGGCACTGAATGCTTCAAATGCGTCGACCATTTCGCGGATTCCCTTTTCTTTGCAAATTCGGCCGACGAAGCCGAAAACCAGGTCGTTGTTGCCAATTCCCAGTTCGGCTCTTAATTCAGATTTCCGGGTTTCGGTAACCGGCTCGGGATTAAAAAGTTCGGTAGTGTCCAATCCGCAGCAAGTTCCGGAGCCAATTACCATTTGACGTTTGACGCTGTTGAGCCGGTCTTTTGCCGCCAGTTTGCCAAGCGACGGCGAAACATTGACAACATCAGTTGCCAACCAGCCGGTAAGCCGTTCAACATTTTTGAAAATAAATCTTCTGAGCCCCTTGGCGGTTGTGTATATAAACCCATGGCGATAATAAACCCTGGTTTTTACGTTGGCCAGGCGCGCTGCAATCATGGCAACCATTGCCCCTTTGGGGGTATGGCCGAAAACCGCATCATATTTTTCCTTACGGATCAGCTTGACTAATTGGTTGATTGCTTTAATATCCGCTTTGATATCTACGCGGCGTGCAATCTCCATCGGGTGATATGTCAGATGATTTCTTGACAAAAAATCCGGATTGTCGTCCGGGCAGCAAGCCAAGTGTATCTCATACCCGTTGTTGGATAGAAATTTAAACTGCATGTCAAAAAATTGTGCAGTACCCATCAAGGTGAAAACTTGTAGAACTTTCATCTCTTAAATAGTAATGACTTACTTGTGAACCAGCGGATATAGAGGTTTCAATATCAGTTTGGCCAGCGGTAGCGGAAGCGTTTTTTCAACCATAATCATCATGGCTTTGGCCGATTTGCGGTTTGAGAACAGACGTTGCCAGTTAAGCTCGGTCTTGAGGAACCGGTTGAGATATTTGCGGTCGGTGTCGCGGGTTCTCAAACATGCAAAAGCCAGGTCCAGTGCTCTGGAGTAGCGCATAGGTTCATATTCCGGTTCACCGTAGTTGCTCTGCAGCCAGTGGTAAATATGGTCCATCTGGGCAATGTGGGCCATCTTTACGTTGTTGGTGTAGCTCTGTCCGGAGGGGAGGCGACGATAGTGATAGAGGTTGCCCCCAATCTGGCGGATTTTGGGGTTTCCTTTCATCAACTTATAGATTATCAGCGCATCTTCGCCCATGTTAATACCGGGCTCATAGCTCGCTCCGGAGCGTTCGAAAAGCGACCGCCTTACCAGCTTCAGCCACGAACAATTGGCTCCGCGGCGCAGAAAGTCGTCGTTGTCAATAAAGCCCTCCTTTTCCTTGAACCAACTTTGCAAGGGTACGGAGCGGCCGTCGGCATACTCGGCAAAGTAGCCGCAAACAACTATGTCGGCACCGGAAATGGTCGCCTCCTCATAGAGCCGCTCATACATGGTGGATTCAACCCAGTCGTCGCTGTCGCAAACGATTACGTATTCGCCCCGGGCGGCATTGAGGCCGGTCTGACGGGCTGCGGCAAGTCCTCCGTTTTTTTGATGAATAACCCTGAAATTGGGAAATCTTGCGGCGTATTCATCGCANATTTTTNCGNTATCGTCGGTGCTTCCGTCATCGACCATAATTACTTCCATACTCCGCAGCGTCTGCGCGGCCAGGGAGTCAAGACACTTGCGCAGATATTGCGACGTATTATAAACCGGAACGGTTACAGTAACTGCTATCGACGACATAGTGATTCGTTGAAACTCTTTCCGATTAGGCAGAGATGAATATTCAGCTCTTTTTCGTTGGCTTGTCCAATAATCAGATTTCCCCGCCACCTAATTAACCTAAAGAAAGCAAATATTAATTTCTAAATACGCTTAACTTGCGAAAATCTCAACAGCTGACTTCACAAGAAACAGGAATATAAAAGTGCATGCCATTGCCATTTTTCTATAACTTTTAAGCATGGTTGCTATGCTGCAGTAGGAAAGGAACGGAATTAGATTCCATGAGTAACCTCCGACCCTGTCGGAGAAGGGAATCTGAAAGCATGCAAAGAACAAACATGTCAGAAGAATATATAATCTGAATAACTGATCGGTTATGTTGAGGTGATTGCTGTACATGTAGAAAAACAAGGCGAAGACTAAGTTGAAAACTGCGAATCCGGGTCTGAATCCTGTATTATATTGGCTGGCATCGTTGGTCAAATAATTGCTTTTATCACCTAAATCCATTCCGGCAATCATATCAACATTTAAAATGCCAAGATTTAGATATGAAACGGCTAACGCCACAAAGCATAAAAGCAGATACATTTTAATATCTAATCGAACATACTTAGCAACCAAAGCCATAAAGATGCCGAAAAGGCTCGAAAAATGTATGCCAAGTGCTACTAAAGCATATATAATTGCGCTTTTTCTTTTATTCTGAAATAGAGAAAGATAGTAGTTAAGGATAAACGCTGATGCAAGGCCTGCACGAATAATGTTAATTTGTTGGGCAAGGATATAAAATGAAAACAGGTAGCAACAAAATAATGATAACGAGTTGGTTTTTAGAATCTTTGAAAGTCTTACGCAAAAAATGTATGAAAAACTTAACGTCAGTAGCGATATTACTGTGAGTGCCAAGTGAAATGAATAGCCGATCAGACTCGAAATCTTCAAAAGAATTATGAAAATAGGCTCGGAGGCGAAATCACCTGTCGTGTCTAAGATATTCCCGAAGCTCAAGTCGGTAGTACGATAGAATTTCATATAATACATCATGGTATCTATGCCTACCGACAGGTGACGATTCCCGATAAACAGCGCCATAGCCACTATGAATATAGCGGCTAAACTATGAATGACATTTTTAGAGAATTTGTTGGTAAACAGCGATAAGAAAAAAACTATAACCAGAATGTGATTATAGTTTTGAGTAAATATCGATTGTAAATTAGCTTCAGTCATTTGGGGTAGATAAACCGGAACGAAATTCTCTGTAGGAGAGCGTTAGCGGCGGGAGGTGAGTGGGGGGGGGTCGAGGGGCGTGCGGTGGCAGCGGATTTCAAAGTGCAGGTGGGGGCCGGTACTGTTGCCCGAGGTGCCTCCCAGAGCTATTTCATGGCCTGCTGCGATTTCGTCGCCCGGCTTGACTAACGGGCGCTGAAGGTGGGCGTAGCGCGACTCAACGCAATCGGCGTGTTCAATGATTATGAAGTAGCCGTAGCCGTTGCGTTCGTAGCCCACTCGGGCAACTTTGCCGTCGAAGGCGGCGCAGACGCTGTCGCCGTGGTTCAGGGCTATGTCTACGCCCTTGTGCATGCGGTTGCCGGCATCGCGCAGTCCGAATGCCGATGTGATGCGTCCGCTGACCGGAATGGCGAAATTGCTTAAAAGTTGCTGCGGCAGGCCGTGGATGTAAACACTTGCGTCAACGTTTTTCAGATCGCCGGTTTTGCCGCAATTGCCTGTGGTGTAATAGTCAGAGTCTTCGTAGACCGACGACAGATAGTCCAGAGCACTTAAATTCAGCGGATCTGACTCGGCCGTTTGCCTTTCGGCGGTGCCGACGGCTCTGACCAGGCTCATCAGCCGCTGGTCAACTTTTGTAGACGTTGGCCCTTTTGGTTCTGCCGCGAATGTGAAGATTGCGGCAATCAGCAGAGTTAGCCCTATTCGTTGAAACATTGCCGGCGGGTCAGGATTCTCGGGCTTGTTCTTTAGGTTTTTTCTGAATTGTTGNCTGAATAACTATCTTCCAGATTATNCNAGTGGCGGCGGCCAAAACAATTGTTTCAAGAATCATTAGTATTCGGCTTGGGTACGAAGGTCTTAGAGGCACTGTCGGCGGCGAGATGATTGCATAGACCGGAGTGAATGCCTGCACCAGGGCGCGCGATGCCTGAACCTGCTGCGAGGTTTGGTTATAGAGGGTAAAGGCCAAGGCTGCTTCGTTTTCCATGCGGTCGCGAGTGATTCGCGCCGATTGGGTTGCGATTCCCTGGTTGCGGTCGCTATAGCTGGCAAGCGCATCTTGGGCCTGATAGTAGCGATTCCTTGCTTCGGTGTTGATTTTTTCGGCGTACTCCAAATCNTTGCGCGCCTTGTTGGTGCGATATTCGCNAATATAGGTTTGCAGNCGGCTNACTACCGTGTCGGCAACNATGGCNGCNACCAANGGNTCCTGCATNGTTACNNTNATAGTTATCANGTCGGTTTTNGGGTCAACGTTGATNTTGATTTTTTGCCTNANNGNNTTNACAAGNNCATCNTCNTCNGGNGTNAACCTAAAGGTGTNGCGCNCATTATTTTCAGTTGCGGCAGTTTTCTTCTTCCCGATTGATTTTACCGCAGCAATTAGCTTAAACGGGAGCTCCTTGAGAGTTGACCACCACGGGCCGTTCAATGTATTTATGTATTGCCAAAGCAGGAGTTCTTTGCCGCCTTTGCGGGTTTCGACCTCAATGTCGCTCAATCCGAGAAGGAAAGGGGTGGAACCAACCACTTCGGGATAAAACTCCGGCTCAACGGCATCTACACCCGAAGAACTTGCGCTCACTCCCGCCAGGGCGGCAATGGCGGCNACGGTGCCCGACAGTTTGCCGCCGGTCGATTCCGGCGCCAGTTTTGCGGTCGATGTATATTCTTTCGGAATACTGAACGCGATAATGATTCCGACGAGAGCACCGACGGCACTCCACTTTATAATTTGCTTGCGAATTGACCAAATCTGGTAAATCAAATCCAGCCAATCGATTTCTTTTTTGTCGGAGCCTTCCGGTTGTTGATTTTGATTTTCGTTCATGATTTATCTTAATCTGATAAGAGAGGCTACCGCTGCTGCCAAAGTAGCCACGGATGAGAAGGTGGTTGCAAGAGTAATAACCTTTTCAAAGCTCGAGCCGCGGCTTTCGGGCTTGGAGGGCACGATGATCTGGCTGCCCGGTTCGATTACGGTGTTTCTGCCGGCTTTCGAAACCGTGCCGTTCAGATAAACGATGTATGCCTTGTTCTTTTTGGCGCGCTGGCCGTAGCCGCCGGCCTGGTTGATGTAGTGTTTCAGCTTTTTGCCCGGCTCGTAGACCACGGTGTTGGGGAACATCACGTCGCCCGAAATCTTAACCGTGCTCTGCTGCTCGGGAATATAGATTACGTCGCCCGGCTGCAGAACCACGTCGTAGGCGCTGCCCGGCTTCTCCAGGGCCAGCTTCAGGTTGATGCCCACGTTATAGTCGCGCGACACTTCGAGTTTGCTCAGGGCGATGGAATCATTCTGATTGCCCTGGCTGTTGGCCATTGCCAGACGCAGCGCTTCCTGGCGCGACAGGTATTCGTCTTCCGACAGGCGGCGGGTCATGTGGGCGCCCTGAATGTACGCCCCGTCGAGCAGACCGCCGGCGCGGGCAATTACGTCGCTCAGGCGCTCGTTGCGCTTCTCAAGCACATATTCGCCCGTGAAGAGCACTTCGCCGTTAACCCTTACCACGCGCTGAGGCTCATAGCCCGGGCTGGTGCGGATAAACACTTCATCGTAGGGCATCAGCACGAAACCGTCGTTGGGGCCTACGTTCAGCAGCCCTTCAATCGAAACCGAGTAGATTTTCGACAGCTGCTGGGTTTGCGTGGTGGCCGTGGGCGAATTCAGGCGGCGGGCAACGTCAACCCTTACGGTCGAGGCGCCTTCGAGGAGGCCGCCGGCCTGGAAAATCAGGTCTTGAAGCGTGAGGTTCTCGGCGTAGGGATAAGAGCCGGGGTTAGCCACGCGCCCGCGGATTGTGACGTCGCCGATTTCCTTCAGCTCATCTACCGAGTAGATAACCAGTATGTCGTTGCGTTTCAGCTCAATATCGGGGGCAATGCCGGCAATCAGGTTCGTGAGGTTAATGGAAATTACCTGAGGCTGCAGCTCGTCGCCTTCGCGATAGAGCAGTGCGCGGCCCAGGTAGGCGTTTTCGGTCAGTCCCTCGCCTTTTCTGATAAGTTGCGTAACGGTCGAAACATTGTTGTCCAACGCGTAGATGCCGGGGCGGAACACCGCGCCCTGCAGTTCAACCCGGTTGGCCACGCGGTTCAGAATGGTTCCGACGGTCAGAACGTCGCCATCTTGCAGGGTGTAGGTCGGGANTTGGTCGNTGNNGATGTTAAACAGCTGATTCTCGTTGCCCGACTGGCGTGCTAATGAAATCATGTCGGCAAACGCCTCCGAGGTGAAGCCGCCGGCATAGTCGATAACGTTTTTCACCGTTTCGCCCGGCTTGACTTCATAATACATCGGGCGGCGCACGTTGCCGGCAATGTTGACCAGCGAGCCGTAGGGGGGCACGATGATAACATCGCCCTCCTGCAGGCGCACGTTGCCGTCGGTTTTGCCCTCAAACAGGTAGTCGTAGATGTCGATGCCGGCGATTTTCTTGTTGTTTCNCAACACCTGGATGTTGCGCATCGAGCCNATGTCGTTGATGCCTCCGGCGCGATACAGGGCGTGGAACACGGTTGAGAAAGGCGACAGACGGTAGGTGCCGGGAGTGGCAACCTCGCCCATCAGGTTTACCTGAATGGTGCGCACTTTGCCTAAGGTGACCTGGATTTCGGTTTCGGAATCGCCCACGCCGGCATATTTCTGGGCAAACGATTTGCGGATATGCTTGGCGGCGTCGTCGATGGTCAGGCCGTTGAGATAAACCGGCCCGAGCTGCGTAATCATTATGCTGCCTTCCGGCGAAATGGTCTGGCGCAGGTGATCTTCCGAGGCGCCCCAGATGTCGATAACCACTTCGTCGCCGGGGCCGAGGTGATAGTTTTGGGGCGTGGCAATGTTTTCGTTGGGCTCAAACGTCAGTGCCCGCGAGTTGAACACGCTGCGGCCGTAGACCTGGCGCTGCGACTGGCTGAAGGCGGGAATGTCTTCCTCGGCGTTCTCCTGAACGGTCATGGTGCCGTCGCTGAACAGGGTCGCGGTGTTGTCGTCGGCGTGGGCCGCGGCAGTTGCAATCTCCAGCGAACTCAACCGGCTATTGCCTTGCTGCTCTTTATATTGAGTGGTTATTCGCTGAGCCTGCTCGGGAGTAACGCCCATGGCCATGAGCTCGGTGCCGATCTGCTGCTCGGTTTTGCCGGCGGCCGACTGTTTTTTTATGAAATCAATCACTTCCTTGTCGGTCAGGGCGTAACCGGAAAGCGAAACCGACGCTAAAAGCGAAAGGATTACATATTTTAATTTCATTGGGTGAGTTTATGTGTGACGATTATTGATAGTTGAGAGTGCGCAAAGATAGCAAAATTAGGCAAAATAACCAAATTGCCGGCCTATGCCAGATAGTCGGCAATCCGTTGGCAGGCAAGGCCGTCGCCGTAGGGGTTGACTGCCCGGGCCATGCGGTTATAATAGTCGCTGTCGGTCAGCAGTTGCGATGCTTCGTTGACTATGCGGTCGTAGTTCGTGCCAACGAGTTTCACNGTGCCCGCTTCNAGGGCTTCGGGGCGCTCGGTGGTGTCGCGCATAACCAGCACGGGCTTGCCCANGCCGGGNGCTTCTTCCTGAATGCCGCCGCTGTCGGTCAGCACTATAGTCGATTTTTCCATCAGATAGACGAACGACAGGTATTCCAGGGGTTCAATGAAGAACATGTTGCCGAGCCCATTGAGATTTTCGCCGAAAACTTCGCGGATAGGCTTGCGAACATTGGGATTCAGGTGCATCGGGTACACGAAATCCACGTCGGGGAACTTCTCGGTCAAGGTTTTGATGGCTTTACACATCGATATGAAGCCGCTGCCGAAGTTTTCGCGGCGATGGCCGGTAATCAAAACCAGTTTGCGGCCATCCTTGAGCCGGTCGGTGTCGTAGCCCGCGGCGCGCAGCTGCTCGCGCAGGTCGTTGGCAACCTGCGGCGTGCTCTTAATCTTGTCAACTACCCAATAGAGGGCATCGATGACAGTGTTGCCGGTAACCGTAATTTTCTCATCGCCAACCCCCTCGTTGAGAAGGTTTTGGCGGCTTAGCTGAGTCGGCGCGAAGTTATAGGTGGCAATGCGGCCGGTAATCTGGCGGTTCATCTCTTCGGGCCAGGGAGAGTAGATATTGTGGGTGCGCAGGCCCGCTTCAACGTGGCCCACGGGAATCTGGCGGTAGAAAGCGCCCAAGGCTGCGGCGGTCGAGGTGGTGGTGTCGCCATGGACCAGCACCACGTCGGGGTGCGCGCGGTCAAGAACGTCGCGCATGCCGGTCAAAACCCTGGCGGTGATGTCATAGAGGTCTTGCCCCTGCTTCATGATGTTGAGGTCGAAGTCGGGGGTGATGTCGAATATCGAAAGCACCTGGTCGAGCATCTGGCGGTGTTGGCCGGTTACGCAAACCAGGGTTTCAAACTCTTGGGGGCGTTTTTGGAACTCCTTGACCAGCGGAGCCATTTTTATGGCTTCGGGGCGGGTGCCAAAAACGAGCATTACTTTTTTCATCCTTTATTTCTTGAAGATGCCGCAGAAGTCGAGAATTACCTTGTCGTCGCGCCATTCAAGCGACTTGAACGGGGTGTGGGCGGTGAGGAACACTACTATGTCGGCCCGGTCGTAGGCTTCGCGGTAGTCGGTGAGTTTAAATACGTTATGGCTCTCAACGTTGGGCTCAACAACCAGTATTTCCGCATTGTTGATTCCCTGCATAACCTTGCTGACTATCTGCTTGGCCGGCGACTCGCGCAGGTCGTCGATGTCGGGCTTGAAGGCCAGGCCCATCATGGCGACCACCGGCTTGCGGTGATGCTTGATTTCAAACTCAAGCATGGCGTTCTTAACCTTTTCGGCACACCACATGGCCTTGTAGTTGTTGATTTCGCGGGCTGTGGCTATGATTTTCGATTCGGTGGGGAACTCGGCGGTGATGAAATAGGGGTCTACGGCTATGCAGTGACCGCCTACGCCGCATCCGGGTTGAAGAATGTTTACTCGCGGATGTTTGTTGGCAAGGTTGATAAGGTCCCAGACGTTGATGCCGGCCTTGTCGCAAATCAGCGACAGCTCGTTGGCAAACGCTATCTGCACGTCGCGGCTCGAATTCTCGGTGAGTTTACACATTTCGGCGGTGCGTGCGTTGGTCGGGTGCAGGGTGCCTTTAACAAACTGTGCGTAAAACTCCCGGGCTTTTTTGGTCGATGCTTCGTCAATGCCGCCGATAACGCGGTCGTTGTGAACCAGCTCGTAGATTACGTTGCCGGGCAATACGCGCTCGGGGCAGTAGGCTATATAAATTTTGCCCTTCAGCTCGGGGCGCTCGCTGAAAATCAGCTCGGCCATCTTTTCGGTGGTGCCTACGGGTGATGTGGATTCTACAACATACAGGTCGCCCTCTTTCAGCAACGGCAGCACGGCGCGTGTGGCCGCTTCAACGTAGCTTATGTCGGGCTCGTGGTTGCCCTTGAACGGAGTCGGAACAACCATGAAATAGGCGTCGGAAACCTCCGGAACGGTCGAGGCGTGGAGCTTGCCGGCATTAACAACCTCCTGGAGCATCTCTTCCATTCCCGGTTCGATAATATGGAGCTTGCCGGCGTTGGTCTTCTCAACTACCGACGGATTTATGTCGACTCCGACAACGTCAACACCACCCTCTTTGGCGGCTATTATCGCAGTGGGCAGGCCTATATAGCCCAGGCCCATAAAGCATGCTTTCATAATGTATCTAAAGTTTTATTTATTTCATTTTTCAGGCGCTGAGGTTTCAGCATGCGCGGATCGGCAACCCGGAACTCAATGTCGCGCTGGTCGCCGAATATGCGCAACCGGTAAATAACACCGCCTACGCGCTCCGCCTTGGTCTCGATAACCTCGGCGCTGTGGCCCTGGCCGAACCCGCCCAGAATCTCCACACGGTCGCCCGGGTGAAACTCCAGGGTTCCGACCCTCCCCACTTCAAAGCCGGGCGCAAACAGGCCGATGGCGCGCTGAAAGGCTTCCATGGCCTGCGGGGCTATGCGGGCGTATGTGCCGGAACTGGTGTAGACCCAGCCTAAATCGCCTATTTCGTGAATCAGCGGAGCAACGTCGGTTACCCGGCTGCGGAAAAACACTATTTCCGGAATTACGGGCTTCTGCTCCGTAACAATCTTTTTGTTGACCCGGCGCGAAATTTCGCGGCACGGGTAGAAAATGTCGGGCCGCTCGCGGTCTGCAAGCTTTCCGAGTCGCGACTCAAAGCGCTCGAACCTTACGTGTGGCCGCAGGCGCAGGGCAAACCACTCTTTGGGGTTGGTCTGAAACATTGAGCTCACTGCCCGACGCAGGTTGCTCTTTTTTTCTGCCGATGCGTCCGCCTCAACAAGCCCAAGAACCGGCATTGCCTCCGGAGTGAAGCCCAAAGTGCCGGCAACTTCGGCGCCGCTCGCTCCGCAGTTCAGTGCCGCCAGGGCCCAGCACGCTCCGAGTGTTTCCTGCACGCTGACCGACAGCCTGACCGACGCGGCGCCCAGTGTGGCCGCAACTGCCGATGCTACCGAGCGCTCCAACTGGCGTGGAGTCAGTCGCGACTGGTCGAGCGGAAACAGATATTTGCGCCCGGCGGCAGCCATGCAGGCTGCGGCCTCGCGGCTCTCCGGCTCCAGCTCGGTGAGCTCGTCGGTGCGCAGCCGCGCAATCTTTATCGGCGAAAGCGCGCCGTTCATCATCGAAACGGCAATCAACCCCTGCGCAGGGTCGCAATTCTTGCGCGAGGCAAAAAAAGACCGTGTCAGCCGGTGCAGGTTCTCCAGGTCGGAGGCGCTCACCTCCGCGCTGTTGCTGCGGGCAATGGCTTTCATTGCGGGGCGCAGGCAGTCAAATTCATCGGTCGCTGCGGTCAACCCCTCTTTGGCTGCCGAGGCATAGAGCGCCGCTACGGCCTCGAAATAGTGGAGGCGGCTTTTGGGCGATAGCCCGGCCGCAAACATTCTGACCACCCACTCGGCTGCAAATTTCGTTGCCGACGGCGGGTTTTCAAACCCCTCGATGAAGAAACGCAGCGACGAAAGCGCTTTTTTATAGTTTTTTCTGCTGCTTTCGGCCATCGTTGCTACTCGCGATTCGAAAAAGTCGAATAGCTCAGCCCAGTCAACTGTTTGATTTTCCGCCGAATGCATAGAGTCGAAAATTTAACCCTTCTGAAATTCCACAGAATAACCCTCGACCCCCTGTTGGCGCATGTTTTCGCAGCAACAGAGGTTCAGACTCAGGTATGACTTTCGACTACTTCTCACGCTAATGTGCTATGATTGAGCCTGTAACAACAATTGGTCCGCGAAGTGGAGAAACCACTCCGCGAAGCAAAGTTACAAAAAAAAATCTATCCCCGCAAATTAAACTCGCCTCATGCTCACAAACGCACTGTCAGCGCATTACGCACTTCACCATAATCTTGGTGCCATCGCTTTTTTCGGCCTTCAGAAAATACATTCCCGGAGCCAATCCCGCCAAAGAAAAATGCCATGCGTTTGCCCCCATGAAAACAGTACGCCCCGAAACATCTATGGCGCTGAAACGCTCTGCC
>WFLX010127245.1_pt1 | contig 11496 bp, 7 predicted proteins | sample 4967041 | NCBI WGS metagenome assembly WFLX01 (sample SAMN12857096, study PRJNA449069) | gut metagenome | isolation source: stool from male and female vole | host: Microtus ochrogaster | place: USA:Florida | collected 2017 | reverse complement strand
CAAATCACGTGCTCTGGCCAACTGAGCTAAAGAGGCAATTTCTCTCATTTCAGGCTCCGGAATCTTCAATCGATTCCTTCATTCCCGAAACCGAGTGCAAAGTTACAACATTTTTTCTTTCCCACCAAATTTTTCCGAAAAAAAATTGCATGCGGACCAGTATTTTTTTCGGTCCGCACACTGTGGTTTCTTATCTTCTATTACTTATACACCTATCTCTTAGCATTTTATTCCATTATTCCACTGTCACGGATTTAGCCAAGTTTCGAGGCATATCTACGTTCTTTCCCTTATTGATGGCTATATAATAGGATAGAAGTTGCAGTGGAACGCTGGTGATGATCGGTGTAAGACACTCCGGCACTTCCGGCACCTCAATCACATGGTCGGCAATATTCTTTATTTCTTTGTCTCCCTCTGTGACAATAGCAATTACGCTGCCGTGACGAGCCTTTACCTGCTGCACATTGTTGACGATCTTTTCATAAAGATGATCGTTGGGCGCAATGATTACAGTCGGCATTTCGGCATCGATGAGAGCGATGGGGCCGTGTTTCATCTCAGCAGCCGGGTATCCTTCAGCATGGATATAGGATATTTCCTTAAGCTTCAACGCTCCTTCGAGTGCCACCGGATAACTATATCCACGTCCCAGATAAAGGAAATTATGAGCGTATGTGAAGATGAGCGAAAGTCGCTCTATCTGGTCGTTGAGTTCAAGTGTTTGCTTTACGTATTCCGGTATCTTAAGGATTGCCTCTCCTATTTTATTAAGGTCTTCCTTCTTCATTGTCCCCTTGAGCTCAGCAATCGCCATAGCGATCAAGGTGAGCACCATCACCTGGCCTGTGAATGCCTTAGTAGAAGCCACTCCAATTTCAGGACCAACATGAATATAGGTGCCGGAATCAGTGTTGCGAGGGATCGAACTGCCCACGACATTGCTGATGCCGTATACGTATGCGCCAGCCTCGTGAGCCATCTGGATAGCTGCAAGCGTATCGGCTGTCTCACCACTCTGCGACACAGCAATCACTACATCACGGTCGTCGAGCACCGGGTTGCTATAACGGAATTCGCTTGCATATTCCACCTCAACCGGAATACGACACATATCCTGAATCAGATATTTGCCAATTAGGGATGCATGCCATGAAGTGCCACAAGCCACGATGATTATTCTCTTGGCATTCATGAATTTTTCCTTGCTGTCAAGCACACCGCTTACGATGATGTTCTTCCCGCCATCTACTACGCGTCCTCTGATGCAGTCGCGCAATGTAGTAGGCTGCTCGAAAATTTCCTTAAGCATGAAGTGAGGATAACCACCCTTTTCAAGCTGAGAAATCGAAAATTCAAGAGTCTTGACGTCGACAGTGGTCTCTTCATTATTAAGGTTGATAAGCTTGAGCGGCTCTGTCTTGGACACCACTGCTATTTCATTATCCTTCACATAGACCACATCCTTGGTGTATTCCACTATTGGAGTGGCATCAGAAGCAAGGAACATCTCTCCTTCACCAATGCCAATCACAAGCGGGCTGCTCTTGCGGGCAGCGATGATATAATTTGGATTGTTTTTTTCAATTACTGCTATTGCGTATGCACCTACTACCTGCCTCAACGCTTCCTTGACAGCCTCCAGCAGGGAGCAATCATTGTGCGTACGAATATATTCTATTAATTGCACAAGCACTTCGGTGTCTGTTTCTGACTGGAAGGAACATCCGTTCTGAATCAGCGCATCTTTAAGCACCTTGTAATTTTCAATTGTGCCATTGTGCACAAGAGCTATTTCCTCATCCTCGCTAAAATGAGGATGCGCATTTCGGTCGGAAGGCTCGCCATGAGTAGCCCAACGCGTATGGGCGATGCCTGTGCCGCCAGATGTATCCTTATCCTTGCAATAATCTTCAAGGTTAGTGACTTTTCCTCTCGATTTATACACGTTTAGCTTGCCAGATGGGCTCACAATTGCAACACCCGCACTGTCATATCCACGGTATTCCAGTCGGTGCAATCCTTTGATGAGAATATCGTATGCATTTCTATCGCCTACATATCCTACTATTCCACACATATTCGTAAGTTTTTAAGTATATGTTATAATTNTGAATAACACTCTCAATATAGCGATGGAATTTCTTTTTCCTAATAACGAAGATTCCAACTGATTTATTATATTTTACACTCGATAGCNNCATCCTAATCTGCGNCCTCTNGAGGGAGATCNCCACGGTGNGCNACCAAATANTCCCAGGCNGCATCATGNTCNTTNGGAATNANNCCATCCAANATNGCATCTTTCACCATNTGCTTCAGNCTCGANATTTCCTGNGAAGGNGGNATNCCNAGNCNCTCCATGATTTCNTTGCCGTTGATAGGATTCTTCCATTTCCGGTAGTCGTCGGCCGCCACGATTTCCTTCATTCTTTCCCGAAGCGCCATAAAACCATCGAGCGCTGACTTCACCTTAATAGGATTGCGTGATGTAAGATCAGATTCTGCAAGTATCATCAAGTCTTCCACGTCTTCGCCGGCATCTGTCAGCAGGCGTCTCACTCCTGAATCGCTCACTCCTTCCTCCCCTACTTGCTGAGGGCGCATGTGAAGGCCGACGAGTTTCTGTACATACTTCATCTTCTCATTCATCGGCATCTTCATTGACTGGAAAATACGCGGCACCATTCGTTCTCCGATGAAATTATGATTATGGAAAGTCCAACCTAATGCATTGTCCCATTTCTTTGTGACTGGCTTTGCTATGTCGTGGAGCAACGCTGCCCAGCGGAGCCATTCATTGTCGGATCGCTCAGCTACATTGTCTACTACCTTCAGCGTATGAAGGAAATTATCTTTATGTGCCCTGCCATTGACAGTATCAACCCCTTTAAGGGCATAAACTTCGGGCATGATCAGCTCTAAAAGACCGCTCTCATCAAGAANCAGGAAACNAATCGATGNCTTTGCAGAGCGCATGATCTTCCCAAGNTCATCGTTGATCCTNTCCTTAGAAATAATNTCGATTCTTNTGGCATTTCGCTTGATTCCATCGAAAGTTGAGGGAAGAATTTCAAACTCCAGTTGCGTGGCGAAGCGTATGGCCCGCATCATTCGGAGCGGGTCATCGCTAAATGTCACATCTGGGTCAAGAGGAGTACGGATTATTTTCTTCTCAAGGTCAGCAAGTCCATCGAAAGGATCCACGAGTTCGCCGAATCTTCCACTGTTCAGGCAAATTGCCATGGCGTTGATAGTAAAATCACGTCGTTTCTGATCGTCATCCAGAGTGCCATCCTCCACTATCGGTTTTCGCGAATCACGCGTATAGCTTTCACGACGTGCGCCTACAAATTCCAGCTCCAAATCCCTGTGACGAATCTGCGCAGTGCCATAATTAGCATAGACGGTCAGTTTTCCCTTCTTGCCAAGTCGCTCAGCAACCGCCTTCGCCAAAGAGATGCCGCTTCCTACAGTCACAAAGTCGAGATCGGCAGAATGGCGCCCAAGGAAAATATCGCGCACGAAGCCTCCCACGACATACACTTCAAGCCCAAGGCCATCGGCCGTTTCACCAATGGTCTTGAATATAGGATTTTTCAGCTTAGCTTCAAGCATCTTTCGAGTCATGAGTCTGTGGGTTGCTGTTCTTATTATTCTGTTTTCGTTTGTGACGCCGCTGGCTGCCAGTCTTTCGTGTCGCGACATCCTGCGGTTGTTCTTCTTTCTGAGGTTCAGGTTGCTCCTTCTTCTGACCACCCTTTTGAGGCTGACTACCCTGATTTCCCTGTTTGTTCTTTCCTTTCTTTTTCTTTGCCTTATCAAAGCGGGTCAGAGCATCTTGGTCGGTCAGGTCGATATATTCTCTTGTTTCTTCAGGTTCCCCTGCATCCAAAGCAAGTTTATCCGGGCGTATACCCTGCTTATTGAGAGCTATTATTTCAAACGCCCTGGAAGCCGGGATGACAGTCAGGTTGGCCCCCATACGCTTGTCGGAGCTATAGGTAAGCGTCCTGGTGAGAATATCGGTCTTGAAGAGGAAATATTCCCCGTCTTTAGTTTGAAGCACAGTGTCTTTAGGAGGCAACTGCTTCGATGCCTCAGCGTATGCGTCAATCTCAAAGTTGAGGCAGCATTTGAGCTTTGCACATTGACCGGCAAGTTTCTGGGGGTTCATCGAGAGATCCTGCATCCTGGCAGCTCCAGTGCCTACACTCACAAAATGAGTCATCCAGCTTGAGCAGCACAGCGGGCGGCCACATGGGCCTATACCCCCGATGCGTCCAGTCTCTTGGCGGGCACCGATCTGCTTCATCTCTATTCTCACCTTGNATTCTTCGNCGAGAATACGGATGAGCTTACGGAANTCNACTCNCTCATCAGCAATATNATAGAAAATCGCTTTGCCGCCATCGCCTTGGTATTCCACATCCCCGATNTTCATGTTCAAGCCAAGTTCTTCGGCTATAGCACGCGACTTGATCATTGTGCTATGCTCTTTGCTCCTGGCTTCATTAAATCGCTCTATGTCGGAAGGACGTGCTTTTCTGAATACCTTTTTAAGGTCGTCAAGGTTATCCGGGTCAAGTTTGGCCTTTACCATTTGCATCCTGACGAGAGGCCCTACCATCGTCACTTGGCCGATATCATGACCATTAGCCGCTTCAACGGCCACAAGGTCGCCAATCTCAAGATTAAGTTTCGAGGGATTAAGGTAAAACCCTGCGCGTGTGTTTTTAAACTGCACCTGTACAGCAGGGAAATCAGCTCCAGTAGAGATGTCGCCAAGCCAGTTGGTGGCATAAAGTTTCCCGCGTGGCTCCCGACGCCAACCCATCACCTTATGGGAATCGCATCCTTCGCAACCGGAATCGCAACCTCCGCAACCGGAATTGCATCCTCCGCAACCGGAATCGCATTGCGCACAATTGGTGCAGTCAGGAATAGGTTTCTTTTCTAATTCATCCATGTGCTCCCCTCCTTATTATTTGGCGTATGCCACAGCGCGGGTCTCACGGATAACAGTGATCTTCACCTGACCCGGATACGTAAGTTCGTCCTGAATTTTCTTAGCAATATTTGCAGAAAGGCTATCTATTTCTTGATCCGAGATCTTGTCGGCACCTACTATCACTCGCAGCTCACGACCTGCCTGGATAGCGTATGTCTTGATAACTCCGGGATAAGAGAGAGCAAGCTGTTCGAGATCGTTGAGACGCTTGATGTAGGCCTCAACGATTTCACGGCGAGCACCCGGGCGAGCACCTGAAATAGCGTCGCAGACCTGCACGATTGGAGAAAGCAATGAAGTCATCTCCACTTCATCGTGGTGTGCGCCGATTGCANTGCAGATATCCGGTTTTTCCTTGAATTTTTNAGCCAGNTTCATGCCGAAGATAGCGTGCGGGATTTCGGGATCGTCGTCGGGCACTTTGCCTATATCATGGAGCAAGNCAGCACGGNGAGCCTTCTTTGGATTGAGACCAAGTTCTGCTGCCATGATGGCGCAAAGGTTGGCTGTCTCACGCGCATGCTGAAGAAGGTTCTGTCCGTAGGAAGAACGATATTTCATTTTGCCTACCATACGGATGAGTTCCGGATGCAGTCCATGGATACCAAGGTCGATGCAAGTGCGCTTGCCAGTCTCATTGATCTCCTCTTCAATCTGTTTTCTCACCTTTGCCACCACTTCTTCGATGCGAGCCGGATGGATACGGCCATCGAGCACAAGCTGATGCAATGCAAGACGAGCGATCTCACGCCGCACGGGATCGAATCCAGAAAGCACTATAGCCTCCGGAGTGTCGTCGACTATGATTTCAATACCGGTAGCTGCTTCAAGTGCACGGATATTGCGGCCTTCGCGACCGATGATGCGGCCCTTTATCTCGTCGTTCTCAATATGGAATACTGTGACCGAATTCTCCACGGCAGCTTCAGTGGCTACTCGCTGAATCGACTGTATCACAATCTTCTTAGCTTCCTTATTAGCCGTAAGCTTAGCCTCATCCATGATATCATTGATATATCCCTGGGCTGCAGTGCGGGCTTCATCCTTCAGGCTTTCAATCAGGCGCTCACGCGCTTCATCAGCAGAAAGACCCGAAATATGCTCAAGTTGCTCCTGAGCTTGGCGATGCAGGTGCTCTACCTCTCCCTTTCGGGCTTCGAGTGTACGCTCAAGATTTTCGGCATTGTTCATACGGGTGTCTAAGCTCTGCTTCTGAGAGTCAAGTTCTTTCTTGCGGCGGTTAAGGTCGTTCTGCTGCTGGTTGAGCTGCATTTCACGCTGCTTCGCACGCGCCTCAGCCGACTGAGCCTTCTGGAGTTTTGAATTTGCGTTTCTCTCGGCATCCGACAGGATTTTCACTTCCTGCTCACGAGCCTCTATTATTTTCTTTTCCTTGATCACCTCCGCGTCCTTGCGGGCATCTTCCAATATCATGTGGGCTCTGCTATTGGCATTCTTTCTGCTCATAACAGAAGCTGCTGCATATCCAGCTGCGGCCGCCACCACGGTTATGATGATCCATATTGCTGTAGTCATATCGTTAATTAAAAAAGTTGTTTTTATAATAATAAGTTATCTGATATCTTTAATTTTTTTTATTTAATCTTTAGTCTTTATATAGGTATAAACAGCAACGCCTTCCTGCATCTTGCATGCGGGAAGGAAAACGCTTTCTATCGGCTGTGGATCGACTTCAGGACCTATGATGGAGGTCGCGAGTGTCAGTAAATGTCAAATTCGTCGGTCAGTGTTTCTTCCTCCGGAGAGTCTGCAACTCCTGCGAGCTTCGACATCTCCATAAGAAGATATTCGGCTTCTTCCGACTCTTTCTCATAACGCTCCTTAAGAAGAATATACTTGGAGGCAAAATCATACGCAGCCATTGCAAGATATGTACTTTGCCGGCGGTTGGGCTGCTGCTCCTTTTTTTCCTTAAGGAAAAGATTAAGCTCAGATTCTATACGTCTGACATTGTCCTGCTGAGAGAACGGGACTATCATCGATATATGCTCTTCGCCTATTTTGACGTCTATCTGTATCTTGGTCTCTTTTGAATTCATCAGCTGATTTCTGCGTCTTCCTTGAGGAGAGAGACGCATCTGTCTATTTTTGCGATCAACNTNTGCACCCTTCTNCGNGCCGATANAANATTTTCCGGAGAGTCNGCAAGCCGNTGAGAGAGNGTCAGGAANTCAACTTCCATNTGNGATGCCTGCAATTCTTGCCGGCATTCTGCAAGTTGCTCTTTTAGAGCNNTATTCTCNNNTCTGAGTCTCTCAAGTTCGGCCTTAGATTGGTCTCGCTCTGCCGCTATCGACAGGGCTTTCCGTCTCAGGTCTGTTATTATACCAGTCAGTAGTCGGGGCATATCTTGGTAAATCTTTACAAAATTAATAAATTTTTCGGATATTTCCAAATAAAAATCACCAATTGATGCCGTTTAGGCGCGAAGACTGCTTATCGTATTTGATATCTTTCAGAAGCGAAGACTTGACTGCCACATTGAAATTGAAACTCTTATACACGCCGACAGGAATGATAGAGCATGTCATAGTGAAGCAGTGCATATCGCGGGAGATATTGCAATTCATGTAGGCTATCTTCTTTGCTTGGAAGTCGTAGCTGCACGACATTGAGAAGTTCCAGTTTTTAGTTGGCCGGATATTTCCGGATAAAGACAGGTTTTGCGTGAAGCGTCCTTTATACTCCATCTTCTTGTAGTCGAATTCTCCTCCTACACCGGAATAATTGATTGAGTAATTGAGCGAGAGACTCCATGGGCACTCCCAGGGGGTATATCCGTCGGCATCGTTTTGTTTTTCTTCTTCTTGATTGCCACGTCGCTTCCTTGTCGGAGCCATATCGGCTAAAGAAGTTTCTTCATCATCGTCAAACCCATCCTCTCCATCAAGGCCGTTGCCGTTATTAGTGTTGTTGCCTTTATTGTTATCCTTCTTTTTCTTGAAGGTGCTGTTGTTGATGGTATAGCTGAAAGAAGTTCCGGTCGAAGTCAGCCTCACCCATCCTTTGTGTGCTTGCAGACGAGTCTTATTGACCCTGACAGGTTGCCCGTTGGAATTAAGTGCGTATGTATAAGGGTCCCAAGTGGCACTAAGGTTCAAATTGAAACTCTTGGTCAGGCGTAGCAAAATCGAGGTATTGAGGTTGCTCCAGTTCATGGAGTCGGCGGCAAAGTTATAGCTCTGGCTGAGCGAAAGATTTTCAATCAGTGAAATTTTCTTCACTCCAGTAGAGTCGGAGTCGCTCTTCACTTTCATCTCAAGGTTGTTGGAGAGCGAAAGCGAGACAGAACTTGCCATTCCGGCGCCCGGAGCACCGAATAGTCCATGTGAGAAATAGCTATATTTCTTTGTGACGTTGTTGCCAGCATTGTTGACGTAGGAATATTGCCCGTAGTAGCCCCACATGGGGTCGCTGAAGTCAGGCGTGTAATTGTACGACAGACTTGGAGTCAAGACGTGACGGATCATCTGCACTTTGTCGCCTAAAAATTTCAGTGGTTTGAAGAAACCGTAGATTTTAGTGTCGGCTGAAAGTGAAGCGCTGAAATCGAAGATATTGTAGAAGCCGTATGTAGTGTCCATCACTTCAGCAGATGCATTCGGATCCCATTCTCTCCTGATCTTTGACGTATACATGCGGTCGGTCATCGAAATCGACGGCGACAGATTAATATATTTCAGCACAGAGAAAGTAGCTGATACCGGCACTGAATGACGCANGCCATTTCTCCAGTCTTTGATAAGGCTTTTCTTGAAGAATACATCCTGCTGGGCAGTCAAAGAATTTTGGAACTGCCCGCTATAGCTCAGTTTGATCTTTTCATACCATTTTTCACCCCCTACAGCTTTCTTCCTCTTGAAAGGAGCCACCTGGCTCAATGTGACGTTGAGGTTAGGGAAAGAGACGGCAAGTGTTGAGTCTTGCGTACGCTGGCTGATATTGGCAGAGGCGCTGGCAGCCCACTTGGTGCCGGGGAACCGGTAGGTCAGATTGACCGTACTTGATTTAGTGTTCTCGGTGAATGAGTTTGAATAATATGAATTGAGGTCGTTTCTGGTGTAGCCTGAAGTCGTAAAGTTGACAGATGCAGAAAACGACATATTGGGATTCGACTTAGTGTCCATCGAATGGCTCCATATCACCTGGAAGTTGTTTTGTTTCGAATAGTCNGGCAATCCCTTGTCGCCCATNATNGTGGTGAGNTAAGANATATTGAAAGAGCCGTTGTATTTATACCTCTTTTTATATGAAGATCTNCCNGAAANNCCCCATGAACCNTTNGTNTAGATTTCNCCGGTCAGNGCAAGGTCGACATANTCGCTGAANGCNAAATANTAGCCTCCATTGCGTGCATAAAAACCGCGGTTGTAGTCGTCGCCAAATGTTGGGAAAATTATGCCCGAGGAATACTCCTTACTAAAGGGAAAGTATCCGAAAGGCAAAGCAAGAGGGNGCGGAACGTCTGCAACTACCATATATACCGCTCCGGCAACGACATCCTTTCCTGGGCGCATCTTTCCACGTGTCAACTTGAAATAGAAGTGAGGATGGTCGTGTTCATCGCAAGTAGTATACATTGCGTCTTCGGCAAAGAAGCTTCCGTCTTCCATCTTCTTGGAGCGGCCACCGGTCAGGTAGCCTTCACCCTGCTCAGTGATGATGTCGGTGATGAATCCTCGCTGGTTTTTGAAGTTGTAAGACATCGTCTTCGACTCGTATGTGTCGCCACCATCTTGGAAAATGGGTTTTCCTTTCAGTTCCCCGACACTGTCCAAGCGTCCGTTGGCATAGACAGTTGTAGAGTCCATCACCATCTTAATCTCATCTGCATTGAGCTTGAAACTACCATATTCCACTTCGCTGTCGCCAAACAGGTAGGCAAGGTTATTCCCAATAAGCACTACAGAGTCTTTAGCTGAGAAAGTGACGCTATTGTCAATATCTACTTTCTCGCGGTTGATGCGAGTCATGGAAGTGCGATCTTCATTTATGCTGTCGGCTTCCTCAAAATCTTCGCCCTCTATTACTGCATCGGCTATGGAGTCTGGGCCGATAGCTTCGCGGTCGTCGAAATCAATGGAAATGGTATCCGCCACAAGGCTATCAGAGCGAAGGCTATCTCTAAGCTGACGCAATTCGTTTGGATCCAATGGTTTTAAGCCAACCAAAGTATCATTTTTCGGCAGGTTTGTAGCGAGTGTTTCAGGCAATTGCGGCACGTCCCTACCGGCTGAATCCGACAGGGAGGCAAGGTCGCTTCTAAGCGAACTTCGCACAGCGGGCTGCGCGAGCATGAGCGCAAGAAACGACAGAGCAAGCAATATTAAGAAAAATCGTCGCATAATACGCGGCAAAATTACAAAAAAAACTTGACATTCCTATACTTTTAACATANAATAAGCATTCAACAAAAANAGTCCCACCCCACGAAGGGATGAGNCTTAATCATAATAGTTTCTATAATCAATCGCCTATTTCGACGATAACTCAACTTAGAAGTGCGTCAATGCCAAGTTGGTAAGCCAGATCCAAAGCGGGCAGAACCCGATGAAGAGGATTACNGACAATGTCAACGANGACGTACCGGTNGCCACGTATGTGTCATACTCATCGGCAATAATGATACCTGAGAAGGCTGGAGGAAGGGCTGCTGCCACTACAAGCATCTTCAAGTTGAGCGGATCCATCTTGAATACAAGACCAAGGATCAATACCACTGCCGGCATCATGATCATCTTCATGATTGAACCAAGCACAGCCTGCCAGTTGATCTGGATCTTGATGGCTGAAAGTGTGATACCTGCTGAGAACACTGCCATTGATGCATTAGCCTTGGCGATAAGGTCGAATGATGGGCTGAGTTCCTTTGGCCATGGAATTCCAACTACAACCCAGATCACTGCCAAGATAGGAGCCCATGCCACTGGCTGCTCCAACGCGTGGATCACTGGTTTCCATGCGCTCTCCTTTTTCGTAGAGCCAGGATTCTGCTTCTCAAGAGAGGCATTCATCAATGAAAGACCTACAGGAATACCGATTGCATTGACCACAATACCTACGATTGCTACCACGAGGGCTACTGCTGGAGTTGTACCGAAGATAGGCTCCAACACCGCAAATCCAAGGAAGCCGATTGTCGGCGAACCACTGATCAAGGCTGATACGGCTGCATCAGCACCGGTGTTCTTCTTAAAACAGTATTTAAATACAAAATATACTATCATGAAGCAGGCCATGATACCAACAGTAGACACAATAGTCAACTTGATATCCTTCACAAGGTCAGCACGTGAGGCCTGAACGATTGATACGAACAAGGCTGCTGGCAACGCGAAGTCGAGCACCACTTTGTTGAATTTCTTGGAGTCAGCTCCTGTGAACGCTCCTTTCTTACCGGCAATAAAACCTGCCAGCATCACCACTATGATCGGCACAATGGCATAAAGAATAACGTGTGATAT
>WFLX010095192.1_pt1 | contig 11496 bp, 8 predicted proteins | sample 4967041 | NCBI WGS metagenome assembly WFLX01 (sample SAMN12857096, study PRJNA449069) | gut metagenome | isolation source: stool from male and female vole | host: Microtus ochrogaster | place: USA:Florida | collected 2017 | reverse complement strand
CGAAGAAAGAAATTGGCTGGGGATCGCAAGTAANCGAACAGTTATCAGTGGATTTAACACGCAAGTTTCCTGAAGATAAAGGCTACTCAGTGAGAAATCTGCACCATATGAGACGGTTCGCTGAGAATTATCCCAATTTCCCAATTCTGCAAGTGCCACTTGCAGAATTCAGTGGTCTGCCAATTTCGCAAGCGGCAGTAGCAGAATTGGCGGATGCAAAGGATTATGTGGATATTCCTCTGACAACTATAAGCTGGTACCATCACATCTCCATGCTCCCCAAAATCAAGAGCGACGCAGAACGTGCTTTCTATATACTTGAAACCACACGTAATGGGTGGAGCCGGGATGTTATGGTCTCAAAAATAAACAGCGGCTATATGAATGCTGTAGGTAGTGCGATTACGAATTTTTCACGAACCTTACCCGAATATCAGTCAGATCTCGCCCAGTACGCTTTCAAAGACCCCTATAATTTCAGTTTCATAGGCACTATGGCACTTCAACATGAGCGGGACATTGAAAACCGTCTTGCCGAGCGTATGACCGAATTTCTGCTTGAATTAGGACATGGTTTCGCCTATGTCGGCAGACAATATAATATTGTGGTTGACGGTGATGACTATTACATTGATATTCTGATGTATCATCTGAAACTACATTGCTATGTGGTAGTCGAATTAAAGGCTGTCGAGTTTATCCCGGAGTTTGTCAGCAAACTGAACTTCTATATCTCCGCCGTCGACGAATATGTGAAATCACCGGAAGACAAGCCAACAATCGGTCTTTTGCTTTGCCGCAGCAAAAGCAATAAAAAGGCTGAGTTTGCACTGAGGGGAATAACCCAACCGATGGGGATAGCACAATATGAAACAGAAAAACTGTTCAACGATGTAGCATCGGCACTTCCTACNATAGAGNANATTGNAGATNATATGAGTAGTNACAATGAATAATCGTTTATTACGACTGTCCGGACACTAATTGAAATAAACTTTTGCTGTGAAAATTTGGTGATTCAATGGATTTTCATTAATTTTGCAGCGTCTTTTGACGAAAGGGTGCTTCAATGAAGGGAGGAGAGTCCCGGAAACAATCCTTTTAAAGAAAGGCAACAATTTATTATTTAACATTTTAAACTCTCATTACAATGCATCTTTCAACTGAAGAAAAGCAGGCTATCTTCGAGAAGTATGGCCAGGGCAAGAATGATACAGGTAGCCCCGAAAGCCAGATCGCACTCTTCTCTATCCGCATCAAGCACCTCACTGAGCACCTTAAGAAGAACCACAAAGACCACGCTACAGCTCGTGCTCTTAAGGCTCTCGTAGGTCAGCGCCGTAGCCTTCTCGACTACCTGACTCGCAAGGATATCAACCGTTACCGCGCTATTATCGCAAAGAAGGAACTCGGTATCCGTCGCTAATCAGGTGACGCCTGACTATAAAACTTATAAAAATCCAATTCCATCTTTGTGGGATTGGATTTTTTTAAGAGCCCTCTCAATTTATGAGAGGGGCTCTTAATAGCCATATTGTTTTTATGGATAAGATCAAAGCTTTTCTCGATAAGTTGCCACCATGGATATTATCGGCGGTTTGCTTTCTTGCGATATGCTGGCTGACGCTAGCTCCCAATCCGCTGCCCGATAACGATATACCTCTTTTCCCCGGAGCTGACAAGATAGCCCACGGGATAATGTTCGGTGGATTCACTCTTTGCATAATTGTCGACGCCCTGCGGAGAAAGGGATGGCCGGCATTCCCGGAAAACATCAAGATATTGTTTTATTCTCCCGACATTCCATGCGCAGTCGGCATCATCACTGAATTTCTACAAGGAGCGATGCATGCCGGACGCACATTTGAATTCTGGGATATGGTGGCTGACATCACAGGAGCTTTCCTGGTGGCGGCAGCCTATATGCTTATTGAATATTTACGACAGAAAAAATGAAGAATTATCTCCTTGTAATTGCCTTTTTGCTCTCAGCATTCGGATCGTATGCTGCAGATTCTGATTATATTCCCTCGGAAGAAATACTGACAGCCAGGAAGGAATTTTCTGACAACCGTTTCGGAATATTCCTGCACTGGGGCATCTACAGCATGATGGGGCAGGGTGAATGGTATCTCAATTATGGGCCAAATGCCGAAGAGTATGCCAAGGCTGCCTCGGGCTTCTACCCATCAAAGTTTAATGCCCACGACTGGGTGAAAGCCATTAAGGACTCCGGTGCAAAATACATATGTCTGACATCGCGTCATCACGATGGGTTTTCGATGTGGGACACCGATCAGTCTGACTATAATATAGTGGATGCCACTCCGTTCGGTCGCGACATCTTGAAAGAGATTGCCGATGAATGCAAAGCACAAGGAATCAAACTTCATCTCTACTATTCACATCTTGACTGGACTCGTCCAGACTATCCTCAGGGACGTACAGGACACGACACCGGACGCGATGCATCGAAAGCAGACTGGAACTCATACTACAATTTCATGAACGGACAGCTCACTGAGCTATTGACACGCTATGGTGATATAGGCGCGATATGGTTTGATGGTTGGTGGGACCATGACGAAGACGCCACTCCATTTGACTGGCAGCTCCCTGAACAATATGCACTCATCCATAAGTTGCAGCCATCCTGCCTTGTAGGAAACAATCATCATCAGGTGCCATTTGCAGGGGAGGATATCCAGATATNCGAACGCGACATANCGGGACAGAATACGGCANGACTATCCGGACAAGAAATATCGCCTCTTCCGCTTGAGACATGTCAGACCATGAACGGTATGTGGGGATATAAAATTATGGACCAAAACTATAAGGATACTCCTACGCTGATACGCTATCTCGTCAACACTGCCGGAATGGGCGCCAATCTTCTTCTCAATATTGGTCCGCAACCCAATGGAGAACTCCCGGCTGCCGCCTTGGCAAGGCTCAAAGAAATGGGAGAGTGGATGAGCAAGTACGGAGAAACCATCTACGCCACTGAGGGGAGTGACTTCCCGGCTCAGTCGTGGGGCACCTCTACACGCAAGGGAAACAGACTTTTCGTGCATGTTCTCGAGCCGGAATCTAAGCATATATTTGTGCCTACACGCTTCAATGTAAACGGAGCTAAGGATTTCGAGACCGGTAAGAAAGTAAAATACGAAAAGCAGTCTGACGGAGTGATACTGCATCTTGAGGATATGCCTGCTGCAATCGACTATATAGTGGAACTGGATATCAACGTTTAAGATATGGACTCTAAATATGAATTGTGAAGAATTGATTCNTGAAGTTTGTGCAGGNGATATTGAAAGTGTCTGGGNGNCTGCCCGTGGAGGTGCCGACAGGGTTGAGCTTTGTTNTGCGCTAAGTGAGGGTGNACTTACTCCTTCAGTCGNGATGNTTGAGGAAGCTCTTACTGTGGAAGGAATCAAAGTGAATGTGCTCNTACGNCCTCGCTCGGGCGACTTTATATATTCAGAGGCAGAGATGCGCGTTATGATTCGCGATATAGAGACTTGTCGACGCCTTGGGGTCAACGGTGTGGTGTTCGGTGCATTGACTCCTGATGGGGAAATTGATATGGAGGCGTGTCGCCGTATGGCTCAGGCGGCAGAGGGGCTTCATAAGACATTTCACCGCGCCTTCGACATGTGTTGCGATCCGAGAAAAGCTGTCAAAGACATAATGCAACTTGGATGCGACCGTATTCTGACATCGGGCCAGGAAGTGTCGGCAATGGCAGGCTCGGCGCTGATCCACGACCTCCAAGTGGAATTTCCTGATATGATATTCATTGCTGCCGGTGGTGTAATTCCAAGTAATGTGATGGAAATAGCAGTAGATACTGGAGTGAGGGAAATCCATGCCTCTGCCAAAACATCGGTTGAATCACGCATGTTATTCCGTCGCAAAAGCATCAGTATGGGAAGGGCTGGAATGGATGAATATATTCGCCAGACAAGTGATGCTGAGACTGTAAGAATGATTAAGGATAAACTAAAGAAGCTGCCCTAACGCGTGGATTTTTAGATATGAGTATAGCATTGAAGAATAAAATTTCGGTCTTGATGGGGGTGGTGGCAGTTTCGTCTTTTGGGGAGATNGTCNCTCCGGAAATAGAGAAAGNTTTTCAGGAGAGGATAAGTATTGTCGAAAATGCAGGGGGATTGCGACTTGCGGAGCGGAGCTTTTCTTCAGAGCAGCGCGATGCGCTGAAAATGCTTTATGCATATATGCCACTCCCGGATATGACCGACCGGGATGCGGATTATTATATTGAATATGTGGTAGACCCGGCACTGAAAGCAAGGGAAGAGATGCCCTGGGGCAGCAAAGTCGACGACGCGCTTTTCCGCCATTTTGTGCTTCCGGTAAGAGTCAACAACGAGGCTCTTGATTGTCATCGTCCGGAGTTCTATGAAGAACTTAAAGAGCGGGTGAAAGGGTTGTCGATGGCTGATGCAATCTTGGAAGTCAATCATTGGTGTCATGAAAAAGCGACCTACCAGCCCTCCGATGGGCGTNCGCATNCCCCGNAGCAGANCGTNAGCTCTGCNATAGGAAGATGTGNAGNAGAATCNACTTNCACAGTCGCCGCTTTGCGTTCGGTTGGCATACCGGCAAGGCAAGTGTATACCCCACGTTGGGCGCATACCGACGACAACCATGCATGGGTAGAAGCGTGGGCTGACGGAGAATGGCATTTTTTAGGTGCTTGCGAGCCGGAACCTGTACTCGACCTCGGATGGTTTAATGCTCCCGCTTCGCGGGGCATGCTGATGCATGCGCGGGTATTCGGCAACTATGCAGGAGATGAGGAAAGGCTTGAGAAAATCGATGGAATCACATTCATCAATGTCACTGACCACTATGCCCCGGTAGACACGATCACTGTGCAAGCCGTATATGCCGACGGCACTCCGGCATCGAATGCCGATGCATCGTTCAGACTATATAATTATGCCGAATTTTACCCCATAGCNGAGAAAAAAACCGATAGCAAAGGGGAGGCATCCCTCGTAGCAGGACTCGGCGACCTGTTGCTGTGGGTGACAGACGGGGAGAAGTTTGGCTTCTGCAAGGGTTCTGTCGGAAAAGATAAGCGGCTTACGGTGACGTTAGACCGAACTGACTCAACCACGATTAAGGAAGACCTTGACATTACTCCTCCGGTCGGCAGAAATGCTGATGTGGAAGTCAGCGATGCCAGGCGAAAAGCCAACAATCTTCTTATTCAAAGAGAAGACTCAATGCGCAATGCCTATGTGGCATCTTTCTGCTCTGAGGATAATGCTCTGAAGATAGCCGAAATATTAGGAGTGGATGCCGGCAGACTTGTTCCTATATTGAAGAAAGCAAGAGGGAACCATGCCACTATCACGGGATTCTTGAGGGGGTTGCCTCGAGATGACCGCGAAAAAGGGTTGCTTCTTCTTGAATCTCTGACAGAAAAAGACCTTACCGACGTTGGGCGCGAGGTGCTTGACGACCATGTGGTGGCAATCGACGAAGGCAGGGGCAATCTCTTTGGTGAATATGTGATGTCGCCAAGGATAGCAGATGAGGAGATGACTCCGTTTCGCAGTTTCTTTAGAAAGGTAGTGCCTGACGGGGATGCACAAGGATTTCATGATGATCCTCAGAGTTGGGTGAAATGGGTCAACGATAATATTGACTCCGGACTGACATGGTATCCTGAACAGATCACGATGAGTCCGGAAGCTGTCTGGCGTGTCAGAAAGGCCTCTCNGCTCTCACGCGACGTATTCTTTGTGGCGGGAGCACGTTGCTTCGGAATNCCCGCACGGATAGATCCAATCACGGGCNAGACNCAGTGGGCTGANGNTTCAGGGCGCTGGATCAATGCAGTGTTTAGCGATATGGTGGATGAGCATGCAGAAGAACCGGTTGGTATTCTAACAATGGAATATAGCCCGACCGGCAGCATCCCCGATCCTAAATATTATTCTCATTTCACGCTATCTAAGATGGAGGGAGGAAAGCCGATTTTGCTTAATTATCCCGATTTCATAGGATTGTCGGAGACATTCAGCAATGGCGAGAGTCTTGACCGCGCTACATATCTGTCGGTCACCGGGCAGCGTATGGCTGACGGAGGGGTCCTTGCACACATTGAGAGTATCGCTCTAAATGCAGACTCTGTGGCTGTGCCACTCTCCATACGTCAAGATGACAGCAAGGTGCAAGTGATTGGTTCGTTTGACTCTGAAAGTCACTATATGCCCATTGGAGCAGACATGGAGACATCAATTCTCTCCACAACCGGGCGTGGCTACTATGTGCTTGCTATGCTCAAACCAAACCATGAGCCATCCAACCATGTGATACGCGATCTGGCGGAAGCCGCAGCTATGCTTGAGGCGTCCGGACGCCCCATGCTTCTGCTTACAGAGGAAGGTGATGCCAAAAGCTTCGGCATCGACCTTAATGATTTTCCGCCACTTCCATCTACTGTAAATCTCGGAACTGACTTAAATGGCAATATTTTAGAAGGAATTGCAGAAGGAGTAAACCTTACCACTACCGAGCTTCCCATACTTATAGTTGCCGACACTTTCAATCGCGTTGTCTTCATCTCTGAGGGCTACACCATCGGTATAGGCGATAAACTCGCCTCTCTTTTGGGCAGACTTGAGTGAAAAGTGGAGACTTGTAGATAAGTTTTTCTTTAAATTTGCAAATTTATGGTGTTTGCATTCGCAAATTTGAAATAAATTATGTAACTTTACGCTCGAATTAAAAAATACAAGTCCGTTACCCATGTCTGAGCCAACATATCATATTCCGGCGCTGCTTCCGCAGACCATTGAATGCCTTGACATTAAGCCAAATGGCATATATGTCGACGCCACTTTCGGCGGCGGAGGTCATTCTCGTGCCATACTCCAGTGTCTTGGCCCTGACGGACATATTTTCGGATTTGACCAAGATGAGGATGCTATCGCAAACGCACCCGACGATCCAAGGTTTACTTTCGTCAGAAGTAATTTTCGCTTTATGCGCAATTTTTTGCGCTATTACGGAGTGGAACGTGTAGACGGTATTCTCGCCGACCTCGGAGTTTCGTTTCATCATTTCGATGATGCTGAGCGTGGTTTCTCTTTCCGCGCAGATGCTCCTCTCGACATGAGAATGAACCGGAAAGCTCCACTGACAGCTTCGCAGTTGCTTGATCAATATGATATCCGCGACCTTACGTCGCTTTTCCGGACATATGCCGACCTTAAAGACCCCGTGAAAGCTGCCAAGGCAATCATTGATGCCCGTGACAAAACCGGTATCAAGACCACTTTCCAGCTTGCAGATGCCGTCAGACCCGGATTGAATCCAAAAGGGGAGAAAAAGGAGATGGCACAGGTGTTTCAGGCTCTCCGTATCGCAGTGAATTCGGAGATGGATGCCCTGACAGCGCTCCTTTCGTCGGCTCCATATATGCTTAAGGAGGGTGGGCGTGCCGTGATTCTGACCTACCACTCTGTGGAAGACCGCTTGGTGAAGAATTTCTTCAGATCAGGGAATGTCGAAGGAATAATTGAAAAAGACTTCTTCGGGAAAGTGATATGCGACTGGAAAGCAATCACACGCTCGCCGATCACTGCCGATGCTGAGGAAGTCGAACGAAATCCTCGCAGCCGTAGCGCTAAGCTGAGAGCAGCGGAGTTGAAAATAAACGATAAATGATTGACAATAAATAATAAACAATAAGAACTGACAGTACATAAACAAATATATTAGGATNGGAAAGAGCANTTCANAGAAGGGAACAGACAGCAAAANCNAGAAAAAGAAGAGTTTCGGTGCGTCGGTGACCAACACCATGAAGCAGAATACCGATACCTTGCGTTCAGGACGTGCTGTATCGCTTGATTTTTTCAAGCGAAATGCTTGGCTGATTATTGCTATTATCACAGCTCTGATCGGTGTGATGGGATTACGCTACCGCACGAAGACAAGAATGTCGGAAATCAAGCAGCTCAATAAGGAACTGCAGCGTGCTGAAAGCGACAAGCTCCATGAGAAAGCATGGTATATGACACTCATAAGAGAGACTGAACTCACAAGACTCACCACCGAGAAGCACTTGGGACTCCGATATCAGGAGGAGCCGCCGGTAGTGATAGAATGTGAAGGTTTTACACAAAATATAAAAAAGTAATAATCACGACATGGCATCTGCAAAGAAAGGAAATAAAAGACGCATTTTCAATCGCTATGGAGTGATCACGAGCTTCTTCCTTCTGATGGCGATTGGGATTATCTGGAATATGTTCCGCACTACGGTGGTGGAGGCTCCCGCATGGAATGAGCGTGCTGAAAAGCAGCTTTCCAAAATTGACACTATCGCTCCGGAGAGGGGTAGCATTTTGGCTGCAAATGGCAATATCTTAGCTTGCAATGTTAAGGTGTGCGACATCAAGATCGATATGAGGCATAACAAAATCAAAGCTATGCCGAAAGATAAGCTTATAGCAAAACTCGATTCTCTGGCGGATACGCTCGACATTCGCTATCCACGTTTTGATCCAAAGAAAGCCGATGCTGCCACAAGAAAGGCAAAGTCTTGGCGCGTAAGGCTGATGGAAGAGGTGGAGAAAGATCCTGATAAGAGAACGCGTTCGCTGACAATAGCGCGTCATCGCCCTCTCGATGAGTTTGATTCAGCTCGCAAGATGGTTTTCATACGCGACTTTAAAGGAGCCGGTTTCCGGTGTCCATTATATAAAGAGGAGCATTCTCGCCGTATTTATCCTTATGGGAAGATGGCAAACCGAAGCATCGGGCGTGTCCACGAAGTTGTGACCGAAAAGACAAGATTCAAGGGTGAAATACATGGATATTCAGGTTTGGAGAAAGACCTTGACTCGCTTCTTTATGGAAAACCTGGATATGCAAAGCAAGTCCCGCTTACGAAGGGCTACGGCAACTGGATCACAACACCTCCGACTCCGGGATATGATCTTCTGACCACAATAGATATCGACCTTCAGGACATTGTGGAGGAAAGCCTTCAGAATATATGCTCTGAGACAAACTGCGAATGGGGCACGGCGATCCTGATGGAGGTCTCTACCGGAGAAATCAAGGCTTTGTCGAGTATCGAGAGAATGGACGACGGAACGTATGGAGAAGCTCTTAACCGCGCCGTACTTCCCTATGAACCGGGGTCTGTGATCAAGCCTATATCTATGATGATAGCTTTTGAAGACGGCCTNGTGAGCAATGTCAACCAGACTGTCGACTGTTCTCCTTTCCAGAGGACCTCCGACCCTCATGCTCCTACGATAAAGAATATGAAGCAAGTGATTGAGATGTCGAGCAATACCGGAATTGCCAGAATCATTTTCAAGGGCTATGCTAATGACCCGGCTAAATATCATGATCGTCTTGCTTCCATTGGCTTTTTCGATAGAATCAATAGTGGAATTGCGGGGGAGCAAAAGCCGCAAGTGCGTCGGTTGGAGCCGACAAACAGTAAGGGGCAACCCATCACCCTCGTGTCTCGCCATCTCGACTTGGCTCGTCAAGCTTATGGTTATAACACGATGGTGCCCCCTTTGTATACGCTTGCTTTCTATAATGCTATTGCTAATCATGGAAGGCTCGTAAGGCCACATCTTGTGCGCGCATTGCGTTCNGAAAAAGGAGACTCAATTATCCCTATTNCCTATATCCGCNATCAGATTTGTTCCCCTGAGACTGCTGAAAAAGTTAAACAATGCATCCACGAAGTGGTGTGGGGAGAGCATGGCACGGCTCGCCTTGTCCGCGATGATCGAGTCAAGATTGTAGGTAAAACCGGAACGGCGTTCCCTGTAGAGAAAGGACAGTATAATGCAGCCAAAAGGCGATTTGCATTCGCCGGTTTCTTCCCTTACGAAGTGCCGAAATATAGTTGCATGGTACTCGTGCAAGGTGCTGCCGGGCTCAGTGCTAACCGTACATCGGGTCAGGTGATGAAGCAAATAGCCCTCAAGATGCATGCAAGAGGAATGCTCTCGGGCACTCCAAAGTTGATTAAGAGTGCAGCTACTGAAAGGCCCACGCTTGCAGCGAGTTTCGNCGACGATTCCGAAAAGATTGCCGGAACTNNAGGGNAGCCAATNAAANNAGTCACACCAAAGAAGGAATATCCTTATGGAAAAGTGCCTGATGTGACTGGCTACGATCTGCGATCGGCAGTCAATATNCTTGAAAGCAGAGGTCTAAACGTNGAGANAAGGGGTTCTGNAAGAGTGACAGCCCAGTCGNTTTCTCCNGGCAGTCCTACAGTCTGAGGAAAAAAGATACTGATTACTTTGGCGATTTGACTTTTTAAGTTATAGGCAATAGACAATATTATTTAGGTGCTTTCTTACAATCCAAAATTCGAAATTAGACAACACAACATATGACAACAAAACTATCAACACTGCTTAATGATATCAAGCCTCTCGAAATAGTTGGGGATATTGATAAAAACATAGTGGCACTGGAGAGTGATTCACGCAAGGCTATGAAAGAAGGAATGTTCGTAGCAGTTCGTGGCGTCACTACCGACGGCCATAAGTATATACCTGTAGTTGCCTCTGCTCATGTAGGAGCGATAGTATGTGAGGCTATGCCGGCTCAGTTTGAACCCGGCATCACTTATATTCGAGTCGAAGATTCGTCAGATGCACTTGGTCGGCTTGCTTCCGCTTGGTATGGACATCCTTCACAAAGTCTTAAGCTTGTGGGCGTGACCGGAACTAACGGCAAGACTACAACTGCTACACTCCTTTACGAGATGGCTCGTCTTGAAGGATTTGAGGCTGGATTGATTTCTACAGTTTGTAACTATGTCGGGACTCATGCAATCCCTACCACTCATACCACTCCGGATCCTCTTACGCTCAACCGCCTATTGGCTGAGATGGTAGAGGCAGGTTGCGAATATGCCTTCATGGAAGTTTCGAGNCATGCTGCCCAGCAGAAGCGTATTGCCGGGCTTCAATTTGCCGGTGCGATCTTCTCTAATTTGACCCGCGACCACCTTGACTATCATGGATCGGTAGAAAACTATATGAATGCAAAGAAAGCATTTTTCGATATGCTGCCAGCTTCAGCTTTTGCTCTTGTCAACATAGATGATAAGGCAGGACGCTATATGATACAGAACACAAAGGCAAAGACCTATACTTACTCCCTGCGCAGCGACGCTGATTTTCGTGGCCGTGTAGTGGAAAGCAGACTCGACGGTACGCTCCTATCGCTCAACGGAAAAGAAGTGGAAGTGCAGTTTACCGGACGCTTCAATGCCTACAATCTTACGGCCGTATATGCTACCGGCTGTCTGCTCGGTTGGGACCACGAAGAAGTATTGCTCGATATGAGCCGTCTCGTTCCGGTAGCCGGACGATTCCAGACTATCCATTCACCGGCAGGCGTGACAGCAATAGTCGATTACGCCCATACGCCCGATGCCGTGGTCAATGTACTCAACGC
>WFLX010011641.1_pt1 | contig 11496 bp, 8 predicted proteins | sample 4967041 | NCBI WGS metagenome assembly WFLX01 (sample SAMN12857096, study PRJNA449069) | gut metagenome | isolation source: stool from male and female vole | host: Microtus ochrogaster | place: USA:Florida | collected 2017 | reverse complement strand
TGAGGAAATGTTGGCATTGGTGATTTCAGTAGCGCGTGATTGTGTTCCCATAGCCGGCAGGAAGCCGATCGGATCGCCCATATTTGAGCTTAAATTCTCTACATCTACATCTGAGCAGGATGCCAGTAACAGTGCGGCAAACGGCGTTAATAATAGAGCGTGTTTCATAACTTTATGTATTTTAAATAATTTCTATAAGTGAATCTCAGTATATCTATAAAATGCATTTAGAAGGGTGAAAGTTCATGAAAAATGCCGGTTTTACATCTTCAGGTCGATTTTTTCCGATACCCATCCGTTGACATCAGGCTGTATACCTCCGGAGTGATTTATAGGTGTCGGTAACTTCATTCCATGGAGGATGATATGGACGTGTCGCGGGTCGCTTGCATCGTAAATCTGCTGTGACACATCAAATGATTGTGACCACTGGCTGCCGTCGGTCAGCATGATGTANACNGTNAGCTTGTGGCTGTTGGTGCCGTGNGCCGGTTCTCCAAAAGTCAGGAATTCAGAGTGCAAAGAACTGTTGTCGGTTGCCTGCATTACGAATGGCATCGAAACCGGGGTGTCGGTGGATGATTTTTCTCCGATAAGGAGTCCTTCGGCCATACCTGACAGCACGCCGTCGACCGCCGAACCCTGGAGTGCCTGGGTATTCTCGACATCATATATATCTACGGTGTAGTGACACAGCTTGTCATCAGGATAGAGGGTGACGGTCTTTTGTGTGGTTGTCACAGGCAGATCGATTTTATCCTGACGGTCAGTGTACAGTGTATTATGAGGAGTCTCGGCCATACGCTGCTGTCCGCTATCATCGGCGCGGCTTACTGCCGTAACGGGTACGCCGAGTGAGCGCAGCTCGGTGGCNTCGGATGTAAACACCTCGTATGTATCNATCTCATCNGTNTTGCGTAAGTGGGCCCAGTTGTTGATGTCTCCGTTGATGCAAATAGCGTCATAGGTGCCGTAAGGTACCTTTATCGTGCCGCCGTCCTTGCCCTGAAATACGTATCGCAGGGTGGAGCCGTCATTACGGTTGTACATCCTGAGCACCATCGACTCGGGATTGGCTTCGGGTGCGTTGCGCCAGTCGAAAACCACATTTATGAGCAGTGAATGGTTCTCCTGATANCANAGATCCTTGTGATCGCATCCTGTGGTTACGAAAAGGAACAGAAGTGCTAATATGTATAGTGCGTGTTTCATCGTATGCCTCCTTTCTTTTGGTTGAAGTTGCCGTGGCCGATTAACCATACGAGCGATATCTCGGCTTTCGTAGGTCCGAACCAGTTGAGCTTGTTGGTTGACTTCCATACGTAGCAGTCGCCGCTCGGGTCGTATTTTACAATTCTTCCGCCGAGGTAGCCGATGCCTATCGTGAAGTCGATGTTCAGCCGGCGTGCCACAGGCATGGAGTAGCCGTATTCGATGCCGCACATGAAGTTGCAGCGGTCCCAGAGGTTGTGGCCCGGTATACCGCCCATGATGCCTTGTCCGCCAAACTCAAAGTCGTATGTAACGACGCCGGCATAAGCACCGATATGATGACCGGTCAGAGGCTTCTCTTCGGCAGCATGTCCGAACCATCTGCGGATGCCTATATCGCCTCCGTAGGCTCGCCAGTAACGGTGACGGCGGTCAACATCCCACCATCCGTAAGTCCAGTCGGCTATTGCCGACCAGTTGCGGCCAAGATAAACCTCAGCACCTATTGACGGCAGAGCCATGGCGTCATACAGCAGGTTGGTTTTAAGCGACATGTAAAACGGCTTTTTCTCTTTTATGTCGATCTGGGGAACTACCGGCCTGAAATTAACAGTGTCAGTATAGTCGATACTGATTGATGGTATCAACGTGGCNGGTAGAGGNGCGAGACGGTGTGCCACGGGAATATATGTCAGATATATTCGTGAAGCGCGCAGGGTGGGGAAGAGATTCCGGTACATATATCGGTAAGGCACTCCGCCTTGGAGCTGCTTTAGCCTTGCAAGGTTGCCTGCGCTTTCCTGTTCGCCATTGGAGGNGTTCTCGATGATGCTGTCGAGAAGAGTGAGTACGTCGCTGCGAAACGGTACGTTGCTGTCGTTTTCAACCAACGTGCGTAATCCGTTCCAGTCACGTCCTATGAAATCGTAACTTACATCCGTATCGTCAATTCCGGTCNTTGATGAAAAGTAATCGAAGATAGCGTTGGCTCGCTGGTTTGACAGCCGGTGATTTATCGCAACCGAGCCTTCCGGAGAAGCTGCGCCAACTACTTTTATATTCATCAGATGACGAGTTGAGTCGGTCGCATCCGAATATTTTCTATATTCGTCGATCAGGCGGTTCATATTCTCACGGTTGTTCATGAAGCTCGTGTCAATAGCCGACTTGGATTGACGAAAATATATCTCTGCCGAGTCCAGTGACTCACGGGCGGGAGCCGTGATGCAGCCCAGCAAAATCAAGCAGGTGATGAAGCGTATTCTCATAACGTAGATAGCTAAACGGTTGCGTGATTGCGATGACCGTATATACTGTGTGCTATTGGAGATATCGGTTGGGAAGCCGGGTCTTGCATAAGTGAATAATAGGTCATATCAATCATAGTATATTGTATTATTTCAACAATGCCCGCGGCGATTTGGTTTGTTGCCAGAGTGTTAATTGGGTCCCGCTTGACCAAAAAACAGCGTTGCCNGCNAAAGNCGCNGGCGAATTTGGAATATTGGATATTATGTGTATATTTGCAGCATGAAGCTGATCAAATCTGAAATAAATGAAGATTGTAGTACTTGATGGATATGCTCTCAATCCCGGCGATATGTCGTGGAGCAAGATAGAGGAGCTTGGCGATGCTACGGTATATGACCGTACCCCGCGTGAACTTGTAGCCGGGCGTGCGGCCGGTGCCGAGGCGTTGATAACAAATAAGACTGTCATTGACAGCGACATGCTTGCCGTGTTGCCCGATGTGCGTTATATCGGGGTGCTTGCCACGGGATATAATGTAGTTGATGTTGATGAAGCCCGTCGCCGCGGCATCGTGGTGACCAATATCCCGGCCTACAGTACAGCTTCGGTGGCTCAGATGGTATGGGCGCTTCTGCTGGGTATTGTCAACCGGGTCGAGCATTATGCCGTAGACAACCGTGACGGACGTTGGGCCCGTTCCGCTGACTTCTGCTATTGGGACACTCCGCTTACCGAGCTTGCCGGAAAGTGTATGGGTATAGTAGGCCTGGGCAATATTGGCCGTGCCGTGGCTAAGATAGCTCTCGCCATGGGTATGCGTGTCGCGGCCGTAACCTCCAAGGCTCAGTCGGAACTTCCTGACGGAATAGAGAAGATGACACTTGACGGGCTGCTTGCTGCCGCCGATGTCGTGTCGCTGCACTGTCCGCTGACTCCTGATACCCGCCATATCATCAATGAGCGTACACTCGCGCTGATGAAGCCGTCGGCCATACTTATAAATACCGGCCGCGGACCGCTTGTCGATGAAGAGGCGCTGGCGCGTGCTCTCAACGACCGCCGCCTTTATGCCGCCGGACTGGATGTACTGGCGACTGAGCCGCCGTCGGCCGACAATCCGTTGCTCACTGCCCGCAACTGCTACATAACGCCTCACATAGCGTGGGCAACCCGCGAAGCCCGTGAAAGGCTTATGGACATTGCCGCCGATAATCTGCGTTGTTATATAGCAGGGAAGCCGGTCAATAATGTGGCCCGCTGAGCAGAAGAAGGCTTGTCCGTGTGGAATAATTATTGTAATTTTAGGCAGAAATTAACCTATTTACNTCATGTTCTCAAAAGACACTTATGTAAACCGCCGTGCCGAGCTGAAAAAGCGTGTAGGCAGCGGCGTCATCCTGCTGCTCGGCAATGATGAGTCGGGATGCAATTATGCCGACAATACTTACGATTTCCGTCAGGACTCNACATTCTTATATTACTTCGGATTGCCTTATGCCGGTCTGAATGCCATTATCGACATTGACAATGACCGCGATATTATCTTTGGTGACGAACTTACCATCGACTCTATCGTGTGGATGGGCAATCAGCCCACGCTTCATGAAAAGAGCGCTATGGTGGGTGCCGATGAGGTGCGTCCTGCCGCCGAACTACGTGGATATCTCGACAAGGCACGTGCCGCAGGCCGCAATGTGCATTATATCCCCGGCTACCGTGGGGAGCACACATTGGCTTTGTGGAAGCTGCTTGACATAAAACCGGGCGAGGATACACCTTCGGTTGACCTTATCCGCGCGGTGGTTGATATGCGCAATCATAAGACCGACGAGGAGATAGCCGAGATAGAACGGGCCTGCGACGTTACTGCCGAAATGCACAAGGCTGCCATGAAAGCCGTGCGACCGGGCATGTATGAGTATGAGATCATGTCGATTATCGAGGCCGAGGCCAAGAAGGCCGGCATGCGCCTGTCATTCCCCATAATCGCCACTACCCATGGCCAGACACTCCATAATCATGCATATCACCACAAGATAAAATCGGGCGACATGCTGCTTGTCGATGCCGGTGCCGAGACTCCGATGGGCTATGCCGGCGACATGTCGTCGACCGTATGCGCCGATGCTACCTATACTCCGCGCCAGAAGGTGATCTATGACCTCCAGCGTGCCGCTCACCGTGCTGCAGTCGACGCGTTGAAGCCGGGTGTGCCGTTCAAGGATGTATATGAGCTGAGTGCCCGTGTCATCTGTGACGGTCTTAAGGGCCTGGGTCTTATGAAAGGCGACGCAGCCGATGCCGTTGAAGCGGGCGCACATGCCATGTTCTTCCCGACAGGTCTCGGTCANATGATGGGTCTTGACGTGCATGACATGGAAAATCTCGGCGAGGTGTGGGTAGGCTATGACGGCAAGCCCAAGAGTACCCAGTTTGGCCGCAAGTCGNTGCGTCTTGCCCGTCCGCTCGAGCCCGGATTTGTACTCACTATCGAGCCCGGCATCTATTTCATCCCGGAACTTATCGATTACTGGGGATCAGAAAAGCGTTTTGCTGATTTTATTAACTACGACGAGCTTAACAAATGGCGTGATTTCGGCGGAGTACGCAATGAGGAGGATTATCTTATAACAGCCGACGGTGCCCGCCGTCTCGGTAAGGAGATTCCCCTGACTACCGATAGCGTCGAGGCCTATAAGAAGTCATGAAGCGCTCCGACTTTGAGATAATGGCTCCTGTGGGGAGCTACGAGTCGTTGCAGGCTGCCATCAATGCCGGTGCCGATGCCGTGTATTTCGGTATCGAGGGGCTGAACATGCGCGCCAAGTCGTCAAACAATTTTACCATTGACGATCTGCGCCGTATAGCCGCCGAGTGTACAGCCCGCGGAGTAAAGACCTATCTTACCGTCAATACCATCATATACGATGACGAGCTGCCCAAGATGCGTGCTGTCATTGATGCCGCCCGCGACAGTGGCGTCAGCGCCATAATAGCCAGTGATATAGCCGCTATCACCTATGCCCGCAGCATAGGTGTGGAGGTTCACATATCGACTCAGGTCAACGTGACCAACATNGAGGCCGTACAGTTTTATTCACAGTGGGCCGATGTGATGGTGCTTGCCCGTGAACTCAATATGGAGCAGGTGGCAGCCATAACACGGCAGATCCGCGAACGCGATCTGCGCGGGCCTGCCGGTGAGCCGGTACGCATAGAGATGTTTTGCCACGGAGCGCTGTGTATGGCTGTGTCAGGCAAATGCTATCTGAGCCTGCATGAGATGAACCGCAGCGCCAACCGCGGTGCCTGCGGACAGATATGCCGCCGTGGATATACGGTGACTGACCGTGAGACCGGGGAGCAGCTTGAGGTCGACAACAAGTACATTATGTCGCCCAAGGACCTGAAGACCATTCACTTCATCAACAAGATGATTGACGCTGGAGTCACGGTGTTCAAGATCGAGGGGCGCGCCCGCGGCCCGGAGTATGTCAGGATTGCGGTGGAATGTTACAGCGAGGCGATCGAGGCTGTATGCTCCGGCACTCTTACCGATGAGAAGATAGCCGAATGGGACCGTCGTCTTGACCAGATATTCAANCGCGGTTACTGGGANGGTTATTATCTGGGTCAGCGCCTTGGCGAATGGAGCTCCAAATACGGTTCTTCTGCTACACGTACCAAGGTGTATGCAGCCAAGGGAGTGCGCTATTTCAGCAATATCGGTGTGGCCGAGTTTATCATGGAGAGCGGCGAACTCAATGTCGGCGACGAGATTATCATAACCGGCCCCACTACCGGAGCGGTGATGATGACTGTCGACGAGATAAGGGTCGATCTTAAGCCGGTCAGCAAGACCGTCAAGGGAGAAAGCTTCTCAATCAAAGTTGCAGAGAAGATACGTCCATCCGACCGGCTGTTTGTGTGGACTCCACGCGACATCAACAGGTAAATTACTGAAAGATAGGTGTAATAATCATTTATCCAAAGCGCTGAATGGCGCGTCGCAATATTAGCCTCACATCGTCACCGCAACGCGGTGATGGTGTGGGGCTTACGATTAGATTCAATATCCGGCACCGAAGGGGTCGTATAAGAAGATGTCCTACGGTATCATTTCTTAGGTAGATCGAGCGGTATGCGGCCAAGGAAGAGCTCATCATCGTCACCATCACATATCCCATATAGATCTTTGCCATCAGGGGAGATTCCGATACGCCTGATCGAATTACCGGTACTGATATTCTTGACAGGATTTCCTTTCCAGTCCCATATTCCAATTTGCGTGAACTTACCGGGAATATCCTTTGAATATGCTGCTACAACATAATCATTTGTAGTGGCAATGTCAAAAATACCGTATACCTCTATCTTTTTAAGATTGTAAGCTGCGTTTCCAATAGCCATTGAATTGTTAGCAAGTAGGCGCTCGCTTAGGGGGAACATACATGTTACATACTTGCTTTCAAGCCTATCAGGTTTTACATCAAAAAGCTCAAAGGCTCCTCCGAATTCACCGCCGTATNCANGATGNCGCCCATCCGGNGAAAATACAAATGATACATTATGAGAATGCTTCAGCATGGCATTTCGTGCATCCTCGTTATCATTGGGTAACTTGTCATACTCAAACACTGTTTCACCGGCACTGTTGACAAATGTAAGTTTGCGTTTAAAATTCATCAGCCTGTCAAGCTGTGATATCATCACCCTATTACTGTCGACACGATATATATTTAGGCACGGTGGTGTTATATTGGCTTCATACTCATTACGTTCAAGAAATTTAGCCTCTCCATTTTCTATAACGTATGAATTGAATCGGTCAGTGTTATTGTCATATAGATCCATACGCTGTTCATTNTCCCATATACTTAAGCAGATAGGATCTATCGCTTCGCCAGGTCCTGAGCCCTGTGTCACCATCTGTCCTAACAGATGTCCATCCTTACGCGAAACCTGCTGAACGAGATAGCCATCCAGTCTACCAAGTAAATAGATACAGCTGTCACCTACATGTATCTTAAGGCTACCGGGAATTATCTCCTCACCTGAAATATTTTCCCACTCCACAGTCTCATTCACAGGAAAGTCAGGCACACCGTTACGGGATGCCTCCTTATTCTCTTTGGAGCCACAAGAGATTATTCCTGTACAGAGGGATAATACTATGGCTAATCTCAATACATAGCAATCCACCATGGTTCTACCGGATTTCCACATTCCGGACATGAGAAAATTACTGCGGCAATAATATGTAACTAACCGGCGCATTTGGTAATTGATTTATGTTTTTTGTAAATATAATATGATCAAATTAAATGTGCAAGCATGATTTGAGTAAATTCATTATTGCATCACATTAATTTTCACGCCTATGGATGACAAATGAGATGGGGTGTATCGGGGGCGCGCTATTCCGGTGTGTATAATTGGTGTGTGGCGGNCGCAGTTGATTCTCACTTGTNTNGTNACATGCGGTCAAACATCAAGCGGGTGCGATATCCATGTTTCAGGATACCGCACCCGTGTAATATTTTTCACTTGTTTAAAAAGCGGAAGTTTAGAACATATTAAGTGCAACGTCGGTAAGCCATATCCACAACGGACAGAAACCTACGAAGAGGATCACACTCAGTGTCAGTGACGATGTACCGGTAGCTACGTAAGTATTGTACTCGTCGGCGATGATGATACCGGAGAAGGCTGGTGGCAGAGCTGCTGCTACGACAAGCATCTTCAGGTTGAACGGATCCATGTGGCAGAAGAGACCCATTACCAATATTACAAGAGGCATAAGTATCATCTTCATGATTGAGCCAAGGACAACCTGCCAGTTGAAGGTAAACTTGATTGCCGACAGAGTGATACCGGCTGAGAACACGGCCATTGATGCGTTGGCTTTGGCGATAAGGTCAAATGAAGGACTTAACCAATCAGGCCAGTGAAGTCCGCAAAGTACGAGTATTACGGCCAGGATAGGTGCCCAGGCAACCGGTTGCTCAAGAGCGTGGATCACAGGCTTCCAGGCGCTTTCCTTCTTGCCTGATCCCGGCTGCTGGCTTTCCAGTGAGGCGTTCATCAGTGAAAGACCTACAGGAATACCTACTGCGTTTACCACGATACCTACGATTGCTACAACGAGTGCCACGGCAGGAGTTGTACCGAATATAGGCTCCAGCACTGCAAATCCGAGGAAGCCGATAGTCGGCGAACCACTGATCAAGGCTGAGATGGCGGCATCGGCGCCGGTGTTCTTTTTAAAGCAGTAACGGAACACGAAGTATACAATCATGAAGCAGGCCATGATGCCTATGAGCGACACGAGGGTCAGCTTCAAATCCTTGGCCAAGTCCTCGCGGCTGGCCTGGACGATTGATACAAACAGGGCTGCCGGCAATGCATAGTCGAGCACGACCTTGTTAAACTTCTTGGCGTCGTCACCGTTGAATATCCCTTTCTTGCCCGAGATAAATCCGGCAAGCATAACCACCACGATAGGGACAATGGCGTATAATATTACATGTAACATATTGTCAGGTGTTTAGGGATGAAACGGATATTAAACGGTATACTCGATAAGCGGGGTGGGGTTGAGGTAGCCGATGTGGCCGCTCTCCTTACCCGAGTCGGCGGCAAGCTGCACGTCGATGATCGCCGGCTTACGTGATGCTATGCTCTCCTTGAGGGCATCGGTAAGCTCCTGCTGGGTGGTTACATAATAGCTCTTGGCTCCGAAAGCCTCGCCGATCTTGTCGTAACGGGCCTGAACATCAAGAGTGGTAGGTGCAGGTGCGCTGCCTCCCGACGGGTTGACGCCTACGCCGTTATAGATACCGCCGTTGTTGAAGATAACCACGGTACACGGCAGACCGTAACGGCAGATGGTAGCGAAGTCCATGCCTGAGAAGCCGAATGCAGAGTCACCCTCTACGGCAACAACACTCTTGCCTGTGGCTACGGCGGCTCCGATTGTAGAGCCCATACCCATACCCATTATTGACCATGTAGCGCAGTCCACACGGTGACGAGGAAGTGTCATGTCGACTGAGTCACGTGTGTCATCAAGTGTATTGGCACCCTCGTTGATAAGTATCACATCAGGATTGCTCTCAAGTACAGGCTTGATGGCGGCGATAGCGCTCCAGTGGTTCATAGGCGATGCNGAACCGGCATCCTTGAGTCGNGCCTCAAACTTGGTGTTCTTCTCCTTGCTCTCGGCCTGCAGTGACGTAACCCATGTGGGATCGGCCTGCATCTTGGTGTTGGCGAGACCGGCGAGAATTGCGTCAAGTGACAATCCGAGATCACCTACTACAGGTGCTGCGATAGGCACGTTGCGGTCGATTTCCTCAGGCTCGACGTCAAGCTGGATAAACTTGACATTGGGGTTCCACTTGCCNCGNCCGAACTGGAGCATCCAGTTGATACGTGCGCCGACTACCATCACTACATCAGCCTGCTCCATAATGGTGCTTCGGCATGACAGTGCGCTGAGCGGGCCATTGTCGGGCATAAGNCNCTTGGCCATTGACATTGCCAGATAAGGAAGCTGNGCCTTTTCGACNAGTTCCTTGATCTTGTCGTCGACCTGTGNGTAAGCNGCACCCTTACCGAGAAGCAGTGCAGGACGNTTGGCCTCNGAAAGCAGTTTCACTGCNCGGGCTACGGCGTCACTGTTAGGTGCAACCGGAGTATAGATGTCGACGGGNTCGTAGAACAGTTTCTCGGCCTCGGCGCGATCCATGATCTCACCCAGTGCGGGAGTTGTCATGTCGATATATACGCCACCGGGACGTCCGCTTACCGCAGCGCGGTAGGCACGGGCCACTGCCGAAGGAATATCCTTGGCATGGCTGCACCGGAAAGCTGCCTTGACAAGAGGACGGGCAGTGTTGAGCTGGTCAAGCTGCTCGTAAGTACCCATATTCATGTCGACCATTGTCGGGTCAGATGCACCCGAGATCTGGATCATCGGGTAGCAGTTGACGGTGGCGTTGGCAGTGGCGGTAAGGCCGTTCATAAATCCGAGAGACGATACTGTAAGAAGCACACCCGGCTTCTTGGTAAGGTAACCGTGGGTAGCGGCGGCCATACCGGCCTGCTGCTCGAAACGGAAACCATAATAGTTCATGCCGATTTTCTGCATGGCATAAGCAGCCTCGGTGACCGGGATGCCTACGAGACCGTAGACATCCATCAGGCCGAGTCGTTTAAGTGACTGGGCAAGTATGTACATACCTGTCACCTGTTCGGGAAACTGAGGTTTTTCAGTTGTATTTGTATTAGTTGACATAATTGCTTACTTGAATTTTGGTTATTTGGTGATCAGGTATATTACTTGCTGGTGGTAAGGGGCTTGGTAGTACCGTTGGCTGCAAACTGGGCCTGCTGTTCGGCAGTGTAGCCGAGTGAGCTAAGGATCTCCTCTGTGTTACCGCCAAGGGTAGGACAAGGACCGTAGGTAGGCTGGTAGTTGCTCATGGTGAACGGACAACCTACTGTTACGAATTCACCTACGCCGCCACCCTGATTGATACATACAAGAGTGTTGCCGTCATAAAGGCTCTCATCGCTCATTACCTCCTTGGTAGAAAGTACAGGGCCTACAGGTACACCGGCAGGGCCGAGGATTGAAGTGACCTCAAATTTGGTCTTGTCGGCAGTCCATTCGCCGATACGTTTGTAGATAGCCTGTTTGTTGCGGTCACGTGCGTCGGCTGTATTGAAGTCGGGGTTGGTAAGCCAGTCCTCGAAGCCCATTGCCTTACATGCGGCCTCAAAGTCCTTGGCGCCACGCTGAAGGATGATATATACATAGTTGTTGGCATCGATAGCCGAGTCCATATCACCTGCGGGCTTACATTTATAGGTCCAGCCGAGTACGCCGCCACCTTCGATGTTACCGGCACGAGGCACGGTGGTACCGAACTTTTCGTTGGGGTACTGGGGATACTGGGTGAGGTAACCGATCTTGTCGAGGGTCAGCTGGTCACGGGTCTTGATACGGCAGAGGATCAGACATGCGTT